>Ga0335397_10000149_pt1 | contig 78022 bp, 74 predicted proteins | sample MAT04_FD_205740 | JGI IMG/M metagenome (GOLD analysis project Ga0335397, IMG submission 205740) | Freshwater microbial communities from Lake Fryxell liftoff mats and glacier meltwater in Antarctica - MAT-04 (spades assembly) (version 2) ...
CACTAAGGGCACACTAAGGGCAATTAAGCACCGGCTGGACGGCCACGCTTCAACGCGGCGTCCAGCCGCTGTTTTTCAGCCAGCACCTTCGCGGCGTATGATGCTTCCTCGTCGGCCGCCGCGCCGGCATACTGCTGCAAGCCGGCTTCGAGCGTACCGGCGCGACGGATGGAATCCTTCAGCACCGCCGCCCCAACCTGAATATTCAAAAGCGGGTCCAGTAGCGCATTTTCGCTAGCGTTCTCGTCCAGCTTGTCCTGATGGAAACGCGGAATGACTTGCATGAGTCCTTGCGCACCCAGCGGGCTTTCCGCAATGGGATTGAAACCGGATTCGACGCCGATTACTGCGATGATGAGCATCGGATCCAGTCTGCGTTGCGCGCCAGCTGCGAGTGCAGCACCAACCAAAGGCTCCAGCGCAGGTGCGGCAACATGGTACTTACGTGAGAGGTATTCAATCACGCCTCGCATCTCGAGCGCAGTAGCGAAATCAACATAGGCGGCTGAGGTCCTCACTACACGCGCCTCACTGGTCGTAGCGACCACTTCCTGGTCATGCGACGCCTGTATGCCAACGCCACCTGCACGACCCGCCAAAAACAACGTCGCCAGTATGCCAGCGGCCAGCAGCCCACCATGCGTAAAGTGCCAGAAGATCGACAGCACATGGTGCAAAGTTCGCTTGAGCATCGATGTCGTCATGATCATTTCCTATAAACGATTCCAGTTTGCCACTGAGGTCAAACCGGTGCCCTGCCGACGGACAAGTCTCGTCCTGTTTGGGCGGGTATGGGGGATAGCTACAAAAATGATTCGTTCAGAGACGAGTGATTCCGTACGCTGAAGAATGCTGACTAAGCCCGAGCGGTACGGCATTCCCAGGTCAGTTCGGAAAGCCGACGAACCTAGCGGCCGAACTGTCGTCCCCTGAGGGAACAAGCTGTCAGCCCTGCAAGCAGTATTATTAATACGGCGTTGCTGCAATGCAGCGCTGCGCATTATATTGATTTAATTGTTTATTGTCAATTTCGGCGAGCCAGCAACCGCATCGCACAAGACTCATACAGTGCCAAAGGATAGCTCACGCCTCCCTTGGCGACACCCTGGGCAGGTTGCGCCACAAGCAGACCGCGGATGGGGGCCAGGTTCATGTGCAACCCAGCCACCCATCCGGGTGGTCCGCACCGACCGCTTAAGAGGGGCGCGAGCCGGTCGGAAAAGGCCAGGCAGCCGCTGGATTCAGCGACGATTTCAGGCCAGGGGTAGCCGCGGTGGACGGTGCCGGAGCGGGCGCCGGAGCGGCTGGCTTTGCAGCGGGCTTGGCTGCTGCCTTCTTTGCCGCAGGCTTGGCTGCTGCCTTTTTTGCTACCGGCTTGGCTACCGCTTTTTTGGCCGCAGGCTTTTTCTTGGCTGCTTTTTTCGCAGCAGGCTTTTTTGCGGCTTTTTTTGCGGCAGGCTTTTTCTTCGCGACTTTCTTCACTGCTTTTTTTGCAGCGGGCTTTTTCGCGGCAGCTTTTTTCGCGGCAGGCTTTTTCGCAGCGGTCTTCTTGGCGACCGGCTTCTTCGCGGCAACTTTTTTAACTGCAGGCTTCCTAACTGCGGCTTTTTTCGCAGCAGGCTTCTTCGCAGCCGTTTTCTTTGCGACCGGTTTCTTGGCCGCAACTTTCTTTACTGCTGGCTTCTTGGCCGCAACTTTTTTTGCAGCGGGCTTCTTGGCAACCGGCTTCTTAGCAGCAACTTTCTTTACCGCAGGCTTCTTGGCCGCAGCCTTCTTGGCCACCGGTTTTTTGGCAGCGACTTTTTTAACTGCCGGTTTCTTTGCAGCGGGTTTCTTAGCGATAACCATACAACCTCCTATGAGAAGTAACAGGACTAACCAACTACGACAGCCCGTCTGAACCAGCCCGGACTATTCAACAGGCTGGCAAAGCCGGCCCGCATGAATACGATGCTTCGACAAAATACGTTTTCAGCGGATAGCCAAGTCCTATAGGCGTAAAGCGCAAAGGCACGGGCCGCACTGCCAAGGCCGGGCGACTGACTAAAGGCTGACGGGGAAATTTGTAAGCCAGCAACGGAGCCATTGCGGCGGGAGACGATGAAGCTGGAAAGGCAAAACGAAAAGGAGAAAACAGAAGCGCCGTAACTCGATTGAGGTGGCCTCGATTGATAAGATCGAGGCCTAAAGCCGCCTTCTATATCTGTCTGCATCAAACGGGCTCCGTCCGTCTCCTGGGCCAAATTGCGTTGATTACTTCACCTCTGGCGCTTCGTAGTTGTCAGGGAATTTCAGATCTGTCTGCACACGCATACCTACTAGATCTAGTACCCCTGGCACAAATTCGACCTAATTCTAGTAGCTTGACTTTTTGGATGCAAGTGATTTTTACTTTTTTTGTCATATTAAATGATCGCTGTCGACAAAAAGCATCACTCAGCACTTTCAACAACGAGCAAGAGATGTCGTGCGCGGGAAAAGTAGCTCACTGCGCGATGAGGTCGCGCAAACGCTGCCACTCGAAATGTGGGCCGGGATCAGTCTTGCGTCCGGGTGCGATGTCCGCGTGTCCGACGATATCCGTGATCGGATAACTGCGTCGCAAAATTGCGATTAGCTTGGCGAGCACGTCGTATTGTTCGGCTTCGAAGTCTTGTTCGTCGCAACCTTCAAGCTCTATGCCGATAGAGAAATCGTTGCAACGTTCGCGCCCCTGCCAAGTCGAGACACCGGCATGCCAGGCGCGCGACGAGCACGCAGAGAACTGAATAACCTCGCCATCACGCCGCACAAGAAAGTGCGAGGAGACACGCAGCGCGCGAATTTCACGGTAGTAGGGGTGCTCTTCGGGGTCGAGCGAGTTAGTGAAGAGCTGCTCGATGCCACGCCCTCCAAACTGCCCTGGAGGGAGACTAATGGCGTGAACGACGATTAGCGATATCGGCGTGACTGTGGGTCGTTCATCGCAGTTGGGGGAGAGAACGCGGCGCGCGCCCGTTAGCCAGCCGTCTTTATCGATTGTGTCGGCAAGCACCTGCGGGGTGGGGTGACTCATTCATTGAGGCCCAAACGCTCCATGCGATAACGCAGCGAGCGAAAGGTGACGCCAAGCAGCTTGGCGGCCGCCGTGCGGTTGAAACGCGTTTTTTGCAGCGCATCGAGTATCGCCTGTTTCTCGACACGATCAAGATGGTCCTGCAACGGCATGCCGCCTTCCAGCGTTGCCGTTACGTTATCTTCCGACTGCGTACTTGGCGACAACTGTAGGTCATCGACGCCGATCTCATTGCCGGCCAGCAACGCCAAGGCACGCTCGAGTATGTTCTCCAGCTCGCGTACATTGCCCGGAAAAAGATAGTCGCCGAGCGCTTTAATCGCCGCCGCCGACAGCGTGGGCACCGACATGCCCGCATCGTGCGCGAGCCGGTCCAGAATGCTGCTAGCCAGCAAGGGGATGTCCTCACTACACTCCCGCAGGGCTGGCATACGCAACTCGATGACATTCAGCCGATAGAAAAGATCCTGGCGGAAGCGGCCGGTGGAAACCATGTCTTTCAAGTTCTGGTGGGTAGCGCTGATGACGCGCACATCGATGGGATCTTCAGTCGTCGCGCCGATTTTTCGTACGCGCTTTTCCTGGATTGCGCGCAGCAGTTTGACTTGCATGGCGAGCGGCAAATCGGCGACCTCGTCAAGGAAAAGCGTGCCACCGTGCGCGGCCTGGAAGAAGCCATCTCTATCCGCTTCGGCACCGGTGAAGGCGCCCTTCTTATATCCGAAAAACTCGCTTTCCATGAGGTTCTCCGGAATGGCGCCGCAGTTGACCGGCACGAAACGCTCACTCCGCCGCGCCCCGCGGTGGTGAATCAAACGGGCAGCCAGTTCCTTACCGCTGCCGGATTCTCCAGAAATATATACCGGGGCTTGGCTACGCGCGAGCTTGTCAATCATCGCCTGCGCCTGCTGTATCGCAACCGAGCTGCCAAGCAGCCCATGAGTGGTGGTCTGTCCCGGCGCGGAAGCTTGGCGAGGCAAATTGAGTACCGATTTCACCAGAGCGCGCAATTGCTCAAGTGAAACCGGTTTGGCGACGTAGTCAAAAGCACCCGCCTTGAGTGCTGAGACTGCGTTATCCATGCTGCCGTGGGCCGTGATTACGGCAACAGGTAAATCCTTGCAATGCTCGCCGATATAGCGCACCAGCTCGATACCCTCGCCATCCGGCAAGCGCATATCGGTCAGGCACAGTTGATAGGTATTCCCTTCAAGTTGAGCACGCGCCTCCGCCAGTGATGCCGCACAATGAGCTACCAGTCCCATGCGCGACAAGGTCATATCCAGCAACTCACGGATATCTTCCTCGTCATCAACGACCAATACCTGGCCTATGCCTGCCCGTTCTCGACGCTCTGGCTTTGTTGCCACTCCTGGTTCCTCCCTGCGATGCAAAAATGCGCGCCCGGCTCGTTGCCCATCCATTCCAGTAGCGCGTCGTTGGCCTCGCACAACTCACGAGCGATATAGAGACCGAGGCCGGTGCCCTGGCTGTGCGTGGTAAAGAAGGGCTCGAATATTTTGTGGCCGGATTCTTCGGATATACCTGTGCCGTCGTCAATGATATGCAATTCCACGCGCCTTGAGGAAGTATTGTTGCGCACCTCCACGCGTACGGCGCCCGTCTTTCCGCTGCAATGACGCAGTGCGTTGGAAATCAGATTCCACAGCACCTGGTTCAAGTGCGTGCGGTCGAAGAACATCACTGTGTTCGGCTCAGCACTCGGGGCGAAAATGGCGCGGTCGGTCTTTTCGTGTGTCGCAAACTCATCCAGAAAACTTTCCAGGAATGCGGGCAGCTTGATAGCCTCCGGCTCGGCCCGATCACGACGTCCCAGTTCCAGAATATCGGTGACCAGACGATCGAGGCGCTGGGCATTGTCGTTGATGATGACCGACAAACGCGCCTGTCCCTCGGCGCGTCGTTCTTCGCGCAACAACTCCGCCGCATGTGAAATTGCCGCGAGGGGATTGCGGATTTCATGCGCAATATTGGCGGTAAGCCGCCCCAATGCGGCCAGCTTGAGTTGCTGTGCCTGCGCCTGGATACGGCCCATGTCTTCGAGATAGATCAGCACGTCGCCACTCTCGCCGGCACGCACATAGCGCACCCTCAACAGCTTGCCGCTGCCCGGCACACGCAACAGCGTTGCTACCTCGCCCAGCGACTTTCCGAGCGCTGTGTAACCTTCGGTCAAGGCGACCGAAAAAGCCGCGAGATCGGGGTAAGGCGGCGCTTGCACGCCCAATAGCAACTCCGCCTGCGGATTAAATTGACGTACCTTCTGCTCCGCATCAACCACCAGCACGCCATCCTGCATGTCGCGAATAACGCGTTCACCGATCGACAGCTGATTGGCCAGATCGATACCTCGCTGCCGTGCCAATTCTTCGTTGGCCATGACCCTGCTGGCCAACAGGCGCGCCGTGATGGCGGTAGCAAAGAACCCGATGCAGACTATCCCGGTTTGGACAAAGTCCGATGGATCGCCGCCGAACTCGAGCACCCGCAAACTCTGTTCGAACAATACCGCGACCGTCGACAACGCAGCGAAAAACAGGGTCAGCCTTCCCTGTCCCACCAATCCGGCCCCCGCCAGCACCACCAGCAGCATGACCGAAAGTCCGCTCCTGCTGCCGCCGCTGGCATACATCATCAACGTCAATGCGACAACGTCTGACATAACCTGCAAGACCAAGAGCAGATTGAAGCTCAGATTGAGATGCTTCAACGCACCAAAAAAAAATAGCGCGAGCAACCAATACAACAGACTGGTCCAGGCAAATAGATTCGGATCTTGAACGCCCAGGCCGAGCGTCCGTGGAGAAACCAGTATGGCGAGCACGAACAGGCTCGCCACAATCAGGCGATAGATATTGAAGTAATTAAGGGACGTCCGTACCGACTGCGGGCGCTCCACCGTATCGCCGCCGAAAGAAGCGTTCTTGGGCATAAAAACTAGCGGCCACCAAGCCTGCGGTGCGCCTCGCCGCAGAAATATTGCCCGTTATAGACCACCGCTTCGGACTTGGGCACATGCACTGCACAACGCGCACAGACCACCATGCGCTCGACCGGCCGTGCCTTCTCCTTGGCTCCGCGCACATCGCTGCGCCGTTTCAGGTTCTTCACAAAGAAATAAGCCACCAAGCCAAGAAGTACAAACACTATCAGTCGAGACATACGTCGCTCCGCCAGCGGCCCGGTACCTGCGGAAGTATCGGATATTTGCCGCGATCAAGATAGGGCATTGTGTCACAACTGGCTGGCGTGTCTTCCATTGCTGGCCAACGACGACAGCAGCCTACATCACGCCAGAAGACGACGGACGAAAAGCGGACGGGCGAAAGAAAATGCTCTTGGAAAGAATGGTCGGGGTGAGAGGATTTGAACCTCCGACTCCTGCGTCCCGAACGCAGTACTCTACCAGGCTGAGCTACACCCCGGCGACCTTCAGATGAGCAGGACATGTCAGTTGGGGCTGACCCTGCGCTGAAACAAACGCAGCCGTGAAACCATCGACAACCTACCGTCAATAGTCCCGTGCGACTGCGAACTGCGCTAATTGTACCAAAGATTCCTTGAAAGGCGAATTGGGAACCGCCGCAATTGCCGCGAGCGCAAGAGCTACTTCTGCTTCGGCATGACGCCGCGTTTCATCCAATGCACCTGTGGCACGGATGGCCGCGAGCACCTGGGGAAACTCGTCTCGACCGCCCTCTTCGATGGCGCGGCGCACGCATTCCGCTTGACCGGACGTACCGTACTTCATCACATGTATTAACGGAAGTGTCGGCTTACCCTCGGCGAGATCGTCGCCTAAGTGCTTGCCCGTTGCTCCCTCATCACCGGAATAATCCAACACGTCATCGACCAGTTGGAACGCTGTGCCCAGATGCATACCGTAACGGGCCATGCCCTCTTCGACTTCTGCGGGCGCCTTGCAAAGTATCGCGCCCAAACGACTGGCTGCCTCGAAGAGCTTGGCCGTCTTGTAACGGATCACTTGAAGATATTGCACCACTTCCACATCCGCGTTGTGGCAGTTCAGAAGCTGCAGCACTTCGCCCTCGGCGATAGTATTGGTCGCGTCAGCCAAGACTTGCTGCACGCGCATGCTGCCCACGCCGACCATCATTTGAAAGGCGCGTGAATAAAGGAAGTCACCCACCAGCACCGACGCGGCATTGCCGAAAAGCGCATTGGCCGTCTTGTTACCGCGGCGCAAGGAGGATTCGTCTACCACATCGTCATGCAGCAAGGTGGCGGTATGTATGAACTCCACCACCGCCGCAAGCTCATGGTGATGCGTACTCTGATAGCCCAAGGCACCGGCAGAAAAGAGCACCAGCGCGGGCCGCAAGCGCTTGCCACCGGCGCCGATAATGTACTCGGCCACCTGGCGTATCAACACCACGTCGGACTGCAGCCGCGCGCGTATCACCGCATCCACGGCGCGCATGTCCGCGTTGATTGGGACGTAGAGGGCTTCTAAACTCAAAGGAAACGTCCGAAAAAGCGGCATGGTAGGGGCCACACGCCGGTGGCGTCAAGCGAAGCGCGTTTCGGTTTTGACTTTGGCACCTTGGGCCTGTAGAATGCGCGGTTATTCGGAAACACGGAGTCCACCATGTATGCGGTCATAAAAACCGGCGGTAAGCAGTATCGCGTCGCAGCCGGCGAAAAATTGAAAATAGAACAGATACCGGCAGAAGTGGGCGCTGAAATCACCCTCGACCAGGTTCTTATGGTCGGCGAAGGCGAGTCGATGAAAATCGGCGCGCCGCTGGTGCAAGGCGCCACTGTGCAAGCCAAGGTTATTGCCCAAGGTCGTCACGACAAGGTCAAAATTTTCAAGATGCGCCGGCGCAAGCACTATCAAAAGCACCAAGGTCATCGTCAGAATTACACCGAGATTGTCATCTCGGGCATTTCTGCCTAAGAAGGAGCAGATATGGCACATAAAAAAGCAGGCGGCAGTTCGCGTAACGGCCGCGACTCTCAGGCTAAGCGCCTGGGCGTTAAGCGCTACGGTGGTCAGGTGATCAATGCCGGCAGCATCATCGTGCGCCAGCGTGGCACGCAATTCCATCCCGGCGAAAACGTAGGCATCGGTCGTGACCACACGCTCTTTGCGAAAGTGAGCGGCACGGTTGAGTTCACTGTCAAGGGCGCCGCAAAGCGTAAAACCGTCAACATCACGCCAGCGGCTTGATACACACCGCCGCGGCTAAAAGCCCTGCCGTCGCGGCAGGGCTTTTTTTGTTAACCTGTTCACTCCCCAGATACGCGGTTCATTCGTTATGAGATTCTTCGATGAAGCGAAAATCGAGGTCATTGCCGGCGATGGCCGTGGTGCCACGATTGCCGCCATGCCCCTTGCTGAGCGTATGTACGGTCTATGAGATTCTTCGATGAAGCGAAAATCGAGGTCATTGCCGGCGATGGCGGCAATGGCGTCGCCGCGTTTCGTCGCGAAAAATATGTACCCAAGGGTGGCCCCAGTGGCGGCGATGGCGGGCGAGGCGGCAGCATTTATGCCGTAGCGGATCGCAACATCAACACCCTCATCGACTATCGCTACACTCGCATCTTTCGCGCTCAGCGGGGCGAAGACGGCATGGGTTCGGACTGCTACGGCAAAGGTGGTGAAGATCTCGAACTGCGCCTGCCGGTGGGCACGGTCATTACCGATATTGAAACTGGCGAAACGCTCGCCGACTTAGACCGCGATGGCATGCGAACGACTATCGCTCAAGGTGGTAAGGGTGGCCTCGGCAACATCCATTTCAAATCCAGCGTCAATCGGGCGCCGCGGCAGTGCACACCTGGCACACCGGGTGAGCGGCACGATCTTAAACTCGAACTCAAGGTACTGGCCGACGTGGGGCTGCTCGGCATGCCCAATGCAGGCAAGTCCACCTTCATACGCGCCGTATCGGCCGCAAAGCCCAAGGTGGCCGACTATCCTTTCACCACCTTGCAGCCCAACCTGGGGGTGGTGCGCGTCGATACCAACCGCAGCTTCGTGATTGCCGATATTCCCGGCTTGATTGAAGGCGCGGCTGAGGGCGCCGGCTTGGGCCACCAGTTTCTACGTCACTTGCAGCGCACCAGCCTGCTGCTGCATCTGGTCGACCTTGCGCCTTTCGATCCGGATGCCGACCCGGTTCACGATGCGCACGCCATACTTGAGGAGTTGCGCAAGTACGACCCTGCGCTCTACGACAAGCCGCGCTGGCTGGTTATCAATAAAATCGACCTGGTACCAGAAGAGGATCGAGCTGCCCGCATCGGTACGCTGCTAAAAGGCTATGGCCTGGTCGAGAAGCATTTCGTCATTTCCGCGATCAACGGTGCAGGCTGTCGCGAACTAACTTTCGCTATCATGGATCACCTCGATCTGCACAAACAGCATCTGGATGATGCGCCCACGGATGAGACATCATATTAGCCAAGCGCGCCGCCTGGTCGTCAAAGTCGGCAGCGCACTCGTCACCAACAATGGCGCCGGACTGGCCATTGACCACCTGGCCGAATGGGCAAGACAAATCGCCAAGCTGCGCGAGACTGGGCACGAGGTGCTGCTGGTCTCCAGCGGTGCCATCGCCGCCGGTATGCAGCGGCTCGGCTGGGCTACACGACCGCAGGCCATGCACCAACTACAAGCGGCGGCGGCCGTAGGCCAAATGGGCTTGGCCCAGGCTTACGAGACCTGCTTCTCGCAATACGGCCTGAAAACCGCGCAGATATTGCTCACCCACGAAGACCTCGCCGATCGCAGCCGCTATCTCAACGCACGCTCGACGCTGTTTACTTTGATCGAACTCGGCGTCGTTCCCATCATCAACGAGAACGACACCGTCGTCACCGACGAGATTAAGTTCGGCGACAACGACACTTTGGGAGCGCTCGTCGCCAACCTCATCGAGGCCGATGCGCTGGTGATATTGACGGACCAGTCAGGTCTCTACACGGCGGACCCACGCAAGGATCCTGCGGCAACGCTGGTGCGTGAACATCGCGCCGATGACCCGGCACTGGAAGCCATGGCGGGCGGCGCCGGCACGGGCATATCCCGCGGTGGCATGATCACCAAGATACGCGCGGCGCAAAGAGCAGCACGCAGCGGAGCGCACACGCTTATCGCCAGCGGACACGAGGCCGACGTGTTGCTGCGCCTGGCGCAGGGCGAAACCTTAGGCACCCTGCTCCACGCCACCGCCACACCCCTGGCGGCCCGCAAACAATGGCTGGCCGATCATTTGCAACTGGCCGGCAGCCTGACGCTGGATGAAGGCGCCGTCAAAGCGCTAGAGGCCGGCAAAAGCTTACTGCCGGTGGGAGTCACAAACGTGGAAGGCGAATTCGAGCGCGGCGCCGTCGTCGCCTGTCACACCCCGGACGGCCACGAAATCGCTCGCGGCTTGACCAACTATTCAAGTGCCGAAGCCCGCCGTATCACCCGGCGTGCGAGCCACGAGGTCGAAGCCATCCTTGGCTACATTGACGAAGCAGAGCTTATACACCGAGACAATCTGGTGCTTTGCTAACAGCTTGTGTAAGCGCGCTCTAGCGAGATCAAATCGAAACACGTTGCGGCACCCACGCACCATACAAAACGGCCGCCCGAAGGCGGCCGTTTTATTTCCAAACAGACGAATCTGATTAGAACGCGTGACGCATGCCGAATTGCAGGGCGTACGGGTCGTAGTTGCTGTCCCGAAGCTGCAGGCCGGTGTTCAACGCGGAGTTGATGTTCCAATTCGCGCCTACCGCATTACCCAAACCGTCTGTGCGGTTTTCGTTAATGTACTTCGTATAGGCCACATACAACGCTGTGCGCTTGGACATCGAACGCTCAGCACCCAAGCTCCAGAACTTCGCATCTTTGTCGCTAGCCAAACGATCGTTCTTATGGGCATATGTGAATTGAACCTTAGAAGAGGTGCCTAGTGGCGCGCTCAGGCCCAGCGACCAACGGCGCTCGTCAACCGTGCGGCCTACGCCGGGGGTGTCGGCGTGCCCAGTTGCATACAACGCCGAAACCTTGACGACCTTGAAATCCCAGCTGCCATCAACCAGGAAACTCTTGTTCTTAGCAACGTCGGTGGGTACGGGAGGCAGCACTGCAATATTTGCACTAGCACCGTAACTTTCTTGGTAAGACAAGCCCGCGAAAGCCGGGCCGTTGGCATATTGACCCGCGATAGTCCAGGCGCGACCAGCTTTTTCCGTTGTGAGGGTGGCGCCAGAAATACTGGTGCCATTCACGTTGTTTTCATAACCGCTGGAATACATCAACGCGCCGGAGAAACCGCTGAAAGTCGGCGAGGTATACAGAACGGAGTTGTCATAACGCTGGTTGTAAGCCGGAAGACCACCCAGAGCAGCGGGCATTTGACCACCCAGGCCAGCAGCGAACGGATCGATTGCGGCGGACTGTCTAAACGCAGGTGTGTATTGACGGCCCACGCTCAAATCACCGAAGTTGCCTTTCAAGCCGGCGATAGCCACGCGTTGAAAGAAATAGCTGCCGGTGGTCTGCTGGGCGCCAGAGGACGAGCCAGTATTGATACCTTGCACGGTCGGCGCAGTGGAGCCTTGTACTGACCCATGCTGAGTCGATTGACCGTTATCCAGCGCGAAACCGGCTTCCAACTGGAAGTAAGCCTTCAGGCCGTTGCCCAAATCTTCTTCGCCCTTGAAGCCAATGCGGCTGCCGGCGGACTGGCCGGACTGAATGCGGCTCTTGGTGCCGAAACCGGAGTTGCCGATTTCCATACCAGCGTCGACCAAGCCGTACATCGTCACGTTGGTCGATTGCGCAAAGGCCGGCGCGGCGGCGAGGCCGGCGATAGCCAGAGCGATAAGTTTCTTTTGCATAGCGAGGTTCTCCTCTGTGATTGAATTCGGTGCTTTCCGTATTATTCGGACCACCACTTGCGCACCTCTCGGAGATGAGAAGTTGGCTCATTGTGGCAAATTGCCCCGCATGGAAGCAAGACAAAACCTGTTCTGCCCCTAGTCAATAAGGTTGTTTGTTGTTTTCGTACAACAGCTTGATGGTTCAATAAAATGGCTCAAGCAAACAGGCGCTGCAACTCTGCGCCCGGATCGGCGGCTCGCATGAACGCTTCGCCCACCAGAAAAGCATATATGTCATTGTTTTTCATAAGGGAGACGTCTTCCGGCCGCAATACGCCGGACTCTGTCACCACGATACGCCCGGAAGGAATACGTGGTAACAAATTGAGCGTCACATCCAACGAAACCGCGAACGTGCGCAGGTTGCGATTGTTGATGCCGATGAGCGGAGTTGTCAGTTGCAAAGCCACGTCCAGCTCGTTTGCATCGTGCACCTCGACCAACACGGCCATGCCTAGCGAGTGAGCGATAGCCTCGAACGCCAACAACTCCGCGACTTCCAGCGCAGCGACAATCAGGAGCACGCAATCCGCGCCCATGGCCCGCGCCTCATAGATTTGATAGGCGTCGACCAGAAAGTCCTTCCTCAATGCCGGCAACGCACAAGCGGCGCGTGCTTCGCGCAAGTAATCCGGAGCACCTTGAAAGAACTGGCGATCCGTCAGCACCGAAAGGCAGGCCGCGCCACCGGCCTGGTAAGACGCGGCAATTTCGCCGGGGCGAAAATCCGCCCGCAGCACCCCTTTCGAAGGGCTGGCCTTCTTGATCTCAGCAATCACCGCGGTTTTGCGTGCCAGCACTCTGTCGCGTATGGCGCCGACGAAATCACGTGCCGGCGGCTGCGCCTCCGCATCCGCTCGCAACAATGCGAGCGGCTTCTGCGCTCGTGCAGCGCTCACCTCCTCGCGTTTAACGGCGAGGATTTTTTGCAGAATGTCACCCCCGTCTTTGCTCATTTGAATTTCTTGGTGCAGACCACGAAGTCGTCCAGCTTTTGCCGCGCGGCGCCGCTGGCGATGACCTCGCGCGCTTTCAATATGCCTGCTGGAATCGAGTCGACCATGTTCGCGGCGTACAGCGCCGCGCCGGCGTTGAGCACGACAATTTCACCAGGCGTGCCGGGCTTGCCCGAGAGCGCTTCCAGCACCATCTCTTTGGATTCCTCGGCGGTCTCGACCTTGAGGCCGCGGTTAGAGACCATTTGCAGGCCAAAGTCTTCAGGATGAATTTCATACTCGGTCACCTTGCCGTTTCTCAATTCACCGACCATGGTCGCCGCACCTAAAGAAATTTCATCCATGCCGTCCTTGCCCCAGACGACCAACGCATGGTTCGCACCAAGTTCGCGCATGACCCGCACCTGGATGCCAACCAGGTCGGGATGAAAAACGCCCATCAGCGTATTTGGCGCACCGGCCGGGTTGGTGAGCGGCCCGAGGATGTTGAAGATGGTGCGTATGCCCATTTCGCGCCGGATGGCCGCAACATTTTTCATGGCCGGATGATGATTGGGCGCGAACATGAAGCCGATGCCGATCGCCTGCACGCACTCCGCAACCTGCTCTGGCGTGAGCATGATGTTCGCGCCCAGCGCTTCGAGCACATCGGCGCTGCCGGATTTCGATGAGACGCCACGATTGCCATGCTTGGCCACACAAGCGCCGGCGGCGGCGGCCACGAACATGGAGGCAGTCGAGATGTTAAAGGTATGCGAACCATCGCCGCCGGTGCCAACGATGTCCACGAAATGCCCCCGATGTACGGACTCCGGCACAGTGACGCGCGTACACAGTTCGCGCATCACTGTCGCGGCGGCTGAAATCTCACCTACGGTTTCCTTCTTGACGCGCAAGCCAGTCAAAATGGCCGCCACCATCAAGGGCGTAATTTCGCCGCGCATGATCTGGCGCATGAGATGCAGCATTTCATCTTCGAAAATTTCGCGGTGCTCGATGGTGCGCTGTAGGGCTTCTTGTGGGGTGATCATGTTGTTGTTCTCCCTTACTGATGCGTCGGCGTGAGAAAGTTTTGCAGCAGGCGGTGGCCGTGCTCCGTGCGTATGGATTCCGGGTGGAACTGCACACCCTCGACGGCGAAGTCGCGATGGCGCACACCCATGACTTCGCCATCGTCTGTCCAGGCGGTTACTTCCAGACAAGCGGGCAAGGAAGTGCGTTCGATGGCCAAAGAATGGTAGCGCGTTGCCGTGAAAGGATTCGGCAAGCCGCGAAACACACCGCTATCGGCATGATGCACCGGCGAAGTTTTGCCGTGCATCAGTTGCTGAGCATGCACCACCTTGCCGCCAAAGGCAGCGCCTATACTTTGATGCCCGAGGCAAACGCCCAGTAGCGGAATTTTGCCGGCGAAGGCTAGGATCGCCGCCACTGAAATACCCGCTTCCGCTGGCGAACAGGGGCCGGGCGATACGACGATACGCTGCGGCGCCAGCGCGGCGATCTCGTCGAGCGTGATTTCGTCATTGCGAAAAACGCGCACCTCCTCACCCAACTCGCCGAAGTACTGCACGAGGTTGTAGGTGAAGGAGTCGTAGTTGTCGATCATTAATAGCACAGGAAAAACCTCTTTCGGCGATTCAATCCAGCCGCGTATCCAAACCCGTCTCGGCCATTTCCGCTGCGCGCAGCAAAGCGCGCGCCTTGTTTTGCGTCTCCTGCCATTCCGATGCGGGATCGGAATCGGCAACGATGCCGGCACCGGCCTGCACGTGGAGCTGACCGTCTTTCACCAGCGCAGTACGAATGGCGATGGCCAGATCCATGTCGCCGTGAAAACCGATATAGCCCACCGCGCCGGCGTAAATGCCACGCTTCACCGGCTCAAGTTCATCGATGATTTCCATGGCGCGCACCTTGGGTGCGCCGGAAACCGTGCCGGCGGGAAAAGTGGCCCGCAGCACGGCCAAGGCGTCGAGTTCCGGTTTGAGGCGTCCCTCCACACTCGATACGATATGCATGACATGGGAATAGCGTTCAATGATGAATTCTTCGGTCACCCGCACCGAGCCAGTCTGTGCAACCCGACCGACGTCGTTGCGCCCGAGATCAAGCAACATGAGGTGCTCAGCGCGCTCCTTTTCATCCGCCAGAAGTTCTTCGGCCAAGGCCGCGTCTTCGGCCGGCGTTTTGCCACGCTTGCGCGTGCCGGCAATGGGGCGCAGCGTGATGCGCTTGCCCTCAGAATCCCCATTGGGTTCACCTTCGACACGTACAAGAATCTCAGGCGAGGCGCCAACGACCTGAAAATCGTCAAAATCGAAGTAGAACATGTAGGGTGAAGGATTCAGCGTTCGCAAGGCGCGATATAGCGACAGCGGTGTGGCCGCGTAAGGCTTGGACATGCGTTGCGATAGCACCACCTGCATGATGTCGCCATCGACAATGTATTGTTTGGCGCGCGCCACGGCCTGTTTGAACGGCGCTTCGCCGAATGCGGAAACCGCCTCGGCTGACGCCACCACCTGCTCGGCAGGCACGGACACCGGCTCGCGCAGCTTGGCGAGTAGCTCCTTAAGCCTCTGCTGCACGCGCTTCCAGGCGCCCGGCACACCGGGCTCGGCGAATACCACGAGCGTCAGCTTGCCTGACAGGTTATCGACAACGGCGATTTCTTCAGAGAGCAGTAATAGGATGTCGGGTGTGCCCAGCTCATCGCGCTTCAGGGTTTTGGCCAAGCGCGGCTCGACATAGCGCACGGTGTCGTAACCGAAGCAACCGACCAGGCCACCGCAAAAGCGTGGCAAGCCCTCCCGTGGCGCCACCTTGAAGCGCGCCATGTATTCGCCGATAAAAGCCAGCGGATCGCAGTCGTCTTGCTGCTCGGCGATACGGTGGCCTGTCAGCACCATAACCTTGCGGGCGTAGGCAGCAATACGCGTCGGCGCAGAAAGGCCGATAAAGGAATAGCGGCCGAAGCGCTCGCCGCCCTGCACGGATTCGAGTAAGTAGCTGTAGGCGCGATCAGCGAGTTTGAGATAAATCGACAGCGGCGTGTCGAGATCGGCGAAAGTTTCCAGGGTCACCGGTATGCGGTTGTACCCTAGCGCGGCCAGTTGATTGAATTCGGCTTCGGTCATCATGCACACAAAAAAACGCGTAGAGAGAAAAACGTACGGGCGCTGCCCGCCTGCTCAGTATGAGTACGCTACCGACCAGCGTCGCCAGGGCCAAGCCTCCCCGCCGACGGCGTATTTCTTGACGTGTTTCAGGTTTTTGTGGGTCATGACGATGGGTTTGTTGTAAGACGAACAATACGTTGCGCCGCCTCTGCTAGCGTGGCAACTATAGCATCCGCTCCCAGGTCGTGCATATCCTCGCCTTCGCTATAGCCATAGGGTACGCAAAACACCGGACAACCCGCCGCCCGCGCACCGGCCACATCGTTGCGTGAATCGCCGATCACCAGCGCATGGCGCGGCGCAATCCCGAATTGTTCGCAGACATGCAGGAAGGGCAGCGGATGCGGCTTCTTTTCAGGCAGGCTATCACCGCTCACCACCATCTCGAAATAAGGCGCCAAACTCATTTTGTGCAGCAGCGGCCCGGTGAACGCGGCCGCCTTGTTGGTGATGCAAGCCAGCCGGAAACCCGCCTGGCGCATGGCTTCCAGCCCGGTTATCGCGCCCGGATAAATGCGCGTACTGAGGCCATTCACCACCGCATAGTGGCGCCAGAAAATAGGCAACGCTGCGCTCACATCCGCCTCGCTCGCAGCGCTCGACCCCGACAGGCAGCGCATCACCAGGTTGGGTATGCCTTTGCCGACAAAGCCGCGTACGGTGGTGACAGGCAAGGGCGAACGACTCAGTTCCGTCAGCATGGCATTTGCCGCAGCGGCAAGATCATGGATGGTGTCGAGCAGCGTGCCGTCCAGATCAATGAGAACGGCTGACACAGGCAGCGGCGCGGACACCTCAGGCCTTGGCTAACTCAGCTCGTAGCGCCTTGATGACAGCATCGTAGCGATGCGGGTCAGCATCGCGCCCAGCGCGGAAAATCGCCGAACCGGCGACGAACGTATCGGCGCCGGCACGAGCGATATCGGCGATGTTGTCCACCTTCACGCCACCGTCGACTTCCAGCCGGATGTCGCGACCGGTCGCGTCTATGCGGGCACGCACAGCGCGCAACTTGGCGAGGGCTTGCGGAATAAATTTCTGGCCGCCGAAGCCGGGGTTAACGGACATGATGAGCACGATGTCCAGCATGTCCATGACATGATCGAGATAGTGCAGCGGCGTCGCCGGATTGAACACCAGCCCGGCCTGGCAGCCGCACTCCTTGATAAGCGCCAGCGTGCGGTCGACGTGCTCCGAGGCCTCCGGGTGGAACGTAATCACGTCCGCACCCGCTTTAGCAAAATCAGGAATGATGCGATCCACCGGCTTGACCATCAGATGCACATCAATCACCGCCTCGGTGACTGGGCGCAGCGCCTCGCACACCAATGGGCCGATGGTCAGATTGGGAACATAGTGATTGTCCATCACATCGAAGTGTATCCAGTCCGCGCCCGCGGCGATGACGTTGCTTACCTCCTCGCCCAGCTTGGCAAAATTGGCCGACAAGATGCTCGGTGCGATTCGATACATGACATTCCCTTGCGCTGCATGAGCGCAGAATTTTAATCGCTTTTCGCTCAGAGCGACGAAAACCCCAGACTTGCAGGCGGAGTTTCTTGCTCCGAGAGAGGAAATCGTGTCAAATGACACGATGGCCGAGAGCAAGAAATACGACGTTCACGTCGCTGTAGAAACCCAATACCTCGCTGATCAATCCGACCCTGATAGCGGACGCTATGTCTTCGCCTACAGTGTGACCATCCGCAATGTCGGCAACATGCCCGCTCAGCTCATTTCACGTCACTGGATCATCACCGATGCCGAAGCACATGTGCAGGAAGTGCGCGGTTTGGGCGTGGTCGGACATCAACCCCTTCTGAAACCGGACGAAAGCTTCGAGTACACCAGCGGTTGCGTGCTCACAACACCAGTCGGCACCATGCGTGGCAGCTATCAAATGGTGGCTGAAGACGGCACCCAGTTTGAAGCGAGCATCGCCGAATTCACCCTGGCGATTCCGCGGGTGTTGCACTAACTTCAGCGCGGTTTAACGCCGATTAGCTCCTGTAATCGGCATTGATCTTCACGTAGTCGTAGGAAAAATCGCAGGTCCACACCGTCGCCTGCGCGCCGCCGCGCGCCAGATCTATGCGTGCCGTGATCTCGGCTGCACGCATGATGCGTGCGCCATCTTCCTCGCGGTAACTGGCAGCGCGCCCGCCCTTCTCCGAAACCAGTATCTCGTTGTCTTCATCTCCCAGCCACAGACGCACACCCGAGACATCGAGATCGGCGATGCCGGCGTTGCCGATGGCGGCGAGAATGCGGCCGAGGTTGGGGTCAGACGCAAAGAACGCCGTTTTCACCAGCGGCGAATGCGCAATGGCGTAGCCCACCGCCTTGCATTCGGCCACGTCGCGCCCACCTTCAACGCGGATGCTCATAAACTTGGTGGCACCCTCGCCGTCGCGCACGATAGCTTGCGCCAACTCCACCGCCACCGCCGTCAATGCCTCGCGCAGCACCAGATAGTCCTCGCTGGTGGGATCGTCGATAGTGGCGTTGCCAGCACGGCCGCTGGCAATCACGATGAAGGAATCGTTGGTCGAGGTGTCGCCATCCACCGTGATGCAGTTGAATGAAGCATCGGCCGCTTCGCGCACCAGTTGCCGTAACAGCGGCAGGGCCACCGCGGCATCGGTGGCGACAAAACCCAGCATGGTTGCCATGTTCGGCCGGATCATGCCGGCGCCCTTGGAGATGCCGGTGATGGTGACAGTCTTGCCGCCAATAACGAGGCGCCGTGAGACCGCCTTGGACACAGTATCCGTCGTCATGATGGCAAGGGCGGCATTGGGCCAGTTGTCTTCACGCAGATCCGCCACGCAAGCCGGTAGCCCGGCGCTGATGCGCTCGACGGGTAGCGGCTCCATGATAACGCCGGTGGAAAATGGCAACACCTGATTTGCGGCAATGCCCAGGGTTTGCGCGACAGCGGCACAGGTCTCGCGCGCGGCGCGCATACCCGCTTCGCCCGTGCCGGCGTTAGCAATGCCGGTGTTAATGATCAGCGCGCGGATCGCGTCGCCCGTCAGGTGTTCGCGACACACCACCACTGGCGCGGCGCAAAAGCGGTTCTGCGTGAACACACCGGCCACCGCAGCGCCTTGTTCCAGGCGTATCAGCAGCAGGTCGCGGCGATCGGCTTTGCGTATGCCGGCTTCGGCGATGCCCAACGAAATACCGGGCACCGGATAAAGTTTTTCCGGCGCGGGTGGAGTGAGATTGACAGGCATGTTCAGTCCTTCTGCAAGCGCAAAGCGCGAGTATAGCTTCCACGGATTGCGCCAGTCACGGCCGGGGCACGCAATAACGGGAAAGACGTAGCGATTAAACCTATTCGCGCGTTACGGTCGCCGGTGCCTCGAAAATAAACGGCAGCACCGCACTGGCGCCGAAACTTTCAGCAATGCGCGCCGCCTCGTTAGCATTGGCGGCCAGGGGCGCTTCAATTTCCCGTAACGCAACATTAAGATAGATTGCCATTTCTTTCATGCGCGCCTGCGTCCGTGCCGAATTCCAACCCGTCTCAGCGGCCTCCGCCAGGCGATAGGCGATGACAACCGCCTCCTCGCGGGAGCCGCGCACAAAATCGCCGCGCAAGACGAGTTGCAGCAGCGGACTCACATGCCAGTCGCCGATCAGCGCCAAGGTCAGGTGGCTAAGACGGAATCCCAGCAGCTTCTCTTCCACCGCACCGGAATTTTGCGGCTGCACCCGCAACGCTTGGTCCAGTGCATCGCCCATTTCCCCGGAAAAACACCAGAAGGCCAGCTCGCCAAAGCGGTAGAGCAGCGCCGCAATGAACACCTCTTCAGGCTGCGCGTCGTGCCGCTTGATCGCCAGCCATCGAGCCTGTGCGGCGGCGTGAAAAGCGCGGGCCATTTCACGCAGTACGCGCTCACGCAGCGGCCCGTGCAGCAAAGTGTCGACGAAGGCTACGGTCAGGGCGATCTGCCGCACCATATTGAAGCCCAGCATGATGATGGCGCGACTCACCGTGGTGATCTGCCAGCCAGAAACATTGAAAATAACGCTGTTGGCGATCCGCAGCAGTTTCGCTGTCATGCCCGGATCGTGCAGAATCGCCTCAGCCAGCTCGGCAACCGCCGATTTCTCACTGTCTGTGAGCGCACGTATGCGCTCGGCGGTGAGGCCAAATATGGGCATTTCCTGATCGCGAATACGCGCGACCCAGGCGTCGAGACTAGTGGTCTTTTCGTCGTCGTTGGGCATAAACGCTTGCTCGTGAGCTGTAAGTCCTGACAGGGGATTTCATACGGCATTACGGCATTGCAATGCAAAAAGCTTAGTTACGCTTTACGCGCGTCTAAAAAAAAGCCCGGCACGCCTAAGCGTGCCGGGCTTTTCGATCACCGCGTTCTAACTCAGCTTACCGTGGCAGTGCTTGAATTTCTTGCCGGAACCACACGGGCAAGCGTCGTTGCGGCCGACCTTGAGGGCATTTCGTACCGGTGACTGGGCGGACTTGTCTGCCCCAACGGCCGTACTCAGCGCCTCGTCGTAATCGGCATGGTGGTATTGCACATTTTCCACCGCCGGCTGCGGCTCGCTTTCGGCGATCTGCTCTTCCGAGCGGATGACGACGGTCATAAGCAGCTTGGTGACTTCCAGGCGTATCGATTGCAGCAAGCCCTCAAAGAGCTCGAAGGCTTCGCGCTTGTATTCCTGTTTGGGATTCTTCTGCGCGTAACCGCGCAGATGGATGCCTTGACGTAGATGATCGAGCGCCGCCAGATGCTCGCGCCAATGCGTATCCAGGCTTTGCAGCATGATGTTGCGCTCGAAGTGGTGGAAGGAGTCGGCGCCCACCTGTTCTACCTTGGCGCTGTATTGGCGGTCTGCCTCCGGGACAATGCGCTTGAGCAGATCGCTATCGGTCAGGTCAGGTTCGGCGCGCAACCATTCTCCGGCCGCGACCTGTAGCTGGAACTCGCCGGCCAGCGCGGCTTCCAGGGCAGGAACGTCCCACTGCTCCTCGACGCTGTCCGCCGGCACATAGGTGCGGAAGGTATCGTGCAGCACGCCCTGGCGCATGGCGGTGATGGTCTCGGAAATGTCGTCCGTTTCCAGCAATTCATTGCGCTGCTGGTAAATAACTTTGCGCTGATCGTTGGAGACATCATCGTATTCCAACAATTGTTTTCGGATGTCGAAGTTACGCTGCTCGACTTTGCGCTGGGCGGATTCGAGCGAACGTGTCACCAGCGGATGCTCGATGGCTTCGCCTTCCGGCATCTTCAGCCGCACCATGATGGCGTTGAGCCGCTCCCCGGCGAAAATACGCAGCAGCGGGTCTTCCAGCGAAAGGTAGAAACGCGACGAACCCGGATCGCCCTGACGACCGGCGCGCCCGCGCAACTGGTTGTCGATGCGCCGCGATTCGTGGCGCTCGCTGCCGATGATGTGCAAGCCACCAGCGGCAACCACCTGTTCGTGCAACTTTTGCCATTCGCCATGCAGCTGCGCTGTGCGTCGTTCGAGTTCGTCGTCGGCCATGGCGTCTTCGGCGCGCAGAGCCTCAACCTGCTTCTCGACGTTGCCACCTAACACGATGTCAGTACCGCGACCGGCCATATTGGTGGCGATAGTGATGACACCAGGCCGACCGGCCTGAGCGACGATCAAGGCTTCTTTGGCGTGCTGCTTGGCGTTCAAAACCTGATGCGGCAGCTTGGCTTTTTCGAGCATGCCGGCTAGCAACTCGGAATTCTCGATGGAGGTGGTACCAACCAGCACCGGCTGGCCGCGCTTATGGCAATCCTCGATGTCCAGGATGATGGCGCGGTACTTCTCCGCTGCCGTGCGATAGACCTGATCCATACGGTCGTCGCGCACCATAGGTTGGTTGGTCGGGATGACCACCGTTTCCAAACTATAGATTTGATGGAATTCGTAGGCTTCCGTGTCGGCCGTGCCGGTCATGCCGGACAGCTTGGCGTACATGCGGAAGTAGTTCTGGAAGGTGATGGAAGCGAGCGTCTGGTTTTCGTTCTGGATCTTCACGCCTTCCTTGGCTTCCACTGCCTGGTGCAAGCCTTCCGACCAACGCCGACCCGACATCAAACGCCCCGTGAATTCATCGACGATGATGATTTCGTTGTCCTGCACTACGTACTGCTGATCGCGATAGAACAGGTTGTGGGCGCGTAACGCCGCATACAAATGATGCATGAGCAGGATGTTCGCCGGCTCGTAAAGGCTACCACCCTCGGGCAGGATACCCATGCGGGCGAGGATTTCCTCGGCGTGTTCGTGGCCGATTTCAGATAGCAGTACCGTGTGCGCTTTCTCGTCTACCCAGTAATCGCCCTCGCCTTTTTCCTCGGTCTGACGGATGAGCAGCGGCGCCACCTGGTTCAGGCGGACATAGAGTTCGGTGTGGTCTTCCGCCTGGCCCGAAATAATGAGCGGCGTGCGCGCTTCGTCGATGAGGATGGAGTCAACTTCATCGACGATGGCGAAATTCAGGCCGCGCTGAACGCGTTCGGCCGCGGTGTACACCATGTTGTCGCGTAGGTAGTCGAACCCGAATTCGTTGTTGGTGCCGTAAGTAATGTCGGAGGCATAGGCAGGCTGCTTGTCGGCATGAGTCATCTGCGAAAGATTGATGCCGACCGTAAGGCCGAGGAAGCGATAGAGCTTACCCATCCACTCCGCATCGCGCGAGGCGAGATAGTCGTTCACCGTGACGACATGCACGCCTTTACCTGATAGGGCATTCAGATAAGCCGGCAAGGTGGCCATGAGCGTCTTGCCTTCACCGGTGCGCATTTCGGCGATCTTCCCTTTGTGCAGGACCATGCCGCCGATCAACTGCACATCGAAATGCCGCATGCCCAGTGAGCGCTTGCCGGCCTCGCGTACGACGGCGAAAGCTTCGGGCAGGAGGTCGTCCAGGCTGCTGCCGGCGGAGAACCGTTGCCTGAATTCATCCGTCTTGGCGCGCAAGGCCTCGTCGGATAGCACCGATATCGAGGGCTCCAGTGCATTGATCGCGCGCACCGCTTGAGAGTATTGGCGAACCAGGCGGTCGTTGCGACTGCCGAAAATCTTTTTGAGGATGCCGGAGATCATGAAGCGGTCAGTTCGAGTTGAGGTTAACGACTGCGCCGATCACCGCGCCAGAGCTGGCTTGCTGCGCTCTGTCAGACGGAGACCAGATTGGTCTGGGGGTTACAAAGGGGCGAATTTTAGCACGCCGCCTCGGGCCGAGGCGGCGTGGACCTGGCTACCGACGCTTGCCGTGCGCCAAGGCGATCTGCTGGGCGTTTTGCAGAAAACGATTGGGGTTTTGCGCGGCGCCTTTGTAGCGCACTTCAAAATGCAGATGCGGCCCGGTGGAGCGGCCGGTAGTGCCCACCTCGGCGATTTTCTGGCCACGCTTAACAAACTGGCCTTGCTTCACGAACAGCTTTGAGGCGTGACCATAGCGTGTGACGAGGTCGTTGCCATGGTCGATCTCGACCATATTGCCGTACTGCGGGTGATGTTCCGCAGTCACCACGATGCCCCCGGCGGCGGCGGCGATAGGCGTGCCAACCGAGGCCTGAAAATCGACGCCTTCATGCATGGCTTGCTCACCAGTAAAGGGATCGTTACGCCAGCCAAAGCCGGATGCGTTCCAATTGGCTTCCACCGGCAAAGCGGTCGGTAGAAGATTTTTCTTGACGCGCTCATCCATCATCTCGGACTCGATGAGACCCAGATAGTCGCTCTTGGATTCGAGTTGGCGAGAGAGCAAATCCAGTTGCCGCTGCAAATCCGCCGAGGTGAGCGGCATGGTCGGTTTTATCAACGGGCCACCCTGGCCGGGCTTGTCGGACGGTTTGGCGTCCTGCGGCTTAATGCCCGAAATCTGGCCGAGACGCTCGCCCAAGGTATCGAGGCGCATGAGTTGGGCCTGCATTTGGCCCAGACGAACGGCCATGGAATTCAGATTCTCACGCAGAAAGTCCTGCGACTTTTGCGTCTCCTGTTGGCGCAGACTAAGCAACAGGCTTTGTAGAAAGGGCAAGCGTATCTCAGCAGCGTGGCGCACCGTGACATAAGAAAAAAGCGAGGAAACAGAGAGTATCAGCAATACAAAAGCGGCGAACGCCAGCAAAATGTGGCGCAACGTGATGGTGATGCTTCTGGCAGTTGCCAGACGGTCGGAGACGAGAATAATATGCACGTCGCCCCTCCTAAGAAGTTATCCATGCGCCAAGCGCGATCACTCGACACCTATCTCGACTCAGCCGATGTACTGGCGCGACTTTCAGCGCACGCAGACCGACTGATAAAACTACAACGCGTTTTCCAGGAAATCGCGCCGGACTTCTTGGCCGAATCGAGCCGTGTGGCCAATTTCAAACTAGGGAAAGTTATTATCCACGCCGACAGTGGCGCGGTCGCCGCAAGGCTGGCGCAGATGTTGCCAACCTTGATAGACGGTTTTTCTACAAGGGGAGCAGAGGTTACCCAAATACAGGTCAAAGTGCAACCCACATATGCTGCGCCGCAGCATGGCAAGTCTGCCGCCCATAAAGCTCGTATACGGCCTGTGGCGGAAAAAGTTAAGGTGGGCTTGAGCGAATTGGCCGGCGCACTGCCCGGCGAATCGACACTGAAAGCGGCGCTGGAGCGGCTAGTAAAGCGTAGCCGCTAAGCGCTAAACAATGGCCGCCACGCGCTCCAGTACAAAGAGCGCCATGATGACCAGGGCGGCAATGAGCGCATAGCGCGTCACCCGCCAGGAAAGCCGCAGGAAACGTCTATCCCGGGTAAACAGAAAGGCCACGATGCCGGCGCCGATGGTGATACCCACCAGCACTACAAGCACACGCAGCACAAACATCGAAGATCAAGCCGGTAAAGCGAACAGGCGCGCCACCGAAGCAGGCGCCTCGTTGATGCGTTCGAAGGTGGCCATTTCCCAGGCGCTTTGATCGGCCAAAAGGGCGCGCAGCAGCTTGTTATTGAGCGCATGGCCGGATTTGTGCGCAGTGAAAGCACCTAGCAGCGGATGACCGAGCAAGTAAAGATCGCCCACCGCATCCAGCACCTTGTGCTTGACGAACTCGTCACCGTAGCGCAAGCCGTCGCTGTTCAGCACCCGATACTCATCCATCACGATGGCGTTGTCCAGACTGCCGCCCAGGGCCAAGCCCTGCGAGCGCATGGCTTCCACGTCCTGCATGAACCCGAAGGTGCGGGCGCGCGCCACTTCGCGCACGTAGGAGTGCTCGGCGAAATCCACCGTCACCGACGGATTCGATTTATCGAACACCGGATGATTGAAAACAATGGAGAAGGTCAAACGAAAACCGTCGTAAGGCTCCAGCGTCGCCCACTTGTCGCCATCTTCCACCCGCACGGTTTTTTTGACGCGGATGAATTTCTTGGCGGCATTCTGCTCTTCGATACCTGCCGACTGGATGAGGAAGACAAAAGGTGCGGCGCTACCGTCCATGATGGGCAGTTCAGCGGCATCGACATCCACATAAACGTTGTCGATGCCGAGACCCGATAACGCCGACATCAAATGTTCCACCGTGGCGATCTTGGCGCCGTCGCGCTCCAGGCAGGAGGCGAGACGCGTGTCACCGACGGAAAAGGCATCAGCGTGCAAATCCACCGGCGGATCGAGATCGACGCGACGGAACACAATGCCGCTATCGGGCGCAGCCGGGCGCAAGGTCATGGTGACCTTGACACCGGAATGCAGCCCGACACCGGTGGCGCGGATCAACGATTTGAGCGTGCGTTGTTTCAGCATCGTTATTTCAGAATGGCGGACACTATGACAAAGAGGCGAATTTTACCATAGCGTTACCGCCGTCCTGAACGGCGGTTTCGAGTTTCGTGTTGCGTGTTTCGAGTCAGGAACACGGTCGTTAGGCGGCAAACGACACGCAACTCGACACTCCAAACCCGAAACCCGAAACTCACAGGTCAATCCGCTTGCTTACGCAGAAACGCCGGGATGTCGTACTTATCCACCCCGCTGGCCGCCATGGCTTCGACCGTGGCATGACGCCGGCCGCTGCGGATGACTGCCGGCACTTCCAGTTCGCCGTAGTTAATGGTTTCGACCATCGGCATGTTGTCCGTGCCAGTTTTTTGCATCACCATTTCCATACGCGGCTTGAGCTGCTGCACGCGCTCGGCAGCGCCCAGGCCCGTCGCCACCACGGTGACGCGCAGGTTGTCCTGCATTTCCTCGTCGAAGACGGCGCCGAAGATAATGTGCGCATCTTCCGCAGCGAATTCGCGGATGGTGTTCATCACCTCGTTCACTTCCTTCATCTTGAGGTTGCTAGAGGCGGTGATATTCACCAGCACACCACGCGCGCCGGAGAGATGGATGCCTTCCAGCAGCGGACTGGCCACAGCTTGTTCGGCGGCCAGACGCGCGCGGTCTATGCCCGAAGCGTAAGCGGCGCCCATCATAGCGCGGCCCATTTCGCTCATCACCGTACGGACGTCCTCGAAGTCGACGTTCACCAGGCCGGGGAAGTTGATGATCTCGGCGATGCCGCCAACGGCATTGCGCAGCACGTTGTCGGCCGCCTTGAAGGCTTCCTGCATGCTGACATCGTCGCCAAGCACATCCATCAGGCGCTCGTTGAGAATGACGATCAAAGAATCCACATGCTGTGCCAGATCGTCCAGTCCTTGCTCGGCCACCTTCATGCGTCGACCTTCGAAAGCGAAGGGCTTGGTCACCACCGCCACCGTGAGTATGCCCAGCTCGCGCGCCACTTCGGCGACAATCGGCGCAGCGCCAGTGCCCGTACCGCCGCCCATACCGGCGGTGATGAACACCATATGCGCGCCGCGCAAGGCCTCAGCAATGCGCTCACGCTCCTCCAGCGCCGCGCTACGACCGGCATCCGGCTTGGCGCCGGCGCCCAAACCGCTGGCGCCCAGTTGCAACCTGACCGGCGCGCCACTGCGGCTCAATGCCTGCGCATCGGTGTTGGCGCAGATAAAATCCACGCCCTGCACACCCTCACGAATCATATGATCGACGGCATTGCCGCCGGCGCCGCCGACACCCACCACTTTGATCACCGTACCGTTCGGTTCCTTATCGAGAATTTCAAACATGCTCGCCTCCTTCTAGAAAACTACGTCAAAAAGTTTTACCGCCAAGACGCCAAAAGCGCCAAATAACCTCAACCAAAACGCATTACCGACCACGTCGCTGCTCATCTCAAAAGTTCTTCTCAAACCACGACTTCATCGCCATCAAAACCTGTTTAAAGGTGCGGGTGTGGTGGGCCTGAATGCCGCGCTTCTTCTGCACCATGCCCTCCATCAGCAAGCCCATCGCGGTCGCATAGCGCGGGTGCTGCACCACGTCCGCCAAACCACCGACGTACTTGGGAACACCCAGTCGCACCGGCATGTGAAAAATCTCTTCGCCCAGTTCGACCATGCCCTTCATGGTCGAGCTGCCGCCTGTTAGCACCACACCGGAGGACAACAATTCTTCATAGCCGCTACGCCGCAACTCGGCCTGAACCAATTCAAACAATTCGGTAACGCGCGGTTCGATCACATCAACCAGCGCCTGGTGAGACAACTTGCGCGAGCCGCGCTCACCTATACCCGGTACCTCGAACATCTCGCCGGGATCGGCCAACTGTTGCAGTGCCACGCCGAAACGCACCTTGACCTCTTCCGCATCCAGCGTGGGTGTGCGCAGTGCCATGGCGATATCGTTGGTGATTTGGTCGCCGGCGATAGGGATCACCGCCGTATGGCGGATGGCACCTTGGGTGAATACCGCGATATCCGTCGTGCCGCCGCCGATGTCGACCAGGCACACACCCAGCTCGCGTTCGTCTTCGGTCAGCACAGCAAAGCTCGACGCCAGCGGTTGCAACACCAGGTCCACCACTTCCAAGCCGCAGCGGCGCACGCACTTGACGATGTTCTGCGCTGCCGACACGGCGCCGGTGACGATATGCACCTTCACTTCCAGCCGCACGCCGCTCATGCCTATGGGTTCGCGCACGCCATCCTGACCATCGACAATGAACTCCTGGGTGAGGATGTGCAGAATCTGCTGATCGGAAGGAATCGGCATGGCGCGCGCCGTTTCCATAACGCGATCCACATCCAGCGGCGTGACTTCCTTGTCCTTGATGGGAACCATGCCGTTCGAATTAAAGCTCTTGATGTGACTGCCGGCGATGCCTGTGTATACATCCGTCACCTTGCAGTCGGCCATCAGCTCGACTTCCTGGATGACGCGCGAAATGGCATTCACCGTGGCTTCGATATTTACCACCACGCCTTTCTTCAGCCCTTTCGACTGTTGGCTGCCGACGCCGAGTATCGCCATGTGGCCTTCTGGCGTCAGCTCGGCGACGATGGCGACGATCTTCGACGTACCGATATCCAGACCAACAATCAAATCCTTGCTTTCCTTGCTCATCTTTTACCGGCTCCCTGCTCGCGCCAGCCGCACGGCATAGCCGTTCGGATAACGCAAATCCACAACTTCCGCCTTGGCGCGCAGTTTTTCGCCAGCTTCGCGATACACGGCGAGGAAGCGCACCAATCGTTCGCGCACCGGCGCCTTGGCCTGATCGCGACCCAACTCAATCAACATGCCATCGTCCAGCCGCACCTGCCAGGCCTGGCGCAGCGACAAGGCCAGGCTTTGCGGCTGGCGATCAATGCCCGTCATTAACTCGCTCAACTCGTGATAGCGCGCCAGAATTTCCGGCGCGCTACCTTCCGGCCCGACGAACAGCGGTAGCTTGGCGCTGCTAGCCGCAGCAAATACGTCACCCTCCGTATTCACCAACCGCGCCTCGCTCCCATCCGCGTGCTTCCAGCGCGCCGCCGCGACATGCTCTTCAATGTCCAACTCGATGCCGCCGGGCCAGCGTCGCCGCACAGAAGCTTTGCGCACCCAGGGCAACTTTTCGAAGGCTGCGCGCACTGCATCCAGATTCACCGTGAAAAAATTGCCGCTCACGGCGTTGTTCGCCGCATATTCGATCTGCATGGCCGTCACTTCGCGCAGCGGCTTCTTCACCACCACTTCGCGCAGCGGAAAAATCGGCAGACGCGCCGCCCCTAGCACCGCGGCATAGCCCAGGGCCAGCGCGGCGGCGAGCATTAATACGTCAGCAAACAGATTCATCAGTGGTGGCCTGTCCCAAAATCCGTTGGCGTCATTGTTTTTACGCTTAGCCAAGCCGCGCCTGCTCCAAAATCTTCAAACACAGCGCCTCGAAACTGATACCCACCGCACGCGCCGCCATCGGCACCAGTGAATGGCCAGTCATGCCGGGCGAGGTATTCAATTCCAACAGCCAAGGTTTGCCGGTCTGGTCGAGGATTAGATCGGCACGTCCCCAGCCGCGACAATCGAGCAGGCGGGCGGCGTCCATAACCAACTCCTGGATAGTCTGTTCCGCCGATTCGGGCAAGCCGCTCGGACAGTAGTACTGGGTGTCGTCGCTAAAATACTTGTTCTGCCAATCATAGTTGCCGCCCGGCGCGACGATGCGAACCAAAGGCAGCGCGGTGTCGCCAAGAAACGCGGCCGTCAGCTCCTCACCTTCGACGAATTGTTCGGCCAGCACGAGCGGGTCATGCTGGACGGCCGCTTCCCAGGCTGCGCGCAGCTCATCAGCGTGCGTGACGCGGGTGGCGCCCACGCTGGAGCCCTCGCGCGCCGGCTTGACGAATATCGGCAGACCCAGTTCCTCTACCACCGCATGCCAATCGGTGTCGGCCTTGAGCATGTGATAGCGCGGCGTCGGCAAGCCGTTTGCCAGCCAGACCATCTTGGTGCGCCACTTGTCCATGCACAGCGCGGAAGCCATCACACCGCTGCCGGTGTAGGGGATACCCAGCACTTCAAGCGCGCCTTGCAAAGTGCCGTCTTCACCGCCACGCCCATGCAGGGTGATGAAGGCGCGTTGATAGCCTTCTTCCTTGAGCAGCCACACCGGCCGCTCGGCCGGATCATAGGCATGCGCATCAACGCCGGCCTGCTGCAAAGCTGCCAGCACGGCCTTGCCCGACATGAGCGAAATCTCCCGCTCCGCCGAAGCGCCGCCCATCAGTACCGCCACTTTTCCAAAGTCCATTTTCGTCACTCAACCCATTTCTCTACTGCGCTCAAACGCTCGCCAACTATCCGCACCTCACGCACCAAGCTGACGCCGAACTTTTCTTGCACCGTCGCCTGCACTTGTTCGATCAAGGTTTCAATGTCCGTTGCGCTGGCCTGGCCTTGTGGATTGACAATAAAGTTGGCGTGCTGCTCGGAGACGCGCGCGCCACCGACAGCCATGCCTTTCAATCCGGCCGCTTCGATCAGTCGAGCGGCGTGGTCGTCTGGGGGATTGCGAAACACCGAGCCGGCGTTAGGTAGTTGCAAGGGCTGGGTGGCGATGCGTTTTTCCAGCAATTCGCGAATGCGCTCCCGCGAGACCTGACCATCGCCCGCCTGAAGCCGGAACCAGCCGGCCACAAACCATTCGTCCAGCGCATCGTTCAAGCCGACATGGCGATAGCCGATATCGAAATCCGCGGCGGTCCGCTCTTTCAACACGCCGTAGCGATCCAGCATCAAAACGCGCTCAACAATGGCCCACGTTTCACCGCCGTAACAACCGGCGTTCATCGCCAGGGCGCCACCGACCGTGCCCGGTATACCTGCAAGAAATTCAGCGCCACACCAACCCTGCGTCGCGGCAAAGCGCGCCAGCTTGGGACTCGCCACGCCTGCTTCGGCGTAAATGAGCAAGGCGTCCATGCGCAGATTCGCGAGACCCGGATGCGTCAGCACGATGGTGCCGGCATAGCCGCCGTCGCGCACCAGCAAGTTGCTGCCCAGGCCGACGAATAGCATCGGCTCATCAATGCGCGTCTGCCGCACGAACTGCGCGAGATCGTCCACACTGGCCGGCACATAAACGCGCGCTGCCTTGCCGCCGGCACGCCACGACACATGCCGCGCCATCGACTCGTCGAACCTCAGTTCACCGCGCAATCCGCTCTCCCATCGCTTTAACTCCGACATATCCATTTCAGTAGTGCCGCCGACTCATTTTTCTGCACCAATCTTCCCCGGCACGCTGCCTATCGAGCCGGCGCCCATGGTGATGACCACATCGCCATCGCGCGCGACGTCCGCTATCTGTTGCGGCATGCTGGCGATGTCTTCAACAAAAATCGGTTCCAGCTTGCCGGTGACGCGTATAGCGCGCACCAGCGCACGGCCATCCGCCGCCACGATGTGCGCCTCGCCGGCGGCATAGACTTCGGCGAGCAGCAACACGTCCACCGTCGTCAATACCCTGACGAAATCCTCAAAACAATCGCGCGTGCGCGTGTAGCGATGCGGCTGGAAGGACAGCACCAGCCGCCTTCCCGGAAAAGCACCGCGCGCGGCGGCCAGGGTTGCCGACATCTCTGCCGGGTGATGTCCATAGTCATCGACCAGGGTGTAGCTGCCGCCGCCGGCTAGCGCAATTTCGCCATAACGCTGGAAGCGCCGGCCCACGCCCTTGAATTCCGCCAGCGCTTTGACGATGGCCGAATCTTCCACGCCGACTTCGTCGGCCACGGCGATGGCGGCCAGTGCGTTTTGCACGTTGTGAATACCCGGTAGATTGAGCACGATGTCGAGCTGCGGCGCATTGCCCGGCCGCAACACAGAGAAGGTCATTTGCGTGCCGCGATGCGTCACGTTCACGGCGCGGATATGCGCACTCTCGGCCAGGCCGTAACGCACGATGGGCTTGGAGACAAACGGCATGATCTCGCGGACGTTCTTGTCGTCTTCGCACAAGATGGCCGCGCCATAGAAAGGCAGATGCTGAATGAAGTCGACGAAGGCCTGCTTGAGCCGCGCGAAATCATGGCCGTAGGTTTCCATGTGATCGGCGTCGATATTGGTCACCACCGCGATCACCGGCTGCAAGTGCAGGAAGGACGCATCAGACTCATCGGCCTCGACGACTATGAATTCGCCGGAACCTAGCCGCGCATGCGCGCCGGCGCTGTTCAACCGCCCACCGATCACAAAGGTGGGATCGAAGCCGCCTTCGGCCAGAATGCTTGCCGTCAGGCTGGTGGTGGTGGTCTTGCCGTGCGTGCCGGCCACCGCGATACCCTGCTTCAGGCGCATCAGCTCAGCCAGCATGAGCGCGCGCGGCACCACCGGCACCTGCTTGGCTTGCGCGGCGATGACTTCCGGATTGTCGCCGCGCACGGCGGTCGACACCACCACCGCGTCAGCATCGGCGATGTTTTCCGCGTTATGGCCCAGCAACACCCGCGCGCCCAGCGCCGCCAAACGCCGCGTCGCGACGTTGTCGCCGATATCCGAGCCGCTCACCTGGTAGCCGAGATTAAGCATCACCTCGGCAATGCCGCTCATGCCGGAACCGCCGATACCGACGAAGTGGATGTGTCTGACTTTGTGCTTCATGGTTTCTGGTTTCGAGTTTCGAGTTTCGCCACCTGCATGCAAATCTCCGCCACGGCGCGCGTCGCATCTGGTTTGGCCAAGGCCCGCGCTTTTTGGGCCATGGCGAGCAACTGGCTGCGTGTCAGCGTGCGCAACTGGCTGGCCAGCGTGGCGGCGGTGAATTCGCTTTGCGGCACCAGCAGCGCCGCGTCGGCATTGGCGAGAAAGCGCGCGTTGCCGGTCTGGTGGTCATCCACCGCATGAGGATAAGGGACCAGCAGGCTGGCGACGCCGACCACAGCCAGTTCGGCGACGGTGAGCGCGCCAGCGCGGCAGATGACCAGATCGGCCTCGGCATAGCGCGCCGCCATGTCGTCGATGAAATCCACCAGCTCGGCGCGGATGCCAGCCTGTTCGTAAGCCGCGCGCAAGGCGTCGAGATGGCGTGCGCCGGATTGATGGGTGACGACAGGCCGCTCGGCTTCGGTGAGCAGCGCCAGGGCCGCCGGCACCGTTTCGTTAAGCGCTTGCGCGCCGAGGCTACCGCCAACCACCAACACCTTGAGCGGGCCCGTGCGACCGGGATAACGACTCCCCGGCGGTGGCAGGGCGACGATGTCCGCGCGCACCGGGTTGCCGGTCCATTCAGCCTTGGGCAATGCCTTGGGAAAGCCCGTCCCTACTCGCTTTGCGAGGTGTGACAAAACGCGATTGGCAAGGCCCGCGATGGAATTTTGTTCGTGCACCACCAGCGGAAGACCGGTAAGCGCCGCCATCATGCCACCGGGAAAAGTCACATAGCCGCCCATGCCGAGCACGACGTTGGGCTTCACGCGCGCGAGCGTCGCGAGCGACCGCGCAAAAGCGAACAGCAGCTTAAATGGGAGGAGTAGCTTGCGCAGCAGCCCTTTGCCGCGCAGCGCGCCAAAGCGCACCCAGGCCATTTCATAGCCGCGTGTCGGCACCAAGCGCGCTTCCATGCCGTCCGGATTGCCCATCCACACCACGCGCCAGCCTTGGCTGCGTAAGTAGTCCGCCACCGCGAGCCCAGGGAAAACATGTCCACCCGTTCCGCCCGCCATGACCAGCAAAGTGCGCGAGGTGTTGATGCTCATACCGACAAGCCCCGCATCAATTGCCTGTTCTCCCAATCAACCCTCAATAGAATCGCCAGCGCAACACAGTTGGCGAATATGCCCGAGCCGCCGAAGCTCATCAGCGGCAGCGTGAGCCCCTTGGTCGGCAGCAAGCCCATATTCACGCCCATATTGATGAACGATTGCACGCCCAGCCAGATGCCTATGCCTTGCGCCACCAAGCCGCTATAAACGCGCTCCAGCAGTAAGGCCTGACGACCGATGGCGAAGGCGCGCTGTACGACGAGTGCAAACAACGTGATGACGACCAGCACGCCGATCAGACCCAATTCTTCGGCGATAACGGCAAGCAGGAAATCGGTGTGAGCTTCCGGCAAGTAGAAAAGTTTTTCGACACTGCCGCCCAAGCCCACACCCAGCCACTCGCCACGGCCAAAGGCGATGAGCGCGTGGGAGAGCTGATAGCCCTTGCCTAGCGAATCCGCCCACGGGTCCATAAAGCCAAAAATGCGTTCACGCCGGTAGGGCGACGACCAGATCATCACCACAAAGGCCAGCGCCAGAAACACAAACAAAATCGAGAACAAACGCGCGTTGATGCCGCCGAGAAACAGTATGCCCATGGCGATACAGATGATCACCACGAAAGCGCCGAAATCCGGCTCGCGCAATAGCAGCCCGCCGATCAGCGTCATCACCAGCGCCATCGGCACGAAGCCGCGCCGGAAACTGCCCATATCGGCCAGCTTGCGCACGGTGTAGTCGGCGGCATAGAGCACGGCGAAGACCTTCATTAATTCGGAGGGTTGCAAATTTACCGGGCCCAGCGATAGCCAGCGCCGCGCGCCATTCACCTCGCGGCCAACGTGCGGAATCAACACCAGCACCAGCAGCGCGACGCCAATCACGAACAGCCACGGCGCGCCCTGCTGCCAGACGCGAACGGGAACTTGAAACACCACCACGGCCGCGATCAGACCGATGGCGACGAAGACGCCGTGGCGAACAAGAAAGTACGCCGACTGGTGGCCAGTGAAGCGGCTGCCCTCGGCCATGGCGATGGACGCGGAATACACCATCACCATGCCAAGCAACAGCAAGGCCAGCGCCGACCACAGCAGCAAGGGATCGACCTCTTGCGGCGAGGCCGAGCGGCGCCTGGACGCGCTGCCGAGATGTAGGGCGATCATTGCGCCGCCCTCATGGCATGCGCATTTTCGCGCGTGGCGGCAAGGTCGTGCAGCGCCGTGGCATACACCTCGGCCCTATGCACGTAGTTGCGATACATGTCGAAGCTGGCGCAGGCTGGTGACAACAGCACGGCGTCGCCAGCCCGTGCCGCCACCGCCGCCTTGCGCACCGCCTGTTCCATGTCTTGCGCATGGAGGACGGGCACGCCGCAATCGGCCACCGCCGCCTCAATTGTGGTGGCATCGCGACCGATCAGCACCAGGGCGCGCCCATGATCTGCCAGCGCCGGAGAGAGCGGCGAGAAGTCCTGTCCTTTTCCGTCGCCGCCCGCGATGAGCACAACTTTGCAGCCGAGTCCCTGCAGAGCCGCAACGGTTGCGCCGACGTTAGTGCCCTTGGAGTCGTCGTACCAAGTCACACCCTCCAGTTCGGCAAGTTTCTCTACGCGATGCGGCAGGCCCTTGAAGTTAGGCAACGCCTGCAACACGGGCGCTTCCGGCAGGCCGATGGCACGGCACAGCGCCAAGGCCGCCAGCGCGTTGGCGGCGTTGTGCAAACCGCTCACAGCAAGCTCATCGCTGCGCAACAGGCGCTCGTCGCCGCGCACCAGCCAACCGTCGAGCAAACCGAAATCGTCTTGCGTGTGCGGCGCATCCACACCAAAGCTGATCACCTGCGCGCCGGCTCGTCGCATGGCCATCACACGGGCGTCTTGGCGATTCAAGACCTGCACGGTGTGGGCCGAGAAAATGCGCGCTTTGGCGCTGGCGTAGTCATCGAGACCCGTGTAGCGATCAAGATGATCGTCGGTGACGTTAAGCACCGTGGCTGCGTCGGCGTCCAAACCTTGCGTGGTTTCCAACTGGAAGCTCGACAACTCCAGCACCCAGACTTGCGGCGCTTGGCCGGCGTCCAGCGCCGCCATCAATGCGGCGAGCGCGGCCGGGCTGATGTTGCCGGCCACCGCCGTGGTCTTGCCGGCGGCACGGCACATGGCGCCGATCATGGAGGTGGTGGTGGTCTTGCCGTTGGTGCCGGTAATAGCGATGATCTTGCAAGCCTCACGCAGCCCGAGATCGCGCAGCGCCTGCGCGAACAGCTCGATCTCGCCCAATACGGTAATGCCGCGCGCCACCGCCTCTTGCACCAACGGTTCGGAGAGCGCAAGGCCAGGGCTCAAGCCCAGCGCGGCAACATCGTCGAGCAAGGCTCGATTGAAGCTGCCGGTCACCAGTTCCGCCGGCGCGGCGGTGCGCCGCAGCTCGGCGGCAAACGGCGGCTCGCTGCGCGAGTCGGCCACGCGCACCTGCGCGCCCTGCCTCGTCAGCCATTGCGCCATGGCGAGCCCCGACTCGCCCAGACCCAACACCAGCACGCGTTTGCCAGAAAATTTCATCTCAGTTTCAGCGTCGACAACCCAAACAACACGAGCATGATGGTGATAATCCAAAATCTCACGACGACCTGTGTCTCTTTCCAACCGCCCAATTCATAGTGATGATGCAAGGGCGCCATGCGGAAAATGCGCTTGCCGCCAGTGGCTTTGAAGTACAGCACTTGTGCCATGACGGATAGTGTTTCGGCGACGAAGAGGCCGCCCATGATGAACAGCACAATCTCCTGGCGCACCACCACGGCGACAGTGCCTAGCGCCGCGCCCAGCGCCAATGCGCCGACATCGCCCATGAAGACTTCCGCCGGATAGGTGTTGAACCACAGAAAGCCCAGGCCGGCACCGCACAGCGCGCCGCAGAACACCGCCATTTCACCGGCACCGGGAATGTAGGGCAGGCCCAGATACTTCGAAAAACCAGCGTGACCGGCGACATAGGCGAAGATCGCCAGCGCGGCGGCCACCATCACCGTTGGCATGATGGCCAGGCCATCGAGGCCGTCGGTAAGATTGACGGCGTTGCTGGTGCCGACGATGACGAAGTAGGTGAGGATGCCGAAACCGAAAATGCCCAGTGGATAAGTCACGCTCTTGAAGAACGGCACGATGAGTTCGGTATTGGCCGGCGTGTCGGCGCTCAGCGCCAGAAACAGCGCGGCGGCGATGCCGATCACCGATTGCCAGAAAAACTTGGTGCGCGCCGAAAGCCCTTTTGGATTGCGATGCACGACCTTGCGCCAGTCATCCACCCAGCCCACCACGCCGAAGCCCAAGGTCACCAGCAGTACCACCCAGACGTAACGATTGGTGAGATCACCCCACAGCAAAGTGGTGACAGCGATGGCGATAAGGATCAGCGCCCCACCCATGGTCGGCGTGCCGGCCTTCACCAGATGGGTTTGCGGACCATCGTCACGCACGGACTGACCGATTTTCTTGGCGGTGAGCCAGCGGATCACCACCGGCCCGAAGATGAAGCTGATGACCAGCGCCGTCATCGCCGCCAGCACCGCGCGCAGCGTGATGTAGCCGAACACATTAAAGGCGCGAATGCTCTTGCCTAACCACAGTGCCAATTCAAGCAGCACGACGACTCCCTATCTGTGCCTGTCCGAGACGGCCCGCAGGGGCGACCGCCAAAAATGATGTGGAGAAATCGGAGGGCACGGCGCGACGGTCGGTTTCGCCCGCCAAACAGCCCCTCTGGGTCGCAGCATCAATACTGGCTCGACGGCTTGTTCCTGTTGTATTGACCGTTAAGCGCGCCATGCCCTCCGCCTTCTCCACACGCATTGCTCTTCCGTGCACCTCACCCATGCTCATTCTCTGGTGGCGACATCCGCCGCACCCGCCACTGACGCTTCCCCACCACAGTCCTGACACGCCAGGCCGGCGCCCCTGACCAGCACCGCGCTATCCGCGTTCAGCACTTTGTTTAGCGCCGCTATCAGTGCATCCTCGTCGCCGAAGTGCCGTGCACCGCCGCCAAAACGGCGCGCCGCCAATTCGGACTGGTCACCCACGGCAAACAGCAGGTCGACGCCCTGCTGTTTGGCATAGCCAGCTATCTCACTCATCTCGTTGATGTCACCCAACACCAAAATTCGTCTGCCCGGCATCGTCGCCAGGACATCGATGGACGCGCGCACCGAAGCGGCATCGTCACCCTCCAGTGCGCCATACAAGGTCGGCACGCTGGCCTTCAGGCAACGGACCACCGCGCTGTTTTCCGCAGCCCGCGCGCAACTCCACATCGTCACCTTGCGTATCGCCGTTGGAACCAGCAACGTAACCAGCGCCAGCGTGCTCATCGCGACAATCCGCTCTGAAGTACCCTCACTTGCTTTACCCCCTCCATCGCCATCCCCCCAGTATCACGCTGCTCACGAACGTCATTCATGCAACATCAATGGCCCAATTCGGCAGCGCCATTGACGCTTAAGGCATTGGCGATGCGCTCCATGCGCATGAAACGCGAGCCTTTGACGAGGACCACCGTGTTCGCATCCAGATCACTGGAAATTGCCGCGATCAGCGCATCGACGTCGGTAAAATGCAATCCACCAGGGCCGAAATTGCGCGCCGCCACCGCGCTTTGCTCACCCAATGCGTAGAGCCGATCCACCCCTTGGCTTTTGGCATAGCCGCCGATTTCGTCGTGAAACTGGCCGGCACGATCGCCTATCTCGCCCATGTCGCCCAGCACCAGAATTTTTTTGCCCGGTGTGGCCGCCAGCACATCAATGGCCGCACGCACTGAATCCGGATTGGCGTTGTAGCTGTCATCAATCAGCGTGGCGGCGGCCCGCGCCAGGCGTATCTGTAAGCGCCCGGAGACGCCGCTGAAAGCGGCAAGCCCGGCTTGCACAGCGACCAGGCTAGCGCCCGCCGCCAGCGACGCCGCCGTGGCAGCCAGTGCGTTGCGGGCGTTGTGCAATCCCGGCACCTTGAGCAAGACATCCAATTTGCCTTGCGGCGTGGTGATATTGAGCAGACTGCCCAGCGCATGCAGTTCGCATTGCGCGGTAACGTCCGCCGCTGCTGTGAGGCCGAAGCTCTGCACGCCTCGGCCCGCATTGCTCTCGCGCCACAGACTGGCGTAGGCATCGTCCGCATTGATGACGGCGGTGCCGCCTTCGCGTAGGCCTTCGAATATCTCTCCTTTGGCGCGCGCCACATCGCGCACGCTGCCCAAACCCGCCAGATGGGCACGCTGGGCGTTATTGACCAGCGCCACGGTGGGCTGCGCCAGCCGGGTGAGATAAGCAATCTCACCGGTGTGATTCATGCCCATTTCGATCACCGCCGCGCGATGCGCATCACGTAAGCGCAAGAGCATGAGCGGCAGGCCGATGTCGTTGTTGAGATTGCCTGTCGTGGCAAGTACGCTGCCCGCGTCTAAGCCATCGGCCTCGGCCTGCGCGCGCAGAATGGCAGCTGTCATTTCCTTGACGGTGGTCTTGCCATTGCTGCCGGTGATGCCGACGAGCGGAAGGTCAAAGCGGCCGCGCCACCAGGCGGCAAGCTGCCCCAGCGCAAGCCGCGTGTCGTCGACAATCAGCGTCGCTTGCGTGAGAGGATGTGCGTCGGCCCAGGCGCGCGCCACCATCACCGCCGCCGCACCCTGATCGAATGCGGCTTGCACGAAATCATGGCCGTCAAAGTGCTCACCGGTCAGTGCGATGAACAAATCGCCGCGCGCCACGCTGCGCGTGTCCGTCGAGACGTTGAGGATGTCGGCGTCGCCATTCACGGCGAGTCCGCCTATGGCTTGCGCTGCTTCCAGGAGCCGCATCATGGCGTCACTCCACGCGAAGCGAGCGCGGCTTCGACTTGCGTTACATCCGAAAACGGCAGGCGCCGGCCGGCGATTTCTTGATATTTTTCGTGGCCTTTGCCGGCGATCAGTACGATATCGCGTACATCGGCCAGGCTCACTGCATCGGCAATCGCCATGGCGCGATCAACCACGGTGCGTGCAGTGGCTGCGCCCTGCGCTATCGCCGCGATGATGGCCAGCGCATCTTCGCCGCGCGGGTTGTCGCTGGTGAGCACAACCACATCGGCCAGACGCGCCGCCACGTCACCCATGAGTGGCCGCTTGCCGGCATCACGCTCGCCGCCACAGCCGAAGACGCAGACCAGACGACCACCGCGCACCCGCGCCGTCTCGCGCAACGCTGTCAGCGCTTTTTCCAGCGCATCCGGCGTGTGGGCATAGTCCACCACCACCAGCGGCGCCTGTTCGCCGCCCAGGATTTGCATGCGCCCAGGCGGCGGCGTGAGTTGTGCCAGCACTGCTGCCGCTTGCGCCAGCGGCACGTCGGCTGCGAGCAAGGTGGCTAAAACCGCCAAAAGATTGGCGACATTGAATTCCCCTAGCAGCGGTGCCTGGATCTCGGCATCACCCTGCGGCGTCGACACCCGGAAGCTCAGGCCGCGCGGCGTCGCCGCGATGTCGCGTGCGACGATCAGCGCGTCTACTTGGTTTGCATGTGCGACTTGCGCATCCAGCGTGTAGCCGACGCGCTGCACACCGCTGGCCGCAAGCTCGCCGGCTAAATCGCGGCCGATGGCGTCGTCCAGATTCAACACGGCCACACGCAAGCCCGGCGTACGAAAGAGCTGCTTTTTGGCCTCGGCATAGTCCGCCATACTGCGGTGGTATTCGAGATGGTCGCGAGTGAGATTGGTAAACACGGCGATGTCGAAATTCACACCATGCACGCGCCCCTGGTCGAGTCCGATGGACGACACCTCCATCGCCGCCGCGCTTGCGCCTTCGGCCAGATAGCGCGCAAAGAGTCGATGCAGCGCAATGGCGTCGGGGGTGGTGTTGGCACTTTCCGTCAGGTGTCCAGGAAACCCATTACCCAACGTGCCAACGACCGCGCAACGCGTGCCCAGCAACTCAAAGGCGCGCGCGATCCATAGACTGACCGAGGTCTTGCCATTGGTGCCGGTGACACCGACCATGCGCAATTTTTCCGTTAACCGGCCATACACCAGGTGGGCCAGATAGCCGGACAGCGCTTGCAGATTATCCACACCGATATTCGGCACGGCGATGTTGTTCACTTCGGTCGCGTCTGCCTCCTGGCGCTCCCACAGCACGGCGGCGGCCTTGTTGGCGACGGCATCTGCGATGTAGCGTCGACCATCGACACGGGCACCGGGGAAGGCGACAAACACATCACCTTCGGCCACCGCGCGCGAGTCGGCGCTGAGGTTTGTTGCCTGCACGCCGAGCTTGTCGAGTTGTTGGAGGATGGCCATGGCGCGCGCGATCACATGCTCTCCCGCACGGCGGTCGCAGGCGCGGCATCTTGCGCGACTTGCAAAGGCTGGAGCGGCATATCGGGCGCAATGCCCAGGGTGCGCAACGCGCCAGCCATCACTAGCGCAAACGCCGGCGCCGCCACTTCGCCACCGTAATAGCGACCAGCGGAAGGCTCGTCGATCATCACCGCGACAATCAGACGCGGATCGGAAGCCGGCGCAAAGCCGACAAACGAGGACACATAGCGATCGGCATAGGCGCCGCCATCGAGCTTGTGCGCAGTGCCGGTCTTGCCGGCGACGCGATAGCCGGATATCTGCGCTAATGGTGCGGTGCCGCCGGGCTGTACGGCCATTTCCAGCATCGTGCGCACTTCGCGCGCCGTTTGCGCCGAGAAGACGGATTTGCCCGCGATGGGAGGCGTGTCTATCTTGGTCAGAGAGAGTGGCACGAGGTCGCCATCGCGGGCAAAAACCAGATAGGCGCGCGCAAGCTGCATCAAGCTCACCGAGATGCCGTGCCCGTAAGCCATGGTGGCTTGCTCGATCGGCTTCCACGTTTTGTAAGGACGCAGCCGTCCGCGCGCCTCACCGGGGAAGCCCAGACGGGGCGCCTGACCGAAACCCAGGGTATCGAACATCTGCCACATTTCCTCAGGCGCAAAAGCCGCCGCGATCTTGGCGACGCCGACGTTGGAGGATTTCTGGATGACCTGGGCCACAGTGAGCATGCCGTGCATGTGCGCGTCGTGTATTGTCGCCGTGCCTATCGTCAGCTTGCCCGGCGCAGTTTGGATGGGCGAATCGAAACGGAAGCGGCCTTTCTCCAGCGCCAGCGCGGCGGTGAATGGCTTCATGGTGGAGCCGGGCTCGAAGGTGTCAGTCAGTGCGCGATTGCGCAATTGCCCACCGGAGAGCCTGAAACGGTTGTTCGGGTTATAGGTAGGCAGGTTGGCCAGCGCCAGCACTTCGCCGGTCTTGGCATCGAGCACCACAATGCCGCCGGCCTTGGCCTTGTTGTCGGTGATGGCCTGACGCAAGTGCGTATAGGCGAGGTACTGGATTTTTGAATCCAGCGCCAGTGTAAGGTCACGACCTTCCTGCGGCTGCTTGATACTTTCGACGTCCTCGACGATATGGCCGAGTCGGTCCTTGATAACGCGACGGCTGCCCGGCTTGCCTGCCAATTGGCTGTCGAAAGCCAGCTCGATGCCTTCCTGACCGTTGTCCTCCGCGCCAGTAAAACCCAGCATGTGCGCAGTGAGTTCGCCCGCCGGGTAGTAACGGCGATATTCCTTTTGCTGGTGTATGCCGGGCAGATTCATCGCGGCGACTTTGTCCGCCGTGTCCGGCGGGATCTGGCGTTTGACGAAGACGAATTCGCGCTCGGCGGCAAGCTTGTGACTCAGCTCGCGCACATCCATGTCCAGCAGCGCCGCCAGTTTGCGCGCCTGCGTCGGCGTCAGCTTGGCGTCTTCGGGGATGGCCCAGATGGATTTCACCGGCGTCGACACGGCCAACATGTCGCCTTGTCTATCGGCGATACGCCCGCGCGTTGCGGAGAGCTCGATGACGCGCGAGTAGCGCGACTCGCCCTTCTGTTGCAGGAAATCGTTGCGTACCACTTGCAAATAGGCCGAGCGCGCGGCCAGCGAGGTGAAGGCCAACAACAACACGACGATCACGACGCGCGAGCGCCAAGCCGGCAGCCGTTGTGAAAGCAGCGGGCTGTTGGTGAATTTCATCGTGCTGCCTCAGGCTTGGAAGCGCCATTGGCTTGAGCAGCAGCGCCGGCTGGCTCTACGGCGATCACCTGGCCGGAAGCCGGCGTTTTCATATGCAATTTTTCACGGGCGATTTTCTCGATGCGCACATGCGCCGCCCAGGTGCTTTGCTCCAACTGCAACTGCCCCCACTCAACTTCAAGTGCACGCATGCGATCCTGCTCACGCTCCAGCTCGGTGAACAGCTTGCGCGCCCGGTTCTGCGACGCCACCGCACCCAGCGCGCTGGCCAGCACGATCGCGATGAGGATGAGGTTGAGCCTGAGCATGCCGTCAAATCCGCTCCGCCACCCGCATCACCGCACTGCGCGCACGTGGGTTGGCGTCGACTTCCGCTTCCAAGGGATAGACAGGCTTGCCGACCAGCGTCAAAGCCGGCTTGGGGCGATCCGCCTCGCGTACGGGCAAGCCGGCGGGCAGACGCGGCGGCTGCGATTGGTCGCGCATGAATCGCTTGACGATGCGATCTTCCAAAGAGTGAAAGCTGATGACCGCCAGGCGAGCGCCCGGCTTCAGCGCTTCCACACATTGCGGCAGCACTAGCGACAATTCCTCAAGCTCTTGATTGATGTGAATCCGTAGAGCCTGAAAGCTCCGCGTCGCCGGATGCTGGCCCGGTTCGCGCGTGCGGACGGCCTGCGCCACGATCTCGGCAAGCTGTCGTGTGGTTGCGATAACCCCCCCTGTCCTAGCAGCAACAATCGCCTTTGCAACCGCATGAGCAAACCGTTCTTCGCCATAGTTTTTTATTACCTCCGCAATTTGCGACTGACTTGCTTCTGCCAGCCATTCCGCCGCTGTGCTGCCGCGGCTCGTATCCATGCGCATATCGAGCGGTGCGTCGGCGCGAAAACTGAAACCACGTTGCGCCTCGTCCAACTGCGGCGACGACACACCCAGATCCAGCAGCACACCGTCCACCTGCTCGACCCCCTCCTCCTTCAACGCCACACCCAGGCCGCTGAAGGCGGCATGAATCAATGTCAGGCGCCGGTCGGCAAGCAAGTTCCTGCCGGACTCAATCGCCGCTGGATCGCGGTCCAGCGCAATCAAGCGCCCTTGTTCCCCCAGCCGCTCGAGGATCAATCGGCTGTGACCGCCACGCCCAAAGGTGGCATCCACATAAACGCCGTCCGGCTTGATCGCCAGCGCGTCGACCGCCTCTTGCAGCAATACCGTTACGTGCCGTGAGCCTGAGCTCACAGTGTTAGTGTTTCCAACCCAGGTGGCAGCAACTTGTCGCCTAAAGCGAAGATCGCCTCTTGCTGCTGCTGCCAGCCGGCATCCGACCAAAGTTCAAAGTGACTACCCTGACCAATCAGCCAAACCTGTTTTTCCAGGCCGGCAAATTGGCGTAATTCCGGCGCGATCAGCACGCGGCCAGCCGCATCCATCTCCTCTTCGCGGGCGAAGCCGACGAGCAGGCGTTTCAGATACGCGGATTGTTGTTCCAGGCTGGGCGCGGCCAGCACCTTGTCGCGGATGGGCGCCCAGGCGGGCAGCGGGTAAAGCAGCAAGCAGCGGTGAGGATGTGCAGTAAGCACTAACGTGGGATCGATGGCGGCAAGGCTCTCGCGGTGCCGGGCCGGGATGGCCAAGCGCCCCTTCGCGTCGAGATTAAGCGCCGCCGCTCCTTGAAACATTCCGCTCCTCTCCGAGTCTGGGAAACCGATGTTTTATCGACGTTTCCCACTTTGTTCCACTTTTCCCCACTTTAGTGCAAAAGAAATAGGGGGTCAAGCGGAAAATTGCGATATTTCTCTGTCGCGACAAAGACTTAAGCGCACTCGTTGAGGCAAAAACTGAAAAATTTAATCCTTAAAAAACAATGGGGATACAAGATCAACTGAATGTTGAATCTGAGGAGTACGACCGAGTGGTCGCTTGCAGAGGGAAAAAGGAAGTCCGCCGATAAGCCGGGTTCTGTCGTGGGCAGCCATTCCTCTGGGCGGCGCGTTACCGCGACGCTCTAGCAGCCTACCCGGAAGCAGCGCGAGCAGCGCCTATGCTTCCCTATTTGGCCTTGCTCCGGATGGGGTTTAGCGTGCCACTTGTGTCACCACAAGCGCGGTGAGCTCTTACCTCGCCGTTTCACCCTTGCCTGATCCCAACCCAACTTGCGTTGAGCCGGGCCATCGGCGGTTTGCTCTCTGTTCCACTTTCCGTCGCCTTGGGTCTTTCGACTTGCTGCGCCCGGCTGTTAGCCGGCATCCTGCTCTGTGGAGCCCGGACTTTCCTCCATGCACACAAGGTACACAGCGGCTGCCTGGCGGACTTCGGGGATCATCTTAGCACGCACGCAGCCGCCCCTCAGGCCGCACTCTGGCCGCAGCATCTCAAGTTCGATAAATGGCAGTTCGCCTTCTTGCTGCATTCGTCGGCGTAGAATGTAGCCACCAAATCTTTGGGAGTCACCCCATGCCTGCATCTTTCGCCGAAGTGGAACAGCAAGTTCGCATGCTGACGGCCGATGAGCGAGCGCGACTCGCCGAGATAGTCCTTGAGTCACTCCAGGACTCTCCATTGCCCGATATCGAGGCGGCGTGGCACAAGGAAATTGAAAGCCGTGTCGCCGCCTTTGATAGAGGCGAAACGCAGAGCCATTCTGCTGAAGAAGTATTTGCCGAAGCAAAGCGCCTAGCGCGGTGAAGCGGGCGCGTTTTGTTGCGGCAGCCCGGCAGGAATTTCTGGCCGAGGTTGCCTACTAAACCGAAGTGCAGGCTGGTCTGGGCGCCCGCTTCACCGCCGCCGTCGAAGAAGCGGCGGCTCGCGCGCTGGCATTTCCCTTAGCCGGTTCGCCATCGGTTGCAGGCACTCGCCGGGCCATCCTCAAAGGTTTTCCGTTTTCCTTGTTCTACCGACCTGACGGCGACAACATCATAATCTTCGCGCTGTCACACCACTCGCGGCGACCAGGATATTGGGTTGATCGAGTATCAAGGCGCTGATCGCAGAAAAAACCTAAGTTAGCTGATTCAACGCCTCTTCGATGTACTGCACCGTGCGATCCACGTTATGCAGTTTGTCCAGGCCGAAGAGGCCAATGCGGAAGGTCTGAAAATCGGCCGGCTCGTCGCACTGTAGCGGCACGCCGGCAGCGGTTTGCAGACCCAGCGCGATAAACTTTTTGCCGTTCTGGATTTCCGCATCATCGGTATAACTCACCACCACGCCCGGCGCCTGGAAGCCGGGCGCGGCCACGCTTTTGTAGCCACGCCGCACCAGCAGCGCGCGCACCTTGTCGCCCAGTTCCTGCTGCTCGGCACGCACCTTGTCGAAACCGTAGGCCTCCGTTTCTTTCATCACATCGCGCACGCGCGTCAGCGCATCGGTGGGCATAGTGGCGTGATAGGCGTAGCCGCCGTTCTCATAGGCTTCCATGATTTGCAGCCACTTTTTCAAATCGCAGGCGAAGCTGCTGGAGGTGGTGTTGTCGATGGCAGCGCGCGCACGCTCACTCAACATCACCAGCGCGCAACAAGGCGAACCGCTCCAGCCCTTTTGCGGCGCACTGATGAGGATGTCCACGCCGGTCGCCGCCATGTCCACCCAAATGGTGCCGGACGCAATGCAATCGAGCACGAACAGGCCGCCCACTGAATGAACCGCATCGGCCACCGCGCGCAAATAGTCATCCGGCAACAACATGCCTGAGGCGGTTTCGACGTGCGGTGCGAAAACCATGTCCGGCTTTTTCGCTTTGATGGTCGCGACGACTTCTTCGATGGGCGCAGGTGCGAAGGCCGCTTGCTTGCCTTCTTCGATGCGGCGAGCTTTCAGCACCGTGGCTTCAGCGGGAATCTGGCCCATCTCGAAAATCTGCGTCCAGCGATAGCTGAACCAGCCGTTGCGGATCACCAGTACCTTTTTACCCTGCGCAAACTGCCGCGCCACCGCTTCCATACCGAAGGTGCCGCTGCCCGGCACGATCACCGCGGCCTTGGCGTGGTAGACCTGCTTCAGCATGGCCGAGATGTCTTTCATCACGCCTTGAAAAACCTTCGACATGTGGTTGAGCGCGCGGTCGGTATAGACCACGGAATATTCAAGCAACCCTTCCGGGTCGACATTGGGCAACAGGCTGGACACGTTTGGCTCCGAAGAAAACGGGGAATTGATAAGAGCGGAGACTTTAGCATGCCCTTCGCGCCCCGCGAAAAGCGGCCACCATTGCCTTCTTCGCGGCGCTCTGTAAAGATTCGCCAGACCCGCCGACCAAACAAGGAGAAAAACCATGATCACCGCATTCAGCCGCTTCAGACTGCCGCCCGGACTCAATCGTGAACAGATACTGGCCGACATCCAGCACAGCCTGCCCATGTACAAAGGGCGCGACGGCCTGATCCGCAAATACATTTGCATCGACATTGAACAGGGCGTCGGGACCGGCGTCTATCTGTGGAACGATCGCGCCAAGGCCGAAGCCTTTTTCGCCATAGCACGCGCCAAGATCAAGGAACAAACCGGCTCCGAGCCCGAAATTAGCTATATGGATACGCCGGTCGTGGTGGACAACCTTACCGGCGAGGTCGCGATCGATTAAGGCCGGCCGCGGCGACGCTACGCCGTCACACGATTCTTCAGGTCACCAGCAGCAGTTTCGCCAAAGCCATACGCTCGTCGGCATGATTTCCGGTCAGCGCGAAGCCCAGCAGCCTGCCGCTGGCATCGCTGAACGTGGCTTTGATGCCGGTGTCGCTTTCGACAATCTCCCAAGTGCCGGTGGCGTCTCTGGGTGCTAGTGACACTGCGGTGGGCCGGGCCGGCGTTTTCACCACCACCGGCATGGCAGGAAATGCAACAGCAGTAGGATCACTCGCCAGCGTACGAGCCAAGGCACGCGCCGAGTGCATGATGGGTAATACATAAGGCCGCACCGCGCCGCCCGTTTCCGCGCAATCGCCCAACGCATAAATGGCCGGATCGCTGGTGCGCAGATGCGCATCGGTGACGATGCCGCGATTCACTTCTAGGGTGGCGTCTTTCGCCAGCTGGATGCGCGGACGCAAGCCGACGGCGGAGAGCACTAGATCCGCTTCGTGCGTGTCGCCATTATCCAGCGTCAATCGATACGCCGAGCCTTGATGATCGACGGCGCTCACTGAACGGCCAAAATTCCAATCCACGCCCAACGCAGCGAGCGGCGCAATCAGCGAGCGCCCCGCCGCTTCCGGCATCAGACTCGATAGCGGGTAGGCCGTCGGGTCGTAGACATTGATGGCGTAACCGGCACCGGCGAGGTCATTGGCGAACTCGCAGCCGATCAGGCCGGCGCCGATAATGGCAATGCGCTGCTTGCCGACTATTGCGTCACGAAAATGCGCATAGTCGTCGAGATCGTTGACCGACAACACCTCGTCGGCCGCATCGCCGCCCAAGGGCAGGCGTATCGGGTCGGCACCGAGCGCCAGCACCAAGGCGCTATACGCATGCTCGCCCGCTGATGTCAGCAGCGTCTTGCGTTCGCGATCAATACTCAGCACCCGGGTCTTTGCCAGCAATGTCACGCCCAGTTGCTCGGCCATTCTTGCAGCCGGCGTTGTCACCAGTTCGGCAGGCGTCTTGTTCTGCGCCAGCGCGTTGGACAGCATGGGCTTGGAGTAGAAATCCCCCGTGTCCGCGCTGACCAGCGTCACGAGCGCATCCTTGTTCAGCTTGCGCAGCTCGCGGATCACTGTCCAGCCCGCCAGCCCCGAACCGACGACAACGATGCTCATGTTTAGATTTTCACCATGTGGAAGTCGGCCTTGGCGACGCCGCAATCCGGGCAAGACCAGTTATCGGGAATATCTTCCCACTTCGTTCCGGCGGCGATGCCTTCATCGGGCAAGCCGAGCGCTTCGTCGTAAACAAAACCACACACCACGCATTGATACTGTTGCATTTTTTATCCTCTCTCTGTTAGTGAAAACTACGCTACTTTGGCGAGTGCGGCACGATACTGGTTCGCGTGCCGTTCTTCAACCCTGGCGAGGGCCGCAAAACGCTTGGCGGCTTTTTCCAGCACGGCTTTGAAGTTTTCGGCATGCTCCTTGGACTCGGCGATCTGCTCGTCGATTTCGGCGACAGCGGCGCTCTGGCCTTCCGCTTCCGCGGTCTTGCGGAAGCCGGGATACATTTCCGTGTATTCGTAGGTTTCGCCAGCTATGGCGATTTCCAAAGCTTTGGCCGGCGTCATCTCGGCCTTCGGATAAAGCAGATCGAGGTGGCCGAAAGCATGCATCACTTCCTGCGCGGCAGTCTCCTCGAATATGCGCGCGGTGTCCTCGTCGCCCGCTTCACGCGCCAGCTTGGCGAAGTAGCGGTATTTGATATGCGCCATCGATTCGCCGGCGAAGGCGGATTCGAGGTTTTGCAAGGTTTTGATCTCGGGTCGTTGCATGGCAGTCTCCTTGGGAAGTGGAAGCAAACTCGGTACGCTTCGCAGTCTAGGGATACGCAACCCATAACTCTAATTGAATGTTTTACAGTCTTTGATATACTACGGCTATCGACAACCAAAAACCTTAGACGCGGATAAACGCGGATAAACGCGGAAAAAAGCCAGACCAAAAATCCGCGTTCATCCGCGTAATCCGCGGCAAAAAATGCTTCCATGAACCTCAACGAACTCCGCTACATCGTCGCCGTTGCGCAGGATCTCAACTTCCGGCGCGCGGCGGAGCGTTGCTTCGTCAGCCAGCCGGCGCTTTCCATTGCCGTGCAAAAACTCGAAGACGAGTTGGGCGTGCGGATTTTCGAGCGTGGCAAGAGTAAGGTGACGGTCACCGACATCGGCGCACGCATCGTCGAGCAGGCGCAGCGCACGCTGGAGGAAGCGGCCCGCGTCAAGGAGATTGCGCTACAAGGCAAAGACCACTTGCTTGGCCCGCTCAAGCTGGGCGTGATCCACACCATAGGCCCGTATCTGTTGCCGGAGCTCATCGGCTCGCTGCGCAAGAAAGCGCCGCAAATGCCGCTGGAAGTGGAAGAGAACACCACCGCCAATCTCGACGCCCTGCTACGCAACGGCAAGCTCGACGCCATCATCATCGCCCTGCCCTTCGGCGGGCCCGGCATCATCACCCGCGATTTGTACGACGAGCCGTTTTCCGTCGTCGTCCCCATAGACCACCCCTGGGCCAAGCGCCGCAGCATCAAGCCGGCGGAACTGACCTCGCAGCAGGTACTACTGCTCAACAGCAACCATTGCTTCAGCAATCAGGTAAACGAAGCCTGCCCCGAACTCAGCCGTCAAGGTGCCGACACGCAACAGGGCAATTCGCTGGAGACCTTGCGCAACATGGTCGCCTCTGGCTTGGGCATTACCGTCCTGCCCTGTAGCGCCAACAGCCCGCGCTACCGCAGCCCCCTGCTGCAAGTCGTGCCCTTCACGCAGCCGGCGCCCTCGCGACGCGTGGCGCTGGCCTGGCGCAGCAGCTTCGCGCGCGAGAAGGCGATAGAGGCGTTGACGCAAGCTATCGCTGGTGTGAAGACGCCTTGCTTGAAGATGCTGGACCACGCCTAACTTACGTGGGATCAGGAGAAGTAAAAGGTAAGGCCGGCCAGCGCCAGAATCAGCGGGATGGAAGATACAAAGTATTCGTTGTGAGACTGAGGCCTAGGCGGCGGGTATTTTCCAAGCGTAAGCACGCGCAGAATGAGCCAGCCGGGCCAATAGAAAACGCCAATCAATAAGACTTCAAGAACAAAATCTCCAACCGTGCTCAGTAGAAACGCAGCAACTGCATCTAGCATGGCCGCGCTCTAACCAGGATTGGCTGGCGCCGATGTGGGCGCAGAAACTGGAGCGGGCGCCACACTTGGCGTGGCTGTAGGGGTAGGAGGCAGCGCAGGCGCCGGCGTAAACTTCAGCGCGCCACCCTCGATACTGAACGTCCCGAGCTTTACACCCGGATCCTTAGGCGACTCTTTGAAGCGTTGCAGCTCGCAGCTCTTCTCGCTCACGGCATAGCTGGTCGCCCCCTGCCGCGCGATAAGGATAGGCTCGGCGTAGGTGTCTTCCGGCGGACGGAAGACCTCTACGTGAACATCGCCCAACGGGGCGTTATCCAGACGGCTGCGGCGCTGGCAATCCGGCATGCGCGCCATGATGGCTTCCAGCTCGAATTCCTTGCTCCATGGCCAGGGTAAGCGAATGTTCAGCGTCAGCGCGTGATGCGGGCCATCCAATAGCAGCGAGGCGCTCTCATCTTTGCAAGCGGTCGTTGCCAGGGCAGCCGTTATCAATGCCAGGGCTAGGCGCAATTTCATTGCGGCTCCTCTCTCAAGCTATTCCGACACATTTCCATCGCAAACTCTCGCCCGCGCGCAATGGCACTAGGTCGTCTTTCCCCATGGATTGCAGCGCCGGCACTTGCCAGCTCTGCGTCACCAGCTTGATGCGTGCGGTGTTACGTGGCAAACGGTAGAAATCCGCGCCGTAAAAGCTGGCGAAGGCTTCGAGCTTACCGAGCGCGCCAGCATCTTCGAAGGCTTCGGCATAAAGCTCCATCGCCGCATGCGCCGTATAGCAGCCGGCGCAACCGCAGGCAGCTTCCTTGGTAGCGCGGCCATGCGGCGCGGAATCGGTGCCGAGAAAAAATTTTGGATTGTCGGAAGTCGCCGCGCGCACCAGCGCCACGCGATGCTGCTCGCGCTTCAGCACCGGCAAGCAGTAATGGTGCGGGCGGATGCCACCGGCGAAAATAGCGTTGCGGTTCATCAACAAATGGTGCGCCGTGATCGTGGCGGCGACATTCGGCCCACTCTCCGCGACGAACTGCGCGGCCTCCAAGGTGGTGATGTGTTCCAGCACCACGCGCAAGCCGGCAAAGCGCTTGAGCAATGGTGCCAACGTACGCTCGATGAACACGGCTTCGCGGTCGAAAATGTCGACCTCACTGTCGGTTACTTCGCCGTGCAGCAGCAGCGGCACGCCCAGCGCTTCCATGCGCGCCAGCGTGGCATTGCATTTCTCCAAATCGGTCACGCCGGAATCGGAATTGGTCGTGGCGCCCGCCGGGTAGTACTTCACCGCATGCACAAAACCGCTGGCGCGGGCGCGGTCGATTTCGTCAGGCGGCGTGTTGTCGGTGAGATAAAGCGTCATCAAAGGCTCGAAGCGCAGGCCTTGCGGCACCGCGTCCAGCACGCGCGCTCGGTAAGCGCTCGCGAGGGCTGTGGTCGTCACCGGCGGTTTCAGGTTAGGCATGACGATGGCGCGGGCGAACTGCCGCGCCGTATCCGGCAGCACCGCCGCCAGCGCGGCGCCATCGCGCAAGTGCAAATGCCAGTCGTCGGGTTGGGTCAGGGTGAGTGTTTGCATGGTGTGAAATTATACCCGGCCACCAATCTGGTCTTTCTGTTCCAGCGCTATGTCATAGAGAACATTTCTACTCTCGCCGCTAATCTCCGCCGCCAGCTTTACTGCCTGCTTGAGCGGCAATTCCTGCATCAGCAAGTTCAGCATGCGCAGCGTTTCTGGGGGAACGTCTGATGAGGGTGGCGTTGCGGAGACGATCAGGACGAATTCGCCACGCTGCCGATTGTCGTCGGCGGCCAGCCAGGCGGGCGCGTCACTGAGCGGCAGGGTGACGATGGTTTCAAAGAGCTTGGTGAGTTCCCGGGCGATGACCAGCGTGCGTTGCGGCTCTAGCACCTCAGCCAGGTCGGCGACGGTTTCAACCACGCGATGCGGCGCTTCGTAGAACACCAGGGCAGCGAGTGTGGTCTTGAGCGATTCGATGGCTTTGCGTCGCGCCACGGGCTTGGTCGGCAAAAAGCCATAGAACAGGAAATGTGCATCGAGCACGCCGCCTGCGGAGAGGGCGGCGATGGCAGCATTGGCGCCGGGGATGGGCACCACGTCGTAGCCGGCTTCACGCACCAAGGCGACGGCGCGCGCCCCGGGGTCGGAGACGGCGGGCGTGCCGGCATCGGACACCAGCGCGATAGCCTTGCCTGCGCTCAAAAGTTGGATGAGCTTTTGCGCAGCCGCAGCCTCATTGTGTTCGTGCAGCGCAAAGAGTCGCGTCTGAATGCCATAGCGCTGCATCAGGCGCGCGGTATGGCGCGTATCTTCGCAGGCGATGGCGTCCACGCGGCGCAACACGTCGAGGGCGCGCAGGCTGATATCGGCGAGATTCCCGAGCGGCGTCGCCACCACATATAATGCCGACGTCTTGATCGCCTGGGGTTCGCCTTGCATCTGATCGCCTGGTATTTCGATTTGCGTCATGCTTATTCCGTGTTTTCGGGTTTTGCGTGTACTGCCCGCATTGTCGTTGGCGGCACGTCGGTAAGCAAGCGATGAGCATCGCCTCGGGCGCGCAGGCGGAAGAACTGGCCGCGCAGCATTTGATGCGCCATGGCTTGAAAGTCGTCGAACGCAATTACCGTTGCCGCGGCGGCGAGATCGATTTGGTCTGCAAGGATGGCGCAACGCTGGTGTTTGTCGAAGTACGCCTGCGCAAAAACAAGTCTTACGGTGGCGCCGCTGCCAGCATCACTCGCGCCAAGCAGCAACGCCTGATCCTCGCCGCCGGCCATTACCTTGCCGGTAAGCCCTTGCCCGACTGCCGCTTCGACGCCGTATTGCTCGATGGGCACGCTATCGAATGGATACGCAATGCCTTCGATGCCGCGTAGACTGGCTCTGTGCATCGTTCTTGCCGCATGCGCTGTGGGCGTGCAGGCGCAAAGCATCAAGATTCTGGTGCAAAGTTCGCCGCTGGCGGGCTTTCAGTACTATGCCGGCAAGCTGCAATGGGATGAGATGCGTGTAGGCGATAAGCTCACGCTGGTACGCGAGCCGGACAATACTCATGACCCGAACGCCGTGCGCGTCGAGTGGAAGAGCCTCAAGCTCGGTTATCTGCCGCGCGCCGAAAATCGAGCTGTCGCCGAGGAACTGGATAAAGGCGGCAAGGTCGAAGCTCGCATCGCGCACCTCACGCAACATCGCAATCCCTGGAAGCGCGTTCTGGTCGACGTATACCTCGGCATCTAGGACACCTGACAGGCTCGTAGCAAAAGTTGGCGCGGGAGCCCGTGTTAAAATCCGCCGCCGCACATGTTCCACTTACTGACATTTTTCGCTCTCAGCCATGAATCTCATTGCCCGCATTTCCGAGCATTTCAACGACAGCGCCCAAACCAAGCTATCCGCCATGGAAGTGCTCTCGGCACCCATCGCCGAAGCGGTGGAACTGATGGTGAAAAGCCTGCTCGCCAACGGCAAGATCATGGCCTGCGGCAATGGCGGCTCGGCAGCCGACGCACAACACTTCTCCGCCGAATTGCTCAACCGTTTTGAGAAAGAGCGCCCACCCCTGGCCGCAGTGGCGCTCACCACCGACACCTCAACTCTGACCTCCATCGCCAACGATTATGCCTACGAGCAGGTATTCTCCAAGCAGGTGCTGGCGCTGGGTCAGCCCAACGATGTGCTACTGGCCATTTCCACCAGCGGCAATTCACCCAACGTGATGGAAGCCATTCGCGCCGCGCACAACCGCGAGGTGCGCGTGGTCGCATTGACCGGCAAGGACGGCGGGAAAATGGCCGAATTGCTCAAGGACGGTGACGTGCATATCTGCGTGCCGTCCCACCGCACCGCACGCATCCAGGAAGTGCACTTACTCACGGTGCACTGCCTCTGCGACGGTATCGATTGCTTGTTGCTGGGAGAAGACGCATGACGCTTCATTTGATACGCCCCACCCGTTCTTCCCTGTTGGCGGCTGCGCTGCTGGCAGCCACGGTGCCCGCACTACAAGGCTGCTTCCCCATCGTTGCGGCCGGCGCCGGCGCGGGCGTGCTGATGATTACGGACCGCCGCCCTTCCGAGACCTATCTCGCTGACGAGGCCATCGAAATTCGCAGCATGAACCGACTCAACGAAAAGCTCGGCGACAAGGCGCATGCCAATGTCACCAGCTACAACATGAAAGTCCTACTGACGGGCGAGACGCCGAATGCGGCGATAAAAGAAGAGGCGGAGAAAGTTGTCGCCGGCGTGGTCAACGTTAAGGGCGTGATGAACGAAATGCAGGTGGCGGGCAACAGTAACTTCGGTTCGCGTAGCAACGACACCTACATCACTTCAAAAGTGAAAGCCCGCTTCATCGAAGCGGACAAGTTTCGCACCACCCACGTGAAGGTCGTCACCGAGGCCAGCGTGGTTTATCTACTCGGTATGGTGACGAAGAAAGAAGCCGACGACGCCACAGAAATCACCCGTACCACCGGCGGCGTGCAAAAAGTCGTGCGCATGTTCGATTACATCGACGAAGCCGAAGCGCGCCGTCTGGACAACAAGCCCGCCTCCGACAAGGCCAAATAATTTAGGCGCGGCCGGCCCGTTGCAGGCCGCGCATCAAGCAACCCAGCGCAGGCAGCTTGGCGTACAGCTCTTCCGCTGCATCCCAATAGTCGCGGTGCAGTACTACCTTGCCGTCGGCACCAACGCGCAAATGCGTGGCGCCGCGTACGATCTGCCACTGATCTCGCTGCCATAGTCGCAGGCGAAAGTGAAACTCCCAAATCAGTACGGCTGCCTCGACGTCGACCACCCGCTCGGTGATGACAAAACGCGGCTCTCTCACCTGACGATACATGTGGTGAAAGATGTGCGATATGGCGGGCAAGCCCGTCACGTCGTTGAAAGGATCTTTGAATCGCGCTTCCGGCGCGTAATGGCGCGGCAATTCGCTGAGGCGTTCTTCCGTAAGATTTTCGTAGAACTCTACAATCGGCGCTATGTCTATCATGGTCTTCCTCTCATCACTCGCCGCACTATGGCGAAATACCAGCGATAGGGCAGCAGGCGCAGCAACTTCAGCCATAAGGTGAAGCGCTTCGGAAAGTGAATCTCGAAGCGTCCGCGCGCCATACCGTCGAGTATGCGTTTGGCCGCGTCATCGGCGTCGATCAGCGCTGGCATATGGAAATCGTTTTGCTGCGTCATCGGTGTAGCGACGAAGCCCGGGTTGACCAGAAACACGCTGATGCCCTTACCATGCAGATCCTGATAGAGCGTTTCGGCGAAATTTATCAGCCCCGCTTTGCTCGCCCCATACACCAGCGACTTTGGCAGACCACGATAGCCCGCTACGCTGGACACCAGCACCAATGCGCCACTGCCCTGGTCCAAAATTGTCGGCATCAGTGCCGCCACCCCGGCGATAACGCCGGTGAGGTTGGTGGCAATGCTAGCTTGCGCCTCCTCGGCATCAAGTTGCCAGGCGTGCACCGGCTTGTAGGTACCGGCCAGAAAAAACACCACGTCGACACCGCCCCAGCGGGCGAGGATATTCGCCAAGGGGCCGTTACAGGCCTCCGGCGCGCTGACATCCAAGGGCAACACCAGCACCTCAGACCAATCCTGCGCGAGCTGATGCAAAGCGTCGCTGCCTCGCGCGGAAAGTGCAAGCAATGCGCCGGCTGCGTGCAATCGACGCGCCAGAGCCGCGCCTATGCCGCTGGAAGCGCCAATAATCCACACGCGCCGACCGCGCCAATCGGTGATGGCGTCGTTCATGGCGCGCGCTTGCTGAAGCTCAACGTCACTTCACCCAGCGAGAAACCGAACTTGCTCATGGCCGAGCGGTTCAGCATGACTTTGTCGTCCATCAAAAACATCCAGTCGTCGAAATCCACGTGGTAGACCTCGCCATCAACGGGGAGTGCCAACACATAGCGCCAGCGCAGCGCGTTGCCGGCGGCCTCTCCTTGCGCTTGCCCTATTACATCGTCGGCGCGGCCCTGATAGCGCCCGTTGCCGAGATCGGTGATGCTCCAGACACGGCGCGCCGTGCTGCCATCGGAGTAGGTAAAGCGCTCATCCAGTGTGCCCACATCGCCCTGCCAACTTGCTTCGATCACCACGTTAAAGCGCTTCACTACCTTGCCCGAGCGATCTTGAAAGATGCCCCAGGCGTCCAGTGTGCCGTTGAAATACGTCTTCAAATCGAGCGCTGGCCGCTCGTGCTTGTAGGCCTCCAGCGAAACGCCGGCACATCCAACGAGGCCCAGCAATCCGGCACACATCGCAAACAAAAACTTCATCATGGCAGTACTCCCAAATAGCCAGCCTTGGCCGCAGAAGTGCGACGCAAAGCAAAAAAGCTCAGCAGCTTCAACGCCACCGGCAACCCGCCATACACCCATTGCAGCGCTGTGATGCCCGCAGAACCACTCCGGCCCGGCACATAATTCAGACCAGCCAACAAGGGCAGTGCCAGCCCCGCCGCCAGCGCCAGACTGAGCTTGGCCGCAAGCGCCCACAGACCGAAATAGCCGCCTGACTTGGCCGTCGCCGCATCGCGCGAGTCTTGATCGATCACGTCGGCCAGCAGGGCCGGCGGCAGCAGCAAATCGGCGCCCAGTGCGCAGCCAGACAGCACGCAGATGATGGCGAAGGCATAAACATCGCCGGCAGCAAGCCCTAGCGTCCAGGCAAATACCGCGATTGCCAACAACATGGATAGGCGCCAAGCGGCCGTTTTGCCGAAGCGGCGCGAGAGCTTCAGCCAGAGCGGCAGCGCCAGCACGCCGCTGATGAAATAGAGACTGAGAAACAAGCCAGCCTGCGCAGCTAACTGCAAGACGTCTTGCACAAAAAACAGCACCAGCGTCGCGGGGATCGCGCTGGCAACACCGTTCAAGGTGTAGATCGCCAGCAATCGCCGAAACGCACTATTTCTGAGGGCCGCGCGCAGTGCAGCGAACGGCGCCTCCGCAGAACGAATTGAAATTATCGGCGGCGGCGCATAGCGCAACATCACCAGCACCGTGACCAAAGCCAGCGGCGCAAACAGCCAGGCGAGGCGCGCGATGCCCTGCGCAAAATCATCGCCCAGCACGCCGGGCAAGGTGGCGGCGAGCACGACACCGACCAGTGCAAACGCCTCACGACCTGCGACAATGCGCGTGCGTTGGTGCACGTCTGCCGACAACTCCGCGCCCCAGGCGTTGAGGTTGATGGTGGCCAAGCTGAAGCCGAAATACACCAGCAACAACGTGCCACCTAGCCAGAGCACGCCCACTTCACCCACCGGTGGATCGAATAGTCCGTAGAAGCCCAGCGACAGTGGCAGCAGCCCGGCCGCGACCAACCAGTGGCGCTGACCGATGCGATCACTCCACCAACCCAGCAGCGGATCGATGAGCGCATCGAAAAGACGCAAGGCCAGTAAAAGGCCGCCGACCAGCGCCAGCCCCAAACCTTTTTCTTCGCCATAGAGCTTGGGGGCATGCACATAAATCGGCAGCGCCGCCATGGCCAGCGGTAAGGCCGGCAAGCCGTAAGCCAGCAGGCGCGCGGTGGAGGGTGTTTGCATCAGCACGCCGCCCTCATGACGCCGCCCTCATGGCTGGGCAGCGCCGAGCAGGCGTGCCCGTAACTCGGGGCTGCGTGTGCGTGAGTCTAACCAGATGGCGAAGAAGGCCCGCGCGAAGCGCTCGTCCGACAATGCTCCGACAACGCGGCCTTCGAAAAAGAAACGTGCGCCCTCGCCGGGCAAACGCACGCCGACGATGGTTTGGCCGCTACGCACGTCGGGAAAGATGAGATTTAATTCGCTGCGCCAGCGCGCGAGCAGCGCCTCATCTTTGGTGCCGAGTCGGCGGATTTCATCGATACTGGTGTCTACCAGCCGCTCGCGCGTGAAGTCGCGTTTATAGTGCAGCGCCAGCGCGTACGGTCGCCGCATTTCTGACTCGCGCTCCCATTCCCGTGTTTCGTTCATCTGCTCTCCACTCACCCACAGTGCGGCGTCGTAGAGCGAGAAGCCGAACCAGCGCATTTCGCCTTGGCCCAGCGCGCGCCACGCCGGCGCCAGCGCTTCGACCGCCGGTGGCAGCGCCGCGTGCGCTGTTGAGAACGCCAGAGCGGCGAGCAGGAAGATGGCGGCGCGCTTCATATCGGGCTCGCGGCGTCCCGCACCAATTCGAACTGATGCACATTGGTGCTACCGGCAGCGAAGCCTGCCTCGCAGTAAGCGAGATAAAAGCGCCACATGCGTATAAAGCGTTCGTCGAAGCCCAGCGCCAGCAGCGCCTCGCGACAGTTCACGAAACGCTGGTGCCACAGCCGCAGCGTATGCGCGTAGTCGGCGCCGAAGGCGAGGTCGTCGACCAGCTTCAAGCCCTGGTCGGCGGCCTGGGCGCTGAAAATCTCCGGTGAGGCCAGCATGCCGCCGGGGAAGATATAGCGCTGTATGAAATCTGTGCCGCGCCGATAGCGACCGAACAATTCGTGCGTGATGGTGATGGCCTGGATCACCGCCCTGCCCTGGGGTTTGAGGCTGCGCTGCACTTGGCGGAAATAGGCCGGCCAGTAACGCTCGCCCACCGCTTCGAACATTTCGATCGAGACCACAGCGTCGAACTGCCCGCTGATGTCGCGGTAGTCGCGCAGCAGGAATTCCACCTGCGTCGCATAGCCGCCGCGCTGCGCGCGCTCGCTGGCGAAGGCCAGTTGCGCCGGCGACAGCGTCAAGCCGGTGACACGGCAACCGAACTCGGTCGCCGCCACTTCGGCGAAGCCACCCCAGCCGCAACCGATTTCCAAAATGTGATCGCCGGCTTGCACTTGCAGGCGTTGCAGGATGCGCCGGTACTTGGCGAGCTGCGCTTCTTCCAACGTGCGCCCATGGCCTTGTTGGCCTTCGAACAACGCGGCGGAATAGGTCGAGGTACCATCGAGCCAGAGTTTGTAGAACTCATTACCCAGATCGTAATGCGCCATGATGTTGCGGCGGCTGCCAGTGCGCGTATTGGTGCGCAGAAAGTGGCGCAGGCGATACGCGGCTAAGCGCCACCAGTGGCCGTATAGCGCCATTTTCAGCACGTCGCGATTGCGGTTCAGCAGTGTCAATAACGCGCCCAGATCCTCGGCCTCCCAGGCGCCCTCGATGTAGCTCTCGGCAAAGCCGATATCGCCACGCGACAGGGCTTGCTCGAACACCTGCCAGTTGTCGATACGCATGGCGGCGCGCGTGTCGCCCTTGCCCACCAGCACCGGCGCCTCATTGGGCAGGGTCAGCGCCAACTGGCCGTGGCGCAGGCCGCGCAGCATATCCAGTACCAATGTCGCAGCGCGCGGTAAGGCCGGCGCCGTCAATGCAAGCGTGGATGAATTCATCGTGTGGTCTCCTCAACAGGGGGTAAGGGTTTGCTGAAAAATGGCACGCGCTTCCACCACAGGCGCAGCGCCTGCTTATGAATGCGCGCGACGACGACCAGCGTCATCAAGGGATAGCGAAAAAATGCGCGCAGCAGATTGGCGGTCGTCAAAGGCGCCGCACGCCCGCTTAGTCTTGTGATGAGTACTTCCACGCCTTCTTCCCAATAGTCGATGGCGGCGCTATGGATCGCGCTATGAACCGCGCCATGTTGCGCAAAGCGAAAGCGATAACGGCCGCGCAGCGGCAGAAAGGGCGACACATGAAATACCTTGCGCGCCCACAGCGTGTCGTCGGCGACGATGGGCGCCCCGTCCTCGCGCGCCACCAGATAGTTGTGCCATTCGCCGAAGGTGTTGTGCACTTCGCACAACACGGCGCGCAAGCCGCCCTGCGCGTCGTGGCAATGCCAGAAACTGACCGGGTTGAAGACGAAACCCAGCAGGCGCGGCATGGTGTGTAGATAGACTTCACCGTCAGCCACCACACCCTCCTGCGCCAGCAACGCGCGCAACCAGGGCAGTGGATGACTCCCGTCATGCGCACCGTGATCGCGGAAGTGGAAAGCGAAAAGATTGAAGCGATTCACGCTGAAAATGGGCCGCGCCAATTCGTCCAGGCGTGACAGCGGCAGGCGCAGAAAATAAGCCGAATAGGCGAAGGCATTGCGCGCCGGTGAGAGCCGCTCATGGCGCACCGCGCCGAAGCAGATTTCGGCGCTCATGCGGCCGCCTTGAACGGGTCCTGCGACTCCTGCGCGCCTTGCCACGGCGCCTGTACACCCAAGGCGTTCGCCACGACCAGCGCCGAGCGCAAGCCGTCTTCATGAAAACCATGGCCCGTCCACGCGCCGCAAAACCAGGCGTGGCGCCGGCCTTGCACGCCGGCCAGCGCGCTCTGCGCTAAGGCGCTGTCGACATCGAATACCGGATGTCCGTAATCGAACTCGGCGATGACCTGTTCGCGCGCCGGCTCGCGCAAAGGATTGAGCGAGACAATGACCGGCTGCTTGAACGGCAATGGCTGGAGGCGATTGAGCAGATAGGACACCGAGACCGCGCCTTGCCCAGCCGCCGAGACATCGCCCGCCATGTAGTTCCAGGCCGACCACACCGCCTTACGCCTTGGCAGTAAAGCGGGGTCGGTATGCAATACGGCACGGTTGGCCTGATAAGTGACGGCGCTGAGCACGCGACGCTCCTCGTCACTTGCGCCCTCGCCCAGCAGCTTCAGCGTCTGGTCGCTGTGGCAGGCGAAGACCACGGCGTCGTAACGCTCGGCGCCAAGCGCATGCTGAACCAGCACGCCGCTGCCGTCGCGCACCACACTGCTGATAGGCGTCACCAGCCGAATGTCGGCGATGTCGCGCGCCATGCGTTGCACGTAGGTGCGCGCACCGCCCTTGACGGTTTGCCATTGCGGCCGGTCGAAGACTTGCAGCAAGCCATGATTGCGGCAAAAGCGCACGAAGCTGAGCAGCGGATAGTCGAGCATTTGCTGCGCCGGACAGGACCAGATGGCCGCCGCCATAGGTAGCAAGTACCAGTCACGGAACTCGCGACTGTAGCCGCGTGCATCCAGATACACGCCTAACGATATCTCCGGTGCTGTCCCATCAATCTGCGCTGTCTCGCGATTGAAGCGCAGGATGTCTTGCAACATGCGCCAGAAGCCCGGCCGCGCCAGATTGGCGGGTTGCGCGAACAGGGTGGCGAGGTTGCTGCCGGCCCATTCCAATCGCGGCTTCGTCAGACTGACCGCGAACGACATATCGGTCGCCACCGACTCCACACCCAGATAGGCGAACAGCGCGCACAGATGCGGATAAGTGTGCCGGTTGAACACCAGAAAGCCGGTGTCCACAGGATGGCTGATGCCATCCAGCGTCACGTCAACGGTATTGGTGTGTCCGCCCAAGCGGTGGTCGGCTTCGTAGAGCGTGACCTCGTGCCGACTACCCAGCAGCCAGGCGGCGGCCAGACCCGAAATACCGGAACCGATGATGGCGATGTGCATAGCGCTATTTCCCTCTTATCAGGTTTGCTCAGCCATTGCGCCCATCGATGCGGGCGTAAGCGGAGTGGTTGTGGATGGATTCGAAGTTCTCCGACTCGACGACAAAGCTGGCCACACGCGGCTCGCGCTTTAAACGCAAGGCGATGTCACGCACCAGGTCTTCGACGAACTTCGGGTTGTCGTAAGCGCGCTCGGTCACATATTTCTCATCCGGGCGTTTAAGCAGGCCGTACACCTCGCAGGAGGCTTCGTCTTCGGCGATGCGCACCAGTTCTTCCACGCTCATGTCGACACGCAAGGTCACCGTGAGGGTGATGTGCGAGCGCTGATTGTGTGCGCCGTAGTCGGAGATTTCCTTGGAACAGGGGCACAAGCTGGTGACCGGCACGGTGACTTGCAGCGTGGTGGCGCCCGATTGATGCGCGTCGGTTTCGACGGTCATCATCAGATCGATATCGAGCAGGCTCTCAACGCCGCTGACCGGCGCACGCTTGCGCAGAAAGTACGGCAGACGTACTTCGATGCACCCCCATTCCGCATCGAGATGGCGCAAGGTCTGGGCGAGCATGTCACGCAAGCTCGCCAGACTGAGCGGCGCGGCAGAACGCTCCAGAATCTCGACGAAACGCGACATGTGCGTGCCTTTTTCGTCGGCGGGCAGGCCGACATACATGGCGAAGGTGGCCACGGACTGGGCAATACGTTCGTCGCTCTGGACGACAGCAACCGGATAGCGCAGACCCTTCACACCCACGCGCTGAATGGCGAGCTGGCGTTGATCCGGCGTGGCTTGCACGTCCGGGAGCAAATGGAATTTTTCGGGCGCATTCATGGCGTGACTCCTTCCAGCGGGTAAGGGCGAATTCAATGACGGTCGGCAAGGGAAACAGGGGGTAAAGAAGCATAAGAACCACTGGCCAGGCGATGCAGGCGGATGAGATCTTGGAGATGCTTGGCTGCCTCTTTGTCCAGGACAGCGTGAGCCTGGTTTGTCGACGCTGCGCCTACAAAATCGGGCGCCGGCGACGCCTCGGCGTTCGCTACGCCGGCCGCAAGGCAAGTGGCTGCCAGCAGCGCAGCCAGGGCGGGTGTTAGGCAATACAGCCATGCTTTGGTGCTCATGATTGTCCTAGACAAATACGAATCGAGTTCGTACAATAGGCCTCAAGAAAGCCTTTGTCAACTATTTGTCTAGGACAATTATGAGCGCTCGTTCAACTTTACCACCCGCCACCATGAGCATCGCCGCCGTAGAGCGCGATACCGGCCTGGGTAAGGACACGCTGCGCGTCTGGGAGCGCCGTTACGCCTTTCCCGCACCACTGCGGCACACCAGCGGCGAACGGCTCTACCCGGCGGATCAAGTGGACAAGCTGCGGCTGATTAAGCGATTAATGGATCAAGGCCACCGGCCGGGAAAGTTGTTGGCCTTGTCGTCCGTCGACTTGCTGGCCTTAGGCACGCAAAGCACCCAGTCCGGTCAGCCCGCGCTGGCCCCGAGCACGCCCGCCGCAGAAAATCGCCAGGTCATCCTGTCTTTGCTCGCAAACAGCGATAGCGAGGGTTTGCGCGGCGCGCTGGGCCAGGCGCTCATGCGCCAGGGCTTGCAGCGCTTCGTCATCGACACGCTCGCGCCGCTCAACATCGAGGTTGGCGAAGCCTGGATGCGCGGCGAAATCGGCGTCCACCAGGAACACCTCTACACCGAGCAGGTACAGAACCTGTTGCGCGGCGCCATCAATGTACTGCCCAGGGCGCGCGCGCTGCCGCGGGTGCTGCTGGCCACAGCGCCGGAAGAAGAACACGTGCTGGGGCTACTCATGGTCGAAGCCATGCTGGCGTCGGAAGGCGCGGATTGCGTCTCGCTAGGCACGCAAATGCCGCTGCATGAAATCCGCGATGCGGTGGTGGCCGGTCACTACGATGTGGTCGCGCTGTCTTTCAGTGCGGCCTTCGCCACCCGCCGTGCGCTGACGGTGCTGCGCGAGCTGCGCGCGCTGCTGCCCGCGAAGGTGGACATCTGGGCGGGCGGACGGGCGTTGCAAGGCAAGGCAAAGCAGCTGACCGAAACACGCTTGATCGGCCCCATCGATGAAGTACTGGCGGTCTTGCAAGCCTGGCGCGACGAACAGCGCTGACGCGCTACGGTAAAATGCAAGCCCCACTTATCGGGTACGTCACCATGCCTGCCGCAGCGCCCGCCTTTGAAGCCAAAATCTGTACGCCGGACGAACTCGGGAATCGCGTCGCCAAATTGCCGCGCCCGCTGGTGTTCACCAACGGTTGCTTCGATATTCTGCATCGCGGCCATGTCACCTACCTGGCGCAAGCGCGTGCGCTCGGCGCGAGCCTCATTGTCGGCGTGAATAGCGATGTTTCTGTGAAGCGGCTGGGCAAGGGTGAAGACAGACCGGTCAACGCGCTGGAAGACCGTATGGCGCTAATCGCCGCGCTGGAAGCCGTCTCGCTTGTGATCGGCTTCGATGACGACACGCCGCTGGAACTGATACGCCGCGTGCAGCCCGACGTGCTGGCGAAAGGCGGCGACTGGGCGCCGGAGAAAATTGTCGGCGCTAAAGAGGTGTTGGCACGCGGCGGTCGCGTCGTATCCATTCCTTTCCGCCACGAGCGCTCAACGACAGCGCTGCTGGAAAAAATCCGCCGGCTTTAGAAGCGATAAAACAGCGAGAAATGCAGGCGAGTGCGTATGTGCTCGGGGTTCAGGCTACTTCCATCCAGCACACGTGCCACGTCCAGCGAGCTCTCAAATTGCTTCGAGCCCCAGCGCAATCCCGCGCCAACACTTAATAGACTCTCGTGATGCTGTGATGCTCTGCTGTAGGCTTCGCCGCCATCGATAAACACAAGCGGCCGCAGTTGCGGAAGCCACATCTCAGGCGCCTTGGCCTCGAGATTCCAGAGATAGCCGTAGTCCCCTGCAACTTCGCGATCAGAGAAACCACGTACCGAATTGGCACCACCCAGGCCGAACTGCTCGCCCGCAATCAGCGCATGATTACTCCATTGCCCACGCACACGGCCAGCGAACTGCCAGCCCCAATTGGCCCATGACATATCGGCGCCGTAGCGCCAGGCATCCCAACTGCGATCGCCCCCGTTGAGAATATAGTTATCACGGCTATTGGAAGGCCCGCCGCCAAGATTAATTGCGTACTCAATCGTCGCCCCGTAGCCGCCCCGGGGTTCATCCTGGTGCACGGCATATTTGAGAGAAAGCGGCCGAGAACCGACGTTGGGCTGAATCTGGACGCCCATAAAGGTGGTGCTGTTTTCAAAATAGCGTTGATCTATCGCCACGCTGACAGTTTGTTGTAGCGTTCCCAGGCGCGGTAGCGCCTGCGTCAGCCGGGCCCCGAAAAATTCCCCTTGCCCGCTCACATCGAAGAATCCCGCCCCCTGCTGCACGCGGCCAGAGCTAATGTCCGAATGGGTGTAGTAGGCCGCAAGGTTCAGTCCCGTTCCATAAAAAGGTACTTGATAAAAAGCGCCGAGCAGGGTGACCTTACTGAGATCGCGCGGATCCGTGGTGTAGGACAGGGTGACAACGTGGTCAAGGTCAAAAAGATTCGAGTGCTGAAACCCCAAGGTCATGCGGTAAAGGTTGTCACCGCGATGCCATGGATCCACCGATCTGTTGGCCGTGTAGCCCGCGAAGACACTAAGCGGTTCGGCGTCCTTCACCTTTACTTCCGCGTCGACCGTCTCGGCCTTTTTTCCTTCGCGGAAGGTGATGCTCGCCTGTTTGGCGGGATTGGCATTGGCCGCGGAGAGATCCCGCCCCATGCTTGCCATGTCGGGGGCGGCGCCTTCAATCAACGCGGGCAGGCTGCGGCGAATATTCGCCGTTGAGAAGTGTTCGTTGCCCGCGACGGCAACGTTGGCGAGGTTAAAGCGGATTACCTGGAGTACGACCTCGCCCTGAATCGGTTTTTGCGCGGGTATGAAAACACGATGGAATACGTAACCGCGCTCGTGCAGGTTTTTTTCCAACGCGCGCGCCGCCTGTTCGATTTGTGGCAAGGTGCGTTTCTCGCCCACAAAAGGCGCAAACAGCACCGCCAATTCCGCCTCGGAGACCAGCGTGTCTCCTTCGACGCGATAGCGCGTTACGTCCAGTCGCGGTTCGCTGACTGCGGCGACCGCAGCCTCCTGAGCGGCAACGCCGCCCGTAGCCGAAACGCCACCTAGAAGGAGGCATAGAGAGAGACGCGTGGCGTTTGTCATACGCAGCTTATTCATTGGTAATTATTGTATCTCGCATACTTCCTGTCCGGGATTGCCCATTGTGGCGCCAAACATTTGCAGGATCAGCGGGTCGTTGATATTAAAGTTTTCGGGTGCCGGGAACGGATCGTCCGCCAGGAAACTCGGGACCGGGTCCAGCCTCCGTGGTATTCCGTCAGCCCCAACCAGGCCGGCTTCGCCCGGCCCGAGATCGAGGCGACCACCGCTGCCTTCGAGGAAGATGTAGCCGTCGCGCACCAAAGCGTAGAGTCCGTCCTCGCCTTTGTAGGGAGAACCACCGAACAGCGCTGCCCAGTCGACGTCCACACCGTCGGGTCGCGGAGAAACGAAATTGTTCATGAAATCCGGCACACCGCTGAGCAGCCGCGCTTGTCGATCAGTTCCGGTGAACCCTGCTTGCCCGAGCCCGACATCAAGTTCTTTATTGCTGCTCGAGATAAAAATCTTGCCGTCCCAGGTATGTACAAACATGCCATCCACACAGCCAGGCCCGGCAGGTTTGCCTTTCTTGGCTTTTGCGGGCGGCTTGCAAGATTCACTGACCGGTGTGGGTACTGCGGCGCACGGCCCCTCGCAACTGATGTCCATTCCCGTACCGCGAATGCCGATGGTGGCGACTACAGTGGATACTGAGACCGCCGATGGATTTTTCTTGCCGATCAATCCGGTGAAAGCCCGCAGTCCGCCTTTGAGCAGACGCAGCGAAAAACTATCGCTTTGGCCGGGCCGGCCATAGCTGAATGCGCTTACACGGAATACGGTCTGCGGTTCAAGGGAAACCTTGGATTGATCGCGAAATCCGATCACTGCGGTGGCCTGGCTGCCGGTAATGATTTCATCGCCGACCAGCACGGGTGATCCATCCACCAAACGACGCGCAGGCTGTCCAGACTGCGCCGCAGAAACGTCTCCGCTGATACGCACGATGCGACCCACCACAGTATCGGGCGGCGGCACCGGCGCGCCCTGTCCGGGCTGTGGGCGGTTCTCGCGCTGTTCCTGGCGGCAATCGCTGCCGCACAGGCGTGCGTCAAAGCTGGTGCCGCGAATGCCGATAGTGGCCGTGACCGTGTTGACTCGAATACCTCCGGGATTGCGCTTACCGATCAAGCCGGTAATCGCCCGCATGCCGCCTTTCACTAAACGCAGAAAGGCATTTTCAGTACCGTTGTCGTGGGAGAACTTATCAATTGCGAAGGAGGTCCCCGGCCTCAAGGTGGTTTTCGTGCCATCGACCAAGGCCAGCACGGCGTAACCCTTGTCGGTGGTGGTCACCAGATCGCCTTCCAGTAGCGCATCGCCGCGCGCGACAAATCGGGCATCGACATCCTTTTGCTGAGCCGTGGTAATGCCTTGGGCATATTCCACCTGACCAACCCGCTGCTGGGCTGAGGCAATGCCGTACACAAAAGCAAAGATAACCCCTAAGCCATAACACCAGATTCTGCTCTTAGACGCAGTCACGTTAGACTCCCACACGATTCAACCGCACCGCGGCAGACGCCGCCGCGACATATCAATGGTGATTTCACCTTCCTCGGTTAAGGTGAGAAACCCATAGAGTTCCCCCAACTCATCCAGCAAGGCCAGGAGGCCCCCGGTCGAGGGGTCCACCAGTGTGATCGTGCCAGGGAGGGGTACGGCGACGGGCAGCAGCCCGCCAAAAATGCTGAATGGCCCGCTTAATCCTGCTGAACATCCGAAACACGATCCTCCCAGGTAGATGCTGGATGGTGATATTGCGGAGGCGCTGGCTTCGCCGGCGAAGGCGAGGTCGCCGGACGCGAACATATCCAGCGACCCGGTAAGAGCGCCTATAGACGCTCCGGCGCCCGGCACCGACCCACCAGTGATCAATATACTGCCCATGGTCGCGCCTATTTTGATACTGCCGCCGGAAATTGTCGCTGTCGCTGATGGAGCGCCCCCTGCTGTAACAATCACAGGACCGGTAGCAATCAGGCTGAGTAGCGGCGGGTCAATGGCGGCTGACCCTGCCGCTCCGCCAAGCACCTGAATGGCCCCGTTGAGCGCGCTGATATCAGAATTGCCCACCGACAATATCTTCGCCGCCGCTGCGGCTGTCGCCCCCCCTTGGACTATGAGGTCTCCGACCAGAAGGTTCTGCGTGCCGCCTGCATAGAGGAGACTTTTCCCTAGCGTAGTCACGCCGCCGACCTGTAGCGTACCGGCAGCGAGGCTATAGGGCATGGCGACGATTTGGTTAGCGCCAGCCCGCACCTGGGCGAGCGATCCGGTCGCGCCGCTGAAATTCGACACCGTGAGAGTCGCCGTTCCAGAACCGCCGTCCAGATTGATAGTTTGGTTGGTACCCGCTTTCACTTCAGAAACCGCTGACGCCAGCGGCGAATTTAAGGAAACCGCCAAGCTGGCTGCATTGATCGTCTGGGCCGCACTCGCAATGATCGATGCCGCATCGCTGCCGGCATTGGTGACGGTGATCGCCCCCGTCGCATTCAGCAATTGCGCGCCACCGCTGGCCATCTTGGCGTAGCCCCCGAGCCCCGAACCACCGGTAACCCAGATGGCATCTGTTTTATCGTAGCCAGAATTCCTATTGCCTATGGTCTGCGTGCCGAACGCTGTGGACATCTCCGCATAGGCGCCCGCCGTGCCGCCGGTCACCGCGATATTCTGCCCACCATCGATCGTTTGTCCACCGTTGGCCTTCACCCACGCGGCAGATCCGCTGGCAGTTCCACCTTGCACAATCACGTTGTCCGTCGGATTGTAGTAAGACCCGCTATAGGCGGAACCTATCGTCTGCGATCCGCCCGTCGACTCTATGGAGGCTGTCATGCCACTGCCTGAACCGCCGAGCACTGAAATGTTGCCGCCGCCCATGATGGTTTGATTGGAGGCAGCCTTGATGCGGGCGGTACCGCCACTGCCGGCCTGCACCAGGATGTTTTGTGTCGCAGGCGTGTAGTAGCCGGAGGTGGAGCCTATGTTTTGGCCACCACCCGAAGAATAGATTTCCGCGCTGGCATTCGATCCGCTACCGCCTAGCACGCTGACATCTCCGGCCGTTTGCAGGGTCTGGCTACCAACACTTCTGATCGAGGCGTAGGCCCCCGTGCCGCCACCCCCTTGTACGAGGATGAAATCAGTCGGGCTGTAATAGTAGCTGTTCTGATTGCCGATGGACTGCGAACCACCCGTAGACACAATTTCCGCAAAGGCGTTGGCGCCGTTCCCACCCTGAACCGTCAACGCCCCTTGCAGCGCCGTCATCGACAAACTAGAGCCTTGCAAGGCGGCGCTGGCCCCTGCGCCATTACCACCGAGTAGGGAAACGTGGCGTCCCGTTGACACGGACTGGTACCCGGTCGCCTGGGCTGCCGCCGAAGCGCCGTTGGCGCTGCCCCCCTGTATCAGCAGGTCGTTACCGGTATTCAAGTACTGCGTACCCGACGAGGTAATCGCGGCGGATGCGCCGGCGATGCCATTAGAACCGCCAAGAATCTGGATATCGTGGCCGGCGTTGACGGATTGTGAGGAGCCGGAGGTCAGATTGAACAGGGCGCTGCCGCCGTCGCCCTTGACGATGAAATCATGGCCGACATACGCATCGATATAGCCGGCCTGGACCGTAACGTTCTCACCGCCGGCCACGCCTGCCGCGATCTTGAAATCGTGGCCCGCATACAAGTAAGCCGCAGAACTAGCCGTGATGCTGCGCGGGCCGCTGCTGGCCTGGATAATCACGTCGCCGGTGGTATTAGAACCGCCGTTGCGGGCATCGAGCTTGAGGTTGGCGACGTTGATGTCTCCATTAACCCGGATGTTGCCATCCGTGGCCACCAGATAGAACGTGCCGGGCGCAGTCGGCGTCACCGGTCCGAGATCCAGATTGCCGGCTGAGCGCGTCAGGCTGAAGCCAGCGTAATTCGGGTTGTTGGCAATCGAGATGGCGCCACTACCGCTGGCTCCAGTTGTGATGTCGAGATTGGTCAACGTGGTGGTGTTCATGTCCAACGCGATTTCATTCTTGGCCGCAACCCTCAGGGACACGGTCTTGGAAACCACAATGGGCGAGCCGCCGGCGCCCACGCTGCCGTTGGCGGCAAGCAAACCCACGGCCCCGCTGGATGCACCGCCGCCATTGGCGGTGTTGATCTGTATGGAGCCGACGCCCGCTTTCAGGATACTGCCGGCGCTGGCGGTCAGAGTGACGTTGGCACCGAGCGTGGTGACGCCATCCACGTTGATGTTGCCGGTGTTGGAGGCGGCGACAAGGTAGCTGCCCCCCGTATTCACGGAATTGAGATTGATATCACCATCTGTGGAAAGGTTAACGGCCCCGTTGGAAACGACGGAATTGGCATTGATGTTGGCGCCATTGCCGGCAATCTGGAGATAACTGGCCGCGCCCAGATTGGCGGTGAGATTGATGCTAGCAAGCGCCGGACTCAGGGAAGACTCCGTATAACGAACCTGTACCCCGGTCGGGGAAGTGAATGTCAGGTTCGCCGTGTTACCGCCGCTGGTGGTGAAGGCAAAAGCCTGCCCGCTACCGGTGGTGATTGACGATGCCCCGCCAAACTGGTCACCCTTGGCTTGCAAAGCCAGCCAGGTTAATGCCGCGGTTGAAGCTATGTTCAACGGCCCGCCCACTATCAGATCCAGATAGGTGGTGCCGGTTAGGTTGCCCGATATGCCGCCGCCGGACGCACGCAAATAGGTTGTCGGAGCGGATAGCGTTGCGCTGTTGGTCGTCAGATCGATGCCGTCCGGTGCGGTGATGGTCGTCGACCCACCGCTGGACAAGGCGATTGCCCCGGCTAGATAGGCGCCCGTCGCAGTCAGGTTGAGACTACCAGCCGCGGAGAGATTGCCGGTTGCGAAGTTCGTACCCGAGACGTTCAAATTCCCCGACAGTGCGGAAACGTTGCCTGTATTGAGCGTGGTACCGGAAATGTTAACGGCATATGCGGCGACGTTGCCTGAAGCCAGAGTGCCAGTTCCCGATGCGACGTCCGCTGTGTCGGTGTAATAACCGGTGGAGGAATTACCTCCGGTAATCGTGCCTGTGCCGCCGGCGACCGAAACGCCATTGCCCCCTGAGACGTAGGCCGAGGTTGCGCTAGTGATATTGCCACTCGTGGTCAGGCTCCCCGTCGCGTCGAGGCGGGTTTCATCTTTTACATACTGGTAGGAGCCCAGCCTGGGCACATAGTCATAGCCCGAGTAGTAATATCGATGCGTGCCGGAGGAGGTGACGGTTCCCAGCGCCACGTTGGCACCGCTTACCGTGATGCTGGGCGCACTGAGATTGCCGGCGGTGATGTCGCCGCCGCTGATATCAATGCCGTTACCGGTCACCGCTGATGAAGTGACATTACCGACTGTGACGGTTCCACTGCCAGCCGCCAGGTTGATATACCCGGCATTGATGTTGTTGGTGCCCGGCGTGGTTTGTGTGAGCGCTCCGCCGGACAATAGGAAGACCTGGTTGTATCCAGCATAGCCTGGGTGCCCGGCTACCCCCGAGGTGGTGAGGTTAACATTGCCGAAAGTCAGCCCGCTGCTGCCCATCGCGTTAAAGCGGAACTTGTCCAGCGTATTCGCAGACTGAACGATATTTCCGATGGTGATTATGCTGCCATCGCTAGTGGCGTTGACCGAGAGATCCTGGGAGGAAAACACCGAGGTGCCGCCAAGCCCCATCCCCGCCGCCGAGGCTGACAAGTCGATAGAGTTGAGCGTTTTCGCGATACCGCCCGTATCCTGCACCGCGACGTGGAATTGCCCGCCCGCGCTGACGATGACCGATCCGTTGGTGTCCACCGTCACCGGTTTGCCCAAGGCGCCCACATCGCCTGCCGAAGAAGTCAGGGACACTGTGGCGGTGCTGCCGGCCAGAATATCCAGCGGATGTACGAAGGCGCTGTTGCCTATGCTGCCATTGGCGGAGAGGGTGACATTGCCTGTGGCGGAAATATCGGAGCCGCTGTTGTCCACGGTGGTTTTGATCGTTCCACCGGATGAGTTCAAGGTTACGGCGCGGTTGGAACCACCGGCGGCTATCGACTGGAAGGTGATGTCGCCGGTGGCCGTTCCCGAGATGTTTCCGTTGGTGGTCGAGACCGTGTTCAACGCCAGCGTGCCGTTGCCGGCGGTGAAGCTGGCCGACGTCCCCGCCGTATTGGCGCCCGCCACGCTCACCGCGCCGGCTTGGGCATTCACGCTCAAGGAAGATGATGCCGTCAGATTGCCCGATGCGGCTATGTTTCCGATACCGGAATCAGTGAGCGCAATACTTGTTCCCGACGCCGATCCGATATTGACGGCGTTGGTCGTGCGGTGATAGCTATAATCGACATAGCTGTAGTAGTTACTGCCGGCTTGGACATTGATCGAGCCAGCCGCAGTCAGCGATGTAACGTCGATATTGCCGTTATCGTAGTTATAGAGCGATGCGCTGCCAGCGGAAGACAGCGTGCTCACCGTAATCGGGCTGTTGTCTACGCAAAGCGCGTAATAAAACGTGCACTTGTTGGCGCTCAGGGAAATGTTGCCCGTCGTGGTGGTCAGCGACGTTGCGCTGATCGGCCCGGTAGCGGATACCGTAAGGCTGCCGGAGTTAGAATTGCCGAGCGCGACGACGCCGCCACCGGCGGTCAACGTCACCACAGCGCCGGGCATGGTCAGCGTGGGAATATTGATGCCGGCGTCGGAAACAATGAGAGTAAAGCCGTTGCCGAAGCCGCCCGTGGACACCACGTTTCCGTTGAGCACCCCGGCTCCCGCCGACAGGCTCAAGGAGGACAGATTGGCGGCACCCGTCAACGAGGTGCCGGCAACTCCTGCGAGCGCGCCTTGTAGATAGAATTCCGTGAGTGTCGGATTGCCCGACAGGGCCACGTAGGCTGGCCCGGCGAGGTTCTGTAGCCGCAAGCGCGGCGTTGCAATCGCCAGCGGCGCGCTGGGCGTGCCGAGCGTCGGGGCGGCATTTTGACCATACAGGTACACCACGGGCGCCGTAGTCAGTCCGCCGGCGACCTGTTGCATGCCGGCATTGGAATGTAAATACACGCCGGAACTGCCATTGATGGTGCCTAGCTGAAGCGGCTGGCTCGCCAAGTTGTAAAGGTCAACGTAGGAACCCGTGGAGGTGGCATCGATTCGGCTAGCATTAAGATAATTGCTGGAAATCGCGCCAGATGCGTTCAATGTCGCGGTGCCACCGGTTATGCTGTTTCCATAGAGGCTACCTGCTGGTGCACCGAATGAAACGGCACCACTCCCGGCATTGACATTGGCGTAGCTGATGTTGCCGCTGGAGCTACTTAAGGCCACTGCCCCGCCGCCGGAAATAATCGGGGCACTGTAGGACAAGCCGCCGGTGACATGAATATTGACGCCACCACCCACAGTAGAAATCGTGCCTGCGCCAGAAACCGTGTAGCCGCTGAGATCCAGCGAACCACCCGTTGTGGCCAGGTTCTCGTTAAGGAAGATTGAACCGCTGGGCGTTGCCTTGCCCGCCGACGCAGTCAAGCTCGTTCCGGTAAACGTTGTGGGCGTATTGAAATAAATATTGCGGTCGGCTTCCAGTACCACATTGCCGCCGACCAGATTGAGTCCGGCGGGCGAGATGGTCACAACATTACCTTGGAAATCCGCAAATTGATCGGAGACAATCGGCAGTATGCCGCCGTTGGCGGAGACGATGATGTCTAGCGGATCAAGCAGCAGGAAGCCATTGCTGCCCTGAGGCGCTAACAGGTTGGCTGAGCCGGCGAATTCAAGATTCACTTTGCCGGAGACTTCGGCAAAACCACCGTCTCCGCCTAGAGCGCCGCCCCGCGCAGAGAGCGCGCCAAAATACCGGGTGTTTTCATTCGCCCAGACAATAACGCGCCCGCCATTGCCTTTTTTCGTTGCATCCGCAAACAGTCTTGCGCCTTCGCCGACATAAACCCGTCGTGCGTTCTGAACGGAGGCAGTTTTGCCCTGATAGTCGCCGCCGACGAGAATTTGTCCGCCACCGGCACTGCCTGAGGCGTCGACTCCGGTACCCGATTCAACCGCAACCCGATCACCGAGCAGGCGGATGTCGCCGCCTTTGCCGTCAAAGCCACGCGCCGAAATCTCACCCGCCACTCGCGTGGTCCCCGTGGGACTCTGAAGCGTTATGGTGCCGCCGGCAATGCCATCTGCCCGGGTGACGCTGTCCGACGTCAAGGTGACCTCATGGCTTCCGACCAGTCGGATAGTGCCATCGGCATCCTGAGCCAAGCGGTTGGCCTGAATCTCGCCACTGTGGCGTAGTGTGCCGGCAAAGACTTGTACAGCCCCATTGTCGGCGAGCAACTTGCCAAGGTTCAGCACGGAGTCAGTGGGTGCCTGTATCTCGAACGAAACGCTTTCGAAATCCATGCTCGAGATTTCAATCTTGCGCCCTGCCGCCAGCAAGATCTGGCCACCAGGCGCCTGGATGATGCCGCTGTTTTCGATGTTCGGCGCAATCAACGCAATCCGCCCGCCGGGCCCCACCGAGATCAAGCCTTGGTTGCTGATGCTACCCGAGGCACCCGTCGCAAAAAACTTCAGTTTGCCTGCCAGAAAATCGGCATCTGCGATGTCTAGCGTCGATGCGATGAAGCCGTTGGTATCAATGCGCGCGCCACCACCGATGACGATACCGTTGGGATTAATCAGAAAAACTCGTCCATTGGCTTGCAACTGACCCAGTATCTGCGAGATGTCCTGGCCGATCACTCGATTCAGTACTGCGCTGGAAGCGGAGGGCTGGAGAAAACGCGTGACCTCGCCAGCCCCGATCGAGAATTTGTTCCAGTTGATAATGGCGCCGTTGGATGCCTGAACCTGCATCGTTCCGGCGATGGGCTGGCTGATCGCGACCTGACCATTGGCGACCACGGGCCCTTGGGGCAAGGCCAGCGCCGAAGAGTTGAAGGCAAAATTAATTGCCAACGCCAGGATAGCGCCCTTGCGTATTTTGAATACAGGATTGCGAGCCATGTGTTACTCCCCTCAGTACCCCGTCGCAATCGACCCTGCGCTAGACAACTATCCGTGCTTGCCAAGCATCTAGGTCGATGCGACGTGCCGATTCACCAATAGCCCAAGTGCCGTAAGTTCACACGACGAACCGAGATTGGAAAAATCCGCGAGCCCGCCTACGTACTCTCTGCAACATCCCTACGCGTTGAAGCGAGTGAGTCGCCCGGTCACTGCCAGACTCTATCGGTCCAGTTAAACCAAGCTGATTCCTTAAGCAATCACTGTACCTTAAAAAAATGCACTTACAAACATATTGTTAGTTACGGCATGGGGAATGGCGCGTCGCCCCGCGAGGCAACATGTAAAAATTTCCGACATTCAAATGGCTGCGGGGATTGATGCTGATGGTGCGACTCGTCGCAATGCCGAGCACGAATCCAAAACAGGAAAACCGCCGGTTGATAAAAACCGAACGCCTACAACTCGATCTGCGTGCCTAGTTCAACCACGCGGTTCGAGGGTATCTTGAAAAATGTCGTGGCACTGCCGGCGTTGCGGAACATGGCGACGAAGATTTTCTCGCGCCACAAGGGCATGCTGGAATTCAGCCGCGGGATCAGCGTTTCGCGACCAAGGAAGAACGAAGTTTCCATCATGTGAAACTTTAGCCCCAGTGCGGCGCAGTGCTCCAGCGCCTTGGGAATATCCGGTTCGTCCTTAAAACCATAGAGCACGACAACCTGCCAAAACTGCTCGTTGATCTTGCGCACCTCCACACGATCAATCTCCGGCACAAAGGGTACATCGTGCACATCCACCGTGGCCAGTACGACGCGCTCATGCAGCACCTTGTTGTGCATGAGGTTGTGCAACAGCGCATGCGGCACACCAGTCGGATTGGAGGTCATGAACACCGCCGTGCCGGGCACGCGCGGCGGCGGCGCGTAAGTCAGGCTGTCGATGAAGACATCCAGATCGAAGGAGTCGGCGTGCATGCGTTCGAACAGCAGCTCGCGGCCGCGCTTCCAGGTTGTCATCAGCGTAAATACCACCACCCCTACCGCCAGCGGGAACCAGCCACCATCGGGAATTTTTTCCAGGTTGGCGAGCAGGAAGGTGATTTCCACCACCAGGAAGCAGGCGAACAAGGCGCCGGCACGCCACCAGCCCCAGCCCCATACGCGCGCTGCAACCACAGTGGCGAGTATGGACGTAATGACCATATCGCCCGTCACCGCGATGCCGTAAGCGGCCGCCATATTGCTCGAAGAGCGAAAGCCCAGCACCAGCACCGCCACCGCTATCGCCAAACCCCAATTCACGCCGGGAAGATAGATCTGGCCCTGTTCCTTCTCGGAGGTCTGCTGCACTTCCACGCGTGGCACAAAGCCCAGCTGCATGGCCTGACGGGTGATGGAAAACGCCCCAGAAATCACAGCCTGCGAAGCGATCACCGTCGCCAAGGTCGACAATGCGATAAGCGGATAAAGCGCCCAGGACGGCGCGGAAAGATAGAACGGATTCTGAATGGCGGTGGGATCGCGAAGCATCAACGCGCCCTGTCCGAAATAATTCAGCATTAGCGCAGGCAACACATAACCAAACCAGGCGAGCCGAATCGGCTTGCTACCAAAGTGGCCCATGTCGGCGTAGAGCGCCTCCGCGCCAGTCACCGACAGCACCACGGCACCCATCGCGACGATGGCCACCGCCGGATTGTGCGTCAGAAAACTCAGGCCGTAAGCGGGGTTAAACGCCACCAGCACGCCCGGCGCTTGAATGATATTGGAAACACCGAGGATCGCCAGCGTGGCGAACCAAACCAACATCACCGGCCCGAACAGCGCGCCGATGGCCGCCGTGCCGCGTTTTTGCACGAAAAATAAACCGAACAGCACAATCAGCGTGATGGGAATAATGAAGGGCTTGAAGAATGGCGTGGCCACCTCCAAACCTTCGACAGCCGAAATCACCGAAATCGCCGGCGTCACCATGCCGTCGCCGAAGAACATCGCCGCACCCAAGATGCCGATAATCATGATAAATCGTTCGAGATGCGGCTTGCCCTTGGCATCCTTCAAGGCCAGCGCGATCAACGCCATGATGCCGCCCTCGCCGCGGTTATCGGCGCGCATGATGAACACCACATACTTGATGGAGACCACCACAATCAGCGCCCACAGGATGAGCGACAGTATGCCCAGCACGTTATCGTGCGAGAAAGGCACGGGATGGTTGCCGGCGAAGGCTTCCTTCATAGCATACAGAGGGCTGGTGCCGATATCGCCATAGACGACACCCAATGCGGCCAGCGCAAGTGCGGCGGTGCTGCTCTTATGCGAGGACATTTCGTGCGCCATCAGCGTAGCAGTGTGCGGTAATCGGCGCGACGGCGGTGGAGTGGAACGCTAGTCATTGTATTTGCTGTTGGCTAGCGCGAAGCGGCGCGCAGGATGCCGAGGAGCTCGCCGCTGAGCGGTCTTGTGCAGGGTGGAAACCGCCCGCATTCTACCCTAATGCGTCGCTCCGCCAGGCGCGGGAGACGCCAACAAAAAGCGATAGTCGCTATGCGCAGGCATTTGAGGTGCTTGATCGTCGCACCCACCATCCCGGGTACGGCCGCCACCGTTTCGAGGACGATCGCCCGGTGGCCATAGCGCTTCGCAAAGAAAGTGTCGGCCAAGTTGCGAAGTAGCAGAACAAAGCCCAGCGCGAAACGATCGGAAACACCTCTGGGGGCATGATGCCGATGCGCCT
>Ga0335397_10000152_pt1 | contig 77819 bp, 75 predicted proteins | sample MAT04_FD_205740 | JGI IMG/M metagenome (GOLD analysis project Ga0335397, IMG submission 205740) | Freshwater microbial communities from Lake Fryxell liftoff mats and glacier meltwater in Antarctica - MAT-04 (spades assembly) (version 2) ...
GCGTTCTCGAACCACGACGACGGCTCGCTGCATCACACCCTGTTGCCGAGAACGATCGTGATTGCTGCGCTGCTGGCGGCCCTGGGCTCGCCTCTGGTCGGATTCGTGTTGGAGCAACAGGGACATTTGAAGCTCGACGGCACCAACTGGTACTTCGACGACCGCGGCCGCACGGTAGCAACCGCTGTCGTGGCAGCAGTCGTGTCCTGCTCGGTGCTCGGCTGGCTGTGGTGGACGACCGCTGCCGCGCTGAATGCGCGTAAGCGAGCTCGCTACACCGTCTCGCCGTGGTTCGCCCCACTGCTGATCCTGCTGATGAGCGGCTGTGGAGTGCTGCTCGTCCGCACCGCACAAACCAACGCGTACAACGACGCGGAACGCACCCGCAAGTTGATGGTCATCGCTGCCCTCGTCGTGATCGCTGTGGTCTCACACTTCTTGATCCTCGAGGCGTATCGCCGGGCGGCCGGTGTGATCGGCGGCTCGCAACGTGCGTGGCTGCTGGTGATCCTGTTGCCGTGGGTCACGCTGGCGGCCAATCTTCTTGCCCAGTTCTTCGCCCGTACCGTCGGTGACTCGTACCTGAAGGCCATTGCCCTCGGCAACATGTTCGTCGTCGGTGCGCAGGTGCTGGCGCTCTACCAGGCAATGTCGTCGTTCGACCGAGCCTGCTCGGGGCGCCACATGGCACACAACGAACGTGGCGAGCTCCCCGACTTTCTTCGCAGCCACTGACACGTCGCCAACCGTCGTCACGCGAGTGCCTCGCTATTCGGTGGCTTTCACTTCGTCCCAGAGCGCGTCGAGCGCGGGGAGACCAGCTGTCTTCAGGACGATGCCGCGGTCGCGCGCCAGCGTTTCCACTCGCTCGAAACGTTCGCGGAACTTCAGTGTTGCCGCACGAAGTGCGGACTCGGGCTCGACGCCCAGGTGGCGGGCCACATTGACGACGGCGAACAGCAGGTCGCCCATCTCATCGTGCACCGCATCGTGGTTACCGTCGGCGACGGCTGCTTGCACCTCGGTGGCTTCCTCTTCGATCTTGGGCCATGCGCCATCAACATCGGGCCAATCGAAACCGACCTTGGCGGCCTTGCGCTGCACCGCATCGGCGTAGCTGAGCGCGGGCAGCGAGCGCGGTACGCCCTCGAAGATCGACGTGCGGCCCTTCTCCTCCTGCTTGATCGCATCCCAGTTGGAGAGTACGGTCGCTGTGTCCGTCGCCACCACATCGCCAAAAACGTGCGGGTGCCGACGCACCAGCTTGTCGTGCACGCCCTGGGCCACGTCGGCCATGGTGAAACGGCCTTCCTGTTCGGCGATGGTTGCGTGAAACTCGATCTGGTAGAGCAGATCGCCGAGCTCTTCCACGAGATCATCATCGGTACGCGGGTCGTCGGGGTTCAGCGCCTGCAGCGCGTCGACAACTTCGTAGGTCTCCTCCAACAGGTGGCGAACCAGCGACTGGTGGGTCTGTTCCTGGTCCCACGGGCACTGCTCGCGCAGCGTGCGCGCCAGCTGATGAAAGCGCACCAGTTCGGCTCCGACTGGCGCCGCAAGATGCGGGATGTAGATGCTGGTCAGGTGGTCGGCCTCCACGGCGCGGTCGAGTTCCGCCCAGGTGGTGTGCGTGATCAGCTCGTCAGGCGAACCCAGTCGCTGCAGGATGATCACCGGCTCGTCGCCGGATGCATTTTCAACTGCCAACTTGATGTCGCTGAGCACCCAGTTGGCGTGAGTGTGGGCCACCAACAACGGGCCGGCGAGCCCCGCCGCGGCAACGGCGAACTGGTGTCCGTCGACCAACGTGACGCCAGCCTCCACAGGGTCGATGCCGAGACGTGCGTAGATGACATCGAGGAACGACATGGCGGGGTACACGACACACTCGATGCGTTGGTCGGCGCCCAGCGCACGCACTGTGCGTTCGAGAACCAGCGGCGAGCCGGGTACCGCGTACAACACCTCGCCGTACTGTTGCGCGGCCGCCACCAGGCGATCGGTGATCTCCGCATACACATCGGCGAAGGTGTCGGCGGCCTCGTAGATGTCGTCGAACGTGATGGCATCGGGAACCAGCGAAGCAGATGGGTGCCGGCCGGTACGCAGGTAGCGGTGCGGCACGCGGGCAATCTCGGCGACCGTGTGCTCAGTGACGCACTCGGGCCCCGCAGGCCCGAGGCCGACCACGACGACGCGGGCGTTGGTCACCCTGCTGCGACGGGCAACGTGGTGGCGGCCGAAGAGCCGGTGGCGATCACTTGGCCCTGGTCGCGGTCCCATGAACCGATGCGGCCGGACACTGTGATCTTGGCAGCCGCGTAGCTGTCGTTCAGCGCTGCGCCCATGTCATTTGCCGACAGCTGAACGCGCTCGGCGTCGCTCAGTGTCAACTCGTCGTAGGGGCGCAGCAGCACGACCACTTCGCTCTTGTTGAGCACTATCGATGTCGGTTTGCCGACGGTGGCGCCGGCCTGCGCGAGTGCATCGATGAGCTCAGGGTTGAACTGGTCCCCGGCGATGCACTCGACACCTTCGGCGGACTTCACCAGCCCGCCGGACGACGCGAGTGTCTCATCGGCAGAGTAGGCCTTGGCTGCATCGGCGAACGTGGTGCCTGCTGCGAGCTCTTCGAGCACCTTGGCGCCGGCGACCGTGGTGTCGAGTGGGATGGCCGATAGGCACAGCAGGGGACTGCCATCCAAGCCCAGCTCGTAGGTGGCCTGCCCGGCATCACCGAACTTGTCGAGCAGATCCTGGAGCGCGGTGAGCTTGCGTGCTGACAACTCGTCGGGTGAGGTCATGCCACCGGCGTCGTCGGTGACCGCCACCACTTCGATCCACGTGGTCAGGGCCTGACGAATGTCGTCGCCGTTGGTGCTGTCGCCCGTGAGTGCTGCGAGCCCATCGTTGGACAACCGATGACCGTTGACCTCGGCGGCAGTGTTGGACTTGTCGACCGAACTGCACGAGGAGAAGGAAGCTGCAACCAATAGGGCGCCAGCGGAAAGGGCGAGACGTCGCATCACGGCCGAGACCCTACCGGGCGGCGCCAGTTGGCCAACATCAGTGCCCTCGGCAAGATTCGAACTTGCGCCTTCGGCTCCGGAGGCCGACGATCTATCCCCTGAGCTACGAGGGCGGGGACCCAACCGAACAGCCGGTCAGGCACGGCCACGATAGCGACCAATGGCGCCCACGCGGCCAGGGAATGGCGTGGCTTACAGCTCCACCCCTGCATCGGCGGGTGTGCGGCCCTTGAGGTACTGCGCGCCATGCCCGAGCAACGCTGCCGAGTCGTTGGGGTTGTACAGGGCGCACTTCTCCATGCTCAGGCAGCCACAGCCGATGCACGATTCCAGGTCGTTGCGCAGTCGTTCGATCAGCCGCAGCCGCTCGTCGAGCTGCGCCTTCCACGCAGTTGCCAGCGCCTCCCAATCGGCATGAGTCGGTGTGCGGCTCTCCGGCAGGCTGTCCATCGCATTCTTGATTTCATCCAAGCTCAGCCCCACCGTTTGAGCGGCACGGATGAACGCAACCCGTCGCAGCGCATCTCGGGCGTACCGCCGCTGATTGTGATCGACGCGAATGGTGTGCAGTAGACCCTGGCTCTCGTAGAAGCGAAGGGCCGACGCGGCGATGCCACCGCGAGTTGCCAGCTGCCCGATCGTGAGCAGGTCGGGGAGCGCCTTCGGGGGTTTGGGGATGGCCATCGTTCCTGCTCCAACTTGCTGCTTGACATCAACCGAACTTGAAGGTGGAGAGTACCGCTCATGACGATGACCACCGCACAGTCCATTGCCGACGCCATGTCCGTCCCGAAAGCCGCTCCCGCCGACTCCTTCGTGCTGCACGCCCCGCTGGAACTGATGGCCAGAATTCAGCTACTGCACTACGTGCCAGCCGACGTTCGCCAGGCAGCGATCGAACGAATCGACTGGCTCGCCGCTGAGTATGCGAGCGCTGGTGATTCGGTGCTGGCACCGCCTTCGATCGCTGGCCCGCCAGACGCAGGAGCGTTGCTGGCAGCAATCTCCACGGGCGATCAGGATCTGGTCGACGCGATGGCGGCCGCGTGGCTGCCGCAATGGACGGCAACCGAAGCGGCAGGCGCCCTCGGTGAGTCGCTGGTGCCTTCGCTGGCGGCCGCCGGCCACACGCCGATCGGGCTTTCGCTGCTGCTCCGTGACTCGACGTTGCCCACGACGCTCCTGCGGGGGCCGCTTCGTTCGCTCGCCGCCCGCCCGCTCTGGCGAATCACCTGGCACGAGAGCTGTCGTGGTGACGGCGACGCAACCGGGTTGTACGACGCGCTGCGAGCAGCACCACGGCTCGGCCAACCAGGCAACGACTTCATCTACTCGTTGATGACGCAAGCTGTCGACAGTGGTGAGGCCGAGCGGTTGTTGGCACCGCTGCTGGCCGACCGCTACGACGTACGTGGCGCGCTGCGAATCGTCACCCGAGTTGCGGCGTGGTCGATGCTGAACGACGACCAAGCCCAGGCACCATACGGCTGGACGCACGCACTGACCATGCCGCAGGCAGTGCTTTCGCTTGCTGCAAACGGCGTGGGCGAGCGCGCCGCACTGGCGGTGGCCGGCACCTTCGCACTCGGGTTTCGGCTGGCACACGGCACCGTTGAACTGCCGCTGGTCATCGAGCCCACGGTGAGTGCAGCGACCGTGCCCGAGATTGCGGCCGCGGCGGCACAGCACGAGGACGCACACCTCGCAAAGTTCACCCTCGCCTGTATCCACGCGGCCACTGCCGACCCCGAGTTCGAGGGCCTGTATCTCGACGCAGCGGCGCACCTGGTGGGGTGGTGGCGCGAGGTTGCATAGCTGCCGCGGCGGGTAAGGTCCGTCTTCGGGGAGCAAGGAACCACTGACCATCATGCGAACCGCCAACTCCATCACCCGTCTCTTGTGCGCCGCGCTGATCACTGTGTGCTTCGTGGCTGTCATGCACCTGCAGCGCGATCGCTCCTCGAATCCGGAGGCAAGCGGCAGAGCGCCCGCGGCACAGTCGATGGGCCCTGGGCCCGCCGTCGCGACATCGCCAGCAGCGCGGGGCGACGGTCCGCAACCAACGAGCAGCTGTCAACAGATCGCGTTCAACGTGGGACGCTCTCACCCCGCTGCGACGCAGATCGTCGTTGTACTCACCCCATCTCCGACATCGAGCACCGGCACCGTGCAAGTGGCCCAACTCGGGGCGCGCGGGTGGGAGTGCAGAGAGACCCTGGCGGCCAGAGTCGGAAGGAACGGAGTGCGTCCGCTGCTGCAACGTCGAAGTGGGGATGGCACGACACCTGCAGGTGTCTTCCTACTGGGACTCATGACCGCGTGGGATGGCCAACAGTTCAGCGTCTTCGGTAATTCACCAGATCCCGGCGTCACCGCCGGCCCGTACCGGCGAGTACGTGCCGGTGACTGCTTCGGCGCCACCGCCAACCATCCGGACTACGGGCACCTCGTGTATCGACCTCCAGCCCAGTGCACTGGCCCCGACGACGAATACCTGCCTGCGGTGGGTAGCACCTATGAACATGCGGCACTGATCGGCGCCAACATGGAACCGGACGTCAGTGGCGATGCGTCCGGCGAGACGCCGTACGCGTCAGCCATCTTCTTGCACCGCTTCAGCTACGACGTCAACGGCAACTCGAAGTCGACCTCGGGCTGTGTGTCGCTGAGCCATTCGAACTTGGTGAGCGTGATGGTCGCATTACAACCCGGCGTGTTGTTCGCGATTGGCAGCACCGACTGGTTGCTCGCAAACAGCTAAACGAACCGGGCCTCACCAGGGTGCGACCGGTACGATCGTTCGGACCATGGCCGATCCGTTGTTCACCATTGCCGCAACGCTGCGCGAGGCGTTCGCCGCCGTCACCGAGTTGCCCGTCGCGGAGATCGACCCGGTCGTTCGCTCGAGTGATCGGGCGGACGCGCAGGCCAACGGCGCGTTGGCACTGGCGAAGCAATTGGGCAGGAGCCCACGCGAACTCGCCGAGGCCGTGGTTGCCACCGGCCTGCTCGCCGAAGTGTGCAGCAACGCCGAGGTTGCAGGTCCGGGCTTCATCAACCTCACCTTCACGCCCGAGTTCCTCGCAGATCAGCTGGTCGAAGCCGCAGCCGACCCGCGCCTGGGGGTTCGCCTCGCCACCACTCCCGAGCGGGTGGTCGTCGACTACTCGGCGCCCAACGTTGCCAAGGAAATGCACGTCGGCCACCTGCGCAGCACCGTCATCGGCGACAGCATCGTGCGTCTGATGCAGTTCGCAGGGCACACCGTCATTCGCGAGAACCACATCGGCGATTGGGGAACCCCGTTCGGCATGCTCATCGAGCACTTGCTGGACATGCAGGCCGAGCATGGTGGCGAAGTGGTCGTCGACATGGCCAACCCGAACCCGTTCTACCAAGCAGCTCGCGCCAAGTTCGACGGCGACGACGGCTTCAAGACCCGCGCCCGCGAGCGGGTGGTGCTGTTGCAATCGTTCGACCCCGAGACCATCGAGCTGTGGCGGAAGCTGGTCAACGCCAGCGCCGCCTACTTCAGTGCGGTGTATCACGAGATGGGTGTTCTGCTCACCAGCGACGACACGATGGGCGAGAGTGCCTATCACGCCTCGATGCCCGCAGTGCTCGACCGCTTGCGCGTGGCAGGGCTGATGGAGGAGAGCGAGGGCGCCGACGTGGTGTTTCCGCCCGGTTTCGCGAACCGCGAGGGGCAGCCACTGCCGCTCATCGTGCAGAAGACCGGTGGTGGTTTCAACTACGCCACCAGCGATCTGGCGTGCGTGATCGAGCGCCTCGAGCGCCTCCATGCCACGTTGCTGGTCTACGTGGTGGGCTCGCCGCAGTCGCAGCACCTGGCGATGGTGTTCAAGGTTGCACAGATGGCCGGGTGGTTGGTGCCGCCGTCGCGTGCGGTGCACGTCGCGTTCGGCAGCGTGCTCGGGCCTGACCGCAAGATGTTCAAGACCCGCAGCGGCGACAGCGTGAAGTTGCAGGATCTGCTCACCGAAGGTGTGGAGCGGGCCACCATTGCGGTGCGCGGCAAGAACCCCGACATGCCTGTCGCCGAACAAGAGGCTGTCGGTCGCGCTGTCGGCATGGGCGCCATCAAGTACGCCGACCTCAGTACCGACCGCATCAAGGACTACATCTTCGACTGGGATCGGATGCTGGCGTTCGAGGGCAACACTGCGCCCTACCTGCAGTACGCGCATGCCCGCATCTGCAGCATCTTCCGAAGGGCCGACGTCGAGCGGGCGTCGGTTCGGGCCACCACCACCGTCATCGGCAAGCCACAGGAGCGTGCGCTTGCTCTGGCGCTGCTGCAATTCGACGCAGTGGTGCACGACACGATCGAGAAGTTCAGCCCGCACCGGTTGTGCACGTACCTCTTCGACCTCGCCCAAGACTTCACAGCCTTCTACGAAGCCTGCCCGGTACTGAAGGAGGGCTTCGAGGCCACCCGCGACAGCCGCCTCGCGCTGTGCGACCTGACCGCGCGTGTGATGGAGCAGGGTCTGGCGCTGCTGGGCATCGACGCGCCGGAGCGGATGTGAACCCCGTCCCGCTGCAGTTGCTGCCGATGACGGCACAGGTGCAGGGCGACGGCTCGCTGGCCATCGGCGACTGCGACGTCGGCGAGCTCGCGGCCCAGTACGGAACGCCACTGTTCATCTACGACGAAGCTCACCTGCGCGCCCGCTGTGCGGAAGCGGTCGCTGCGTTCGGCCCCGGTCGCGCGTACTACGCGACGAAGGCGTTCCTCTGCACAGCGATGGCGCGGCTGGCCTACGAGGAGGGCATGGGCCTCGACGTCGCGAGTGGCGGTGAGTTGTACGTTGCGCTACGCGCCGGTGTGCCTGCCAACGCCCTCGCATTCCACGGCAACAACAAGAGTGTCGCCGAGCTGCGCATGGCCATCACCGAAGGCGTGCGCCACATCGTCGTCGACAGCTTCGACGAGCTCGACCGTCTCGATGCGTTGCACGCCGAAGGTATGCCCGTGCCGAAGGTGTTGGCTCGCATCACGCCTGGCGTGCATGCGCACACCCACGAGTTCATCGCCACGGGGCAGGACGACAGCAAGTTCGGCTTCAACCTCGGCAACGGCGATGCGCACCGCGCCATCGATCGCATGCGCGGGTCGCCCAGCGTGCAGCTGGAAGGCGTGCACTGTCACATCGGCAGCAACGTGTTCGAAGCGTCGAACTTCGCAAAGGCCGCCGAGGTCATGGCCGGGTTCGCCATCCCGCTCGACCTGCCGGAACTGGTGTTGGGTGGCGGTCTCGGCGTGCCGTACGTGGAGGGCGAGGAAGCGCCGTCGATCACGCAGTGGGGCAATGTGCTGCTCGATGCCTGCCAGGCGCTCGGTGTGCGCAGCAATGTGTGTGTCGAGCCCGGACGCAGCATCGTGGCCGGCGCCGCGATCACCGTCTACACCGTCGGCACGGTGAAGCACATCCCCGGGGTGCGCACCTACATAGGCGTCGACGGTGGCATGAGCGACAACCCACGCCCGGTCCTCTACGGCAGCGGCTACGAGGCGTTCCTGCCAAAGGCGGTTGCCGCGCCGCGGACCGCTCGCGCCCGACTGGTTGGCAAGCACTGCGAGAGTGGCGACGTACTGATCTTCGATGCCGGGCTGCCGGAGGGTGTGCAGATCGGCGACCTGCTGGCGACGCCGGTGACCGGCGCGTACGGCCACAGCATGGCCAGCAACTACAACAAGCTGACCCGGCCGCCGGTGGTCTTCGCCAAGGGTGGCGATGCCCGGCTGGTCGTGCGGCGCGAGACCTACGAGGATTTGGTGCAATGCGACGTGGGCTGATCGACCAGATCGTCTGCCTCTTTCGCACGCCGTCAAAGAAGTCGACGTCCCCCAAGCCCTCCAGTCGGCCCAAGGGTGGATCGCCAGCTCGCGAGAGCAGCGGAACTGGCGTGGTCTACGAGTACTCGCCAGAGATGGACGGCGACCCTGACCCAGGAGAAGTGGTGTGGACGTGGGTGCCCTACGAGGAGAACCCCAGCCAGGGCAAGGACCGGCCGGTGGTCATCGTGGGTCGCAAGGGTTCGCTGCTGATCGGGGTGCCGCTCACTTCCAAGCAGCACGACAACGAGGCGCAGGTGTCGGTCGGCACCGGCTCGTGGGATCCTGAGGGTCGGCCGAGTTACGCCAAGCTGGAGCGATTGTTGGAGATCGAGCCCGGCAGGGTGCGACGAGAAGGTGCCATCCTGTCGCGTGCACACTTCGACGAGGTCGTCGCGGGCGTCCGGCGCGAGCAATCTCGCTGAGCGCACCATTTAAACCGCTTTCCGTGAGCAAGTGTCACGCGCGTTGTTCATAGGCCATTTGACTCATTTCGATTCCGACCCCTTTCGGTGGCGCGTCTTGAGGATTAGTATACAAACTGATGAAAAAGGTGATCCAGCAGCGGGTGCGATGGGCATTGGGCGCGGTAGTACTCGGCGCGTCCCTGCTGGCATCATCGCCGGCAGTCCACGCAGATGGTGACGCATATGTGCTTTCCGAATTGCAGTGCGATGCCAACCACAACGGCGTCCTCGACCTGACGCTGGTCAACAATCAGATCTCGCAGGCCGCGATGTTCGTTGTCGCTGCTCCGGCGGTTTCCACTGCTTCGGCAATCTCTGTCGCGGCTGCTTCGGCCTCTGCCATCACGTTCACCGATCTTGCCGACGGTGCACTGACGATTCCTGTCTCCGTCGACGGCGTCGACGCAGGCATAGCTGTTCGCGTCGCCTGCGATGCACCGGAAGTGGCGCTCATTGCCCCTCCGGTTCCCCAGATTGCCCCTCCGGTTCCCCAGATTGCCCCTCCGGTTCCCCAAGAGGTGGCCTCCCTGGCCTCCCTGGCCTCCCTGGCGGCCCGACCCACGCTGCCGGCAACGGGCAAGTCGTCCACCGGCGGCTTGGCGATCGGTAGTGCGTTGGTAGCTGCAGGCGTGGCGGCGTCGCTCGCCGCTCGCCGCCGTTACTCCTGAGCATCAACGTCACCAAACTCGTAACCTGCTCGCCGTGAAGCTCATCAGAATCGGAGTTCTGGGTTGCGGCAATGTTGGCGCCCCGCTCGTATCGCTCATCGCACAGCAGCAGGCCGTCATCGAGGCGCACACAGGGGTGCGGTTGGAAGTCGTGTCGGTGGCGGTGCGCAACCTCAGCAAGGAGCGCGACATCTCGCTGCCTGAGGGCATGCTCACTCGCGACGCAACGGCGGTCGTCAACGATCCGTCGATCGATGTGATCGTCGAGTTGATCGGCGGCATCGAGCCTGCTCGAGAGTTCATCACGACGGCGTTACGCAACGGCAAGCCGGTGATCACGGGCAACAAGGAACTGCTGGCCAACGTCGGCACCGAACTGTTCGCCGTTGCCGACGAGGCCGGCGTCGATCTGCTGTTCGAAGCGGCCGTCGCCGGTGGCATCCCCATCGTGCGCGCATTGCGCGAAAGCTTGCGTGGCGAACCCATCACCCGTGTGATGGGCATCATCAACGGCACCACCAACTTCATTCTCACCAAGATGACCGAGGAAGGCGCCGACTACTCGGTGGCGCTGGCGGAGGCGCAGGCACTGGGATTCGCCGAGCGCGACCCAACGGCGGATGTGGAGGGCTATGACGCAGGTGCGAAGGCGGCCATCATGGCTACGATCGCATTCGGGGCGAAGGTCGTGGCAGGCGACGTCTATCACGAGGGCATCAGCGGCATCACCGCTGCCGATATCGCGATGGCGAAGCGGCTCGGGTACGTGGTCAAGCTCCTCGGTATTGCCGAGGCCGACGCGAGCGGCGCCATCGGCGTGCGCGTTCATCCGACGATGGTGCCCCTCACCCATCCGTTGGCCAGCGTGCGCGAGAGCTACAACGCCGTCTTCGTGGAAGGCGCAGCAGTCGGTTCGCTGATGTTCTACGGCCGCGGTGCGGGCGGATCACCAACCGCCAGCGCCGTGCTGGGCGATGTCATCGACGCCGCGGTGAACCTCACCAACGGCACGCACGGCGCACTTGGCTCGTTCAGCCGTGCAGCCATCCTGCCCATCGACGAAACGTCGGCCGAATACCTGCTGAGCCTCGATGTGGCCGACAAGCCGGGTGTGCTCCACGCGGTCACGGGCGTATTCGCCCGTCACGACGTCAGCATTCGCGCGGCCGAGCAAGAGGGAAACGCGCCGGATGCTCGCCTCGTGTTCATCACGCACACCGCTCGCGAGTCGGCGGTGCAGGCGACCGTTCGCGAGCTTCGCGACCTCGATGTTGTGCGCAACATCGGAGGTTTGCTGCGTGTGATCGGCGGCTGACATGACTTCGGGCTCTGTTCGCTACGTTTCCACGCGGGGCACGGCCCCTGCCCTGAGCTTCACCGAGGCGTTGTTGGCCGGGTTGGCCACCGACGGCGGGCTGTATGTGCCCGCGGAATGGCCCAGCCTTCCGCCGTTGGTACCTGGTGCCACCTACGCCCAGCGCGCTGCACAGATCATCCAGCTGTTCGTCGGCGACGATCTTCCTGCGGCCACCGTGCTTCGTTTGTGCGACGAGGCGTACGCCACGTTCGCTCACCCGGCCGTGGTTCCTCTGGTGCAGATCGGCGGCCAACACTTCGTGCAGGAGCTCTTCCATGGGCCGACGTTGGCGTTCAAAGACGTGGCGTTGCAGTTGGTGGGGCGGCTGTTCGACGAGGTGCTTCGCCAACGGGGCCAACGCGTCACCATCGTCGGTGCCACCAGCGGCGATACCGGCTCGGCCGCTATCGACGGTGTGAAGGACTGCGCCAACGTCGACATCGTCATCCTCTACCCACTTGGTCGTACCAGTGACGTGCAACGCAGGCAGATGACCACCGTCCAGTCGCCCAACGTGCGCGTCGTTGCGGTCGAAGGCACGTTCGACGACTGCCAGGACATGGTCAAGGCCATGTTCAACGACGCCGAGTTCCGCGAGCGCATGCAACTGAGCGCGGTCAACAGCATCAACTGGGCACGGGTGATGGCGCAGATCGTCTACTACGTGACGGCCACCGACGTCCTCGCCGGGCCGGTGAACTTCTGCGTGCCCAGCGGCAACTTCGGCAATGTGTTCAGTGGCTGGATTGCGCGCCGAATGGGCGCACCCATCGATCAGCTCGTCGTGGCGGCCAACGCCAACGACATCCTCGAACGCTTCGTCAACAACAACGACATGAGCGCCGCTGCGGTGGTGCCGTCACTGAGCCCCAGTATGGACATCCAGGTCTCGTCGAACTTCGAACGGTTGCTGTTCGAGATGAACGGCCGCGACGGCGGGATGACCACCGAGCAGCTGCAGCGGTTCCGTGCCAGCGGACATCTCTCCATCGAAGCCGATCAGCGGGCCGAGTTCATCGAGGGCAAGCTGCAGGCGGCACGCTTGGACGACATCGAGACGCTGGCTGTGATCAGCCAGACCTATGCCGAGTCGGGGATGTTGCTGGACCCCCACACTGCAGTCGGTGTCGGTGCGGTCGCCAAGTTGCGCACGGCTGGCACCCTGCATGGCATCACGGTCACGCTGGCAACGGCGCACCCGGCCAAGTTTCCCGATGCGGTCGAGCGCGCCACCGGCATTCGCCCGCCACTGCCGGCCCACCTGGCTGATCTGTTCGAGCTGCCGGAGTTCTTCACTGTCCTTCCCAACGACCTCGCTGCCATCCAGCAGTTCGTGGCCACTGCCTTCACCTGACATGGGAGATCTCGCCGCTGACACCGAACTGACCGCGAGCGGCGAGGGGGCCTTCACTCGGCTGCTGCATCGCGACTGGGAAATCTGGGGTCCGAATGGTGGCTACCTCGCGACCCTGGCGTTGCGGGCGGCCGGCCTGCATTGCGGCCGAGCACGGCCTGCCAACATCACCGTGCACTTTCTCGGTGTCGCCAACTTCGACGAACCAGTGACCATCTTGCCAACAACCATGCGCGCCACGAAGGTGGCGACGAGCATCGCTGTTCGTATCGAGCAGGCAGGCAGGCCGGTGCTGCAGGCCATGGTGTGGGCAGTGGACCAAGGGCTGGCGGGGCTCCAGCACTCATTTGGCGAGGCGCCCGACGCCAGCGGTTGGAGCGAACTGCCGACCTTGCAGGAGCGGTTCGCGGCCGAGGGTGTCGAGAACGACAATCGCTACCGATTTTGGGAAAACTTCGAGCAGCGGCCGACGGAATGGATCAGCGATTGGGCGAACCGCGGCACTCTTGACCCCGTCTACGAGAATTGGCTGCGATTCGACTCGCAGCCCGTCCAGAACGACGCGTGGCTGGAAGCTGGCCGACTGTTGGTTCTTGTCGACCTCGGTGGATGGCCCGCAGCCTCACGAACCCACGTGCAAGAGGAGTACGTCGCACCGACCATCGATGTCTCGTGCGAGTTCCACCGCCTTGCGTCACAGCCCGGCTGGTACCTGCTTCGCGGAGTCGCGCCATACGCCGGTGACGGTTTGGTGGCCAGCCACCAAGAGGTCTGGGACGATGGCGGCAATCTGCTGGCAAGTGGCATCAGCCACCTGCTCTGTCGCCCCCTCCGCTAGCGCGCAGCGTCGTCCCAGCCGAAGTGACGCGGTTTGTGGACTGTGAGGCAGCTCAGCGGCGAACGAGCGCGTCACCTCACCGGGCGGCCCGGCGGGGTGACTGGTCGGCCGGTGTAGCCGCGTGAGGCGCGGATGCCTTTGAAGCCGAAGAACGCGGCGGCTGCGACGCAGATGCCGGAGAAGACGTACTGACGGTCATCGGCCTCGTAGCCGACACGCAGCACGATCCTCAGCTCCTCGAAGGTGGGAATCAGCGGAATTTCGTACGAGCTCCCTAGCCGCTCGCCTTCGGCGATGAGGAGGTGCCGATTGATGTAGTAATACGCGCCGACGACGCCGAGCGCAGCGATGATCGCGGACAGCAGGGCCGACGTCACTCCTCCTTTGGCGGCGCCCCAACTGACGAGATAGCCGACAGCGAACCCCAGGCCGATGGCTCCGAAGACGAACTGACGGTCCGTGAAGACCACCAGCGCGTACCAGGCGGCGGCTCCGCCGACGGCCCCACCAATGCCACACAGCACGGCACGAAAGAACGATGGCGCAAACGCGCCCGCCCGGGACGGCAGCGGCCGATCGCGGGCGACTACGGCGGCGGAATCGGGCACTGGTGGTTGCGGTAAACCGTGAGGCCCCGTGTCCGCCGGGACGCTGTGGTCAGTCATGAATGGCGACAGTAGACGTTGTGTGCGGGTGCTGCCTATCGCTACAGTGCAGCCCGTTCGGGTTCCCGAACAGCCCAGCTGCAACCGGTTCTCCTGCCTTTGTGTGGAGGTGAACTGACGGCGCAGGGTGTCTCGCATCTCCAGGTGGTGGGGCCGCCGGCGATCTCAGCACTTCCCGCTGGATGCCGTCAGGGTCTTGTCTCCTCCCAGAAAGCAGGTGGCCAGTGGCCGCGGAAGCACTCGAGCAATCCATGCTCGAATCAAAGGACAAGGATCAACTCCTTGCCATCGCCCAAGCATTGGGCATCAAGACCACCGCTCGCGCCGCGAAGGCGACGCTGATCGGCAAGATCCTCGAGACCACCGGTGTCGGGCAGGCAACTGCCACGACGTCCGACGAGTCCAGCGCCGATTCGACCAGCCAGGAGGCGCCGAGCGACCTTGAAGTCGCCGCCGGCGCCTCGCGCCCCAGCGGGCCTGCAACCGATGACGCCGCAGAGGATTCCGCCGACGCCGACGACGACGGCGATGGCGACGGCGACGACGAGGGTGACGATGGCGACGGGCAAGGTGAGGGTGACGGCGAGAGTCGCAATGCCCGCCGCCGCCGCCGGCGCCGCAACAAGAATCGTGCCGGCGAAGGGTCCCCGGCCCCCAGCGGCCAGCCCGGCGAGCGTCATCCTGACAACAGCCAAGAGCCACGCGAGCGCAGCGACCGACCTGAGCGCAGTGACCGTGGACCACGGGCCGACCGACCTGAGCGCGGGGAGCGCAGCGAAGGCAGCGACCAGTTCGCTCTCGAGCCTGTGCAGGTTTCCGGCTACCTCGACCTGCGTGACGAGGGCTATGGCTTTCTACGCGTGAACGGCTATCTCGCCTCACGCGATGATGCCTACATTCCGGTCAAGCTGACCCGCCAGTACGGCCTGCGCAAGGGTGACCACGTCACCGGCCTCAGCCGCCCTGCCGGTCGCAACGAGAAGAACCCGGCGCTGTTGGAGATCCACACGATCAACGACAAGGATCCCGAGCTGGCGAAGAATCGTCGTCGCTTCGAGGACCTGACCGCACTGTTCCCCGACAAGAAGCTGGTGCTGTCGACGGCCAACGATCCGCACAACATGACGGTGCGCATCATCGACCTCGTGTCGCCCATCGGCAAGGGCCAGCGCGGCATCATCGTGTCGCCCCCCAAGGCCGGCAAAACGACTGTGATGAAGGAGATTGCAACCGCGATCGAGCGTCACAACCCCGAGGTCAAGCTGATCGTGCTGCTCATCGACGAGCGGCCCGAAGAAGTCACCGACATGCGGCGCACCGTCAAGGGTGAGGTCATTTCGAGCACGTTCGATCGGCCGAGCGAAGAGCACACGCACGTCGCTGAGCTCACGCTGGAGAAGGCGAAGCGACTCGTCGAGGAGGGCCACGACGTGGTGATCATCCTCGATGGAATCACCCGCCTCAGCCGCGCCTACAACCTGGCTGCGCCGCCCAGCGGCCGCATCCTTTCCGGTGGCATCGACGCCGGTGCGCTGTACCCGCCGAAGCGCTTCTTCGGTGCTGCCCGCAACTGCGAAGAGGGTGGCTCGCTCACCATTCTCGCGACCGCGCTCGTGGAGACCAACAGCCGTATGGACGAAGCAATCTTCGAGGAGTTCAAGGGCACCGGCAACATGGAGCTGCGTCTCGATCGCCGCCTCGCCGAGCGCCGCATCTATCCGGCCATCGATGTCGACGCCTCCAGTACACGCCATGAGGAGCTGTTGTTCGACCGTAAGCAGCTGCAGCAGGTCTGGAAGCTGCGTCGCGTACTCAGCGGCCTCGCCGACGGTGGCAATGCCGCCCCTGGGCTGGAACTGCTGATGGACCGGCTGAAGACGTTCAAGACGAACGACGAGTTCCTCAACGAGATCGGCAAGCAGCCCACCCTCTGAGTGAGCAGCCGTCACTGCGCCCATGAACGACACGAGTGCCACGGCACATCGGCCGATACACTCCTTTGCCTACTTCTTTCGGAGAATGCCATGAAGACCGAGATCCATCCCAAGTACACCGATGTCACCGTGCGTTGCTCGTGCGGTAACGCATTTACCACGCGTTCCACGCGTGGCACCGACCTGACGCTCGAACTCTGCAACGAGTGCCACCCCTTCTTCACCGGCAAGCAGAAGCTGGTCGATACCGGCGGCCGCGTCGAGCGCTTCAACAAGCGTTACGGCGAGCGCAAGGGCAAGTGATCGTCTGCGCTTCGGCGCCGTGCGCTGCTCTCATCGAGGAAATTCGTTCGCTGTCCGGCCATTGTGGCCGGACAGCGGTCGTTTTGACACAACCCTGAGGTGTGCCTTTCGAAAGTGTGATAACTCTGCCGGCGTGCGGCCTTCAGTCGCTCCAGGTATCGGGCGATAACCAACAGAAGAGCTGAGCGGATGTCCGCTCGCGTTCGTGAGGGAGTCGTCTACGTGGATTCAGTGCAACTTGCCCACCTGTTGCGCCGTACGGAGTATGTGGCCCGCCCCTCGCGGATGGCTGAGTTGTCACTTGGCACGGTGACTCGCAGCGATGCCATCGACAACATCTTGAACGTGACCGTACCGGTTGCCATCCCCACTGGGATCGACCACGACATCGATGGCATGGGTTACAACCAGTGGGTCACCGCGGTGCAGTGGTGGCTCGACCGAATGGTCGACTCGCCCAAGCCGATGCAGGAACGCATGGCCTTCTTCTGGCACGGCCACTTCTGTAGTGGATGGGACAAGGTGAACAGCGCTGGAGCGATGCTGGAGCAGAACAAGCTGTTCCGCGATTCGGCCTTCGGGAACTTCCGCACGATGACCCAGACAATGTCGATTCAGCCGGCGATGCTGTTCTACCTCGACAACCTCGACAACGTGAAGTCGTCGCCGAACCAGAACTTTGCTCGCGAGTTGATGGAGTTGTTCACGCTCGGGGTGGTCGACCAGACCGGCGTTGCGAACTACAGCGAGGACGACGTCTCAGCGGCAGCGGCCGCATGGACCGGGCACGGCATCGACTGGACCACGCGTCTCTACAAGTTCTGGCCCGGCGACCACGACGTCACCAACAAGAAGTTCATGGGCGTCACCAAGAACTGGAACGGCCCGGACATCATCGACCACATACTTGGGAACCCGGCTGTCGTGGGCAGTAGTGCGGCCAAGAAGTTGGTGGCCTGCAAGTTCCTCAGCAAGAAGCTGTGGGAGCACTTTGCCTATGAGGCGCCCTCGGCGGCCATCGTCAATGCGCTCGGGCAGGTCCTCTACGACAACGACATGTCGATCAAGCCGTGGGTCAAGGCAATGCTGATGCGTGACGAGTTCTACAGCGCGTCGGCAATGCAGGGCCTGGTGCGCAGTCCGGTCGAGTACGTCGTCAACCTGTTGTACTTCACCGGGTATCGCGGGGCCGACCTGAACCCGCAATGGTCCATGGAGGCGATGGGGCAGGAGCTGTTCAACCCGCCCAACGTCGCAGGGTGGAAGACCAACGGCTACTGGATCAACACCAGCGTGTTCGGTGCTCGAGCCGAGTTCGCTCGCAACGCCACCTGGAAGCTGCGGCAGAACGATGCCAACCAGGTCGGTAAGGGGCGCACCCCCACGCAGGCAGTCGACTTCGTTGCGACCATGTTCGGCCTCACCTCCAATGGGCTGGCACTCAGCACGGTGACGCGCAACGCGCTGATCAACTTCGTCACCTTCTCGCGTACCAAGGAGTCGGCGGCCAGCTGGTGGGAGAACACCAACCTGCTCACGATGATGATGATGACCCCCGAATTCCACGTGGCCTGAAGGACGACGACTGATGATTGATCCAGATATCTCCACTGCCGACGCGCTGCGCCTTCTCACCGTGCCCGCCATCGATCGGCCCGACGACCCGCTCGGCATGGACCGCCGCCGCTTTCTGCAGATGATGGGCTATGGCGTCGGTGCCGGTGCGCTGATGGGCGGTCTGGGCGAAACGATCGGCGCCGACCTGCTACCCGGGCGCATGCGCGAGGCTTTTGCAACCACACCGGTCGGCGACCACGAGGGCATCCTGGTGCTGCTCGGTCAATTCGGTGGCAGCGACGGTCTCAACATCGTCGTGCCGTACACCAACCCCGCCTATTACGTACAGCACGGAGGCATAGCGATCCCGGCGAACGACGTGCTGCACCTCGACGCGAAGGTCGGGTTGCACCCCAGCCTTCCCTACCTCAAGTCGCTGTACGACGCCGGCCAGGTCGCTGTCATGCAGGGTGTTGGCTACGCGGACCCTGATCTCAGCCACTTCACATCGATGGCGCTGTGGATGTACGGCAAGGCAGGCAATGGCACGCCCAGCACCGGTTGGATCGGTCGCTGGCTGGATGGACTCAATGGCAACGACCCGTTCCGCGCCGCAACGGTGGGCCAAGGTTTGCCGCTGCATCTCATCGGCGCCAACAAGCGCGGGATCGCGATTCCACAGTGGGGTGTCGGCTTCGGCGGCGAACCGAACGACGCCCAGCACAAGCAGCAGCAGTGGATGTACGACGGCATGCGCAACTTCGCCAGTACTTCCGCCGGTCGCGGCCCGTGGCACGACTCGATCGCCAACACCGTGAAGGGAGTCATCGATGTCGGTCAGCAGGTGGCTCCTGTGTTCGTGCCGGCCCTCCCCAAGACCGACACCGACCTTGTCAAGAAGATGAAGGTGGTTGCCCGATTGATCAATGCCAACCTCGGGATGCGCGTCATCGACACCGGTCACGACGGCTTTGACAACCACTCCAGTGAACCTGCGGAGCTGACCGAGAAGTTGGTCGACTTCGATGCCGCGTTGCAGGCCTTTTTCGCCACCCTGCTGCCGCAGTACCGGTCACGCGTGACGATCATGACCTACAGCGAGTTCGGGCGCACCAGCTGGTCGAACGACTCCAGCGGTACCGACCATGGCACCACGAACAACCACTTCATCATCGGCCCCTCGGTTCGCGGTGGTCTGTACGGAGTGCAGCCCAACCTTGCTGGGCTCAAGCGGTGGGACCGAATGGTCTCCGCGGTGGACTTCCGCTCGCTCTACGCGACCGTGCTCGACCGGTGGTTGGGTGGCGGCGCAAGCACTGTGCTCGGCGCGAACTACGAGCAGTTCGACGTGTTCCGCGGCCCGCCCGGCGGTGTTGTGCCGTCCCCTCCCACGTTTCCCGCGCCGGGGGCTCCTGCCGGCTTCGTGCCGCTCAGCCCAGTACGTATTCTCGATACCCGGGGACCGCTCGGAGGCCACGAGGGCGCCTTTGCGGCTGGTGAAACGTGGAGCCTGCCGGTGCGCGGACTCAGCGGGGTGCCGGCGGACGCCGCGGCGGTTGTCGTCAACCTCACCGGGGCTGGCGCCACGTCGGACACGTACCTGACGGCGTGGCGCTCTGGTGAAGGCATGCCGGCGACATCCAACGTCAACGTTGTCACCAACGGCGCGGTCCCGAACCTGGCCGTGATCGGCGTCGGCGCCAACGGCGCGATCAGCCTGTTCAACAGCGTTGGTAGCTCGCATGTTCTCGCCGACCTCGTTGGGTACTTCCGCGAAGGAACGGCCGACACCACCGCGCTGACCTCGCTTGTGCCGGACCGGCTGCTCGATACGCGTGGCGACCTTGGTGGGCACCCGGGCGCATTCGGCCCCGGTGATGAATTCGACCTGCAGGTCACCGGTCGTGGTGGCGTGCCGGCGAGCTGCGCGGCGGCCGTGCTGAATGTGACCATCGCCGGAGCGACCGGCGATACGTTCCTCACAGTGTGGCCGAACGGCGAAGGACAGCCGACGACCTCGTCGGTCAATGCTCGCCCTGGCCAGACCGCGGCAAACCTGGTGATCTCCAAGTTGGGAGCGGACGGCAAGATCCGCATCCGGAACGAGAATGGGTCTGCCCACATTCTGGTGGATGTCGCCGGCTACTTCGTTGCTGGCACCGGCGGGCGGTACCTGCCGGTGTCCCCGCGGCGCGTGGTCGACACTCGTTCAGGAATTGGTGCGGCCCAGGCCCGCATCGGTGGTGCGCCGCTGTCGGTCCAAATCGCCGGAGCGAACGGCCTCCCGGCAACCGGAATCGCAGCGGTGCAGATCAACCTCACAGCCGTCGCTCCGTCATCGGACACCTACCTCACCGTCTATCCCAGCGGCTCGGCCTTGCCCAATGCTTCGAACCTGAACTTGGCGGCAGGAGGAGTTCGTGCGAACAGCGTGATCGCCCGGGTCGGTACCGACGGCAGGATCCTGGTTGTCTGTGGGCAGGGCGACACCGACGTGCTCGTCGACATCGTCGGCTATTTCACGGCGTAGTTGGGGGTGCGGCCGTCCAGCCGAGCGCCGTATCGTGCTCTGCGATGAATCCGCCGTCGCGCCGCCCGCAACTCAACGCCATCAAGCTACGGGCCTTGGTGCGCGAGCACCTCGGCGTCGACGACAAGGTGTTGCCTGCCGACGCCGGCGAGTTCGGTGCGGGCGCCGCGTTGCTGGTGGAGCACGCTGCATGGGTGCTGCTCGACGAACACCCTGAGCGTGGGCTTGGCGCAGCCCTGGCGTGGGCCCTGCGCCGCGGGGCTGCGGAATTGCACGTGCTCGCAGATCGAGCCACCGGTGCGCTGGCCAGACGGGCGGAGGGCTTCGACTACCCGATCAACGTGTGGCACGTGGACGGTAGAACCTTGCTTCCTGCGGTGGCCGAGCCTTTGCTCGCGGCGCCGGCCGTCCGTCCCGAACACGAAATCTGGATCGATGTGATTGCCGAAGGTGGTGCCCTGCCGGTCATCGAACACGGCGTGCTGGCGGGGGAAGTGGAGGGCCTCGAGGTATGTCGCGTGGTCACCGATGCATACACCGACGAGGTCCGGTTGGAAGTTGGTGTCGGTGCCCATGACCGCGAAGCATTCCAGATGTTGCATGGCAATCGCCCCACAGCAGAGGCGCTGGCAGATGTTGCGAGCTCCGTCAGGACACATCGACAACTCGGCGCAGCGCGCCATCCACTCAACATGCTCGCCCAGGAGCGAGCACTGCGGGCAAGGCTGGTCGCCGAGCCTGAGCTGATCGGTGCCGCGAATGTGCGTGCGGTGGGCCCGCCGATCCCGCGCCCGAACGTGAAGGACCCCATCCCGTGTGTCGCGCTCGCGACCATTGACGGCCGTTCTGCCGCAGTGGTGTGCTCGAGCGGTGTCGACCTCGACCTCGTCCCGTTTGCGATCGATGCGCGAGCAGTGCTCGGCACCGCTGAATGCCTTCTTGTGCTGCCTGCCCGCGACGCCCTCGACGTCCAACGCCGCCTTGCCACGCTTGCCTCTCCGCCGCTCATCGTCGTCACCGTCGGCTGACGCCGTAACCTCTCACACCGGTGTTTGATCGACTGAAGTCCGTGGAAGATGAGTTCGTCTCGCTGGAGGCGAGCCTCTCCGACCCCGACATCGTCAACGACCAGGCGAAGATGCGGATGGTGACTCGTCGCTACAAAGACCTCACCCCAGTTGTCGATTGCGTTCGCCGCTACCACGCCCGTACCGCCGACGCACAGGCAGCTCGCGAGCTACTGACCGTTGCTAACGACGACGAACGCCAACTGTTGAAGGATGAGCTCGCAGAGACAGAAGGCGAATTGGCGGAGCTCGAAGAGGAGCTGCGCCTGCTGATGCTGCCCAAGGACCCCAACGACGGCCGCGCTGTCATCATGGAGATCCGCGGAGCGGAAGGCGGCGAAGAAGCCAACCTTTTTGCTCGCGACCTCTACGACATGTACCGCGCTTTCGCTACCGCCAAGGGCTGGTCGGTAGAGGTGTTGGACCACGACGACAGTGACCTTGGCGGCGTCAACCAGGTCACCATGCTGATCAACGGTGATACGGCATGGAGCCGCCTCAAGTTCGAAGGCGGCACCCACCGTGTGCAGCGGGTACCGATCACCGAGAGTCAGGGTCGCATCCACACCTCGTCGGCGACTGTGCTGGTGCTGCCCGAGGCAGAGGAGGTGGAGGTGCAGATCGACGACAAGGACCTCACCGTCGATGTGTACCGCAGCAGCGGCGCCGGCGGTCAGAGCGTCAACACCACCGACTCCGCCGTACGCATCACCCACAAACCCACCGGCGTGATGGTGACGATGCAGGACGAGCGCAGCCAGATTCAGAACCGCGCCCGAGCGATGGTGGTGCTGCGGGCGCGGCTGCTGAAGTTGGCGCAGGACGAGAAGCACGCGGCGGCATCGGCGGAGCGTCGGTCGCAGGTGGGCGGGGGTGGCCGTGGTGAGAAGATCCGCACCTACAACTTCAAGGAGAACCGCCTCACCGATCACCGCATCGGCTTCACCATCTATCGGCTGCAGGATGTGCTCGCCGGCGACCTCGACGAGACGGTCGACGCGCTGACGGCCGAGGAACGTGCGCGGCAACTGGCCGGCGAGGACTGACCTCGGTGGGCATCGACGGCACAGTGTCGTGGCGTCAGCTGTGGGACGAAACGGCTGGCCTCACTGGGCGGCCGCAGGCCCGGTGGCTGTGCGAGGAAGCGAGCGGGGCGTTCGGTGCCGAGTTTCTCGACGTGCTCGAATCTGGAGTGACCAAGCGTTCGATGGCGCACCTGGATGCGATGCTGGCCCGCTTGCGTGCCGGCGAGCCACTGCAATACGTGCTCGGCCATTGGGCGTTTCGCCATCTCGATCTGCTCGTCGACCGTCGGGTACTGATACCTCGGCCGGAGACCGAACTGGTCGCGCAGGTCGCCATCGACCTGGTGCGCAGCGCTGCGGCCGAGTGGCCCGAGCGGCCGATACCCGTTGCCGACCTGGGCACGGGTAGCGGTGCGCTCGGTCTTTCGTTGGCCTTCGAGCTGCCGCGCGGATTGGTCGACGTGTGGCTCACGGACATCTCGTCGGACGCACTTGACGTTGCGCGCGCGAACACCGCGGGTCTGGGGATGGCGGGCGCGGCGGTGCAGTTCGGGCACGGGCGGTGGTTCGAGGCGTTGCCGTCGGCGCTCGAGGGCAGCCTTGGGCTGGTGGTCTCCAACCCGCCGTACATCGCCCATGATGACCCGGCGGTCGAGGAGTCGGTGCGCGAATGGGAGCCAGCCTTGGCCCTCTACGCCGAGGGTGGCGGCCTGGCGCATGTTCACGCGATCGCCGTCGGGGCCGCAGTGTGGCTACGGCCAGGAGGGTGGCTGGTGTTGGAGATCGGCACTGGGCAGGGTGCTGCAGTAGCTCGGCTGCTGGTCGCCGCCGGCTTCGATGAGGTAGAAGTTCGACCTGACCTGGCAGGTCACGACCGGATTGCGATTACCCGAAAACAGTGACATGGGCTCGGCCTATAGCACGCGGCCGATTAGTCGAAGCGGGCTGCGATCTGGCCCAAAAGCGACTCTTCGTCGGCGTCGACCTCATGATCGATGCCTGCGACGTCGCGTGCGGCGCTGAACAGCGCGGCACGCAGCACCGTGCTAGCGACGCGACCGTCGATGTCGTCGAGCAGCGCTTCCACCTTGTGAGTGGACAGTGCCGCCCGCACTCGGGCCGAGGCCTGCCCGATGTATTGGTCGAACGAGAAGGTATCGGTCTCCCAACCCGAGTCGGTGCTGATGTTGCGAATCTCATCCACCTCGTCGGTGGAGATGTGCCGGTCGGCCATCATCACCAGCAGCAGCAACTCGATGGCTGCCTCGTGTTCGCGGTCGGCAGTGGCGTGCACCGAGACGTGGTTGTACAGATCCTTCAGACGCTGATTCATGGTGAACGAAACCTAGTGGGTGAGGCCGAGCGAACGCTGCAGAAAGTCCAACTGGTGCAGCAGGAGGTTTTCCGCGACCACCTCCTGGGGCGTCATGTGGGTGACGCCCACCAGCGGCAGCACCTCATGCGGCTTGCCGGCGGCGAGCAGAGCGCTGGAGAGCTGCAGGGTGTGTGCGGCCACGACGTTGTCGTCGGCCAGCCCGTGCACCAACAGGAGCGGACAGGTCAGCTGGTCGGCCAACGGCAGCAGCGAACTGGCGGCATAGGCGGTGTCATCGACGCTGGGGTCACCCAGGTAACGCTCCGTGTAGTGGGTGTCGTACAGCCGCCACTCGGTGACGGGTGCGCCGGCGATGGCCGCGTGGAACACGTCGGGGCGTCGCAGCACCGCAAGGGCCGCGAGATAGCCGCCAAAGCTCCACCCACGGATGGCGACTTTCGAGAGGTCGAGCGGGAAGTCGGCTGCGACAGCCTCCAGCGCCGCAACCTGATCGTCCAGCGGGAAGGTGGCCAGGTCGCGATGGACGGACCGCTCCCAGTCAGTGCCCCGGCCGGGTGTGCCGCGACCGTCACTGACCACGACGGCGAAACCCTGATCCGCGAACCACTGCGAGGTGAGGTATGCGTTGTGAGCGTGCAACACGCGTTGCGCGTGCGGGCCGCCATAGGGGTCGAGCAGCACCGGTAGTAGCGGACCGTCATCACCTGCCCAGCGGCCGGCCGGCAGTAGCACGGCCGTCGCCAACGCGTGTTCGCCATAGTGGTGCAGAGTCACATTAGGCGTGACGAGTGGCTGGTGCGTGATGGACGCGATCGTCGCTCCGTCGAGCACCCGGGTGACCGCTCCCGGCTCGTCGAGTACCACACTGCGCAGCACGATGGTGGACCCGCCAACGGTCGCCGTATGGATACCTGGTTCGTCGGTGAGGGCAGTCAGAGTGCCATCGGTGCGCCAGCGCCAGACGTGTTGCACGGTGGCGTCGTCAACAGGGTTGGCCAGGAAGTGCACCTCGTCGCCGTTAGCGGAAACGACTGCGCGCACCTGCATCTCGTCGGGCGTCACCGCCGCACCATCGATCATCAGGCGACGCACGCCGTCGCGATCGGCGGTCATCACCAGCCCGCCGTCGTGCAGGTGCGGGTTCAAGAGTGATGGCGTGCCAGGCACCAGCTCCACCCAAGTGGTATCGCCATCGGCGAACAACGGCTCGGTGTTGCCGTTGCGGGCATCGGCCTCGAGCACCATCAGCGAGCGCTGATCGCGTGATTGCACGGTCAGTAGCAATCGCTGGGCGTCGGCCCACTGCACATCGGACAGGTAGGGGTAGGTGTTGCGATCCCACACGACTTCCGTAGTGCCACCCTCCAGCGCCAGGACGTGCAGCGTGACCTCCGCGTTGGCAGTACCGGCTGCGGGGTAGCGCATCTCGTTGGCCGGCTGGTCGGGGTTGGCCGGGTCGCTGATGTACCAGCGCTGCACAGGACTGACGTCCACGCGGGTCGCCGCGATGGCCGCCCCGTCAGGGCTCCACCAGTAGCCGCGATACCGTCCCATTTCTTCCGCCGCGATGAAGTCCGCGCTGCCCCAGCTGGTCTCCGGCTGCTCGTCACCGGCCAGTTCCCAGCTGCTGCCGTCGAGCTCGGCGATGCGCAGCGTGCGGCCGCAGACGTAGGCAACGCGAGTCGCCACCGGGTCCGGCCGCGGGTCGTACACCGGGCCATCGACGACGAGTTCGCGGGCCTGCCCACTGAGCAGGCCGGCCACGTAGAGCTTTCCTGCGAGCGCGAAGGCCGTGACGGTGGCAGCTGTGTCAGTGGCGTAGGCGGTGATGCCACTGGCGCCCTCGCGCATCCGTTCGCGGCGCAGACGCTCCTCGGCCGGCAGTGCTTCGTCGTCGACCGCGCCCAGCAGCTGCAGCGGGTCGCCGACGAGGCGCTCCTCACCGGTGGCAACATCCAGGACCCACAGACAGTTCACGGGGTCGTCGCCGGCGCGGCTGCGGGCAAACGTCACGCGCTGCCCGTCGGCAGAAACACTGATCGTGCGCGGGTCTCCGAGGGTGAACCGCTGAGTGCGTGCGTACTGGCGTGGAAACGTGTCGCTCATCGCCGCGAGTCTGCCAGGTCAGGTGCCGGGGACGACCAGGATCTTGGCGTGGTGTTCGGGGTCAGCGAGGTCTGCGAACGCTTGCGGTACGCCGTCCACGCCAACCGTGCCGGTGAGCCACGGCGAGAGGTCGGTCTTGCCCTCGGCGATTGCCTGCAGCGCGCCGGAGAACTCCATCGGCTCGTAGCCGAGCACGAACTGAATGCTGAGCTCGCGACCAATACCCAACATCGGATGGATGCGGTCCTCCTGCATGCATGCGCCAACCACCAGAATGCGCGCATCCTTGGGTGCCATCCGCATCGCCTGTTCGATCATTCCAGGCACGCCGACTGCTTCGAAGATGACCAGCGGCCGTACTCCGTCGATCTTGCGCCACGCCTCGATAGCGGGTGTTTCGCGCGGGTCGACGACGACGTCGGCTCCCAACAATACGGCCAACTCGCGACGCTTGGCGGAGAAGTCGGCCACCACTATCGGGCCGATGCCGCGCATGCGCAGTTCGGCAACGCACGCCAACCCGACTGGGCCGGCGCCGAGCACGATTGCGCTGTCGCCGCCAGAGATGCGACTCTTCGCGACTGCGTGGACACCCACAGCCAGCGGCTCGGTCATCGCGGCCATCTCCGCCGGAAGACCGCTGGGAACCTTGATGCCGGTGAGTTCGTTGAACACCATCAGCTCGGCGTAGCCACCGTTGTAACGGTTCGAGTAGCCCAGCGGGTGTAAGCCCTCGACGTCGAATGCGACCGGCAGGCTGACGACGACATCGCCGACTGCCAGATTGTTGCAACCAGGGCCCAGCTCGACCACTTCGCAGCAGAACTCGTGGCCCATCACCGTGTCAGCGTCCGGCTCGAACATCTTCATGCCCATCGCGTCGGGCTGTGCGTCAGCCTGCAGTTCTTGGGTCAGTCGTCGCGATTCCTCACCGTGGCGCAGCATGTGCAGGTCGCTACCGCAGATGCCGCAGGCGAGCACCTTGGTCAGCACCTGGCCCGGCCCCGGCACCGGGTCCGGCACGTCGTCGACTCGGAGTTTCCAATCCTTCATCACGGCTGCTCGCATGCTGCGCAGCGTAGGTGTGCGCCCACGACGTCGAGCTAGTCGGAGCGCCCCGAGCCCCATGGAGGGTTTCGACGACCTGGGAGGGGCTGGAACCCTCCATCGGGCGTCAGTTCGAGAAGTGTTGGACGGCTTCGACGACCACTTGCCAGGCGGCATCGGCGTTGATGCCGGTGATCCAGTCACAGTTGGCGTCGAGGACCTCGCGCAGGTCGCGTTGATCGATGATGGTCATGCCCGCAGTGAGGCGGCCCTGAATTTCGATCTGAACGTGAGCCAGCTTCCGCTCGAACAGCTGCGGATGGGTGAGTGCCAGCACTGCGATCGGATCGTGCACGGGTGCGCCGAGAATGTGGTGATGACGAGTGGTGTACGTGCCGCTGAAGAACTCGAACAGATCCGCGAGGACGGCGGCCAGCCGACCGGGCAGTGCTCTGATCATGTCGACACGCTCGGGCACCGCCTGGAACTGATGCGTCACATCGAGACCGGACATGATCAGCGGACCGCCGTAGGAGAACACCATGTGCGCAGCCTCCGGGTCGCACCACAGGTTGAACTCGGCGGCGGCGGTGCGGTTTCCGAATGTGCCACCTCCCATCAAAGAGATACCGCCGATGTGACTGGCAAGGTCTGGCGCAGCGCGCAGGGCCAGGGCGATGTTGGTGAGGGGGCCGGTCGGCACCAGCCAGATTCCCTCTTCTGCGCGACAGGTGTCGATGATGAAACCGATGGCATCGTGACTGGCGGGCGGACCGCTGGGCTCCGGCAGGTCCGCCCCATCCATGCCACTTTCGCCGTGGACGTAGTCTGCATGCCGCGGCGCGCGGGTCAGTGGGCGGTTGGCGCCGGAGTGGACAGGGCAGTCCAGCTGCAACAGGTCGCGGACGATGATCGCGTTGCGGGTGATGGCGTCGAGCGGAGCATTGCCGGCGACGGTGGTGATGCCCACCAGGTTGGTGTGCCGGGCCGCGACGAGGATGGCGATGGCATCGTCGTGGCCGGGATCGCAATCGACAATGACGGACAGCGGTGTTGACGACATATCCCCAGAGCATGCCACCACTGCGACTCCTGTGACTCGCTACACAAAGAGCGTGCCTGCGGCGTCGAGCTCGGCGGTGTGGCCGACCCATTCGCCCTCGCACATTGCTGCAGCCAGGGTTGCGTCCGAGGAGGTGCCCCACGCCCGGTGACCGTCGGCCAGAAGGCAGGCGGCCAACGTGGTTTCCGGCTCGCCGTCGCGCGAGAACATGACGGTGTACGCCTCGATCGTTGCGCTGCCCTGTGCATCGGCGGGCTCGGCCAGTTGGCGGCGCGGCATCACATCGATCTCGTCCTGCGGGTACGCATGCTGAAACGAGATTGGGGGAGAGGTGCTGTAGACGCCGAACGAATGCTTGGTGGCGTACCCGCCATTGGCCCACACCAGGCCCTTGGCGCCAGGGCGGTCGCGCAGGTCGTTCATCACCGTAGCGATCGCGTGCATCACGTAGTTGTTCCAGGGGCCGCCGGCGAAGGCGAGACCGCCGGTGCGGGTGACCTGACGGTCCAGCGAGATACCCAGGCTCTGCGCGCCCAGCTGCACCGCCGACGGGAAGCACGAGTAGAGATCGATGATCTCGATGTCGTCGATGTCGACACCGGCAAGCTCGAGCGCGCGTCGACCGCCGAGTTCCACAGCGGGCGTCTCGGCGAAGCTCCACCGGTTGCTGATGTAGTTGTGCTCGTGGCAGTCGGCGCCGGAGTGCGGAAACACCCAACGGTCGCGAGGCACGCCGAGGGCCTCTGCCTTCTCGACGCTGCACATGATGAGTGCAGCACCCATGTCGACGTCGTTGTTCGAGTTCATGTACTTCGGGTACGGGAAGCCGATCATGCGGTTCGTGGCCGACGGCGTGCGAATCTCTTCGGCGGTCTTGGCGTCACGGATCCAGGCGTACGGGTTCGCTGCCGCGACCTTGCTGAACTTCGCGTACAGCTCGCTGCTCAGTGTCTGTTGTTCCTCGACAGTGCGGCCGGCAGCTGCCCGCACGGCGGTCTCGAACATCGGGTACACCTGCACGGGCATGACGATGTTACGGGCACGTTCGCTCGGGTGATTCATCTCCAGGTCCTCGCCCAGCAAGCGCGGCATCTGGTCGGCTGGCGCCGTGGGCCAGTGCAGTTCCACTCCGGCCTTGCGGGCGCGCATTCGTGTCCTCCAGGCCTCGCCGCCGCACAGGATTGCAAGGTCCAGCTCGCCGCGCTGGATCTCCATCGCCGTGCCATTGACCAACGTCTGCGGGCTGTTGCCACCCATCGTGGTGGTTGCGGTCTCGCGCGGGGTCAGACCCAGTTGGTTCGCCACGACCCAGGCCGGGTCGCCGTACTTCCAGCTGAGCAGCCCGACCACCCTCACCGAATCCGGGTTCGGCACCTCGGCAAGACCTGCGTCGGCGGCCGCCGAGCGAATGGCTTCGCACATCATCGCGGATGCATCGAGCGAGTCATCCAACCCTGCCGCACGGTGAACGAATTGGCCGGCACCGATGAGGACGGGAGTGCGAGGGTCGAGCAACATGCCGCCAGGGTACGAACTGAGCTCGACTATCAGCGAACCAGCTCGGTGTTCAGCGTTTGTGCACTTTCGGTCGCTCGGCGGGCGGAAGTGCACAAACGGGGGGAGGGCTGGGTTCGCGACCGGCAGTGTCACCTACACTCGCGTCGATGTCTCTGATCGCGATTGGCTCGGATCATGCCGGGTACGAACTCAAGCAGCACCTCGTCGAGGTGCTGCAGGCAGGTGGGCACGATGTGCTCGACCACGGCACGCACAGCACAGAGGCAGTCGACTACCCAGAGATCTGTGCCTCGGTCGCCCGCACCGTGCGCGACGGCAATGCGTTGTTCGGCATCGTCATCGGCGGTAGCGGCCAGGGCGAACAGCTGGCTGCGAACAAGGTGCACGGCGTGCGCGCTGCGCTCTGCAACGACCTCTACACGGCTCGCATGGCTCGGCAACACAACGATGCCAACGTGCTCAGCATCGGTGGTCGCGTGGTGGGTACTGGTCTCGCCGATGAAATCGTCCAACTGTTCCTCACCACGCCGTTCGAAGGTGGCCGCCACCTGCGCCGCGTCGAGCAAGTGATGCAGATCGAGCGCGACGAAACCGCACGCGCCGACAACGACAGCGCCAACGACAGCGCCAACGACAACGACAACGCCAACGCCAACGCCAACGACAATCCGGAGTTCTGACATGCCGTTCCCCACCGATACCAAACCCGACACGGTCATCTTCGACCTCATCGACGCGGAGGTGCAGCGTCAGTGCACCGGTCTGCAGCTCATCGCCAGTGAGAACTTCACCTCCCCGGCTGTCATGCGAGCGGTCGGCAGCGCCCTGACCAACAAGTACTCAGAGGGTCTGCCCGGCAAGCGTTACTACGGCGGCAACGCCATCATCGACGAGATCGAGTCGCTCGCCATCTCGCGGGTCAAGGAACTGTTCGGCGCCGATCACGCCAACGTGCAGCCCCACAGTGGTGCCAACGCCAACATGTGCGCCTACCAGGCAGTCCTGCAGCCGGGCGACACAGTGCTGGGCCTCAGCCTCGACCATGGCGGCCATCTCACTCACGGTTCACCCGTCAACGCCAGCGGCAAGCTGTATCACTTCGTGCCCTACAAGGTGACAAAGGGGGAGGAACGCATCGACATGAACGAGGTGCGCGACCTCGCCTTGCAGCACCGGCCGAAGCTCATCGTCGCGGGTACCACCAGCTACCCGCGCCGCATCGACCCGGCGGCGTTCAAGGCGATTGCCGATGAGGTCGGCGCGATGTTCATGTTCGACGCGGCCCACCTCGCCGGTCTGATCGCCGGCGGCGCCCACGCCAACCCGGTGCCCTACGCGGACATCGTCACGTTCACCACGCACAAAACGCTGCGCGGGCCCCGCGGTGGTTGCATTCTCAGCAAGGCCGAGTACGGCGCCGCGATCGACAAGGCCGTCTTCCCCGGCTGGCAGGGCGGCCCACTCGAGCACGTCATTGCCGGCAAGGCCGTCGCCTTCTACGAAGCGATGCAACCCGAGTTCAAGGACTACGCGCAGCAGATCGTGAAGAACGCCAGCGTGCTGGCCGAGGCATTGGTGCACCAGGGTTTCCGTCTTGTCAGCGGTGGCACCGACAGCCACCTGATGGTGGTCGATCTGCGTCCGTTCGATGCCGAACTCACGGGCAAGGAAGCTCAGGCCGTCCTCGACGAGGGTGGCATCACCCTCAACAAGAACACCATCCCCGACGACCCGCGCAGCCCGTTCGTGACCAGCGGTGTGCGCATCGGCACTCCGTCGGTGACCACGCAGGGAATGAAGGAGGCGGAGATGACGGTGATAGCAGAACTGATCGCTCGCGTTCTTCGCCATCGTGCCGACCCCACCGCCGTGATGGCGGCCAAGGCCGAAGTGGCCGCGTTGTGCGCGCGGTTCCCGCCGTATGCCTGATCGCTACAGTGATCGCTCGTGAGCAACGTCGCTGGCAACCCTCAACCCGCGCGCTCGTTGCGCCGGGGCGTGTTGTTCGGTGTCATCGCTGGTCTGTTCGCAGGCCTGGCCTGGTTCCTGATCGTGATCGGTACGCACTCGACGCAGGCATACCTGATTCCGCTGTTCGGAGTGGTCGTTGCGTATGGCGTTCACGCCGGCATGCGGAGTCCCGGACGTCGTGCTGCCGCCGTTGCAGTAGCTGTCACGGCTGCAAGCCTGCTCCTCGCGATGTTCTACGTCGAGCGTCATCTGTTGGTGAAGCTGTTCAGCGACAATGACGATGCGCTGCACATTCCCCTTGTTCCCTACCTCGACTGGGTGGTCGCTGTTGTGCGCCACGCGATGAGCAAATCGCCGTCTGTCCCGGTCTACTCGCTGTTTGCGCTGGTGGCGGCCGGCTGGTTCGGGCACCAAGGTTTCGAAGCGCACGACCCTCTACTCCGGCGTCCGTGATGCCAGGCACTGGCGCGTATCTTCTCATCGGTGCCATCGCCGCGCTGGTGACATTCGTGGCAACGCCGATCGTCGGCAGGGCCGCGCGGCGACTGGGATGGGTGGTCGAGCCCGACGATCGGCGAGTGCACAAGGTTGCAACGCCCGACGTTGGTGGCATCGCAATGTTCGTCGGCTTCATCGTTGCGTTTGCTGCCTCGCGGCTCATGGACGTCTTCGATCCGCTCTACGCAAACTTCTCCGAACCCCGCGGGGTGCTGTTCGCTGCCACTGCCATCTTCCTGATCGGCTTCATCGACGACATTCGTGAGATCTCGGCACCGGCAAAGGTGATGGGCACCATCGCCGCCGGGGCGATCCTCGTCTACTACGGCGTTCAGATGTACAACTTCCGTGTGCCGTTCGTGGGGGTCCTGGTCCTGAGTAGCGACTGGGCGCAGCTGGTCACTGTGCTCTGGCTGCTGGGTATGACGAATGCCATCAACCTGATCGACGGACTCGACGGCTTGGCAGCGGGCATCGTGGCCATCGGCGCCGGCGCCTTCTTCCTCTACAGCCAGCACCTGGCCGAGATCCCGGGCATGATCACGCAGCCCAACATCGGGTCACTTGTCGCCATCCTTGCCGTTGGCATCTGTCTCGGCTTCCTTCCGTACAACTTCAATCCGGCGCGCATCTTCATGGGTGATGGCGGGGCGCTGCTGTTGGGTTTGCTGATGGCCGTCAGCACCAGCGTCGTCGGTGGCCGAGCCGACCCGAACGACCAGCGGTTCGTGGGTCAGACGTACTTCTTCATCGCCCCGTTGCTCATCCCGCTCATCATCCTTGGTGTGCCCATCCTCGACACGCTGTTCGCGATCATCCGTCGCACGGCTCGCCGCCAAGGGGTCGCATCGGCGGACAAGGGCCACCTTCATCACCGGTTGATGGAGATGGGTCATGGCCAACGCCGGAGCGTGCTGATTCTTTGGGCGTGGACTGCGTTGCTGTCTGCGTTCGTGCTGTACCCGGTGTTCACCGGCAGCGGCACCAGCTACATCCCGATTGGTGTGGCCATGTTGGGACTGGTGCTCTACACGATCTTGCACCCGCAGATCCGACGTCGCCGGGCTTAGCTCGCTCGATCTCTCGTCGGGTTTGCGTGAGGTGGTGCGCGTTCGACTAGATTGTGTGCGCGTTCACAAGCTCGGTCACAACGTCGTGGCTGGCACGCTTCCCGAGGAACCCAAACGCCCCCGTGAAAGTCCTGCCCGACCAGCGCAAGATCGCTGAGCATCAGCAGTCCGGCCAGACGCTGGGCCGCGGCATGGACTTCGCGTTGGTCGTACTGGTGTTCCTCGGTGTCGGCTACGGCCTCGATCGCTGGCTGGACACACGTCCGACCTTCATGGTCGGCCTTGTCGTCTTCAGCGTGATCGGCCAGTTCATCAAGATGTATTTCGAATACACCAGCGCGATGAAGGTCCACGAGGCCGAGCGCCTGGCGGGCATCCAGAGCCATCCGCGCCACAAGATCGTCGAAGTCGACACGACGGCTGCGGACACGGGTGTGAAGGGCGAGGCGCTATGAACGACGCCCTGGTCGCCACCACCGCACTGTCGGGCCCTGCGCCAGAAGTAGCGGTCACCAAGGACATGGTGCGTCGTGGGCTCATCGTTGCTCCCTTGATGATTTTGGTCTGCGGCGTCATCTGGGGCATGAACGGTGCGTACAGCAGCGGCTACGCAATCGCGATTGTGCTCGTCAACTTCTCGTTGGCGGCTACGCTCGTGGCCACTACCGCCCGAATCAGCCTCGGTCTCATGATGGGGGCCGTGTTGTTCGGGTACCTCATCCTGCTCGGTCTCATCTTTCTCGCAGTGTTTCTCGTGAAGGACGCCGGTTGGATTTCACTTCCGGCACTCGGAACGACCATCATCGTCACGCACCTTGGTCTGCTGATCTGGGAGATGAAGTTCGTTGCCCTCTCGCTCGCACACCCTGGGCTCAAGCCCGCCCGCCAGTAACACCTAATCGCACCCGCCCGCCTCGAACCCACAGGAACACGTCGTGATCGCCGAAGCCTTCTCCTTCCCAGAGATCAACTCGATCTTGCGCTGGAAAGATCTGTTCAGCACCTTCAACAAGGTCGCGCTCATTGCGGTTGCCGCCGCAGTGATCGGTTCGATGATCTTCATTCTTGCCGGTCGCAAGAATGCGCTGGAAGCCCCCAAGGGTGTGCGCAACCTGGCCGAGACCTCGGTGGAGTTCATCGAGAACGGCATCGTGATGCAGACCATGGGTAAGGACGGCCTCGGCTGGACGCCGTTCCTGCTCAGCCTGTTCCTGTTCGTCTACCTCTGCAACGTGCCTGGCATCATCCCGTTCCTACAGATGCCGGCAACAGCACGTATGGCCATCCCGATGTTCTTGGCCCTGCTCGTGTGGGTCATCTACAACGGTGTCGGCATCAAGCACCAAGGCCTTGGTGGGTACCTGAAGAGCACATTGTTCCCGCCAGGCGTCCCGGCGTTCCTCTACATCCTGGTGACTCCCATCGAGTTCATCTCCAACATCCTGGTGCGCCCGTTCTCGCTGATGGTCCGGTTGTTCGCCAACATGCTCGCCGGCCATATCCTGCTCGTCACCTTCGCACTGCTCACCAGTTCGCTGATCACCGCCGAGACATCGCAGTTCCTGCTCAAGCCGATGGCCATCCTGCCCTTCTTCATGCTCGTCTTCCTCACCGCCTTCGAGGTGCTGGTGGCATTCCTGCAGGCCTATATCTTCACCATCCTCACCGCCGTGTACATCGGCGGAGCGGCACATCCCGAACACTGATTCGCACGTTTCAACCGTCTCCACTACCCAGATCACTCACTAGGAGAAATACCAAAAATGGAAGCACTCGCCCGCCTCATCGTCACCGAGCCGCCGCAGACTCCTGCTGACGTCAAGGCTGCAGCCGCCGCCACGTCGGCCGGTTTCGCATACGGCCTCGCCGCCATCGGACCTGGCATCGGCATTGGTTACCTCGTCGGCAAGTCCGTCGAGGCCATGGCCCGTCAGCCAGAAGCAGCCGGCATGGTGCGCACCACCATGTTCCTCGGCATTGCCTTCACTGAGGCACTTGCCCTCATCGGCTTCGTGGTCTTCATCCTCATCGGTCTCTGAGCCGTCTCGAAATTGTCCGTTCAATCCGAAGGAGCTGACGTGCATTCCGCCGTCGTACACCTCCCAGCCATTTACTGGCACGGTTCCTCGGTTCACTTCGTCGCTGCTGACGAATCTGGTGCAGCAGAGACAGTGAGCAAAGAGCCGGGACCCATCGTTCCAGAAATGAAAGAACTCGCGTGGGGCGCGGGTTCCTTCATCGTGTTCGCACTGCTGATGCGGTTCGTGCTCTTCCCGAAGGTGAAGAAGGGCATGGATGCCCGTTACAACAGCATCCAATCCTCGCACGACTCCGCCGACGCCGAGCGCTCCTCAGCTCGCGCCGAGATTGCCGACTACGAAGCGCAACTGGCCGGCATCAAGGCCGAAGCTACACAAGTGGTCGACGCTGCGCGAGCAACATTGGAGTCGGAACGACACGCCAAATTGGCCGAGGTCAACGCCGGCATTGCCGAGCGCAAGTCAGCAGCAGCGGCGCAGGCAGAAGACGTTCGCGCCGCAGCCCGCGACCAGATTCATGCCGCTGTCAGTGATGTCGCCGGCCGCGCCGGCGAACTGGCGACGGGCCGTCGCCCCGCTGCTGCAGTCGTCGACCAAGTTGTCAGCGAGGTGATGGCGCGATGAGCATCATGAGCATTGCAGCAACCGCCGGTCGCGTCATGGCCGAGGAAATCGTCACCGACGCCGATGGCCAAGTCACCACTCACCATTGGCTGCTTCCTGAGACAGCCGAGATCATCTGGGGTGGCCTGGCCTCGGTCATCATTTTCTACGCGCTGTACAAGTTCGGTGGCCCGCCCATCAAGAAGAGCTTTGCTGCCCGCACGGCGAAGATTCAGGCCGAACTCGACGCCGCCGCTGCTGACACTGCTGCGGCATCCACCGAGGCTGCGGGCATTCGTGCCGCCAAGGGCGATATCGCTGCCGAGCGTGCTCGCCTCCTCAGCGACGCAGAGACACAAGCTGCAGCGGTGCTGGAAGACGGCCGGGCTCGCCTGGCCGCCGAGGTAGCCGATGTCGAGGCCAAGGCAGTCACCGACATCGCGACCTCCCAGAGCCGGGTTGGCGACGAGCTGCGCGCAGAGATTTCTCGCCTCTCGTCGGCTGCTGTTGACCATGTGGTCACCGGCTCGCTCGATGACGCCACGCAGCAAGAACTCATCGAGAACTTCATCGCACGGGTCGGAGCAAGCGCATGAGCGACAACCGCATCGAAGGCTACGCACGCGGTCTGTTCGAGATTGCTCGCGCCGAAGGCACCATCGACGAGGTGGAAGACGAGTTGTTCCGCTTCGCCCGCAGCTTCGAGGGCAGCGATGCCTTGCGAACTGCGCTCAGCGACGAGCAGATTCCGCCGGCCAAGCGCCAAGCCATCATCGAGGATCTTCTCGGCGGCAAGGCAACCAGTACCACCACGCAGCTGATCTCGATGGTTGTCGGTTCGGGTCGCACCCGCGATCTGCCCGCCATCGTCGATCTGCTCGTGGCTCGTGCCAGCTCGGCCAAGCACCAAGAAGTCGCCGAAGTGCGCACAGCAGTGGCCCTCACTGCCGACCAGGAAACCCGCCTCGCGGCTGCCCTGGCCAACGCCACTGGCAAACAGGTCAACTTGAAAGTCGTCGTCGATCCGTCCGTTCTGGGCGGTCTCGTCGCAACCGTGGGCGACACCGTCATCGACGGCAGCGTCCGTACCCGCATCGACCAGCTGAAGTCCCGCCTCTAACAGGCGCACAATCGGAGCAACGAAGAACATGGCTGAACTCACACTGAGCGCTAGCGACATCGCAGCGGCGCTGAAGAAGAATCTTGATGGCTTCGAGCCGTCGCTGGAGGCCCGCACGGTCGGCCGCGTCACGGCTGTCGGCGACGGCATCGCCCGCATCAGCGGCCTGCCCGACTGCGCTGTCAACGAGCTCCTCGAGTTCGAAGATGGCACCATCGGCTTGGCACTGAACCTCGACGAGGCCTCCATCGGCGCCGTCGTGCTCGGTGAAGGCTTCGAGATCGAGGAAGGCCAGACCGTTAAGGCCACCGGACGCATCCTCTCGGTGCCGGTTGGCGACGCCATGCTCGGCCGCGTGGTGAACGCGCTCGGCCAGCCGATCGACGGCAAGGGCGACATCGTCGGCGGTATCCAGCGCCGTGTCGAGATCCAGGCACCCGGCATCATGGGCCGCAAGCCCGTGCACGAGCCCCTGCAGACCGGCATCAAGTCCATCGACGCGATGACGCCCATCGGCCGTGGCCAGCGCCAGCTGATCATCGGCGACCGCAAGACCGGTAAGACCACGGTTGCAGTCGACGCCATCATCAACCAGCGTGGCCTTGGAGTGAAGTGCATCTACGTCGCCATTGGTCAGAAGGGCTCGACGGTCGCCCAGACCGTCGAGACGCTGCGCCAGTACGGCGCCTTGGAGTACACCGTCGTCGTGGCCGCGCCGGCCTCTGACCCGGCGCCCTTCAAGTACCTCGCTCCGTACGGTGGTTGCGCCATTGGCCAACACTGGATGGAGAACGGCGAGCACGCCCTCATCGTGTACGACGATCTCTCGAAGCAGGCCGAGGCCTACCGCCAGGTGTCGTTGCTGCTGCGCCGCCCTCCGGGCCGCGAGGCATACCCCGGCGACGTGTTCTACCTGCACAGCCGTTTGCTCGAGCGTGCCGCCAAGCTCAGCGATGAGCGCGGCGCCGGCTCGATGACCGCGCTTCCGGTCATCGAGACCAAGGCCGGCGACGTGTCGGCGTACATCCCCACCAACGTGATTTCCATCACCGACGGTCAGGTGTACCTGCAGGACAACCTGTTCAAGTCCGGTGTGCGCCCGGCCGTCGACGTGGGCATCTCGGTGTCGCGCGTGGGTGGTGCAGCGCAGATCAAGGCGATGAGGAGCGTGTCGGGTACTTTGAAGCTCGACCTTGCGCAGTTCCGTGAGCTGGAGGCGTTCGCCACCTTCGGTTCGGAACTCGATGCCATCTCCAAGGCTCAGCTCGAGCGTGGCTACCGACTGGTCGAGCTGCTCAAGCAGCCGCTCAACAGCCCGATGCCCGTTGAAGAGCAGGTCGTTGTGCTGTTCGCCGGCACCAAGGGTTACCTCGACAGCCTGCCCGTGCCCGACGTTCGCCGCTTCGAAGCCGAGCTGCTGGCACACGTCCGCAGCACTCAAGGCGGCCTGCTGGCCGGTATGCGCAGCAACCCGAAGGCCGACGTGCCCGGTGAGCTCGCTGACATCGTCGCTTCCTTCAAGGAGACGTTCGTTGCCGCCAGCGCCGTGGCTGCCAAAGCCGCTGCCGATGCCACCGCCACCGATGCTGTTGCAATGGGCGAAGCTCACAGCAACAAGACGCTGGCAACGGAGTAGTCATGGCCGGTGGTCAGGAGCGCATTCTTCGCGGACGCATTCGTAGCGTCCAGGCAACGAAGAAGATCACGCGCGCCATGGAACTCATCGCAGCATCTCGCATCGTCAAGGCGCAGCAGCGTGTTGCAGCGGCGGTGCCGTACAGCGAGCAGATCACCGAAGTGGTCAAGGACCTTGCTGCAGCCGGCGGTTCGTCGCAGTCGCCGCTGTTGGCCGGCCGAGGCGAAGTTCGCAAAACCGCTTACGTGGTCATCACTGCCGACCGTGGCCTGTGCGGTGGGTACAACTCGGGCGTGCAGCGTGCCACCGAAGGCTCGGTGAAGGCCGACGTGCTCGACGGTAAGAACTATGCGCTGGTCACCGTCGGTCGCAAGGCCGAAGGGTACTTCAAGTTCCGTGGCTACAACATCGCCACCTCGTACGGTGGCTTCAGCGACAGCCCCTCCTACGCCCAGGCTCGTGCAATCGGCGAAGATGTGGTCGCCCGTTATGTGGCCGGCGAGTTCGACCGTGTCGAGTTGGTCTACACCCGTTTCATCAGCGCCGGGTCACAAGAAGTCGTGCTCCGCCCGCTGGTGCCTCTGGATCGTGCGACCGTGGCCGGTGGCGATGGCAAGGCAGTCAATGCCGATGGCGCAGCAGCCGACTACGAGTTCGAGCCGGACCCGACGACCATCCTCGACACGCTGCTGCCGCGCTATGTCGAAGCCCGCATCTATGCCGCGCTGCTCAACGCAGCGGCCAGCGAGCATGCCTTCCGCCAGCGGGCGATGAAGAGCGCAACCGACAACGCTGAGGAACTGATCAAGAACCTCAGCCGCATCATGAACCGTGCCCGCCAGGACAGCATCACCACCGAGATCATGGAGATCGTCAGTGGTGCCGAAGCCCTCTCCGGGGGCAAGTCACAGCCGAAGGTCGAGTTCATCGATCTCGGACCCTTGAACGACAGCCCGCTCGACGCCGATTCCCTCGTTACCTCTACCCAGCACTCTCGCGACTGACGCAAGAAAGAGCTATTGCTATGACCATCACAGAAGATCGCAAAGACGGCCGCGTTGTCGGTATCGCCGGCCCCGTCATCGACGTCGAGTTCCAGCCAGGCTCGCTGCCCGAACTGAACAACGCGCTCGAGTTCACCGTCAATGTCGACGGTCAGACCATCACCGTGCTGGCCGAAGTGGCACAGCAGCTTGGCAACAGCCGAGTACGCGCCGTGTGCATGAAGCCCACCGACGGCCTGACCCGCGGCACGTCGGTGCGCGACACCGGACGTGGCATCAGCGTGCCCGTCGGCGACCGCACCCTTGGCCACGTGTGGAACGTGTGGGGCGAAGTGCTCGACGCCGACAACGCAGACTTCGACGACGTCGAGCGGTGGGAAATCCACCGTCCGGCCCCTGACTTCGCCGCCCTCGAGCCGTCCAAGCGCCTGTTCGAAACCGGCATCAAGGTCATTGACCTGCTCACCCCCTACGTCGCTGGCGGAAAGATCGGTCTGTTCGGTGGTGCAGGCGTCGGCAAGACCGTGCTCATCACCGAGATGATCCGACGCGTGGCGCAGAACCACGGTGGTGTGTCGGTGTTCGCCGGTGTTGGCGAGCGCACTCGTGAGGGCACCGACCTCATGATCGAAATGACCGAGTCCGGCGTGTTCGAAAAGGCTGCCCTCGTCTTCGGCCAGATGGACGAGCCACCGGGCGTGCGCCTGCGCGTCGCCCTCTCGGCGCTCACCATGGCCGAGTACTTCCGCGACGTGCAGAACCAAGACGTGTTGCTGTTCGTCGACAACATCTTCCGCTTCGTGCAGGCAGGTTCGGAAGTCTCCACCCTGCTGGGCCGCATGCCGTCCGCCGTGGGCTACCAGCCCACCCTGGCCGACGAAATGGGTCAGTTGCAGGAACGCATCACGTCCACCCGTGGCCGCTCGATCACGTCGCTGCAGGCCGTGTACGTGCCCGCCGACGACTACACCGACCCGGCCCCGTTCACCACCTTCACCTTCCTCGATGCCACCACCGAGCTCAGCCGTCAGATTGCCTCGTTGGGCATCTACCCGGCCGTGGACCCGTTGGCCAGCACCTCCACCATCCTCCAACCCGAGGTTGTCGGTCAGCGGCACTACGACGTGGCCCGCCGCGTGCAGGAGATCCTGCAGCGCTACAAGGAGCTACAGGACATCATCGCCATCCTCGGCCTCGACGAGCTGTCGGAAGAAGACCGCCTGACCGTGTCGCGTGCCCGCAAGGTGCAGCGCTTCCTCAGCCAGCCGTTCTATGTGGCCGAAGTCTTCACCGGCGTGGCCGGCGAGACCGTGCCCGTGGCCGAGACGGTGGAGAGCTTCGAAGCCATCGTCAACGGTGAACTCGATGAAGTGCCCGAGCAGGCATTCCTCAACGTCGGTGGTGTCGAGCAGGTGCTGGCCAAGGCCAAGGCGCTGCAAGAGGGAGCAGCCTGACCATGGCAACGATGCAGGTCGAGCTGGTCTCACCGGAGAAGATCATCTTCTCCGGTGAAGCCACACAGGTCATCACCCGCACCCTTGGTGGCGGCGAGATCGCGTTCCTGCCCGGTCATGCGCCGTTCCTCGGTGCGCTGGTGGAGAGCCACACGCGCATCACCCTTGTTGATGGCGCGGTGCTCGATGTTGCCGTGCACGGTGGCTTTGTGCAGGTCAGCGGTAACACCGTCAGCATTCTCAGCGACACTGCCGAGCTGGGTGAGCAGGTCGACCGCCCCCGTGCCATGCGGGCCAAGGAAGGCGCCGAGGAGGCACTGCGCCACGAGCAGGACGCCGATGCCGTTGCCGCGCTCAGCCGTGCCCACGCCCGCTTGAACGCTTCCGGTGGCATCGCCGGTACCTCGCAAGGCCAGCACTAGCTACTCGGTCCTCCGCAAGTTCCCTTTCTGTGTCACGGCACAGATCGGGAGGGCACTTCAGCGCGAGGCGTAGCCTTGGGCAATGACTTCCTTCCCGTTTACTTCTGCACTGGTCACTGGCGCATCGAGCGGGATTGGTGAGGCGATGGCCGAGATGTTGGGCGCTGCCGGTATCCCGACGGTCGTCGTTGCCCGGCGCACAGACCGTCTTCAGCAGCTCGCCGAGCGGTTTGCGTGCATCGAGGTACTCGCTGCTGACCTCGGCTCGCCCGACGGCCTTGCCAATGTCGTGGCGCGTATCGAGGACGAGGCGGCGCCCATCGATCTCGTCGTGAACAACGCTGGCTTTGGTACGTCCGGCGAGTTCCACGAACTCGATGCCGACCGTTTGGACGCCGAGGTGCAGCTGAACGTCGCGGCCCTCACGCGTCTGAGCCGGGCAGCACTTGGTGCGATGGTGCCTCGCGGTCGCGGCTACCTGCTGAACGTGAGCAGCGTGGTCAGCTTTCAGCCGGCACCGAAGTTGGCTGTCTACGCGGCGACCAAGGCGTACGTGACCAGTTTGACTGAAAGCCTGCACGAGGAAGTCCGCGGCACCGGTGTGCACGTCACGGCTCTGTGCCCCGGCCTGACTCGTACTGAGTTTCAAAGCGTGAGCAGCACGGAGAGCTACGCCACCGACTACCCGTCATTTGCGTGGCTCGAGCCCACCGAGGTTGCCAAAGCCGGACTCGAGGATGTGGCGAAGGGCAAGGCACTGTCAATACCGGGCGCGATGTACAAGGGAATGGTGGCGGGTGTCAGCATCATGCCGCGGGGTCTCACCCGCCGCCTCAGCAGCCTCGTCCAGCGCAGCTGAGTGTGGCGCTCAGTACTCGACGGAGGCGAAGGAAGCGAGCTTGTCGATGCGGTGACGGGCATCGATCATGCGCACCGTGCCACTGCGTGAACGCATCACCAGGCTCTGTGTGCGGGCGCCGCCATGCTCGTAGCGCACGCCGCGCATCAGCTCGCCATCGGTGATGCCGGTGGCGGCGAAGAAGCAGTTGTCGCCCTGCACCAGGTCGTCGGTGTGCAGCACGCGTGACAGGTCGTACCCGGCGGCAATCGCGGCATCGCGTTCCTCGTCGGTGCGAGGCGCGAGCAGTCCCTGGATCTCGCCGCCCATGCCCTTCAGCGCTGCGGCGGAGATGACGCCTTCGGGCGTGCCGCCGATACCGATCAGCACGTCGACGCCGGCGTCCGGCCAGCCGGTGGCGATCGCGCCGAAGATGTCGCCGTCGCCGATCAGTTTCACGCGCGCGCCGGTACTGCGAACTTCCGCAACCAGCTCGTCGTGGCGGGGGCGGTCGAGGATGACAACCGTCAAATCGCGCACGGCCTCGCCCTTTGCCTTGGCAATCCAGCGCAGATTCTGGGTGGGGGTGGCAGTGATGTCGATGCTGCCAGCGGCCTCGGGCCCGACGGCAATCTTGTGCATGTAGACGCACGGGCCAGGGTTGAACATGGTGCCCCGTTCGCCGACGGCGATGACGGCAATGGCGTTCGCTCGACCATAGGCCGTGAGGGTGGTGCCGTCGATCGGATCAACAGCGACGTCGGTGAGCGGCGCAGTGCCGTCACCGACGCGTTCGCCGTTGAACAGCATGGGTGCTTCGTCCTTCTCGCCTTCGCCGATGACGACGATGCCGTCCATGGGCACCGTGGCAAGCACGGTGCGCATGGCGTCGACAGCGGCGGCATCGGCTCCGTGCTTGTCACCGCGGCCAACCCACCGTGACGCGGCGAGTGCGGCTGATTCGGTGACACGCACCAGTTCGAGAGCGAGGTTGCGGTCTGGCTTCTGCGAGTTGGCGATCATCATCTCCCACCGTAGTGGCTGGCGATGGTTTCTAGGGTTGTCGGTGAACGAGCGGCTCGTCGTTGACGGGCTCCGGCCGGCGAAGCCGACTGTGAGACCGAGTCCGGCGAATGTGATCGTGACGATCGCGAACGAGCTGGTGCATGACGATGGATGAGTGAGTGAACATGGGAATACTCCGTGAGAGATGGTGAACAAGTAGGGGTGATGTGGTGCGGCCGGCCGGGGTTGTCGAACGGCAGCGCGAGCGACGCAGGCCATGAACGGCCGACAGCTGTTTGGGGCGGGTCAGACGCCGGCGGGCAACGCGCCAGCGAGGCGGCGCGCTCCGACGTCGTGGCGGATCAGTTGCTGCAACATGGGGCACCTCCTCTCCTGGAATCGCATTGAAGCCGACATTCTGGCTGGCTCGACCGGGTCATGTCCAGCGATTAAAGCGCGAGGCCGATGGGGCTGTCTCGGGTGACAGTTCTAGAGTGAGCCGGATGGAACCGATCGCGGCGGAGAGGTGTCTCGGAGGCAGCGATCTCACCGAACCGCGGCTTGCTGCCGATGGCGCGCTGTTGGTCTACGCACGCTCGACAGACGGTGTTGCCAGTCTCGTCGTGCACCGCTTCGATGACGATGTCGATGTCGATGTCGATGTCGATGTCGATGTCGATGTCGGTGTCGGTGTCGGTGTCGGTGTCGGTGTCGGTGTCGAGGGTCAGCTGGCCGTGTGGCCCGCTTTGCGACCTGGTCGCGGTATGGGCGGAGGAGCCTGGACGTTCAGCGCCGACGCGCAGTCGCTGGTCTATGTCGCCGCCGATGGTAATCTGTGGCAACAGGCGATTCACGGTGGCGCGGCCGTGTCGCTCACAGACCACGGTCCCGACCGTGCGGCGAGTGGTCCGTGCGTTAGTGGCGACGGTCGGTATGTCGTCTTCGTGCTCGACTTGGCGGAGGTGCATGTGCTCGACATGCCCACGGGACGAACCCGTCGATTGGACGATGGCAGCGCGGACTTCTGCATGGATCCGTTCGTCGATGCAACGGGCACCGTGCGTTGGATGGCGTGGAACGTTCCAAACATGGCGTGGGACGTCAGCCGAGTTCAATACGGCAGCCTAGATCCTTTGCAGCTCGAGGCACCAACCGCATCAGTTGCTGACCCCGCCGCCACGCCGTCGTGCATCCAGCAGCCGCGCGTGCTGCCCAGTGGCGTGCCGATCAGCGTTCGCGACGAACGCGGTTGGCTGAATGTGTGGATCGGCGACGAGCCGTTGGTCGACGAGCCGTTCGAGCATGCCGGACCGAGCTGGGGGCCGGGCCAGCGGTCGTATGACTGGTCGCCGGACGGACGGTTCGTGGCGGTGGCACGCAACGAGGCCGGCTTCGGCCGTCTGTGCATCATCGACAGTGCGACAGGGCAGGTGCGGGAGGTTGCTCGCGGTGTCCATGGGCAGTTGTCATGGCAGGGTCATCGGCTGTCGGCGATGCGCACTGGCGCGCGTACACCGACTCAGGTGGTCGTGTATGACACCGATACGTGGGAGCGTGAGATCGTCGCAATCGGCGCCGCCTCCGAATGGTCGGCTGATGAATTGGTCGAACCCGAGCTGGTCGAGATCCCGGTGAGCGATGGTGCGCTGCACGCTCGCCTGTACCGTGCCGAGGAGTCCATGGGACGTTTGATCGTCTGGTTGCACGGCGGGCCGACCGATCAGTGGACGGCCTCGTTCATGCCCCGCTTCTCGTACTGGTTGTCGCGGGGTTGGTCGATTCTGGTGCCGGACCACCGCGGCTCGACCGGCCATGGCCGGGCTTATCAGCAGGCACTGCGCGGTCGCTGGGGTGAGCTGGATGTTGCCGACACGTTGGCCGCTGCCGAGTTTGCTCAGGCCGCTGGCTGGTCTGTCCGCGGCCGGGCAGTGGTCTTCGGCAGTTCGGCGGGCGGGTTCACTGCCCTGGGCGCGATGGCAGCCGCCCCAGACTGTTTTGCTGCGGGCGTGGTGCTGTACCCGGTCAGCGATCTCATCGAACTGGCAGAACGCAGCCACCGATTCGAACGGCACTACACCGACAGCCTGGTCGGTCCTTTGCCAGAATCGGTGGCGCTGTACCGCGAGAGGTCGCCCGCCTATCACTCGGATCAGTTCACGCATTCTCCGATCCTGATCCTTCACGGCGAGTTGGATGCTGTGGTGCCGGTGCGTCAAAGCCGGGTGTTCGCGCAGCGAGTGCGCACCGCCGGCGGCGACGCGCAACTGCACGTCTATCCAGATGAGGGCCACGGCTTCCGCCAGCCCGCAAACCAACTCGACGAGTATCGACGCGCTGAAGACTTCCTCGCTCGCCACGTGCCGGTAGCGTCTCGGTTGTGAGTGACGAGTGGAATCCCAACGATCCTGACGCAACGCGAGTGTTGTACGACCTCAGCAGCTGGACGTTCGACCAGCAAGCTGAGTTGGCGGCCGAGCTTGCCGACGCGGAAATCCCGCACACATGGGATGGCACCGAGTTGGTGGTTCCGGAGTCGCACGAGGCCGTCACCGATTCCACCATCACCCGTGTTGAAACGCGACTGGGTGTCGTCTACGACGGCGACCCGGAGGCCGCCGATGACAGCGATAGTGACGACGCAGATCAACATTCCACCGTCAATCGCAATGAGCCGCTCGACATCCCCGAGGGCGAAGCCACCACCGAATACGACCTCGCTGATTGGCCGGAGGGCGACCGCCAATCGATCACACGTGCGCTGACCCGCCAATCGGTCCCGTACCGCTGGGAGGACGACCTCCTAGTGGTGCCGACCGCGAATGAAACGTTGGTCGAGTCATTGATGGACATGATCGAGCAGGGCAAGTTCACCGCACACGTCGACGACATCGATAGCGAGGATGGTGAGCGTCTTCCATTCGAGACCCTCACCACTTTCTTCCTCGCCGGCGTTCGCTTGCAGAAGAATCCGATGGACGCAGACGGGTTGGAGCAGCTGCTCGCCGCCACTGAGCTGGCTGACCCTGCCCGCCCTCCGTACGGCGTGGACCTTCGCCTGTGGCAGCGGACGTGCGAACTCGCCGATGAGCTGGCGGGGGCATTGGCCGACGCTGACGAGCCGGACCGCGACGAAACTGTGGCCGTGGCCAGCGAGCTGCACGACCTGCTGCGCCCGTACATCTGAGCCGCGGTCGCGAACGACATGTTGCTTGCTGAGCTGCAGCTGTGGCATACCCGCCCCGTGACACCCACCCGTCGTGTCGCGCTCGGTCATCTGGTGTTGCCCACCGACCCTGCCCCGGGCCTCGGAGGGGTTCTGCTGGCAGCTGTAGTCGCTGCATACCTTCCCGACGTCGATGACGATCTACACCCCGACATCGGGCGATTGATCGACCAGGTCGCTCGCGGGGATCGCGTGGTGCAGCCGAGGCTGCAGCATCGCTATCAAATCGACCGCCATGGCCTCGCAGCCAGTGTCCACCAACTCAACGGCGACGCCGACCACGTCGAGTTCGATCTCCATTCGATGGGCCGACCGCTGTCGCAGGTGCTGGGGGCCATCTACGCGCTCGAGCGCATGAACCTCGAAGCCCGCCGCAATGTGGCGCCAGTGCTTCACCGTGCGATGCGCTGGCGTGGCCCGATTGGTCCCTCGTTCGTTGCTGACATCACCGGTGTCAGCCGAATGGACCTCGTCGGAATCGCCGATCCGCGCATCTGGGCGCTCGATCTGCTCGGCTTCCCGATGGGCACCGCCAATGTGACGAAGAAGGAAGTGATGGCGCGCTTTCGCGTGCGACTGCGGGAATCGCACCCAGACCATGGAGGCGATGAGAACACCGCTGCCAGCGACATCGAACGACTGGGCGAAGCCCGTCGCATCCTGCTGGCTCAGTGAAGCGCCTGCTGCTCTTCCCCGGCGCCGGCTCGGACAGCACACACTCCAGCCTGCTGGCCATCGAGGCCGCAGTGGCGCCGAGGCCCTGCGTCCGCGCCGACTTCCCGTATCGCAAACTGGGTCGCAAGGCGCCCGACCGACCGCCGGTGTTGCTGCAGGCCGTACGCGATGAAGCAGCGCCGCTCATGGCCTCCGCTCGCGACACGTTGGTATTGGGCGGCCGGTCGATGGGTGGCCGAATCTGCTCGCTGGCGGTCGGTGACGAGGAAGCCCCATTGCGGGCGAAGGGTCTGGTCCTGATCTGCTATCCGCTGCACCCGCCCGGAAAGCCCGAGCGGTTGCGGGTGGAGCACTTTCCACGGCTCGATGTGCCGTGCCTGTTCATCTCGGGCACGAAGGACACGTTCGGCACTCCGGCAGAACTGACGCAGTGGACAGCCACCATTCCTGGCGCCGTCACTCACGAGTGGATGGATGGCAAAGGCCACGACCTCAAGGGCTGCGACGACAAGATCGCGGCCATCGTGGCTCAGTGGATCTCAGGTCTCTGACGCTTCAGGGCTCGGAGAGGGTCGGGTCCCCTGGGTTGAGCTGCTCCAGTTCGAGATGGGCAGTTTCGGGGTAGCGCTGAACGGCGATGTAGGCAGCGACCAGTTGGCCGACACCCATCGCGGCCATCAACGCACCAAAGCTGGCGCCGCGGTCGCGGAAGAATCCGACGATCAGGATGCCGACACTGCCACTGAGCAGGGCCGTTGCCGTCACCAGACCGTTGGCGGTGCCGCGGTTGCCGGTGGGGAACAGCTCCGCCCGATAGACAGCGAACGCTGGGTACGCCATTGCTGCGGTGAAGCCACCGCCGAGCGAGAGCGCCCACATGGCCGGACCGCCGACGAAGAACGCGCCGACGATGCAGGCGGTGGAGATGGGTGTGCACACCGCAATCAGTCGACGGCGACCGATTGAGTCGGCGAGCTGACCACCAACGATCAGCCCGATCGACGCCGGCGTTCCCGTCGCCAGGGTGAAGAGTGCAATGCCCCCACCGCTGTAGCCGCGGATGTCGTCGAGATAGCGGTTCTGGAAGAAGGAAGCGGGCGCGACGAAGAGGTTGGCGGAGAGGGCGACCCCCGCGATCAGGGCCAGCCGCCGGCGATTCATGGATGGCGCGATCGGGTGTGCCATCTCGAATCGCCGGGTCTCTGTGAGGTGGCGGGCAAGGCTGACAGCGATCGGCAACCAGATCAGCGAGAGCAGATAGACGAACCGCCAGCCTTCCTTGCCGATGTCGGCCAGCTTGAGGGCACCGACGGCGACGCCGGCGCCGAGGCCTGCCGACATCGCCAGCACGCTGACGGCGTATGCCCGACTGTTGCGCGGCATGTCTTCCGCAGCTGCGACTGCGGCCAACAACGCAAGTGCGATGCCCAGCGGGCGGGCGACCGTTTGTGAGACGACGAGCACCCCGAATGTCGGAGCCAGAGCACCTAGCGCACAAAACAGCGGCGTCAGCCATGCAAGAAGGACGATCGTTCGGCGGCGCCCGACCCTGTCGGCCATGACGGCAAATGGCAGCGCGATGACCACGCCGACACGAACGATGGCGCCGCCAACGCTCTGCCCTGTATTGGAGATGCCAAAGCTGTTGGCAGCGAAGCTGGCGGTCTGGGTGAACAGCGTGTTGGCGAACGCTGCCGAGCTGGACGCCACGGCTAGCAGTGCGAGCGTACGCACCTGGCGTTCGTTGAGACGATCGGGCGGTGCCCACCACGGGCTGCCTGCGCCAGCCGGTCGACGGTGGCGAAGCGCGCGCCGAATGGGCAGCGCAAACAGCCACCCGAACCACGGAATCGCAAGGCGATACGTCGTGGTCTCCACGACACTGCCGTTGTCGGCGTGTGTGACTTCGCGTCGATACTGGCGGAAGGGACCCGTCTCCTGCGAGAACGATCCATCTGCCTCGATCCGTTCGTCGAGCACGTCACTGCGCTCAGCGCGAGCCGCGGAGGCCTGCGGCGAACCAGCCGCCCACACCCGGGTGATGGTGCGCGGAGTGTGAGTGGACAGCCGCGGCACCGCCCCAACGCTAGCCCTTGGGCCTTCACGGGCCATCGTGGTGAAGTCCGCGTGCTCGACGGTGGGCGTGGGGATTGGGGCATACTTGACGGCGCCATGAACGAAGAACGTATTCTCATCCGGCGTGCCGGCCCCCTCCACGGTGAGGTCGTCATCCCCGGTGCGAAGAACTCGGTGTTGAAGTTGATGGCCGCCACCCTTCTGGCCGACGGCGTCTCCACGCTCACCAACGTGCCCGACATCGCCGACGTCAGCATCATGAGCGACTTGCTGGCAGCCATCGGTGTGCGCAGCGAGTTCCTCGGCAACGGCACGTTGCGGATGACGAACACCGGCGACATCTCTCCCATTGCACCGTACGAACTTGTCGAGCGCATCCGAGCCAGCATCAACGTGCTCGGCCCGCTCCTCGGTCGCTTCGGCCGCGTGTCGCTGTCGCTGCCCGGCGGCGACGATTTCGGTAGCCGACCCATCGACATGCACCTCAAGGGTCTGGAAGCAATGGGCGCCTCCTTCGAGCTGCAGCACGGGGTCGTGGAGGCCCGGGCCGACCGCCTGCACGGCGCAGAGATCACGCTCGAGTTCCCAAGCGTTGGTGCCACTGAAAACATCCTCACCGCGGCCGTTCATGCCAAGGGGTACACGGTCATCGACAATGCTGCGCGTGAGCCAGAGATTGCCGACCTGTGCTTCTTCCTCGTCGGAATGGGCGCCCAGATCACGGGTATCGGGTCATCGACACTCGTCATCGAAGGCGTCGAGCCCGGCGAACTGCACGCCACCGATCACCAGGTCGTGCCCGACCGCATTCAGGCAGCGACCTACCTGGCCGCTGTGGCCGTCAGCGGTGGTGAAGTGGTGCTGCGTGGCGCTCGCACGGACCACATGGAGATGCTGCTGCGTCGTTTCCACGACATGGGTCTGACGGTGACAGCGGTGGGCGACGGTCTGGCTGTGTGGGCCAATGGGCGCCTCCGCAGTACCGACGTCGCCACGCTGCCCTACCCCGGTATCGCCACGGACTACAAGCCGTTGATCGTCACCATGCTGGCGGTTGCCGACGGCGTGGGCATCGTGACCGAGAACCTGTATCCCGGCCGCTTCCGCTACGTCGAGGAACTGCAGCGCATGGGTGCCGACATTCGAGCCGACGGCCATCACGCGGTCGTGCGTGGGGTACCGCACCTCAGCGGTGCCCCGGTACGGGCCCCCGACATTCGTGCGGGTGCAGCGCTCGTTGTTGCCGGGCTCGCCGCCGAGGGCGAAACGGCAGTGACGGGCGTGCACCACGTCGACCGTGGCTACGACGATCTGGTTGGTCGGCTTGCCGCGTTGGGTGCCGACATCGAGCGAGTTCCGGCGAGCTAGCCGTTGTCGGGCGTGTCATGGGTGGGTTGCGCGTCGCGATCGCGATCGACCCGGTTCTTGGCCAGCTTGAGTAGGCCGATGATCACCGCAATCGGGCCGAGCACCAGCAGGATTTCGTCCCAACCGCCCTGATGCGCCAGCAGCGCCATCACGTTGCCTCGATGACGACGAGCACATCCTCGGTGATGTGACTCTCCACCTCATAGGTGCCTGGCGCGTCGATGGTGAAGTTCAGCGTGACCATCTGGCCGGCTTCGGCCGCTTGCTCGAGGTCGATGCCATGCACATGGAACTCATCGGCGGCGTCAGGATTGGTGATGTTGAGCGTTATGTCGGAGCCGACAGTGACGAGCTCGATGCGCTCCGGGTCGCTGTCGCGACCGACCACGACGTCGATCTGCACCGGCCCGCTGAGCGGCACATCCGACGACGAATCCTCCGCTACAGCGGTGTCGACGGTGGTGGAATCGGGCATCCGCAGCGTGGTGTCCGCCGCTCCAGTCGCGGGGGTCGACTCGTTGGTCGAGTCGCCGCTGGACGAAGAATCGTCCCCACAGGCACCGAGCATCATCAAGGCCACTGAGATAAGGGCCAGGCACCGAACTGTTCTCATTGTCGCAATCCTAAGGTTTGTCCTGCTTCAATGGTCGCTCGGCTCCTCGCGAAAGTTCCCCATGCGCACCCAAGTGGAAGAAACGATCGAAGTGATCCGTCCGGCGCTACAGGCCGATGGCGGCGACATCATCCTGCGTGATGTCGACGAGGCCACTGGCATCATCACGGTCACATTGATCGGCGCCTGCGGTACCTGTCCGGCCAGCAGCCAGACGTTGAAGGCAGGCATCGAGCGGATCATGCGCGACCGCATTGATGGCGTCACGGAAGTCATCAACGTTGTTCCCGACGAGCTATGAGCCGTCGGTCAGCGCCGGTTTCGGAACTGTTTGCAGCCGCCTGTAGCGGCGACCGTGGGTCGCTGGCCAGGTTGCTGTCGCTGGTGGAGCGCGGCGGCGATCAGGCGCGCGAAGTCAGCCGGCTCTCGTACCCGCTGTCCGGTGCTGGTTACACCGTTGGTCTCACCGGTGCCCCGGGTGCCGGGAAGAGCACGCTGACCTCCGCAATCATCGGCCATTTGCGCGCCGGCGGTCAGGAGGTTGCGGTGCTGGCGATCGACCCGTCGTCACCGTTCACGGGTGGTGCAATTCTGGGTGACCGGGTGCGAATGCAGGACCATGCCACCGACCCGGGCGTGTTCATCCGCTCGATGGCCACGCGCGGGCATCTTGGAGGTCTGTCGCTGGCGACGCCCGAAGCGGTGCGCTTGCTCGATGCAGTCGGTCGGCGATGGACGCTGGTGGAGACGGTCGGCGTCGGCCAGGTGGAAGTGGAGATTGCGGGCAAGGCCGACACGACGGTCGTGGTGGTCAACCCTGGATGGGGTGATTCGGTGCAGGCCAACAAGGCCGGGCTGATGGAGATTGCCGACATCTTCGTGATCAACAAGGCCGACCGCAAGGGTGTGGAAGACACCCGCCGCGACCTGGAACAGATGCTCGAGCTCAGCGACCTTTCCCACGAGGCTTGGCGTCCATCGATCATTCCCGTGGTCGCCACCGAGAAGTCCGGTGTGCCCGAGCTGTGGTCAACGGTGGAAGCACACCGCGCCTTCATCGAAGCCAACGGAGAGCTGACCCGTCGCCGCGAGTTCCGCCTCCGCGAAGAGTTGCGTGAGATCGTGGCGCGCCGCTTGGAGCAGCGCGCCCGCGAGCTGGCCACCGGCGACCGCTGGACCGAGCTGCAAGAAGCCGTGTTCAACCGCACCATCGACCCGTGGACTGCTGCCGATGAGATGCTGAAGTCGGTCGGCGCCTAGAGCGATTTGGCGAGCCGCACTAGGGTGCGGCCATGGGTGAACTGGTGTTGGTCGAGCGGCGTGACGATGGCGTGGCTGTGGTCACGCTCAACAGTCCAAAGGTGAATGCGTTGTCGCAGGCACTGTTGGCCGAGCTGTACGAGGTGGCGATCGACCTGACGCAGAACCCGGCGGGTGCTGTCGTGATCACCGGCGGCCCGCGGCTGCTCGCTGCCGGCGCCGACATCAGCGAGTTCGGCGGCGCCGATGAAGGCCGCGCGATTGGTGAGGGGTTCCATCGTGCACTCGACGCCGTGGCCGCGATTCCACGGTTCGTCATCGCAGCCGTCAGCGGGTACGCGCTGGGTGGTGGATGCGAACTGGCGCTTGCGTGCGACTATCGAATCGTCAGCGAGCGTGCCGTCTTCGGCCAGCCGGAGGTGCTGCTGGGCATCATCCCCGGTGGTGGCGGAACGCAGCGGTTGCCGAGGCTTGTGGGCGCCAGCCGAGCCAAGGAGATGATGATCACCGGCCGTCAGGTGAAGGCGGAGGAAGCGCTGCGCATCGGCCTCGCCGACGAAGTGGTACCGGGCGACGAGCTCATGGACCGCGCGCTCACCCTGGCCGCCGAGGTCGCCAAGGGTGCCGTTCAGGCGCAGGCATTGATCAAACGGGCGGTCGACGAAGGCGTCGAAACCGATCTTGCCGGCGGCCTGGGTGTGGAGCTCGGTCTGTTCGAGGCCATCTTCCACACAGAGGACAGCCGAATCGGCGTGGCGAGCTTCCTCGAGAGTGGCCCCGGCAACGCAAGTTTCACCGGGCGCTAGCCCCGCCACCGGCGTTCCCAGGAAGGTTCTGGGTGTCCTCAGTTCCGGAAGCCGGAAACGGCGACACCCAGTCCCGCCACCGAAACGTACGACACCCATTTGCGCGCGCAAGCAGTTTCTGGGCAGTAGCAGTCCCAAAGCTGGTTCTGGGTGTCCTCAGTTCCGGATTCCGGAACTGGCGCCACCCAGCACCACCAGCAGCAACCTCAGCGGCGCCAGATGTCTTCGTCGCCGGCGATCATCATCGGCGGCGGCGTAGGAGCGGGCGCTGGCCTGGCAGCGAAGTTCGTCGGCGTCGCGGTGGGTGTTGGCGAGGCGGGCATGGAGTCAGGTAACCCGACCGGCGCCTCCGGCAGCCGGGCTGCACGAAGGCCGACAAGCTCAATTGCGATTGCCGCCGCCAGAATCAGTGCAGCCCACGCAAGGTTTCCGAGCGCCGCATTGAGAAACTGCTGAAGCTTCCACTTGAACGGAAAGTCAGTCGAGGGTCCCCCGTAGAACTCGCTCTGATCGACGGTCGCCGCAAACCAGCCATTGACGACTGCGCCGACGACGATGGCGACCGCTGCGATCTTCAGGATCTTGGCCCCTCGCCGCGCAACGCGGGAGATCTGTGTCGTCACGATCTCCTTCGAAAGAGTCTCCACCTCGTTCATTTCGATCATTCGGTGTGCACTTCCAGGGTTCAGCTGGCCCAGGCGATGAGGCCGAGTTCCACCGGGGAGATGAGGTTGGGGTGGAATGGGACGGCGCGGACGGTGAGGCCGTAGGGGCCGGCTTCGCCCACGGTGTACGTGGCTTCGAACATGCCATCGCCGACGAAGCTGAGATTGACGACCGCTGGGGCACCGACGAACTCGCCCTCCGAGTCGACGGCGCCGTGCAACACCTGCACCGCCATGTCGTCGACACCGAGACCGTCGAGGTCGACGTGTGCGCGCACCTGCCGTTGGTCACCCTCGTTGGCAGGGATTGTGTCGGATTCGACCGAGACAACCTTCACCGACGGCCAGGCAGCACGAACGCGATGTTTCCACTCGGCCAACTGCTTGGCCGGTTCTCCACCATCGGCATTCGCCAGACGCGACCCTGCGGCGGCCGGCTCGTAGAGGTCGGTGGTGTAATCACGCACCATTCGTGCTGCGGTGACGAACGGCCCGAGCGACTTCCAGTTGTGCTCCATCTTCTGGATCCAGCCATGGGGCAGCGCGTCGTCGCCACGGTCGTAGAACAGTGGCATCACTTCCCGCTCGAGCAGCCCGAACAGGCTGGTGGCCTCGCGCTGGTCGCGGCGACTGGTGTCGGGGTCGTCGTCGGCGGAGTTGATGGCCCATCCGTTCTCGCCGTCGAAGCACTCGTCCCACCACCCATCGAGGATGCTGCAGTTGAGTGCGCCGTTGAGTGCAGCCTTCATGCCGCTGGTGCCACACGCTTCGAGCGGGCGGCGGGGGTTGTTCAGCCACACATCGCAGCCGTGATACATGATGCGGGCGACCGCCATGTCGTAGTCGGGTACGAACACGAAGCGATGGCCGACGTCGAGCTGGCGAGCAAACAGTTCGATGTCGCGGATCATGTCCTTGCCTGGCTGGTCGGCAGGGTGTGCCTTGCCGGCGAACACGAACTGCACCGGACGATCGGCGTCGAGCAGCAGGTTGCGCAGACGATCGGGCTGCGAGAGCAGCAGCGTGGCCCGCTTGTACGTGGCGAAGCGACGGGCGAAGCCGATGGTGAGTGCCTTCGGATCCAGCAAGGCATCACCCAGTCGCGAACGCACGAATGTGACCAGCTCGGCTCGGCCCTTGGCGCGTGCCGCCCACACTTCGCCGGGGTCGAGGTGGTTGACGCCGGCCCACGAAGCTTCGTCAGCGCCGTCCCACACGGGGCCAACGCTCTTGGCGAGCAGGGGAGCGATGTGGCTGCTCACCCACGTGGGTGCGTGCACGCCGTTGGTGATGGCCCCGATCGGCACTTCCTGGTGTGGCACGTCGGGCCACAGCTCTGCGAACATTTCGCGGCTGACTTCGCCATGAAGTTGTGCGACGCCATTGGCGCGGCCGGCCAGGCGAAGGCCCATCACGGCCATGTTGAACTTGCCGTCCTCGTCGTCGGGACGGCTGCCGATGCCCATCAGCTCGTCGAACGTGAGGCCGTACGACTCGGCGAAGCCGGCGAAGTACTTCGTCATCAGCTCGGGCGAGAAACGGTCGATACCGGCGGGCACCGGAGTGTGCGTGGTGAACACGCCACCGGCGCGAACGGCCTCGACGGCTTCGCGGAATGTGAAACCGGTGGCCACCAGCTCGCGAATGCGCTCCAACGACAGGAACCCGGCGTGGCCTTCGTTGGTGTGGAAGACCTGCGGCTGCAAGCCCAGAGCGCGCAGCGCGCGAACGCCACCGATGCCCAACACCATCTCCTGGCGAAGTCGATGCTCGGTGTCGCCGCCGTACAGGCGGTTGGTGATAGCGGCTGCCTCGTGGCTGTTGCCCTCCACGTTGGTGTCCAACAGGTAGAGCTGCACACGACCGACCTCGACGCGCCAGACTTTGATCTTCACGTCTTCATCACCGATCTGCAGCGTTACCCGCACGTCGGTGGGGTGCAGCGCCAGGCCCAACGGGTCGAGGGGTGGGTAGCGCTCTTCCTGGACGCCGTCGGCGTTCAGGCTCTGGCGAAAGTAGCCCTCGGCGTACAGCAGGCCAACGGCAACCAGCGGCAACCCCAGGTCGGAGGCAGCCTTCAGATGGTCGCCGGCGAGAATGCCGAGGCCACCCGAGTACTGCGGCAACGTCTCGGAGATGCCGAACTCGGGGGAGAAGTAGGCCACGAGGCCCAACGGCGATTCGGCACGGCTCTGGAACCAGCGCGGCGCCTCGACGGCATCGCGTAGGCGAGCGGCGGCAGCGTCGGTGGCGGCGATGACCTCAGGGTCGGCGGCGAGCGCTTCCCAGCGAGTGGCGCTGATGGCTGCCAGCAGGCGCAGCGGGTCGCGACCGGTGGACTTCCACAATGTGGGGTCCAGCCGCTTGAAGAGTGCCTGCGTCTCGCCGTCCCATGTCCAGTGCAGGTTGAAGGCCACCTGCGACAGCGCCCCCAATGCCGATGGAATGGCGGGGACAACATTGAACTCTTTGACTGCACGCATCCGGTAGAGACTAGTTGAGGAGCGACCCACCGGGTTCTGAGACATGTGCGACACCGTGACGTTCCGAGGGCAAACCGCACGCGCCCCGGTACACGTGCACTGTCTCCACAGCGATGGCGTCCCAGGTGTAGGTCTTGCCCAGCAGTGCTGCCGCATTGGCTCTCATCCGATCAGCCGCTGTCGGATCGGCCAGCACGTCGGCGATGCGATCGGCGAGTTCGTGATGGTTGCCGGGTTCGAAGAGCATGCCCGCGTCGGTGCCTTCGACGATTTCGGCGAGGCCACCCGTTTGGGCAACGATCGTCGGTGCGCCAGCGGCCATTCCTTCCAGGGCGACGATGCCGAACGGTTCGTACAGCGACGGAATCACGACGCAGCTCGCACGCTGCAGCATCTCGTGGAGCTCCTTGTCCGGCACGAACCCAGCGAGCTCGACGATGTCGCTGACGCCTTCCATGTCGATCTGCGTTTGGAGCTCGGGTAGATACGTGCCACGACCAGCGATCACACAGCGAACGCCCGGCACGCGCGGGCGAAGCTCGCCGATGGCGCGTGCCAGAACCTGAAAGCCCTTCTCGTACTGAATGCGACCCCACGCAATGACCAGTGGTTCTCGCTGGCTGGCCGGTGCGGGCACGGCGCCCTTCCAGCGATCGGTGTCGATCCCGTTGGGCACCAGGTGCACTTTCTCTGCGGGCAGTTCGAAGCTATGGATGATTTCGCGCAGCATGAAACGCGAACAGGCGATGATCTCGCGTGCCTGATAGGTGAGCCACCACTCGACGGAGTTGATGCTGCCCGGCAGGCCGGGGGGCAAGTGCCCTCCGTGGCGACCGCGCTCGGTGGCGTGGATGGTGGCCACCAGCGGCACGTCCAGCAGTGTCTTGAGCGTGTCGCCAGCCCACGCCACCAGCCAGTCGTGGGCGTGGATGACTTCCGGCTTCCAGTCGCCCAGTTGGGCCGACAGCTGCACGAGCTGATGGTTGGCCGACGCCATGCGTGCGACCAGATCGTCGTCGGGCAACCACGGCATGCCGGGGTCAGCGCGGAGCACGCGCACTCCGTCGACCACCGCATCGTCAGGTTCGTCGGGGTGGTGCAAACTGCACACGACCACCTCATGGCCGGCGCGCTGCATGGCTCTGGCCAGGCCGTCGACGTGGGCAGCAATGCCGCCAACGACGAGCGGCGGGTACTCCCACGACAGCATCAGCACACGCACGGCTGCGAACGTAGCAGCGGTGGGGGTGGACGGTGCCGTACGCTCGGACTGTGGTGCTTTCCGATCTCGACCTTCATCTCTTCGGCGAGGGAACTCACCGTCGCCTCTGGCAGCTTCTTGGTGCGCAGCCGCTTCCTGGTGGTGGCGTGCGCTTTGCTGTATGGGCGCCCAACGCACGGTCGGTGGAAGTGCTGGGCGACTGGAACAGCTGGGCGTCGGGCACGATGCTCGTGCCGCAGGGCTCGTCCGGCATCTGGGCGTTGGTGTGCTCAACAGCCCAGCCCGGCCAGCGTTACAAGCTGGGTGTGACCTCAGCTGCCGGCGCGTACGTGCTGAAGGCCGACCCGATGGCACGCCAGAGCGAATGCCCGCCGTCGAACGCAAGCGTGGTGCCACAGCCCGATACCTACATTTGGGGCGACGACCGGTGGATGACCGCCCGCACTCACGCCCCCGGTACGCCGCTGCGCATCTATGAGGCGCACATCGGTTCGTGGCGTTCTGGGGTCGACAGCTACGTCGAGTTCGGCGAGCAACTTGCCGACCACCTGATCGCGCTCGGCTTCACCCATGTCGAGCTGCTTCCTGTCGCCGAATACCCTTTCGGTGGCTCGTGGGGCTACCAGGTCAGCGGCTACTACTCGCCGACAGCGCGTTACGGCACACCCGACGATCTGCGGGCGATGGTCGATACTCTCCACCGTCGCGGCATTGGCGTGATCATCGACTGGGTACCCGCACACTTCCCGAAGGACGATTGGAGTCTCGCCCGCTTCGATGGCACTGCGCTCTACGAGCACGCCGACCCTCGCCAGGGCGAGCACCCCGATTGGGGCACGTATGTCTTCAACTACGGCCGCGATGAGGTGCGCAACTTCCTGGTGGCGAACGCGTTGTATTGGCTGCACGAGTTCCACATCGACGGGCTGCGCGTCGATGCCGTCGCCAGCATGCTGTACCTCGACTACTCGCGGCCCGCCGGCGGCTGGGTGCCCAACCGCGAGGGCGGCCGCGAGAACCTGGAAGCCATTGCGTTCTTGCGCGAGCTGACTTCAGCGGTCGCCGACGAACTGCCCACGGCGATGATGATCGCAGAGGAAAGTACGGCCTGGCCGAAGGTCACGCACCCGATCGAGTTCGGTGGGTTGGGCTTCACGCACAAGTGGAACATGGGCTGGATGAACGACACGTTGGGCTACATGCAGCACGATCCTGTGCATCGCCGGTTCCACCATCGTGAGCTGTCGTTCGGCCTGCTCTACGCCTTCAGCGAGCGCTTTGTGTTGCCGCTGAGCCATGACGAAGTGGTGCATGGCAAGGGCAGCCTGCTGGGAAAGATGCCCGGCGACGATTGGCAGCGCTTCGCCAACCTGCGGGCGTTGTACGCCTGGATGTGGGCGCTGCCCGGTGCACCGTTGCTGTTCATGGGTGCCGAGATCGCACCGTTCACGGAGTGGAACGAATCGACGGGGCTTCCGTGGCATCTACTGGATCACGCCCCGCACCGCGGCATCCGCGACCTGCTCGCAGAACTCAATCGGGTGATCTCCGCCTGGCCGGCATTGTTCGAGCGCGATCACGAAGCCACGGGTTTCCAGTGGCTCGACGCTGACGACGCCGACCACTCGATCTTCGCCTTTCTGCGGTGGGGTTACGCCGGCGGCACCTCAGTTGCGACGGTCGCCAACTTCACCCCAGTGCCTCACGGCGGCTATCGCGTGGGGCTGCCGTGGGCGGGCGAGTGGCAGGTACTGCTGGACACGGATTCGCCGAACTACGGCGGCAGCGGCTTCGCCGGGTACGACCTGGAAGGGCTGCGTACGGGTAGCGCGGTGGTCACTGCCACCACAGAGGTGCCGTGGCAGGGCCAACCAGCTTCCGCAGTCGTCGACGTGGCGCCGCTGGCAGTGCTGTGGTTGGGTGCTGCCCGGCCGTGAAGCCGTGGCGCGACGAACGACTGCGGCCCGTACTTGCGGCGTGTGTCACCCTCGGCTTCGCAGTCGGGGTGTTCGCCGTGTCGTTCGGGGTGACGTCGGTGTCGGCCGGGGCATCGGTGGGGCAGACCTGCGCGATGTCGCTGCTGGTGTTCACGGGCGCGTCGCAGTTCGCCGCCGTCAGTGTGTTCGGAGCGGGCGGTTCGGCGGCCTCGGCCTTTGGTGGTGCGGCGCTGTTGGCTGCCCGCAACAGCGTGTACGGACTGGCGATGGCGCCGCACCTTCGCGGCAGCCTGGGCCGACGCCTGGTGGCGGCGCAACTGACGATCGACGAGTCGACGGCGATGGCGGCAGCACAGGAGGACGAGTCGCACCGAGTCGCCGCGTTCTGGATCACCGGGTTGAGCGTCTACCTGTTCTGGAACGTCGGCACGCTGATCGGCGCGCTGCTGGGGTCTGCGATCGACCCCAAGGTCTTGGGTCTCGACGCTGCGTTCCCTGCCGCGTTTCTGGCGATCCTGTGGCCGCTGCTGCGTGAGCGCCGGTCGGCGATGGCTGCACTGATCGGTGCGTCGGTGTGCCTTGTGTTGATTCCGTTCGTGCCAGTCGGCATCCCCATCCTGTGTGCCGCGGTGGGCATCCTGGTCGGTGTGCCGTCGCCATCGGTAGCGGCCCCGGTCGGTTTCGAGGTGCAGTCGTGACCTGGACGTTCGTGTTCGCACTGGCCGCAACGGCCTACGCGTTCAAGGTGCTCGGCCTGGTGCTGGTCGGTGACCGTCGGTTGCCCTCGGTACTTGATCGCTGCCTTGCGCTGATTCCCGCCGCGCTGATCGCGGCCATCGTGGTGAAAGACACGTTCAGCATCGGCCAACACCTGCAGTTCGATGCCCGCGCGGCGGGTGTTGCCGCAGCTGCGGTCGCTGCCTGGCGCAAGGCTCCGCTGATCGCGGTCATCGTGATCGGCGCCACCCTCACCGCCGCCCTACGTGCAGCAACCTGAACCTGGACGGCGGCGGTCAGGCTGGAGGTTGCTCGACGAGTTTTTTGAGGCCGCGCAGGTTGCGCTGCCAGATTGCGCGCAACACGACCTTGCCGCCGATGTAGGCGCCGAGAGGGCCACCCAACCACCAGGGGAAGGTCAGCTCCTCTTGCCAGACGAAGCGCGTGCGCCGGCCGAGGTCGATGGGCTCCAGCGTGAACCTGCCGCTGCCGGTGACCAGCCCGGTGTGGCGTACGCCCATCACCTCGCCGGGCGTCCACTCGGTGATCTCCATGCGGTCGACCAGTTTGATGGGGCCAACCTTGGTGTCGCACAGGAACTCGGTGCCGACACCACGTGTCTGCGAACCTGTGAAGCGGATGGCGACGGCGTCGTGCATCCAGTCGACGTGGTTCTCGACTGGCTCGACGACTTCCCAGACACGGGCAGGTGCCGCATCGATTTCGATCGCAACACGGATCTGGGACATGGAGAAGCAGACCTGCGGATCAGGCCCCGACGGACACGCTGCGCAACTGCTGCGCTGCGGTCTCCGGGGGCACGATGTTGATCATCACGCCAGTACCACGCTCGAACCCGGCGGTGGTGACCAGCTTCGGGAAGAGGTGCACGTGCCAGTGGTACGACCCGTTGTAGTGGTGCGGGGCCGTGTGGAACACCAGGTTGTACGCGATGTCGCCGTGGACTTCGCGCAGCGCGATCAGCGAATCGCGGATGGCGATTCCGACGGCACCCAACGTGGTGTCGTCGCTGTCGGTGAGGTGCAGATCGTGGCTGCGCGGAATGATCAGCAGCTCGTACGGGGCACCGGCCCAGTAGGGGCTGACGCAGACCACGTCGTCGGTGGCGAACAGCACCCGCTTGCCGTCGACCAACTCGGCCTCGACGGTGGCGCACAGAATGCAACCACCTTCGAAACGAGTGAAAGCACGCTGTTCCTCGAGAATCTCGCCGGGAACGAAGGGCAACCCCAACAGCTGGCCGTGCGGGTGAGCCAGTGAGGCACCAGCTTCGCGGCCGTGATTGATGATGGCCTGCGTGTAGCGCACATGCTTGGTCGTGGCGTGTTCCTGCAACCGACGCTTGAGCATCAGCATCATGTCGGTGGCGTCTTGGTCGGAGCTGAGGTGCATACCGCCCTCATGGTCCGGCGTGAACACGAAGACCTCGTGAATGCCGCTGGACTCCGCCTCCACGTGCACTGGGCCGTGGTGATGAACTGCGAATGGCTCGTCGCCCTCGAAGGCCGGGTACAGGTTCGGAATGACCCGCATGCGCCAGTGGCCGCCGGCATCGAGTGTCTCCAGAGCGGGCAACGACGACTCTTCATTGCCGGGGCAGAACGGACAGGGTCGACCAGGTTCCGACTCGACCTGCGCGGTGCGCGGGGCGAAGTCGGTGGGGCGTTCGGCCCGATCTGCCACGATCGTGACCCATCGCCCGGTCAGCGGGTTCAGACGGAGTTGACTCACAGCTCCAACAGCCTACGACCTGTCGATGGGCGAAGGGTGGACGGAGCTCGAATTTGCGCGGGTCCCCTTGCAAAAGACCGAGACTTGACGTTCGCTCTCCGTGGTGAACGGTGTGCGGTCGAATGCCTCCCACCGGTCGTTCAACGTCAGCCCAGCGAGAGCGGCCATTGCATCCAGCTGTGCGGTGGTTGCCCAGCGAATGCTCCACGGCCGCAGTCGGACGCCGCCAGCCTCGGTGATGTCGATGAATTGGCCCTCGGCGAGCTGGTCGGCTGCGTTGGCGGAACTGACGCTGAGCACGACCCTGTTCGCAGCAATCGAGCGGACAGTGATGCTGGAGGTGGGGTCGTGCGCAGGGTCAGGTACGAACGCCTCGATGACGAAGCACCCGCCGTCGACGAGCCGTGTGGCCACCGCTGCAAAACAGGCTTGCTGGCGCTCCTGGGTCAGCAGGTTGAAGAACGTGTTGTAGGCGACGAACACGAGGGCAAATGGTCCGTCCGGCATCTCGTCGACCATGTCGCCGAGATGGCGCTTCACCTGCGCGCCCCCTTCCTTCGCAACCAGTTGCTGCAGCATTCGCTCGCTGGAATCGAGGCCGTGTACCTCCAACCCGGCGGTGGCCAGTGGAATGGCCAACCGTCCTGTGCCGACTCCCAGTTCCAGCACGCGGTCACCGCCGGCGGCATCGGTGAGTTCGACCAGCGCGCGGGTGGTTGCATCAACATCGCTGATGCCGTGGTACCACTCGTCGTACACATCGGCGAATGAGTCGCCGTAGCTCGCGTCGTCGTAGCCCCGCATCACCCCATCTTGGGCCACGCGAGTGTGGGGCCGCCAGCTGAATCGTCGATGCGATCACGTTGCGCCGACGGATTCGGCCAGAATGGCCAGGTGAGCCAATGGGCGGGCATTGAATCGGGATCGGCCGCGGTGCCAGCGGTGGCTCGCGCGGACGGGGGCGTCGTCCGCGAACCGCCCGTGCCCCGCCTGCGCCGCACCGAGCGGCTGATCGTTGGCTCCATCGACGGTGCCGCTCACGTGCTGCAGCGCTGCGCGCGTACGGTGCTCCTGGGCTCAGCGATTCTCATGGTGCCGATGGTTGCGGTCGGTGTGCTCTTGGCAGTGCTGGCGTTCGATCGTTTTGATGCCGTGGAGGGATTGCTGGGCGACCGCGGGTACATCGGCGCCGAGTCCGGCTTTGTGTTCTTGGCAGCTGCCCTGCAGTCGTTCACTGCGCATCTCATCGGCGCCTACGCCGCAGTCTTCGTGGTGCGCTATCAGATGGGCGGCTCACCCAGCATCGGCGAGTGCGTGCGGGCGGTGTTGCGTCGGCTGCCGCTGCTGATTGCGACCTGGCTGCTGACGCACTGGTGGGCCTTGCTGTTCGATGTGTGGTTGATCAACTCCGACCGGAGCACGGTGGCCGCCTTGGTCTGGATCCTGCCGCTGGGCGCGTCGTTGCTCAGTACGTGCGTGCTACTCGTCACGCCGGTGATGATGGGCGAGAAGCTCGGCTTTGCTGCCATCCCGCGTGCGTGGCGGCTGGTGCGTACCCGCTTCGGCGCTGCCTTCGGTTTCGTGTGGGCGTGCGGTGTGCTGGCTGTGATGTTGTTCGCATTCATTGCCTTCCTGCCGCAACTGGCCGAAAGTACGGGCCTGATCACGTTCGGGTCGTACGCCTGGTTGGCCCAGGGCATCACCTTGCAGTTGGCACTGCTGATCGTGATCCCCTTCACGGCGATGGCGACTGCGCAGTTCTACTTGCAGATCCGCGTTCATGCGGAGGGTCTCGACATTGCGTTGGCCGCCGATCGAGCATTCGGTCGCACCGAGTGATCACTGAATTGATCACTCGCGCGTGGCTCGCCGGCACTCCACCCGCCGACCCCCTCGGCCCGGTGAACCAGGACCCTGATGCCGTGCGCGAAGAGGCGTGCAAGCTGGTCAGCAAGGACACGTCGGTGTGCTCTGCGCCCGAACCCCCGAAGCCACCAAAGGTCGACAGCGGTGGCTTCGACCTCAGCATCGTGTCGTTGCTGTTGTGGGTGTTGCTGATCGCGGCTGTCGTCGGCCTGGTGTACATGTTGGTGCGCTGGGCGGCGACGAAGTCCGGGCGGACCGCTGCTCGCAAGAAGTCTGTTGCCGACGACGACGACGGCGACGTCGTCGAGCGCGATGCCGTTGCCGTTGACCGTGCGCGTGAGCCGACCAACTGGCGTGCGGAGGCCGAACGGCATCGACTCGCGGGTCGGTATCGCGACGCCTTGCGGTGCCGCTATCGGGCACTGGTGGGCGACCTGGCCCGGCGCGGGTTGATCGATGAGATTCCCGGCCGCACCACCGGCGAGGAACGTGCGCAACTGGGTCTCGTGACGCCCGCCGCGAGCACACCGTTCAACTCGGCAGCCGATCTCTTCGACGGCGCGTGGTACGGCCACCAGGATGTCGGAGCGGCCGAAGACGTCCACTTCCAGGCTTTGGAACGCGACGTTCTGGCGACCGCAACTCAGGCGCGCCGATGAGTCCGCGCCGCATGGCCGGTACCCAAGCGACAGGTGGGCGCGTTGGCATCACCGCGCTGCTGCTGGTGGTCGCGGCAGTCGGAATGCTGTTGCTGCTGCGTGCGCAACCTGACCCCGAGCCGTTCGATCCGCGCAGCGGGGCAGCCAGTGGGACACGTGGCCTGGTCGTGCTGCTGGAGCACGAGGGAGCGACGGTCGACATCGTGCGAGCGGTGCCACCCGTTGGTTCGCAGCAGCGGGTGCTCGTTCTGGAAGACCGGCTGAACGACAGGCAACGCCGCGATCTGCTGGCGTTCGCCGAGAGTGGCGGCGTGGTGATCGTGGCCGATCCGAACAGCGCGCTCACCGGTGAAGTGGGCGCCACGAGTACCGTCACCGACCAGGTCCCATCCTTCGACGACAACGATGTGAACTCCCAGATCAACGTGCCGCTTGGCGAATGCACCATCGCCGCATTCGATCGTCTGCGCGGCGTGTTCGTTCGGACAGGAGTGCGTTTTCGTGATGTCAGCGCGACGGCGCCCGCCTGCTTCGGAAATCAATCGGGTTCCTTTGCCGTTGTTGCATCACGAGGGGCTGGGCTCATCGTGCAACTGGGCGACAACGAACTGTTCACCAATTCACTGCTGCGCTACGCCGACAATGGGCCGCTGGCGACGGCGTTGCTGGCACCCGTCGATGGCGCTCGTGTTGACATCCTCCTTGGCCAGGAGGCGGCGAAGACCGTGGCAGATATCGGGTCGGGAGAGCGAACGCTCTCGGATCTGGTTCGGCCCGGCGTGTGGATGGCCTTGACACAACTCGTCATTGCCTTCGTCGTCTTTGCGACAGCTCGCGCCATCCGCCCAGGCCGACCTGTTCGCGAGCCCGAGCAGGTGCCCATCGCCGGCAGCGCGTTGGTGGTGGCGACGGGCAATCTGATGCAGCGGGCGCAGCATGCGCAACGCGCCGGCTGGCTTTTGCGCGGGAACCTCTACCGGTCGCTGTGTCAGCAGTTCCGACTGCCGCCCACCACGTCCATCGACGCGCTCGATGCCGCGGTTTCGGGGCAGACCTCGCTGCCGTCGGGACAGGTCGCGGCGGCGCTGCAGCGCGAGGTGCAGGACACTGCCGGGCTGTTGCGGCTCAGTGCTTCTCTACAAGCAATCCGTGAAGCGACCCCCTTGGGGCGCATCGAAGGCGAAGGAGTCAACTCGTGAACGAAGAAATCAGGTCCCCCCTGCAGGCCGTCTTGGCGGTACGCGACGAGGTGGGCAAGGTGGTGGTTGGTCAGGAGGGTGTGCTCACCGGTGCCATCGCGGCGTTGTTGGTCAATGGTCATGTGCTGTTGGAAGGTGTGCCCGGCGTTGCCAAGACGCTGCTGGCGAAGAGCCTGGCTGCGGCATTCGACATGAAGTTCACGCGCTTGCAGTTCACGCCCGACCTGATGCCCAGCGACGTCATCGGTCAGCAGCTGGTGGGCCAGACATCCGACGGCATCACCTTCAAGTTTCGTGAGGGGCCGGTGTTCACCAACCTGCTGCTCGCCGACGAGATCAACCGCACGCCACCCAAGACGCAGGCTGCGCTGTTGGAGGCGATGGAGGAGCGGCAGGTCAGCTTCGACGGCCATACCTATGCGCTGCCCGACCCGTTCCTGGTGATCGCCACGCAGAACCCGATCGAGTACGAGGGCACCTATCCGCTGCCCGAGGCGCAGCTCGACCGGTTCCTGTTCAAGCTGCAGGTGAACTACCCCACCTTCGAGCAAGAGCTGGAGATGGTGTCACGGCACGACCGGGGCATGAATCCGCATGACGTTCGCGGCTCGGGTGTTCGTCCAGTGGCCTCGGCCGCCGATCTGGCAGCGGGCCGCGCCGCCATTCAGCAGATTCGGGTCGAGCCGGCGGTGCAGCAGTACATCGTCAACGTGTGTCGCGCAACTCGTGAGTCGCGGTCGTTGCAACTGGGTGTGTCGCCGCGTGGGATCACCTGGCTGCTCCACGCATCGAAGGCATGGGCGTGGCTCAGCGGGCGCCAGTTCGTCACGCCCGACGAAGTCAAGGCAGTCGCCAAGCCATGCCTGCGACACCGCATCATGGTCCGACCCGAGCTCGAGCTGGAAGGCACATCGGCCGACGCTGTGCTCGACGGCATTCTTGCCACCGTCCCGACGCCTCGTTGAGCCCGCCCGGTTCGCATGAAGCACCGCATCGCCTACCCGTTGCCGACAGTGTGGTTCGCCGCGCTCGTTGCCGTCTCGGGTCTCGCGCTGTTTGCGTGGCCGGGCCGTAGCTGGAGTGCGCTGGTCGCAGTGGAGGCACTGCTGCTTCTGGCTTTCGTCGTGGACGCGGTGTCGTGTGTTGCGCCAAAGCGCATCGACGTGCAGCGCGAGGTCGACGAGTCGGTGACGATGGGGGAGTCGGTGACGCTGACGTGGTTGGTCGACAACCGAGCGTCGAGACCGGCGCGCGTCACGGTGACCGATGCACTCTGGCCCAGCCTGCAGGCTGAGCGCCGGCGAGTCAGTGCCACCCTGCGGCCGGGTGCGCGCCTGCGTGCGAAGACCGTGCTGCGGCCGAGTCGCCGCGGCCGGTTCCCACTGCGCGATCTCACCGTTCGCGTAGAAGGGCCGCTGCGCTTGGTGAATCGTCAGGCGACGCGCGCGGTGGAAGGCAGCCTGCGGGTGATGCCCGCGTACCCGAGCCGCGAGGAAGTGCAGCGCCGCATCCGAGTGCCGCGGATCCTCGAGGTGGGGCTGCGCAGTATTCGCACCAGCGGGGGCGGTACCGAGTTCGACCAGCTGCGCGACTTCCGACCCGACGACGAGTTCCGCCGTATCGACTGGCCGTCGACAGTCCGCCTGCAGCGTCCGATCGTCAAGCAATACCGGGCGGAACGCAATCAAAATGTGGTGCTGCTGTTGGACAACGGCCGCGTCATGGCCGGCACCGTTGGCGGTGTGCCGCGGGTCGAGCACGCAATGGATGCTGTGCTCGGTGTGGTGCAGGCAGCGACGAAGTTGGGTGACCGCGTCGGCATGCTGGCGTTCGACCGTCAAGTGCGCAGCATCGTTGTTCCGACCAACGGCAAGAGTCAGCTCGGTCGCGCCGCAGAGGCGATGTACATGCTGGAGCCTGAGTACAGCGAGAGCGCGTACCTGGCTGCGTTCAACTATGCCACCGCCCGCTTCCGTCGGCGCTCGCTCTTCATCGTGCTCACCGATCTCGTCGAGTCCGCTGTCGAGCAGGCGCTGTTGCCGGCGCTGCCGATCATCACGCGTCGCCATCTGGTTGTCGTCGCTGCCGTTCAGGACCCGGTCGTGAAGGAGTGGGCTGCGGGCGGCGACCACCAGTGGGCCAGCGAGGCCTATCGCGAGGCGGCTGCAGTCAACTTGTTGCACCAGCGGGCACGTGCAACTGCCCGTCTACGAGCGGCGGGTGCAATCGTCGTCGATGCCGCGCCGGGCAAGTTGGCCACCGAGTTGGTCGACAAGTACCTGGAAGTAAAGGCCAGCGGCCGCCTGTAGCCAGCGGCCGCCCCGGCACACAAACCTGTATGGCTGGCACCCAACTCTCTCCGTCAGTTCACCTCTTTCAGATCTACCCAGCGCCCGCACTCGGTAGGCAACTACGTTCGCGTCGTGGAGAGTTCTAGAACCAAGACCGTTCGGCCGGTGACGCTCGACGAGGTCGATTGCTATCTACTTTTGACCGAAGCGATCGCCGCAGGCTCGGGCGTCGACGGAGAAGGCCACTCTCACGCCTACAGCCGGTCTGAGCCCTTCGACGTGGACGCCGGACGCAGCTGCGAGGCGATCCGCTGGACCACACCGAGCGACGGTGTCGGGTATCGACGCGTGTGGGGACTCTTCGATCGAGATCAGATCGTTGGATACCTCCACCTCACAGGTGGCGACCTTCGATCCGAGCTACATCGCGCCGAACTGGGGATGGGCGTTGCCCGTTCGTACGGTCGCCAGGGCTGCGGACGCCGGTTGATGACGACGGCGATCGCGTGGGCGCGGAATCAGCCCAACAGCGACTCGATCGATCTCGGGGTGTTCTCGGACAACCCGGGGGCTCGGCAGCTCCACGAAGCTCACGGATTTCAAGTCGTCGGCCGATGCGCAGACCGGTTTCGGGTAAATGGGAAGTCCCTCGATGACATCGAGATGACTCTCGACATAGGTCAAATCTGAAAGAGGTGAACTGAGGAACGATATGGCACCCCGGCGCCGTCCGTCAGGCTGTTGCGCGGATTCAGGCGAGGGCGGCGTCAGGGGCGAAGGTTTCCAGGCCTTGGCGGCGTAGACGCACTGCATAGATGATGGTCCAGCCCCAGAACAGGGTGAATACGAACACTCCGATGCCGACTCGTATCCCTGTCGGCCATGGGCGACCGGTGACAAAGCCCTCCACGACGGCGGCCATCAGGAAGGCGACGATCAGTCCCACCAGGACACTGCCCGATCGGCGGGCCTCATCGGTGAGCGCGTTGAAGCGCGGTCGGTCACCGGGGTCGATGATCGACCACCCGATGCGCAGCCCGGCTGCCCCCGCGACGACGACGGCGGACAGTTCGAGCATTCCGTGCGGGAGTATCAACCCCCAGAATTTGTCGGCTTGGCCCGCATGCGTGAAGAGACCTCCGGCCATGCCACCGTTCGCACCGTTCCACGCCAGCAGCGCGGCGGTGACAACGCAGAGCAACACGCCGGCGGCGAAGGCGAGGAAGCCGACGCGGATGTTGTTGAAGAACACCTGGGTGGCGAAGTTCTGTGAGGGCTGGTTCGAGTAGTAGTCCTCGAAGTCTTGGTTGATGTACTGCTGGCCGGAACCGTCGGGCGCAGCGACATCGAAGGCGGTAGGGGACACTGAGAGCCAGATCTGGAAGGCAGCCCACGGCAGGAACGTCAGCAGCGCGGCAACGAGGATGTACTTGCGGAGGGCGTAGATGGCAGCCGGAAAAGTCACGGTCGCGAACTGAATGACACCGCGCCGCACCTCGGTATCGCGCTGCCCGTACAGCACACCATGAGCATCACTGACCAGCAGAGTGAGGCGATTGGTGAGCGCCGAATCTGCCGCATACGCGACTCGTGCGTTGGCCAGGTTGGCGCCCGCACGCTGATACAGATGGACCATCTCGTCGAGCTCGTCGGGGGTGACCTGAGTGACCTTGCGCGCTCGCTCCGTGAGCTGCTGCAGCCGCCACCATGCACCCTGATGTGCCGCCACGAACGCATCGATGTCCACTGCTTGCGTAGGGTAGTGGTCCGATGGATGGCATCGTCACCCCCGAAGCAGTCGTGCTCGACGTGGAGACGGCTGGCGTCGCTTCGAGGGTTTTCGCGGGCATCATCGACTTCACGATTCAACTAAGCATCCTGTGGCTGGGCGCCATGCTGTTGTCGATCAGTGGCTTGGTCGATTCGTCGTCCTTCAACATGGGGATTGCGCTCCTGATCGCAGCGGTGCTGATGGGCTATCCGGTCGTGTCGGAGGCACTGATGCGCGGCCGCACGATCGGGAAGCGGGCATTGGGTCTGCGCGCTGTGACGCTGGAGGGCGCACCCATCCGGCTGCGACACGCATTGCTGAGAATGATGGGCGGGCTCGTCGATCGCTACCTGCCGCCGCTGGGGGTGACCGGAATGCTGATGGTGATGGGCACCGCTCGTCACCAGCGTGTGGGCGACCTGATCGCTGGCACGATCGTGATTCGCGACCCAGACCGCACAGTGCTGCCACCGGCCGTGTGGTTCCCGGTGCCAGTGGGCCTGGAGGGGTTCGCCGCCACCATCGACCCGACAGCCATGACCGACGAGCAGTACACCGTCATCCGCAGCTTCCTGATACGTAACCGCGAGTTGTCGGTGAACGCCCGTTATGCCCTGGCCGCCGATCTTGCAGGACGCGCCGCATCGACCCTGCGCCACGATGGGCTGCGTCGGGTGCACCCTGAGGCGTACCTGCTGTGTGTGATCAGCCGCTATCAGCGCCGAAATTTCCCCACGCATCAGCCGACCGCCTGGCAGCCAGGCCAGGTCGCACAGCCACAATTCCGAACAGGTTCGTAGCCTGTAGGAATGTCCGCCTACACCTACCTCGACCATGCGGCCACCACGCCCATGCGCGCTGAGGCGGTCGCGGCAATGCTGCCGTATCTCTCGGAGCGATTTGCGAATCCGTCCGGTTCGCATCGGTTCGCGCGTGAAGCGCGAACGGCAATCGACGACGCCCGCGAGGTGGTGGCCGCCGTGGTCGGCTGCAAGCCCGGTGAGGTCATCTTCACCGGTGGCGGAACCGAGGCCGACAACACCTCGGTTCGTGGTGTTCTGGCCCGGCGCGGCGGCACCGCGGTATGTCCGGCCGCCGAGCATCACGCCGTGTTGGAGTGCGTGCACGTCACCCACGGCGTGGTGGTTGCAACGACAACCACCGGTGCCGTCGATTTCGATGCACTGGCGGCAGTGCTGGCCGGCACGCCCGATGTGTCGGTGGTCAGTGTGATGGCAGTCAACAACGAGGTTGGAACCATCAACGACATGGCAGCGGTCGCGAAGGTCGTGCGTTGTCACGCGCCGACAGCGGTGCTGCACACCGATGCCGTGCAGGCCGCCTGCTGGCTGGACCTGCGCACCATCTGGCTCCACGTCGACCTACTGGCGCTGTCAGCGCACAAGTTCGGTGGGCCCAAGGGCGTTGGCGCGCTGGTCGCTCGCGAGGGCGTCACCTTCCAGCCGGCGCTCATCGGCGGTGGGCAGGAACGCGAGCGGCGAAGCGGCACTCACAATGTTGGTGGCATCGTCGCTATGGCCGAGGCGCTGCGGCTCACCGATGCGCAGCGCAGCACAGAGTTGCCGCGCATTGCTGCGTTGCGCGATCGGTTGGTCGATCGGTTGGTCGCCGAGCTGTCGGGCGTGCACGAGACGGTGCCGCGAAACGCGAAGGTCGCCGGGTCTGCTCACCTGTGCATCGAAGGTATTGAGAACGAGGCGCTGCTGTTCTTGCTCGATGAGGCCGGCGTGTGCGCCAGCGCGGCGTCGGCGTGTGCGGCGGGCGCTATGGAACCTTCACACGTGCTGCACGCGATGGGCGTGCCGCGCGATCTGGCGCAAGGTGCGCTGCGCCTGACGCTGGGCACCACGTCCACTGCGGCCGATGTGGACCATGGCGTGGAGGTCATCGTGCGCGCCGTTCACCAACTTCGACGGACTGCGATGGCCGTGTCATGAGGGCCGTGTCATGAGGGCCGTGTCATGAAAGTCTTGATGGCACTCAGCGGTGGCGTTGATTCGTCGGTGGCTGCCGCCGAACTGTTGCGCGACGGCCACGAGGTCGTTGGTATCACGATGCGGCTGTGGGGTGGGGACAGCGATACCGGCTGCTGCTCGGTGGCCGACGTCGACGATGCGCGTCGCGTGGCCCAGCAGTTGGGCATCGATCATCTCGTCTTCAACTTCACCGACGACTTCAACGAGCACGTGGTGGCGCCGTACGTCAGCGCCCACCAGCAGGGGCTGACTCCGAACCCATGCATCGAGTGCAATCGTCACCTCAAGTTCCACCGGCTCAGCGAGCGCGCTGATCTCCTCGGGTTCGATGCGGTAGCGACGGGCCACCACGCGCGCATCATCGACCGTGACGGTGTGAGGTACGTCGCTCGTGGTGAGGACATGGCCAAGGACCAGAGCTACGTCGTGCACATGCTGCCCCAGCGCGAGCTCGCGCGCACGCTGTTTCCAATCGGTGATCTGACCAAGGCGGAAGTGCGGGTGCGGGCGACCGCGATGGGCCTGCGCACCGCCGACAAGCCAGACAGCCAAGACGTTTGCTTCATCACCCACGACGGCGGCCGCACGGCCTTCCTCGGCAGTCGAATTGCTTTCCGCCCGGCAACCGTCGTCGACGCGGTCGACGGCACCACCCTCGGCGCCGTCGAATCCGTGGAGATGGTCACGCTCGGCCAGCGTCGCAGCATCGGGCTGCCGGGCGGTGGGCCGAAGCGCTACGTCGTCGACATCGACCACGCCACCTCGACCGTCAAGGTTGGCGATGAGTCACTGTTGCTGTGCGACTCGATGGTGGTACACGCGATGACATGGGCACATCAGCCGGTGGACGGCGACGTGTTGGTGCAGAGCAGCGCGCACGGTGAAACACAGCCCGCCGTGGTCACACTTGACGGCCAGACAGCGCTGGTCAGTTGGGCACAGCCGCAGCGCCGCGTGTCGCCTGGGCAGAGCGTGGTGCTGTACGACGCAACCGACACCTACGTGCTGGGAGGCGGCATCGCGGGGTAGGCCCGATGGCGACCTAGCCGACAGGGATCTTTCCTTCGGCAAGCGCACCGAGCGCCCTGCCGGGTCGCGAGGGTGCGACCAGGATGGACTGCACGTGCAAGGCCTTGCCCTTGGGTTCTTTGACGCTGCCGGCGAGTACCACCAGCTCCGTGTCGTGCAGCACGATTTCGAGTGCGTGCCCGGCGGCGGGGCCAGTGAGGTCAGCGGCCTGCGTGTCGGCCGGAGCCAGATGTGCCACCGCCACGTTGCCGCGCTGCACCATCAGGGTTTCGCCCAGCGTGACGGCGTCGTGCACCACAATGCCTGCGGGGACGACGACCAACCAGCGACGCGAGAAGCGGTGAAGCCGTTGAGAGAGCAGCCAACCCAGCGCACCGGCCAGCGCTGCGAACACTGTGCCGATGAACCAGCGGCCGGCGCCGATCTCGAGGACCGCACTGAGCAGTACGGTGCACCACACCGACCAGACCAGCACGATGGGGATGAGCAGCGCGGCGGGTGTGCGCAGCGGGAGCCGGTGTTCGCGGCCGTATGCGGACCCCTGGACGAGGGCCTCGGCTGCTTCCGCCGAGAGGGCGACCATGCTGGTCAGGACGGCTGCGACCATTGCGATTGCACCCGACAGTGCACCGCTGCCGAGGGCCAGCACGGCCACCGCGGCGGGCACGGTGGCCGGCGCCAGAATCCGCATGACGGTGAGCGCGAGCGGGCCGGGAACAACCAGGGCGATCACCATCGCCACTGTCATGAGACCCCATGCGATGGTCGCGACGGGGGCAGCTGGCGAGCTTCGCGAGTCGGCAGCATTCCCGATGGCGACGGTCATCGAGGCGGCCAGAACGACCACCAGAAGTCGCAGTGTCCACAGCGAGCTGCGAGGCGATGTGAGGTCGGCAGTGTTCATCGGTGCGACGGCAGATTTGTCGAAGGGCAACGCATCAGGCCAACGTATCTGCAAACGGTTGCCACGCTTCGAAGCGATTCACCCTTGCGTGGGACGATTGCACCACCAATAACACGACACGAGCGTGCGCCGACGAGATGAAAGGAGGCTCATCATGAATCCAGTTCATTTGCCCAGCGGCATCGCAACCGGTATCGGTGGGCTTCCTCATCGCGACGCGTCCGAAGCGGCGTCGTTCGCGCTGCGCAAGATGGAGCTCCCCGCGATTCCGACCCTTCCTCGCCGTTCGCCGGCCGAGGGCTCGATGGCGCAGGCCATGGTCGGGATGCAGGGCATCACCGTTGGTCAGTACGGCAGCATTGCAGTCGATGCCAACCTGATCGACCCGACGGCCCCGATCGTGACCGATCTCGAGCACGACGCGTTCGTGGGTTTTCGAACCTTCCTGGAGTTGGCCCGCGAGCAGCAGTACTCCGGCCCCGTCAAATGGCAATTCGTCGGTCCGGTCAGCTTCGGGTTGGCGCTGATGCGTGCCGGCGTGCCGATGAGCGAGGCCTTCGAGGCTGCCGTGCATTGCGTGAGGACGAGGGTGCAGCACCTACTGGACGCCGTGGAAGCGGCGCTGCCCGGTAGCCGTCAGCTGGTCTTCATCGAGGAGCCGGCACTCGTCGATCTGATGCAACCTGGGTTTCTGATTGCTCCCGACACCGCCATTGATCTTGTGTCGGGCGCGTTGGCGATGGTGGAGGGTTCGACAGCGGTCTCCGGGTTGCACGTCTGCGGCCTCACCGACATTCCGTCGCAACTGGCGGCCGGTCCCGCGATTCTCTCGCTGCCGGTGCGTCCCGAGATCGCCGAGTCCGCCGGCTACCTGATGCGATTCATGGAACAGGGCGGCTATATCGCATGGGGCGTGGTTCCCACCAGCGGCCCCATCCTCACCTCCGCCGAGCGACCGTGGCGGCAGCTGTGTGCGCTGTGGTGCGAGCTGGTGCAGCGCGGCGTCGACCCGGTGATGCTGCGCGAACACGCAATCATCACTCCGGAGTGCGGGCTGGCCTCACACACTCCGGCCGTCGCGGACCGCGTGCATCGCAGCGCAGCCGAAATCAGCCGCCGCGTCCGCGACCAGGCCACGGCATCGCGCTGGGTGCTCGGCGCGTAGCCCTTGTGCGTGGCGCGCTGCTCACTCAGCCGGCGATACGTGGTGGCCTAAGCTCGCCACGATGAGCGACTTCAACGAGATTCCCCGAGTGCCGGCCCCACCGACGGGCTCCACTCCCTCGCCGTTCGGCGCACCGTCCCCGCCGCCACCGCCCGCTTCCTACGGCGCACCTGCCTACGGTGCACCTGCGTATGGTCCGCCTGGCTTTTCGGTGAATGGCCCTCCTGCGCAGCAGCTGCCGCGGCCGGCAGTCACCGTCGGAGCGGGCATGCTCGTTCTTGGGGGGGTTCTACTCATCGCTGGCTCGTTCCTCACGTGGTTCAGCATTCTCGGCGAGAAATACACAGGGTTTTCCAGTGGTGACGGCGGTACCAAGGACGGCCCCGTGTTTGCGTTCTTCGGCGTCGTGGTGCTCGCCTTCGGAGTCGTTCAGTTGATGGCACGCAAGGTGCTCGCCATTGGCATTCTGGCCATCGTGGTCTCGGCGATCGCACTACTTGCAGCGCTGGCCGATCTCGGCGACGTCAGTGACGCCGTTGACCTGGCCGACAATCTTGGAATAGACGGAGCCAGCGGCCCCGGCCTGTGGGTGATCTTGATCGGTTCGCTGATTGCCATGGCCGGCGCGATCGCAACGGTGGCCAAGCGGCGCGTATGACCGACAATGAAGGGATGCCGCCACTCGAGCGGATCCTTGAACTTCGATCGCAGATCGCTCACCACAATGAGCGCTACTACGCCGACGACTCACCGGAGATCAGCGACGCCGACTACGACCGGTTGGCGCGCGAGCTTGCCCGCCTCGAAGTCGAGAACCCCGAATTCGCCGACGCAAATTCGCCGACGCAGCAGGTTGCCGCTGGCGTCTTGAACGAAGCGTTCTCGCCGGTCGTGCACCGCGTCCCGATGACCAGCCTGGACAACGCGATGGACGCCGAGGAGCTGGCGGCGTGGGGCGAACGTGTGACCCGCGGCCTCGGTGGAGAGGTCGCCAGATTCGTCTGCGAGCTGAAGATCGATGGGTTGGCGATGAGCCTGCGCTACGAGCACGGCGTCCTGGTCCAAGCCGCCACCCGCGGCGACGGACGTGTTGGGGAGGATGTCACCGCCAACGTGGCCACCATCGCTGTGGTGCCCAAGCAGTTGCATGCATCGCCAGCCCCGAGCGTGATCGAGGTGCGCGGCGAGGTGTACCTGCCACTCGACGCCTTCGCCCGACTGCAGACCGCCAAAGAGGCGGAGAATGTGGTTCGAATCGCCGCCGGTCGCAAGCCGGACCCGGTGCCGGTGAACCCCCGTAACGCTGGTGCGGGCAGCCTGCGACAGAAGGACTCAACGATCACCGCCGGCCGTGGGCTGGCGTTCTGGAGCTATCAGTTGGGTGAGGTGGATGGTGGCCTCGAGTTCACGTCGCACCACGAGACCTTGGAGTACCTGCAGTCCATTGACTTTCCGGTCAATCCGGAGATCCGGTTGGTGGACGGCCTTGTCGCGGTGGTCGAGTTCTGCCAGCACTGGCAAGAGCATCGACACACGTTGCCGTACGAAATCGACGGGGTCGTCATCAAGGTCGACTCGCTGGCACAGCGCGAGATGTTGGGGTTCACCTCACGTGCCCCTCGGTGGGCCATCGCGTTCAAGTTTCCGCCTGAAGAGCGCACAACGATCCTGCGCGACATCATGGTGTCGGTAGGGCGCACGGGCCGGACAACACCCTTCGCTGTGTTGGAGCCAGTGTTCGTGGGCGGCTCCACCGTTGGCATGGCCACCCTTCACAACCAGGACCAGGTCGCTGCCAAGGACGTGCGGCCGGGCGACACGGTGGTGGTGCGCAAGGCCGGCGACGTGATCCCGGAAGTGGTCGGGCCGGTGCTGTCCTTGCGTCCTGCCGGCAGCATTCCGTGGGAGTTTCCACGGCTGTGCCCGTGCCCATTGAAGACCGAACTCGTTCGCCCCGAGGGTGAGGCCGATACTCGCTGCGTCGAGCCCGCGTGCCCCTTCCAGCGTGACCAGCGCATCATCTACTTCGCCTCGCGTGGCGCGATGGACATCGAAGGGTTGGGTGACAGCACGGTCATCCAGCTCAGTGAAGCCGGGCTGGTCTCGGACCCGGGCGACATCTATTCGCTGACCCGTGAGCAGCTGCTCACGCTGGAGAAGTGGGGCGAGACGAAGGCCGACAACCTGCTGGCAGCGATTGAAGGGTCCAAGTCGCGGCCGCTGCCGAAGGTGCTGACGGCGCTGGGTTGCAAGGGCCTCGGTCCATCGGCCAGCGATGGGCTCAGCCGCGCGTTCGGCACGCTCGACGCGGTGGTGAATGCGTCTGAAGCAGACCTGGCCACCACTGACGGCGTGGGGCCCACGATTGCGGCGGCGATCGTCCGTTGGTTCGCGGTGCCGGCCAACCGGGCGTTCGTGGAGAAGCTGCGCGCGGCCGACGTGGAGTTCGGCCTGATGGAAGTCAGCCGCCAGCCGCAGATCCTTGCCGGGAAGGCCGTTGTCGTGACCGGAACTCTGGAGGGCTACACCCGTGAGAGCGCCGAGGCTGCCATCAAGGATCGTGGTGGCAAGAGCCCGGGAAGTGTCAGCGCCAAAACCTTTGCCGTCGTCGTGGGTGCCGAGCCGGGTGCCAGCAAGCTGACCAAGGCGCAGGATCTGGGTGTGCCGATTCTCGACCTCGCCGGTTTCGAACTCCTACTTGCAACCGGCGACCTTCCACCCCAGTAAGCCCAATGGAGGGTTCCAACCCCGTCCCAG
>Ga0335397_10000157_pt1 | contig 77323 bp, 56 predicted proteins | sample MAT04_FD_205740 | JGI IMG/M metagenome (GOLD analysis project Ga0335397, IMG submission 205740) | Freshwater microbial communities from Lake Fryxell liftoff mats and glacier meltwater in Antarctica - MAT-04 (spades assembly) (version 2) ...
TGGGGCAGAGTAGTCACGGCGAATCCCTCCCAATACGGAAGGAAGCATCGGAACTGCTCTGCCCGTGACCGTCAACCCCAACTTGTGGTACAAGTTGAGGGATGAACCCCGTGGCTCGCCAACACGACTTTCAAACTTAGCGGCGTGCTCGCATGCGAGCGAACAGGCCCATCCGCTTTGCGGGTGTCGCGCTGGTCATCTCCGCGGTGGTCACCCCTGAGGTGCCCGGGGTCATCATTCCTGCGGGAACAACCTTGCCCGAGGTGGTGGTGCCACCCGCGACAACAACTGGGTTGCCCGTGACAGCCGCGCCACCCGTGGTCTTCGGGGCCGTCGTGCTTGGCATCGTGGCAGGAACATTGGTCGTCGGGGTGACGATCGTTCCCGTGCTGACCGGCATGGCCGTCGTCATGGTGGTGGCATTGCGGCCACGCAGGCGACCGAACAACCCACGGCGGGTCGAGGTCGTGGTCGGCACGTAGGTGCTCGTCAGCGGTGCGGCAACAACGACAGGGGCTGGGGCTGGGGCGGCTGCTGGCTTGTCTTCAGCCGTGCTGGTCGAAGCGAAAGCGACAACAACTGCCAGGGCGAACATGATTCGGCTCATAGCTGCTTCATCCTGAAACGCCTGACTCCGAGCGATCCATTGTGCCCGGTCCATCAGGTGTGAACAGTGTACCGTTATTGGCTACGAAGTGCAGGGGTTTTTGTGTTTCGTGTTTGATGTTTGGCGTCTGGGATATCTGGGCAATCTGGGGTGTTTTGTGATGAGCGATTCAGCGTCCCCATGCCGCTGGCCTGGGCTAAGGAAGCACGGCCATTCAGGCCGAAAGACAGAAACACCAAACACCAAACACCAAACACTACTTGAACGCTTCCCACTCCTTGCCCAGCACGGCGGCGGCGATCTTCAGCTTCAGAATCTCATCGGTCCCCTCGTAGATGCGGCAGACGCGAACGTCGGTGAGGTGCCGGGCTGGGCGGTACAGGGTGCTCCAGCCCTTCCCACCCCAGACCTGAACCGCACGATCAGCGGCATCCCACGCGGCATTGCTCGCGAAGAACTTCGTCTGGGCCGCGAGCAAGTCTGCTTGCCGTAGCAGTTCCTTGTCGCCGGGGTTCGCCTCGGAACGTCCCTTCGCTTCCGCCGCACGCAGTAACAGCGACTCACTGGCAATTCGATCCATCTCGATGTGCGCGATGTGATCCTGCACGAGCTGGTGCCGGGCGATCTCCTTCCCGTGCTGATTGCGCATCTTGGCGTACTCGACCGTTTCCGCCAGGCAATCTTCAATCACCCCCAGGCAACCCGCCGCGACACTGAGCCGGCCGCTCACGAGTGTACCCATTGCGACGCGGAAGCCGTCGCCCAGTTGCCCCACGAGGTTCTCCGCAGGAACCACAACATTGGTCATCTCGAACATCGCGGTATTCGACGTGGGCAACCCCATCTTGGCGTTCGGCGAAAAGCTCTCGGCCTCGAACCCCTTCGCGTCGGTATCCACGACGAACGCCGAGATCCGGCGATTCGGGTCGCCCTCGGGAAGCGCCGCGTCGTAGCCAAACACAACGATCGCCTGAGCGATGCCGCCGTTCGAGATGAGGTACTTGATCCCGTTCAGGACAAAGTGATCGCCCTTCTTCTCGAAGGTCGTCGTCATCTGACGCGGGTTGCTCCCGGCATCGGGTTCGGTCAACCCGAACGCGAGCACCTTGTCGCCGTTCGCGGCTGCGGGGAGATACTTCCGCTTCACAGCCTCGCTACCCCATGTCTGAATCGGGTATGCCCCGATGCTGAGATGCCCCGAGAAGAACGTGCGAACGGTGGTCCCTTCGCGACCGATGCGAACGAGCGCTTTGAAGTAGTTGACGGAATCGGCCCCGCGACCGCCGTATTCCGGGTGGATGTTCATGCCGAGGAGGTTGTACTTCTTCGCAAGCGGAACAACGTGCTCGTTGTACCGCCGCTCCGCGTAGGCGAGTTCTTCCTCGGGCCGCACCTCCTGGCAGAACGCCTCGACATCGGCGGCAAGCTGAGCAGGGTCGAAGGCCATGGCGATTCCTCGCGGTGGATGGAGAGATGTGAAGGTATTGTACCGGAGGCGAGCCGATCAGCGCTGTTCCATGGTTGGACTGGATACTTCTCGGGCGATGCTCGAAAACCGAGCGTGGGCGGTCACGCCTTATTCTCAAATATTCTTTCTTCCAGACGAAACATGATGGTTCTGAAGAGTTGGCGTTGATTCTGAAGAGTTGGCGTTGATTCTGAAGAGTTGGCGTTGATTCTGGAGTCTCTGGAGAGGGGTGTCTCCTTCGTCTGGAACCATTTTGGCACATCTTGCCAAGCCTCAACCATGGCGTCGCGCTGACTCGACTTGACACGAATTCTCAAGGAGGTATCAGTCGGCATCCACAGTCGTAGCCGCGTCGCCGGGGGAACGTGTCGGTGCGGTAACGCGACGTGGAAGTTCGGCAGACGGGGGAACGCCTGCCGGGCACGCAATGCTTCGGATGGGTGAAGGGGGACACATGGTATCCGTCAACACCGCTAGCACAGTTACGAATCGGGGCCAATCGCCTTGGCGGCGTGGTCGATTCGTCGCGGCCGTTACGGTCCTGTGTCTGCTCCTGGGTGGTCTCTACGCAGCACCGCCCTCGGCACCACTACCGCTGCCCGACGTGTCCATGTCGCCTGTGCAGCCAGCAGCGCCCGTTCGCCCACTCCCGCCACCGATCATCGAGCGAACCGGCGGCATCTCCGTACTCCGCGAAGCGCCGACGGTCACGGTCGTTTCACAACAAGTGACGCCGGTTGTGCCGGTTGTGCCGGTTGCACCCAAGCAGCTCGCCCCGATCGCCGCGCAGCCAATCCCGCTGCCCGTCGCACCAAAATCCAACACTCAATCTCCTCCTGCCGTCGGATCGACGCCGAAAACGAGCGCTGCGACCAAGGAGAAGATGGCGAAGTATATCTCGAAGCTGATCGACCCGGAGACGACGCTGGATCTCGTGGTGGGCCAGACACGGGTACTCGTGTTCAAGGACACGCCGTTCCGCATCCAGACGGGAAACGAGCAGGTCCTCGCGTTCAACCCCGCCACACCGCGTGAGCTGATTCTTCAGGGGAAGACTGTGGGGGCCACCGTCCTGACGCTGTGGTTCGGCGACCGTAACGACACGACCAAGCAGGAAACGCTGAGCTACCTCGTGCGTGTGTTCCCGGACCCGGAAGCCAAGGAACGCCTGGAGAAATCGTACAAGGCTCTCGAAGACGACATCAACAAGCACTTCCGCGATTCCTCGATCAAGCTCAAGGTGCTCGGCGACAAGCTCGTCGTGTCTGGTCGAGTGCGGGATTTCGTCCAGGGTGGGCAGATCCTCCAGATCATCCGGGCGAACCCGATCACCCCTCCGAACCCGGCTCCGAACGCACCTGCGATCAACGGTGCCGGCATGGGCGGCGAGGATGTCGGCAAGATTCCGATCATCCCGGCGGGCGGCTTCATGGACCCTGTCAATCCACCCGCACCGGTGACGCAGGAAGCATTCCAGAATGCGGGCGGACCAAACGTCATCAACTTGCTCGAAGTCGCCGGGGAACAGCAGGTGATGCTCAAGGTGATCGTCGCCGAGGTGAATCGGGCCGCAGCGCGAAGTATCGGCATGAACTTCAGCGTGCAGAACAAGGATGGCCTGACGGTGTTCGCGAACACAACCGGTCTTGCGGCCGGGTTCACGGGGATTGGCGGCAGCACGAGCCTCCTGGGTGTGGGACCGTCCAACATCTTTGCGCGGTTCGATGCGGCCCGCATCCCCGTCGCGATTCACGCTCTGAAAACGCTTCAGTATGCGAAGTCACTCGCGGAGCCGACACTCGTCACGATGAACGGCCAGACTGCGGATTTCCGGGCGGGCGGCCAGTTCCCCGTTCCGGTGATCGGCGGCTTCAACGGACTGGCAGGCGGTCTTCAGGGTGTGTCGTACGTCCCGTTTGGAGTGCAACTCAGCTTCACACCGTTCCTGACAGACCGCGACCGGGTTCGGCTCGTGTTGTCGGCGAACGTCAGCAATCGTGACACGACCACGGGGACCACAATCGGCGGTGCCGCAGTGCCTGGGATGAACACGCGAAACGTGAACACGACCGTGGAACTGCGGCAGGGCGAAACGCTCGCCGTGGCGGGGTTGATCGAAACGAGCCAGAGCGGAGACCGGAACAGTGTCCCGTTCATCGGAGACATTCCGGGGCTGAACATCCTGACGGGTCAACAGCGAGTTCTGGCAACCGAGCGCGAACTGGTGATCTTCATCACACCGGACCTGGCTCGGCCCATCGACCCGGGGCAGGCGATCTCCTTGCCCGGCTGCGAGATCCTCGATCCGAACGATGTCGAACTGTACCTGATGGGTCGAATCGAGGGGCACTGCAAGGATTATCGCAGCCCGATTCGTACCGATCTGAGCCGAATCCGGATGTATTCGCGAACTGAGGGTGCGAACGTGTACGGCCCATCGGGCTACACCCCGCTGCCGTGATCTCGGTGTTTCGAGTTTCGAGTTTCACGTTGAAAGTTGTAGTCGGGAAGCGGCAAGCACAATTACCGGGAACCTCGTCCATGCGATTCGCGCTGCTGATGCTGGTGTTCGCCGCAACCGGAGCGGGGTGTACCCACAACCGCGCCGGCACGATGACCGGCCTCCTGGGCGGCACCGAATCGCTTACCGGCCCCACCAGTAGTGGCGGGTCGAGTGCGCCGAGCGAGAGCACTTCAAACGAACTTCCTGGGAAGCAATCCGCGAGCCTGTGCCTCGTGATGGCGGAGTCGCTGGAACGAGCGGACAAAGAGCTGGAAGCAGTCGCGTATTACGAACGCGCACGGGAACTCGATCCTGGTTCCGCCGAGCGAGTCGGGCGACGGCTCGCGGTCCTCTATGACCGGATCGATCAGCAAGCCAAGGCCATGAACGAATACCAGGAACTGCTGAAGAAGCGGCCGAAGGATTCCACGTTGCTCAACGACCTGGGGTACAGCCTGTATAACCGCGGGCAGTGGGCCGAAGCCGAGTCGTACCTGCTGCGAGCGGTTGCCGCGGACAAGGGAAACAAACGAGCCTGGGTGAACCTGGGAATGGCCCAGGCTCAGCAGAACAAACGCGTCGAAGCAGTGACTTCATTCGAGAAAGCCGTTTCCCGCGCCGAGGCAGAAGCCAACCTGGGATTTGTCCTCACAACGCAGGGGAATCGTGATGAGGCGCTCGCCGCATACCGGCGAGCGCTGGTGCTGGAACCGACTCTTCCGATTGCGCAAGCCGCGATCGCTCGCATCGAAGGAACTGGCCCGACTTCCGCGCCATGATCGGCGCGACCATTTCAGGTGGATCAATTTCCGGCGCAATCTTCCGGTTTATGGGAAAAATTCCCACTGCCAGAACCACGCCCACACGCTCTGATTCGTGAGTATTGTTGATATACTCGCATTCTCCATGTCGGGTTTGTCAGAATTTTGTTCTGGTAACCTACCGAAGGTGTTGCGATAATCTTCAATCTGGGTTATCTTTGGTAAACTGCGGTATTTTGACGATAAGTTGACTATCTCGGTAGAGTGGCAGGCGTGCCACCTCCGTATTGAGTAGCTTGGACTACCCCATACACCCTTGATTTCCACCCAACGCCTGAGAGCAACCATGCCCACGCCCAACATTTTTCGCCGGGTGATTCTGAACGCATTTCGGGGCACGGGCACCATCCGCAACCATCCACGGACGCGACCACTCAGCTCTCCACTGGAAATCCTCGAAGCGCGGACAGTGCCAGCCACGGTCCAGGCATTCAGCATCACGGGCGGTACCCCGAACGCAAGCGATAACGACTATACCCGCATTAATAACGCGATCCAAAACGCCGTAGATAACGAGGTCATCCTCCTCGTCGGCAACTTCAACTGGGCTGAAACCAATGCCAAAGCGAGTTGGGCTTTGGGGAGCGATAAGCTCAGCAACACGGACGACGAATACTCCATTTTCGTTCCGCCCGATCTGAACGGCGTTACGATCACGGCGGCTGCTCCGGTGAACGGTGTCTATAGCGCGCAAATCAAGGGATTGTCGAGGGACTTGGCAACCGTGGACGGTGAATCATTCCTCTTTTTCAATGACAGTTACTTCGACGATCTCGGGGACCCACAGAACGGGGTCAACCAGGGGTGGACGATCTCGAACCTGGACATCCGGAATTTCGATTGTGCCATCGAGATGTATTCCACCGACAGCATCCCGACAGCCTTCAACGACACCACGATCACGAACAACAAGATCGTCATCTACGCAGACTCGTCCGCAACCACGGATTCGGAAGGGAACCTTGGCATCTACCTCGGGTTAGGCACCAACCAGACCATCTCAAACAACCTGATCCAAATCGCTGGGACTGGGATCAGCGACATCTCGGCGGCCTCGAACGGGCGATATGCGCAGAGCGTCGGGATTCAGACCCAGGTCGGTGGTGGTGGCACCTATGACGACTTGGAGATCACGGGCAACACGATCCAGGTAACGGGCAATCAGAACGCAAGGCCTGAAATCGTCATCGGCCTGTGGGAGAATGGCAATGCGCACACCAGCGACATCCTGGTGAGCGGAAACACATTCACCAACAGCGGGGCCAGCAACAACCCGTCCCTGAACATGCAGCGGGCGTTCCGACTTACTTCGCAGAGTAGTCCAACGACCACGGCCACTTATCAGAACAACACGGTCAGTGGGGCGGAAATCGGTTTCCAGTGGCTGCCCCCAAGTTACGGGGCAGACTACAGTGGCACCCAACCCGTTGAGTTGATTGGGAACACGATCACGAACACGATCACGGGCGTGCTGGTCCAGTCGGACGGGGCCGCGTACCTGGCGAAGAACACAATCACCGGGAATGGGACCGGGGTGCAAGTCGGCGGCATCGGCGCTGGCGGTATCGGTATATCCGATGGGCGACTCCTGACGCCGTCCGGAGGAACAGCGGCGGTCGAGTTCAACATCATTACTGGGAACACAACGGGCATCTCGGCTATGGGGGTCGGCACGATCGACCCGATGAACAACAACAACCTTTCGGGCAACAGTTCCAAGGCTCTGGTGAACAACACCGGCACCACGATCGACGCGACGGGGAACTGGTGGGGTTCCGCTAACGCAGGCGTCGTGGCTGCCCAGCACACGGGGCCCGTGAATGACGGCGGGTTCCTGGCTGCCACCAACACTCCCGCGTTCACGAACGCCACGAGCGCCGTCTTCACCAAGAACGGTCCAAACAGTTTCACGTTCACGACAACCGGCATTCCTACGGCCGCGATAACTGCGGGTACGCTGCCAAACGGGGTGACGCTCCTCGACAATGCCGACGGCACGGCGACCCTCAGCGGTACGCCCACCGGCGCTGTCGGCTCGGTCGTTATCATCGTCGCAGCCGATAACGGGTTCCCGTTGGTCACGCAGTCTTTCACCTTGAGCATCGTCGATCCGCCGAGCATCACGAGTGCTGCCAGCACCACGTTCACGGTCGGAACACCCGGGACTTTCCAGTTGACTGCTGACCCGGGCGTCCCGGCGAGCACAACATTCCTGGCTCCGATCGGTGCGTTGCCCAACGGCGTGACCTTCAACACCACCACTGGGGTGTTGAGCGGTACGCCGTCAGCGGGCACCGGCGGTATCTACCCGATTACTTTGAGGGTGAGCAACGGCGTTAACTCGGTTGACACACAAAGCTTCACACTGAACGTCACTGGGGCACCGTCGATCGTGAGCCCCAGCTCGGCCACGTTCATACTGGGTGAAGCCGGAACCTTCACCATTCAGACGCAAGCATTCCCGGTCGCAACGATCACCGTGCTGGGGTTGCCCGACGGCCTGAGTTACCTGGATAACGGGGATGGCACCGCCACGATCAGCGGAACGCCTACTGGACCCACCGGAACCACAACCGTCTCGATTACTGCAGGAAACGGGGTTGGCACCGACGCGACGGAAAATCTCGATTTGACCGTTGCCCAGTCCCCGTCGTTCACGAGCGCCAACACGACCGGGTTCAACATCGGTGCTTTCGGCTCGTTCACCGTAACGACTACGGCAGGCTTCCCTGCGGCGACCACCTTGACACGCAGCGGAACGCTCCCCGCAGGAGTGACATTCGTCGATAATGGCGACGGCACTGCAACGTTGAGTGGGACGCCAAACCCTGGCACGGGCGGGTCCTTCGTTTTCACGATTACGGCAAGCAACGACAAGACCTCATCGACGCAGCAATTCACGCTCGAGGTGAGCGGGGCACCCACGATACCCGGAGCGGCGACCCCCTCATTCAACGTAGGTGCGTTCGGGACGTTCACGCTCTCGGCGACAGGAGGCCCGCTGCCCGCGCTGGCCATCACGTCGGGAACGCTCCCGTCGGGGCTGTCGTTTATTGACAACGCGGACGGCACGGCCACGATCAGCGGTACACCGAACGTGGGGACTGGTGGCATCTACCAAGTCACAGTCACTGCGGACAACAATACCACTGATGCAAACCGGGTTTTCACCATCGTTGTGAATGAGGCTCCGACCTTCACGAGTCCCGACACGGTTACGTTCGTCGTCGGGACCTCGGTCGGAACAACCCGGCTGACCGGCACCGCATTCAAGGTACTGACTGATGTGGGCTTCCCGGCCACCACGGTCCTGAGCATCTCCCCCAACAGCCTGCCACCGGGTGTAACCTTCTCGTTGACGGCTCTCGGGACCGGCAGCGGCGATGGACAATTCGGTGGCAACCCAACATCGCCGGGGGTGTACTCCATTACATTCACGGCGACTGCCGGAACCCTCTCGACGACACAGACGTTCACTGTCATCGTCAAACAGAAGCCAACCATAACGAGTGTCACCACAGCGACGGTTGTCTCCGGCCAGGAAATCACGCCGATCCAGATCACGGGGATCGGCTTCCCGGCGCCTGCACTGGCCATCACATCGGGAACGCTGCCGTCGGGCCTCTCGTTTATCGACAACGGGAATGGTACGGCCACGATTAGCGGTACGCCGGACTTGGGCACCAGCGGCACCTACGCAGTCACAATCACCGCAGACAACGGCACCACCGAAGCCATCAAGGTCGTCACGATCAACGTGAACGAAAAGCCGGTCTTCACATCGGAAGACACAACCGACTACCCCGTGAACGTGACGATCTCCACCTCGGCGGGCTTCCAGGTTACCGCAACCGGAACTCCCGCGACGATGTCCTACAGTGTTAGTGGAACCCTTCCCCCCGGTGTGACCGGAATCAACGCATCGACGGGAAGGTTCGTTGGCAAGCCGACGCAGATTGGAAACTACACCTTCACCGTGATTGCCACCAACGCCGCAGGTTCAACGCAACAGACTTTCACGATTGTTGTGCCTGCGAATCCGGTTATCACTACGACCTTGCTAAAGGACTGGACGGTAAATAAAGCTTACCCAGGAACGACGGTCGTGGTCTTAGGCGGGAGCGGTACACGCACTTCGTTCGGGGTGTCTGCAGGTTCCTTACCACCTGGACTGAGTTTCAACTCCTCCACCGGAGCGATCACAGGAACGCCAACTGCGGTCGGAAACTACACCTTCGATATTACTGCGACGTACAGCGGTAATGGGAGCGGCAGCCAGACTTACACCGTGACAATCAACCCACCCCCGGCCCTCGATGCGGCAAGCCTTCCCACCTGGACCGTTGGTGCGACTGGCTTCTCGCACCAGGTTGTGCATACCCCCAACACTGGTACAGGCGTTCTTAAATATGCGCTGGTGTCCGGCAGTTTGGGTGGGTTGGCATTGAATGTCAACACTGGGGTCATCTCGGGCACGCCAACAACTGCCGTCAACAACATCATCACGGTGAAGGTTACCGATGGCACCACTGCTTTCAGCACCCAAACGTACTCACTTGTTATCAGTCCCAAGATTGTGATTACGACGACGGCCCTTGCGTTGGGGACGATTAATCAAGCCTACAGCCAGAACGTCGTCTTACAAAACGGAACGGGAACGGGACCATTCACCTACTTGGTGTCCAGCGGAAATCTGCCGGCGGGTCTGTCCCTTGACAACAATACTGGTGAGATCTCGGGTATGCCCAGCGTGACTGGCGTGTTCCCCTTCACGGTCGCAGTAACCGACTCCGTGGGAGCGGTGGCCACGAAGCCTCTCTCGATCACCGTCAACGGACCGCCCACGTTCGTGAGCGGCGCCACCGACAGTGCCGTCTTTACCACGACACAAGCCGCGACCACGTTCTATCAGATCCAAACAACGGGGTCCCCCTCGCCAACACTTGCATTGGCCCCCGGATCGTTGCCGCTGCCGGCTGGCGTCACGATCAACAGCAGCAAGAACCAGTTGACCGGCAAGCCAACCGTATCCGGTGTCTTCACCTTCACCCTCAGAGCCACGAACGGTTCAGGCCTTACGGATCAGGTCTTCACGCTGACGGTTGTGCGTCCGCCGACGCTCGGTACCTTCACAATCCCCACATTGGCCATCGGTCAACCGATGGCGGATATCCTGATCTCCGCGACCGGGTTCCCGGCACCTACATTCGAGGCAACGGGCTTGCCCGCCGGGTTGACGTTGACCAACAACGGTGACGGGACAGCTACGCTTGGAGGAACACCAACGGCGACCGGAACAACCACCGGCATCGTGATTACCGCCTCCAACGCTGGGGGGAGTGTAGCGAAGACTGGCATCTCCATCACCGTGAATCAACCGGTTGTGTTCACGGCAGGCCCCACCGACGGTACGACATTCAGTGCTGTTGGGGGAACACAGAGTTACACCGTTCTCTTCACCCCGGGATTCCCGACAGCGTTCACGATGACGGCAAAACTCACCTCGGGTGCGGCCCTCCCAAGCGGGTTGACATTCGTTGCATCATCCACGACCCCTTCACTCCCGGCAGCGACGGGGACGAGATACTTTGTCTTCAAGCCCACTAGTACAACCCCCGGCGGCGTTTACAACATTGTCATCACTGCCACAAATGGGGGGCTTGTAACAACTCAGGCATTCACGCTGACTGTGCTCGGGGCTCCCAAGGCGATCACCGCCGATACGAACATCACCAAGTTCAAGCTCAATCAATCCGTGATTACGTCGGTGATCACCTACAACGGCTACAGCGGGACTGGAACAACCTTGACCCTGGACCCAACCACTCCAGTTCTCCCAGCGGGACTTACCTTGATCGACAACGGGAACGGGACCGCCACGATCAGCGGAACACCGACTGTGACGGGGACCTTCGCTGTGAAGTTTGTCGCGACAAACAGCTTCGGTTCATTTATCAAATCGATCTCGATCAAGATCGCAGTGTGATACCCACAGTCGTGCAATTGAGAAGTGGGATGTAAAAAGCAGTTGGGGCGAGTGGCTTCTGCCACTCGCCCCGTTTTCGTTCCAGCAACTGTTCTTGGATTAGCGGTACAGTGCGAAAGGCCCGAACGTGGTGTAACCCGCGTACATCGGGCCGTAGCCACCGATCCCTGAGTTGCCAATTCCGTAGCGGATGTACGTTGGTTCGATGTCAGTTGCCGGCATCCCTTCTGCCCGCGACGTCCCCCCCTGAACGCGACTCGCAGCGGCTTCCACAGGTACACCCGCCTTCGTGAGTGCCGAGATCACGGCTGCTGTTCGCCGCTGATCCAGTGCAGCGTCCCCGGTCGGTTCGATCTTCACCGGGGCGTTGGTCTGCGAGAACCGCCGAGCAATCCCGCTGATGTGGCGTTCACCAGTCGGGTTCAGTGTGTCAGAGTCCTGATCGAAGTCTTCGCGGTAAATGACGCAGTAGTCTTCAAGCGCGTTTGCTCGCTGGGTTGCGAACGCCCCACGCACGGCAGAACCGACGGGCGGAGAAACGGTCGCCGGGGCGCAGATGCAATGGCAATGCGTCTTGCCGCGCTGGCACTTCGAGCACCGTTCCGTGCTCTCGCCCGGATGGTTCGTAGTCGTCGAGATCACGGATGGCATCTCCACGGTGCACTGGTTCATGGCTGGAGTGCGAATGGTAGGAGCCAAGCTCCCGGGCGTGGGAATGACGCTCGGCAGCGGTTCGGCCTGCGCCACGGCAGTCGGCGGCAGGACGACTCGCGGGTTACCGGGAGTGAGCGACGCGGGTGGAGGTGGAGCCAGCACCGGAGCGAGCAATACAGGCGGCGTGGGCACGCCAGGAAGATCGGACGCGACCTGCGATGAGGTTGTTTCGACAACTACCCGTGGTTTGCGAATCTCCGGCGCAACCGGAACCACAACAATCGCTGGCGCGGTCGGTGCTACCGGTGCCAGCGGAGCCACGGGTTCCAACAACCCCACAGGCGTAACGCTCGGCGGAGCAGTCGGTGGCAGTGGTGCCAGCGGCATGGCATCGCGAACAACCACGGATGGCGGTGGTGGTGCTGCGGGACTCAGCGGCAGTGCGGGCATGGCATCGCGTGACACGGTCGTCAATGGCGGCCGAACCGCGGGTGCCGGCCGCGGGTCAGGCTGTCCGACGCGAGTGACACTGGTTTCAACAGGCCGAGCGGACGGAGCGGGCGGGACGGGCACGCCGGGTAACACGCTCGGCTTCGCCGCCACTGGTGTAGGAGTCGGTTCGCTGGCAACGGGCGTATCGGCGGGTTGCACTGGCACGCCAGGCATGACCGTGGCAGGCAACAACTTCCCCGGTGTCGGCCCGTTGACCGTGTAGACCCCGGGCGTACCCGTGGACTGCACGACCAGAGGCTTCGGCTGCTGGGCGGTGGCGTAGACGCCAAGGCCACCCAGACCCAGCATTACGGCGAGGGCGCGGCGAATGGTCCGCCCGGATCGGTATGTCATCGCAGTTCCCTCTGGCAGAGAAAGTTCCAAGCTCCAAGTACCACGTTCCAGGTCGGAGACTTCATCACCAATCCGGGACGTGGAACCTGGATCACTGCAATGTTCAGGCTGCGGCCGCCATTGGAACGGGCTTCGCAGCCGCGGCCTTTGTCTTCGCGGAAAGAGCGGTCCACCCTGCGGTCGGCATGTTCATGGCGAGCTTCAGGGCACCCACGGCACCGGCGTATGTCGCGTCTGTGACTCGGGTCACGCGACCGCCGCCGTACTCGCTCAGTGCGACTTCGATCACGCGATCGAGCCCCTTGAGCTGGCTGCCACCGCCGCCCAGGATGATGTTCTGGCGGAGGCGTTGCTGAAACTCGGGGTCGAACTTCGTGACGAGCTTGCGGACGGCTTCGACCACCGGCCCAACCAGCGCCAGACACGCGGCCTTGAGCGGCTCGGTCACGTCGATCGGGGTCGGCTTGCCATCGACGGGCAGTGACACAATCGCCTGCTCACCCACATCGTTCACGAAGCCGTACTTCTCCTTGATCTCGCGGATCATGTTCCGCGATGCCTGCACCCGGGGGTGCTTGGCCTTCAGGAGCTTCTCGAATTCCTCGTCCACCGCGTCGCCACCAATCGGAAGCGTGATCTGTTCGTCGTCCGCGGGGTAGACCCCGTAGATGGGGCAGATGTCGATGGTGCCAGCACCGATGTCGATGACAAGCGTGTCGGTGAGGCGGTTCATGCCGTAGGCGATCGTGAATGGTTCGGAGACGATGGCCACCGCATCGAAGACGCCAGCGGCTGCATCCATCACGAACTGCTTGTTCTTCATGCTTGCCTGCGATGGCACGCCGATCACGCCATACACGGGGGCACTCGCGTCGTTGCGGCTCGGGTTCACCATCCCCACGGCGTACTCGATCACAAGCCGGGTCGCCAGTGCGTGCTTTTCGATCTGCTGTGGAGTCAGCCCCGAGGCAGCCGAGTCACCGTACTTGAGGACGCCCTTTTCGAACGGGCGAACGAGATCCAGCGCGAGCCGGTGTTCAACCAGATCCTTGCCGAACACGACATCGCGACCGAGAACCGTGCGTGCGATGTGGTCCTTGGGCCAGCCCACGGCGGTGGGGATGGCGTCGCGGTAACCAGCCGAGCTGGCTACCGAGGTCTTGAACGTGCCGAGATCCATTCCCACGTACACTGGGTTCGCCATCGTCGTATCCTCCGAAAGAAACGTGTGGTCGGGTTGGTTACTCGGCAGTCAGCAACGGAACAGCAGGTTCGGTTGCGGTTTCATCACCGGTCGGGCCTGCGAATGCGGCTTGAAGCGCGAGGTTCTGCGAGAGAATGAATTCGAGCACGGCGTTCTGATTCTGTTCTTCGAGCCGTTTCTTCTCGAGTTGTTCCGCCTCATAGCTCGGACCAAGATCGAACGGCTCAGCGAGTTCCGGGCGAGGGCCAGCGTACAGCCCGCCCGCCAGGATCACGCCATCGACAGGCGGTGAAGCTGGAGCGGGTGGCAGGCCGGCCTGCGTTTCCGCGTTCTTCTTGCGGCTCGTTCGGAACCAACTCGTCAGCCCGATACTCAAGCCGATCACGCCGACGCCAAACCCCAGATACGATTCCACTCCTGAACTGGCCGCCGCGACGGGTGCAGTTGCCGGAACCGGTGCGGGAGCGGCAAATACCTGAGCCGGTGGAGCCGGCTCGCGAATCACAATGATCGTGGGTTGCTGAGACGCGGTTGTTGCCGCTGGCATGCTTGCGGAGATCGTGCTGATCGGAGCCGAGGGCATCGCCGGAATCGTCGGCAGTGCGGCCGGCACAGGTTGAAGCCACGGCGGGACAGACGGATAGTACGCGGGTTGCGGTGGGGCAATGGGAGCCGGGTACGTGATCGTGATCGGGAACATGGTGCGCGGCTCGGCACGCGGTGCTTTCAGCCAGCCACCGACCTGCCCCAGTAACACCGCGGCCGCGCTGGACACCCTGCGGGTGTCTTCGCGAACCGTGTGCAGCGTGTCGACGACTGCATCAGAAACGCGGGTATCGGGAACAACTGGCACTGGCATCGGCAGACTGCGAGCTTCCACCTGAACGATCGGTTCCGTCGGCGGAGTCATCTCGATGATTGGCGGCCGCATCATGGGCGGTGGCGGTGCGGTCTGGCCAATCTTGACGGTCCCGTGGAATCGCTCGATCTCGGGTTCTGGAGGGGCTGGCTCGGAATACGTCGCGGGAACGACCACAATGGGCGGCTCCGCTGAGGTCGCCTTGGTAGCGACCAGCGAAGCAAGACCGATCGCGAATGTTCCCCCCAGGCGGGGCCAGAATGGCGGGTTCATCCGTGAACCTCCGAGTGGCGCGGCGACAGCGAGGACAGTCCGATTGATGTCGTGGAACTGGTATCGGCTGGCAGTACCGGAAGAATCCACACAATTCGTGCAACCGATTCGATGGGTAAAGTCTGCGTAAGTTGCCTGAATCGCCCACGATGAACTCCTGCCCTGTTCCTGCGAACCGGAAGCGTGCGTGATCGGCTGGAGAAACCCTGCCGTCGCGGATACCCGGTTACGGTTGCACCTGACTCACCAAGTAGCCGTGTTGCGCTTCCCCAACCTCACATTCACTTCCGGTTCGTGGCACGTTTCCCCTGGCGTGACAGGCATTCGCGGGGAACTGTTGTACGTTGCCGGGATCATGGATGAGGACTGGCCTCGCCTTGGCCCGGTGATAACCCGCATGGATTCGCGCCGATGAGACGCACCTCGATCGCGGCCTTGCTGGCGGCTCCGCTGCTGCTGGCGATACCTTCCCAGACGCTCGCCAACCCACCGGGGCCGTGCTTCTCGCACTTCGGTTGCGGGGGAACGTGCGTGAGTTGGTTCTCGAAGTTGCACCAACATGGTCCCCTGTTCAACTATGGCCCGTACTACGGCTACCCGCCGTTCGAGCCATACGGACCATGGAATGCGTACCTCCAGTACAACCCGAACTACTACGGGCAGGGCGGGCGCAGCCATGGTCACAGTTGGAGCCTTGGTGGGAAAAGTTGTGGCGTGGGTGGTGGTTGTGGATGGCACGCTGGCTGGAAGGACGGTGGCTGGTTCAAGGGCCACGGGTGCCTGAGTTGCGGCCACCACGACTGGTTCCACAAAAAGTCGTCATGCACGTCTGGCTCATGTGGAACGGCAAGCACGACAGGTTGCACAGCCGTCGCGTACTTCGACCCCGCGAAGACCGATGTTGCAACTCGCTACACAGGCTCGGGCACGGCTGACACGTCGGCAGTCTTCTACGCGGGATTGCCGTCCCTCGATCCGACTGCGACGAACCTGATCGTGCCTGCTGGGAAGTGACTGGAAGTTCGAGTTTCGTGATCGGGGAGTCTACCCCCCGATCACTTAGAACTCTCGGTGCGCTCGAAGGAGAAGAGCATCGAGACCCCCAAGGAAAGGAGAACGCCGAGATGACGAAGATCCGCCTGTTCACGATCGCTCTAGCAGTGGTTGGCACGCTTGCCGCCACTGCGGGGAACGCCGCCGCGTTCGGTGGCTGCAAGGGCCCGTTCTGCAACCAGAGCAGCTATCCCAAGAACTACTCACTGTTCGGGAGCCACCATGCCCCGCAGCCCACATTCCAGGCTGCCCCGTGGTACCTGTACTGGCCATACGACGGCCACTTCCAGACCCCGGCCCCGGTTCAAGGTGCCTTCTACGGCCCACCAACCCAGGGTAACTTCCCTGTGAACCCGTATTACCCCGGCCCAGGCTATGGGTACGGCTACGGTCCGGGTGGGCCGAACCCACGGTAGTTCCCTCGATTGTTGACACTGGTAACGCGAAATTCGGAACGGGAAAGACAGACGTGTGTCTGTCTTTCCCGTTCCGAATTTCGCATTTGAAATTTTGTTGTCCGGTTTGTGGCAGTATGATCGTTTATAGTGGGAGCAGGAGTCGGAAAAATACTCTCCCAGCGGAACGTCCCGGCCCCGCTCACTCTCCAAGCAACGGCGAGTGATTCATCCGGTCAGCTTCTGGACAAGGACATCGGATCATGAGTGAGACGCAATTCGGTGAGCTGGTTCCAGTTGGCGGCGGTGATGCAATTCCGCTAATCAATGAAGTCATGACGATCGGTCGCCGTGAATCGTGCGACATCTGCCTGAAGTTTCAGAACATCTCGGGCACCCACTGCGAATTGGCCCTCAAGGAGGGCGTCTGGCATCTTCGGGATCTGGGCAGCACGAACGGCGTGAAGGTCAATGGTGATCGAACTTTGCGTCGCCCGTTGCGTCCCGGCGACGAAGTGAGCATTGCCGACCATCGATTCACAATCCAGTATCAACTTCCCGCTGGCAGCACAATCGAAGACGTGTTCGCCGAGGAAGAGGACATGTTCGGTCAGTCCCTTCTCGAGAAGGCCGGACTGGCGAAGCCCGCGAAAAAGCCCCGCGACCGCCGCTAGTACACGTTGACGACTTCTTTCCACCCCCTAGCAATGCGCTCGGGGGTGTTTTCGTTTACGGAGGAGGGTCGTCAGATGGCGTCGGCAGATGAAGCGGCATTCTGGGCGGCACTCGCGGAAAACCCGATTGATGACACCGCCCGCTTGGCCTTCGCCGACTGGCTCGAAGATCGCTCTGACCCACGGTCGCAATGGCTACGGGATGTTGAACTTGCCCGCTACATGCGCCCGGGTTCTGTTACTCCCCTAGCCGCGTTGGTCGAGGCGCTACAGTCTGACGATTACGATGCGGGTTCCGCCACGGTTCCGCTGTTCTCCCGGGTCGGCTTGGATGGCCTGCACGAGTTGCTGCTCCTCTCGTGGAATGAAGATCACACGTGGTTGAGGTTCCTCGTTGGCGAAGCACTGTCACACTTCGACGGCGAACTCTTACTCCCACACCTTTCCGACCTGATTCGCTTGATCCCCACGAACAGCGATTACATCTGTCGGGCGATCGCGAAAATCGGTCTCGCAGCCACACCGGCCGTTGTGCCGCTGCTTGAAGCTGCGACACAGGGGGTGGTTACTTCCCGCACCCTGGCCGAAACGCTTGCTGGAATCGGACCGGGCGCGGAAGCGGGCGTGCCACGGCTTGTCGAGATCCTGTGCCACGACACGGACGACGCTGGGTCAGCGGCTGCGGAAGCGCTGGCAGCGATCGGTCTCCACACGCTCGAGGTTGCGATCGCGGGGCTTGACCAACTGGACGACGAGACGTTTCCTGAGGCGATGGCGCGACTGATCGCCTACAACGGGGCCGCGATCTCACGGTTTTCGGAACTCGTCACTGAACCCCCGGGTCGGAAGCGGACAGGGGCACTCCTTCTGCTCTGCAAACTCGCCCCAACGATCGCCCTCCCTCACCTCATCGAGTCACTGCGAGGCGATGCCGCACAAATTGACCGCGACGTGCTCCTTCGGGAGATCACGGCAATGGGTCCCGCGGCGGTTGAGGCCGCACCAGTTCTTCGCGAGATGTTACGCGAGGCCGCAGGGGCAAATTACCAGGACCAGGTCGCAGAGGCGCTCGCCGCCGTGCTCGGTGACGCCGGCATCCCGGAACTCGTGGCCCAACTCGACGACCCCGAACCGAACTTTCGTCGCCGCACGCTGCGCGTCCTGGCGCGGCTTGCCGGTGGCCATCGAGACGCCCGTTCGGCGCTTCTCCAATCCGTGGCAGACCCTGACCCGGGTGTTCGGCTAGAGGTGCTCGATCTCCTCACCAGGGTGGTACAGACCGGGGACGAGGACGTTGTGGAACCGTTGCGGCCCTGGCTCTCGGACCCCGACCCGGAGGTTCGCGCTGCCGCGCTATTGGCGTTGGGCAGGGCGAAGTGGGGTGCGCTTCCTGCGCTCGCTGAATTGCTTGCTGCAATGCACGACCCTGTGGAGAACGTGCGCATCGCAGCCACGCGAACTGTCGATGGAATGCAGCACGAAGAACCCCGGATGCTCGCGGCACTCCTCGAAGCACTTAACGATTCCAGTGAAGAAGTACGCCACGCTGCCGGGCATGGCCTTCTCGAGTGGGGCCATCTTTACCCCGAATTCACGGCCGCGGTGTTCGCCCGAGTCAACGACCCCGACCCTTACATCGCCCGGTGCGCCACACAACTCATCGGCAAGGCGACCGAGCAAACACCGGAACTGGTCGCCTACCTCCGGAACACGCTGCGAACCGCAGAGGATGATGACGTTCACGTGTCCGCAGGCGCGGGCCTGGCGCGGCTCAAGGTCACCGACCCGGAGGTTCTGGCCGAGGTATTCGCATTGCTCGACGAAACCGCTAACGACGAATTGATCGACACCCTGGCGGAAGTTGGCTCAGCCGCAATCATGTTGCTGAATGACCGGCTCGAACGCCGGCCCGATCTGCGCTATCGAATCCTCTGCGCCATTGGCTGGAATCGCGGCGAGCACGACACCACACCGGCGTTGAGCGGCGCGATTTCCTCCCTCTCCGACGAGGAAAGCATCGTTCGTTCCGAGGCGGCTACCGTACTTGGGAACATGGGTCAGTCGGCGGCCGTGGCGCTCCCGCATCTTCTCTCAGCACTAGCAGACCCCGACGTGATCGTTCGCGCGACAGCAGTGGCATCCATCGCCAAAGTCGCACCCAACGCGGCTGAAGTCGTCTCAGAGATGTCCCGCTGTCTGGTCGATGATGACGCCTACGTTCGGAAGAGTGCCGTCGATGCCATCGCGGCACTTGACGTTGCTCCGGAAGCGAAACTGCCACACTTGCTTGCCGCACTACACGATGCCGACGCAGGGGTGATCCAGCAGGCCGCGAGCGGTATCGGCGAACTCGGCCCGGTGGGGGCGGTTGCCATCCCGCTCCTGATCCCGTTGCTGAGCCACACCGAAAGAGAGGTTCGCAGACTCGCGGCCTTTGCACTCGGCTCCGTGGGGGACACACCGGAATCTGTCGCGGCACTTCGCGGGCTCCTTGCAGACCCAGAGGATGGCGTCCGGCACATGACTGTGAGAGCGATCGGGAACCTGGGAACCGCCGCGATGGCCGCCGGGCCAGATTTGGTCCGGATGGCGATCGACGACCCTGACGAGGACGTGCGCTGTGCAGCGGCCGCAATGCTCGTCCAAGTTGGTGCGGGCGAAGCTGCCGCAGACACTGTTGCGATACTCGTTCAATCGCTGTGGAGCGAGAGCGGCGAAACCCGTGCCCATGCCGCACGGTCACTGGGTGCGTTGGGAGCAAGTGCGCAGGCGGCGGTACCAGAGCTGGCAAAGGCGTTACGCGACCCCAAGTGGGGCGACATCAGCAAGGAGACGTGGAAGCGATACATGGTCATGGGAATGCTCATCATCCCGGCAGACAGCATCGAAGCGATGGCGGCAATCGATCAACGGATCTATGTCGTGACTGCCCTGCAAAACATCGGGCCACCAGAGGTCGTGATTCCGCTACTGATCGCTGCGATGGAGGATGAGAATCTCCTGGTGGGAATTTCCGCGACGGAGGCCATTCGTGAGTTGTTGCCGGCATCTGAGCCAGCCGTCTGGGAACTCCTGGCACACGCCGACCGAGACATCCGCCGCCGCGCGCGAAATCTCCTGTCCATACCCCACGAGATCACCGAGGACGACTGGTAACGTTCGATTGTGCTTGAACCTCACCAGTGCATGACATAACCGCCGTCCACGTTGATCGTTTGGCCGGTCACGTTCGCGGCTCGTTCGCTCGCCAGGAATACCGCCATCGCCGCGATATCGTCGGGCGTTTGCCAGCGACCCAGCGGCACGATCTTCGATACCTTCTCCCCGGCCCACGTTTCATAATCCTTCCAGGTCTCGGGGGGTTGCTTATCGGCCCACGATTGCCACACGGAGCGATTCAATGGTGTCTGCACCATCCCCGGATTCAGGCTGTTCACTCGCACGCCGAAGGGTGCCAGATCCTTCGCGGCACACTGCGCGAAGTTGATCAACCCCGCCTTCGACGCGCTGTAGGGCGGATCGGTCTGGCTCCCAATCTGCCCGGCGACCGACGCGAGGAACAGCATCGTGCCGCTTTTTTGCTCCGCAAGGCTCGGCGCGAAGGCATGGGCCACGTTCACGGCCCCAACCAGGTTCACACGCAGCACGCGATCCCAGTCAGAGGGGTCGAGGTTCCAGAACGGGAAGCCGAACTTACCGGAGCCGATCCCGGCCGCGAACACGATGTGATCGGCCCGCCCGAATTGCACCCGGATGTCGATCGCCGCCCGCGTGATCGCGAGATAGTCCGTCACATCCGCGAGGAACTGGTCGCCGGTGCCGACTTCGGGGAAGCGGATGTCGATCACCGCCGCCTTCGCCCCTTCGGCCAGGAATCCGTTGGCGATGGCACGCCCGATTCCGCTGGCTCCGCCGACCACCACCGCCACGCTATCGCGTAATCCGAGATCCACGGCAACACCTCATCCGGGTAAACTGGGCTCACTTCGATTGAGGATATCCGATGGCCGCTGGATTGCCCCGCCCTGAGTTGCTCGCCCTGCTTCGGGCCGTGAAGGCTGAGCCTGACGACGACACGGTGAAACTCGCGCTCGCCGACTGGCTTCAGGAGCAGGACGACGAAGCCGACCGCGCGCGCGGCGAGTACGTCCGCGCAGTGACCGAGTATCAGCGGAGCATTCGCGAAGCGCGGCCGGGGTTGTCGTACTATCAGCGATTTTCTGCACTCTGGGAGCAACACCATTTCTCATGGGTCGACACGTTGGCACAAGCAGGATTTCAATTTGTCGAATGCGATCCTCACGTTCCGCCACTGTTTAGTTCACTCATAGGCGGTACCCAGGTAATGACACGGAAGACCCAACTCATGGCTCGATCGGAAGCATATGCATGGGTAGGGGGCTTGTCCTTCCACCGGATCAGCGCACCCCAGCTCACGAATTTTGCGGACTCGCCACTGCTCGACTCGCTCATACTGCTTCACTTCAGAGGCTGCAATGCAACAGCGGCTTCGTTCGCCACACTGGTGAATAGCCCACGGGCGCGGAGTTTGAAACGACTCGATTTTTACGAACAGAACGACGTTCCTACGGAGGCAATCGCGAGTTCGCCCCAAGTGTCACGCCTGAGAGAATTGCAACTGTGGCGCACGGGACTGACAGACACCGGTTTCAAAACGCTGTGTGACTCGCCTCATCTGAACGATCTCCGCTTGCTGGTTGTCGCCGGCAACTCACTCACCATCCATTCAGCCCGTGCATTCGTGGACGGTACGGGCCTCCCGAAGTTGACCGAACTGAACTTGGGCGGTACGAACCGTATCGGTCCTGACGGCACACTCATCATGGTGGCAAGCCCAAACACCGGGCGGTTGCGCAAACTGAACCTGTGGGCAAACGGCATCGCGGACTACGGCGTGGAGGCGATCTGTCGGCAAACGCACATGTGTAACCTCACGCACCTTGATGTGTCCGGCAATCTGCTCACAAACCGCGCGGCGGTGGCGCTGGCGGCTGCGGAGCACCTGGGGACGCTGGAGGAACTGAACCTGGGGTCGAACGCCATCAGCGGCGAGGGGGCACTCGCGCTCGCGAACTCCCCACACCTGACCAACCTCCACCAGCTCGACCTCACGGTCAACAACATCGGCGAGAAGGCCGCGGATGCCCTCCGCGAGCGGTTCGGTGATCGCGTGGTACTTTGAACCCACGACGCGGGTTCACGTCGTCGCTACAACAACCGACGCGGGTGGAACCCCAGGATTCTCGCTTGACGGAGCCTCGCCATGTCGTCAGACGCAACCCCAACTCCAGCAGCAAACCCAGCAACGGCACCTGCCGCAGCACCTACGCCCGCGCCGACATGGGAGCCGCTGCTGCCACTGGAACGCCGCATCCTCGGGGCACTCGTCGAGAAGCAGAAAACCTCCAAATCGGCCGACACGTACCCGCTGTCGCTTAACTCGCTCTGGACCGCGTGCAATCAAAAGTCGAACCGCGATCCGGTGCTCGATCTCAGTGACGACGACGTCGAGCAGGCGTTGCCACCGCTTCAAAAGAAGGGGCTCGTCATCCGCATCACGGGCGGGCGGGTCGAGCGTTTCCGCCACAACCTCTACGACACCTGGACGCGCAACGGCGCAGAGATGGCTGTGCTCGCGGAGTTGCTGTTACGCGGTCCCCAGACCAAGGGCGATCTGCGCACCCGTGCCACCCGCATGGACCCGATCGAGACGCTCGACGCCCTTGAAGTGATCCTCAAATCGCTCGTCGCGCGGCGGCTCGTTGTGTACCTCACCGACCCCGATCGCCGTGGGGCTGTCGTCACGCACGGGTTCCACACGCCGGAGGAGTTGACGCGTCTAAAGGCGCACTTCGCACACGCCCCGGCATCAGCATCGGCCGCACTCATCGACACCGAACCGATGGCACCATCGCGGTCGAGCGGATCAGGTGAGACACTGGCGGCACTCGAAGCGAAACTCACGGGTGCGATCGGTGAGATCGACACGTTGAAAGCCAAAGTTGCTGCTCTCGAAGCGGTAGTTACCGAACTCCGGAACAAGTTCAGCCCCACATCCCCATCGGCTTGAGAATTGCTCTCGTTATGTTGACTGTGAAACTCTGAGCAAGTTCGCTCGTCCAGTGGTACTTATCACTGGGGATGCAACTTAGCCTTGGGCGCGAATTCTGCCTAAAACTATCAGCTCTGTTACAGATGCGTGCCTGAAATCTCCAATTTTCACGGAGAGGTTCAGAGCCGGTCAACGACTCATAAAGTGCCGCCAAGTTCTGATCGAGCTTTAGAGGGCGATTTCGTGACTCCACCCTTACCGAATTGGGCTTTATGAAATGAAGCCACGGCAATGGCATTCCTCTACTGATCCTCTCGCGATGCTCGAAACGCTCTACCCGCTTCGAGGCATGGATAGCGTTGAGCCGCAAACTCGTCGATCACGGTTGTACCTGTTGGCCTGCGCTCAACAGGCATGCGGTCGTTTGCCCGGTGTTTGCCGCGTCATCGTACAACTTGCTGAGAATATCTTCGGCGGTGCATCAACCAACAAGGAATTGCGGGATCTGGTCTATCCTTATGCCGAGGCACTGATCCACTGTCGCGGCGAGGCCGAGGAGATCAATGAGATTGCGCGAGCGCTGGTCTCGCTGGGATACGCCAAGATGGTTGATGTGTGGGCCGACTCGAACATCGATAACATCACCTGGACCGGGTACTCACACATCGCATATGGTCCGTTCGACAGAAAGACACCGAACTTCCAGCGGATCCCTGCGGGATTGCATTGCGCGCATCTCTTGCGAGAAATCTTCGGCAATCCCCTGGATCGACCGCCACCGTTTGACCCAAAGTGGCGAACGGAGAATGTCATCCAGTTAGCCGAGTACGCAAACACAAGCAACGACTTCGCGGTGATGCCCATCCTGGCCGACGCGCTCCAGGAAAGCGGGTGCGAACGACCCGACATCCTCAGTCATCTTCGAGCAGATGTTGCGCATTGCCGCTGGTGCTGGGTAATCGAGGCGATACTGAACCGATCCTGAATTGCCACGCAGGTTTGAATGGGAGTTACGCATAAGAAGCAGTGGCGTAATGAATGAGATTGTGGCAGGATCTGGTGAAGGTAATTCCCCCTCACCCACCGCTCGAAGAATCGCGGCGACCTCTCCCCCCGAAACCGGGGGCGAGGTGGGTGTGATTGGTTTTCACGGACACAACTGGTTTCAGCGAAGCAAATGCACCCACCTCGGGAGGGCGAGGCGCCTCGCCCTCCCGTATTCACGCTACACATTTCCTGAATCTGCTTTAGGTTTGGTGGGGCAAGCATTCTTGCCTGCCCAAACTGAACATGGCAGGCAAGAATGCTTGCCCCGCCAAATGAGCAGAGTCTCCACCAACTGCGTAACTTCTATCGAAGCTATCGGCTCACCTTTGTCAGTTGTTCCAGAACGGATTCAATCACCAGAATCAACTGCACGCGGCGTTCCACTCGGTAATCGGCCTCGACGCATTTCTCGATCAGCGTTAGCAATCGATCCGCACCGTGGCGCTCGGCAAATGCCCTCAGGCGGGGTTCGTCGGCAGGGTCGATGCCGGGCGTGGTTGCTCCGATCTCCAGTCGCAGTGCGTGCCGAAGTGCATCCACCAGGAACCCGATGACGACCGATGCCCGGGTCCGTTTTCCCGGCGCGTCGTCGCCCGCATCTTCCACGAATTTCGCCCACACTTCCGCGAGCTTCGAGAAGTTCGGACGTGCAGCCGTCAGCCCAGCGATGAGCGTTTCTCGCACTTGCCAGATCTCGTCGTCATCGAGTGCCAGCGCACGGGCCACACTTCCACCCGCGAGCCGGGCCAGTTTCTCCCGCCGCCCCGCATCCGCGATCCCCTTCTCTGCCAGCACATCGGCAACATCCGCCGGGCTGAGCGAGCGGAATCGCACCACCTGGCAGCGCGAAAGAATCGTCGGCAACTGACGATTGATGTCGGTGGCGATGAGCAGCAGAATCGCACCGGGCGGCGGTTCTTCGAGCGTCTTCAGAAAGCTGTTCGCCGACTCGGCGTTGAAGTCGTCTGCGTCCTCGATGATACCCACGATCCGAGTGCCACGAGATGGCCTTCGCGAGAGCCGCGAGCAGAACGCCCGCATGTCGTCCACGGGAAGTTCGAGCTTTCCCTCGGGAGTGCGGAGCGTCAGGAAATCGGGATGCGTCTCGGCTTCGACCTGGGCACACCCGGGACAGGAACCGCACGCGGTGAGAGGTGCCGGCGGCCGTTCACAGAGCAACGCCCTGGCGAGTTCGTGCGCGAACAGCCGTTTCCCGACACCATCGGGACCGACGAAAAGATAACTTTGCCCAAGGCGTCCGCTGGCGAACGCCGACTGAAATGTCTGCTTCGCCTCGGCGTGCCCGCGAACGCGATCCCAGGACATGATGGTGCCTTCCGTGCGTTCCGCCCCGCAGGGGCTGGCGCTAAACGAGTTCACACAGCGGAGCGCTGCACCGTGATGATGATGTACTTCGAGGTGGGCGTGTTGCTCGTCTCGGCGACGCTATCCAGAGGAACGAGCACGTTCGTTTCGGGGAAGTATGTTGCAGCGCTGCCCCGGGGAATGTCGTACTCCACGACGACGAACCGCGGCGCGACCCGAGTTTCCCCCCGGAAGTGGCTCAGCAGATCAACCACCTCGCCCGCCTTCAACCCACGTTCGCGGATGTCCTCGGCGTTCAGAAACACCACGCGCCGACCGTTCGAGATGCCACGGTATCGGTCGTCGAGCCCGTATACCGTCGTGTTGAACTGGTCGTGCGTGCGAATCGTCATCATCACCAGTTGCCCGGGTTCGATCCGGTTCGTTGGTGCGGGGTTCACGGTGAAGTGCGCCTTGCCGTCGGGCGTGGTGAACTGGCGATCGCGCGGCCCGTTCGGCAGGTAGAAACCGCCCGGTTGCCGCACGCGCTGGTTGTAATCCGTGAAGCCGGGAATCACTCGCTCGATCCGTTCGCGGATCCGATCGTAATTCGCGACGAGATCATGCCACGCCGTGGTCGTGCGTTTGTCAAGCGTCGTTGCTGCCAGGCGTGCGACGATGGCCGGTTCGCTGAGGAGTTGCGACGACGCGGGCGTCAACTTCCCCTGCGATTTCTGCACGACCCCCATCGAGTTCTCGGTTGTCACGAACTGCACGCCGCTGGCCTGTCGGTCGAGTTCCGTTCGGCCCAGGCACGGCAGAATCAACGCGACCCGCCCCGGCACCAAATGCGAGCGGTTCAACTTGATCGAGACATGCGCCGTGAGCCGACAGTTTCGCAGAGCGGCCGCGGTCGCAGATGTGTCGGGTGTCGCAGAGAGGAAGTTCCCACCGAGGGCAAAGAAGACCTTCGCCTTGCCATCCCGCATCGCACGGATCGCCTCCACGGTGTCGAAACCGTGGTGTCGCGGCGGATCGAACCCGAACTCTTTGCCAAGTGAATCGAGGAACGCAGCCGATGGCTTCTCGAAGATGCCCATCGTGCGGTCGCCCTGCACGTTCGAGTGACCGCGAACGGGACACAAACCCGCACCGACTTTCCCGATCGCACCACGAAGCAGCATCAGGTTCACGACATCGCGAATCGCGCCCACGGCGTTCGGAGTTTGCGTCAGCCCCATCGCCCAGCAACAGATGATCCGTTCCGATGCCGCAATTCGGCGCGCGACGTCTTCGATCTGTTCCCGTGAGATACCCGATTGTTCGGTGATGAACTCCCACGGCACGGCTTCGATCGCTGTACGCAACGCGGGGAAGCCTTCGGTGTATTCCGCGACGAAGGCACGGTCGATGGCTTCGAGCGCGAACAACGCCTTCATGAACCCTTGCAGCAGTGCCGCATCGCCGCTCACCCGCACCTTCAAGTACACATCGGCGAGCGGCGTTCCAAAGCCGAGCATCCCGCGAACTTCCTGCGGGTTGCGGAACTCCATCAACCCGGCCTCGGCGAGCGGATTCACGGCGACGATCTGGCACCCCGCCCTCTTCGCCTTCTGAAGCGCCGTGAGCATCCGGGGGTGGTTCGTGCCCGGGTTCTGCCCAAGAATCAGGATGAGTTGAGCCTTCTCGAAGTCATCGAGCTTCACCGTTCCCTTGCCGATGCCAATCGTTGGCCCAAGTGCCGAACCGCTGGACTCGTGGCACATGTTCGAGCAATCGGGCATGTTGTTCGTGCCAAACTCCCGCGCGAAGAGTTGGTACAGGAACGCGGCTTCGTTCGAAGCGCGACCGGAGGTGTAAAAGAGCGCTTCATCGGGTGACGCGAGCGCGTTCAGTTCATCCGCAATGAGGCTGAACGCATCATCCCACGCGATTGGCTCGTAGTGCGTCGCACCGGGTCGGAGCACCATCGGTTCCACGAGGCGACCCTGCTGCCCGTGCCAGTAATCGGATTGTTTGGCGAGTTCCTCAATGCTCCACTGGGCGAAGAACTCACGCCCGATCTTCCGCGTATCGGCTTCCCAGGCGACGGCCTTCGCACCGTTCTCGCAGAACTCGGTCGAGGAACGATCGTGGTCGGGATCGGGCCAGGCGCAACTCGGGCAATCGTACCCGGACGACTGGTTCAACAGCATCAGGGCGCGTGTGCCCCGGAAGAAGCCAGCTTCACCCCAGACGTGCGCCATCGACTTCACGACGGCCGTGAACCCGGCTGCCGCGGTCTTGGGTTCGTGAACGCCCGGCGCTGTGGGTTCAGGCGGGCAACTGCCGTCGTATGCGTTGGGAGTGGTCATGGGAGAAGCCGACCAGGGTGAGCGTACACATTGAAACGCTGATCGCGAACGAAACCAAGCAATGTCAGTCCGAACCGCGTCGCGAGTTCAACCGCCAGGCTCGACGGTGCGCCGACCGCCGCCAGGATGGGGATACCCGCCGCGAGTGCCTTCTGAGCCAGTTCGAAACTCGCCCGCCCGCTAACCAGCAGCACCCGATCATCGAGCGGCAACCGACCCGCCAGCAGTTCCGCTCCGATCAGTTTATCGACTGCATTGTGGCGTCCCACATCCTCGCGGACTCCGAGGAGTTTGCCGGTCGCATCGAATAGTGCCGCCGCGTGCAACCCTCCGGTGCGATCGAAGGTCAATTGAGATTCCCGTAGGATCGCCGGCAACCGATGAACGACTGTGGGAGAGAGAAACGGACGGTCCGCGTTGGGCAGCGGTGAACTGCGAGTCGCGAGCGCGTCGAGAGATGTCTTTCCGCAGACCCCGCAACTTGATGTTGTGGCGAAGTGGCGTTCGAGGCCATCGAACGCCACCGCAAGTTCAGGCTGGAATTCAACGCGGATCGCATTCGGGTGTCCGCACGGCGTGATTTTCTGAATGTCGTCTCCAGAGCGGATCACGCCCTCCGCGAACAGGAAGCCGGCCGCGAGTTCGTCGTCGTTTCCTGGCGTTCGCATTGTGAGGGAAGCGGTTCTGCGGATTCGTTGAGCGGATGGACCGAATTCAAGCACGATCTCCAGCGGTTCCTCAACCGCAACCGAGTCTGTGCGAAGCGAAGGAACTCCACCAGCATCGAATGAGCGGACCTCAACCTCCGCGACACCCGATCGGTGCCCACTACCCTTGGTGGGCGAGATGAGCGGAAGTTCAATTGTCTCCGACTCCCCATCAACGGGAGACTGCTGGTTCAGGACCACGCGATCGGTTCTCCGGGGTGGCGAGCGTGCCGAATAGGCTGTGTATAATTCTTGTAGGGGTTGAGAAAGCCCGGTTTTGGTGTCCGGTCGATCAAACCGGTCGCGTATTATCGGATGAGAGGGATACTGAGAATCCCCACTGTTCACGATGTTGGCCCGGCAATCCGATGAACGGTGAATTATCTCGGGTGGGTTGGCGAAAGGCGAGAGCTGTTTTCCAACTGTTACTGGTCCCAGTATGGGTAAAGTTCCAGCTCGGGAGGGCGAGGCTACTGCCGAACCGCGGGCCCAGGGCTCGGTAGGAGACCTCGCCCTCCCGATCGGATGCATTCGCAATGCTGGAACCAGTAGTGATCGATCATCAACGGAAGTAGGTTGAACTGTGGAAACACCTCTTCAATCATCGGGGCAGTCGAAGTTGACCGTTACCCTGTCACAAATTCCCACTGCCAAGGTGGAATCCGAGGCCACACACGGTCCAGACTGGACACTCCCCGGACCGAGTTCGTCGTCGAGCCCGCTGCTGTTCGGCGATTACGAAGTGGTCGGTGAACTGGGCGAAGGCGGCATGGGTCGCGTCTACAAGGCGATCGACCGGAAACTCGGCAGGCATGTCGCGGTGAAGGTTCTCCGAAGCACCGATCCGTTCGAGGCCAGCCGATTCCGTGGCGAAGCCGAAATGATCGCGCTGCTGAGCCATCCGAATATCGTCCAGATCTTTGCGATCGACTCCGCTCCTGACGGCCGTCCGTACATCGCGCTGGAATACGCCGAGAGCGGCAGCCTTGATCGGGAACTCAGTGGGCAACCCCTGGAACCCCGCCGCGCCGCGGAAATGGCCGAGATCCTGGCTCGCGCGGTTCAGTACGCCCACGAGAAGGGCGTGATCCACCGCGATCTGAAGCCGGCGAATGTTCTACGTTCCAAGGGTGGCGTGCTGAAGCTCACCGATTTCGGCCTGGCCAAGCAACTCGATGTTTCCTCGGGCATGACCCCTTCAGGGGCCGTGATGGGCACGCCAAGTTACATGGCTCCTGAACAGGCCGAGGGGAAGGTCAAGCAACTGGGGCCGCCGACCGACGTCTACGGGCTTGGCGCGATCCTGTACGAGATGATCACCGGGCGGCCCCCATTCCGGGGCGTCAATCTCGTCGACACGCTGGAACAGGTCCGCTGGGCAGAACCCGCCGCGCCGAGCCAGTTCGTCCCGCGGTTGCACAGGGATCTCGCGACTATCTGCCTGAAGTGCCTTCGGAAATCACCGAGCCAGCGCTATGCAACCGCCGGTGAGCTGGCCGACGATCTCCGTCGCTGGCTCAACGGCGAAACGATCGTCGCACGCTCGGCGGCATCGTGGGAACGGGTCTGGCGGCAGGTCCGTCGACGACCCTGGCAAGCCGCGACGGTTGTGGCGTGTGGCGTGGCTGTCGGTTTGCTGGTTCTTGGCGGCATTGTCTACCAGAACCGCCAGCTTCAGTTGAAAGCTCAGGATCAGGTGCTGGCGTTCGAGCGAGAAATGGCTGCGCAAAAGCAAGCCGAGCAGGAGACACTCGCCAGAACGCAGCGGGAGAACGAGATTCGACTGCACAAGCGGAGCGATGACGCTCTCATGGCGCTGGACGGCATCCGCAACATGATCCTCAACGGCGATCTGCGAAACACGAAGGAACTGGACCCGCTGAAGGGAAAGCTGTTCACGTACTACAAGACGCTGAACGACCAGCTCAAGTCTGAAGCCGGCTACGACAAGAACAAGCTCGCGCAATCGTGGCTTGAGATCGGAAAACTGATCCAGGAAACCGGAAGCAAGGATAAGGCCTGGGATGCGTTCATTGAGGCACGGGAGTTGTATCACTCGACGAGGTCGGACACTGTCGAATCCCGCACGAATCGGGCCGACGCGGAAGGCACGATTGGTCGCCTCGCCTACGAACTCAACAAGTACGACGACGCCAGCAAATCATGCGACATCGTCGAAGCATTGCTGTCAAACCCCAAGCCCACGAACGCGGACCAATTCCGCCTGCTCGGCGAAGCATGGCATCTTCGCGGACAACTCTTCGATCGTGATCCCCACAACCGCGGCAAGACGGCCGAGGCATTTGAGAAAGCAATCGCCTTCCAGAAGGAGGCTCTGAACCATAACCTCGGTGCCCACTACAACCTGACCCCGAGCACCCTCGCGGCGTTGCCAGCCCAGCTTTCCAAACTGGAAACGACTGATCCCGCAAAGTTCAGCGGCATCATCGAGAACCTTCGCGGGTTGGCGCTGGGCTACGGATTTTTGGGCGATGTCTGGTTGAACGCCTACAGGCTCGCAGACGCTGATAAGGCGTACTGGAATGCTCACAACATCCGTCAAGCGGTCATGGACACCATGCGGAAGGTGGATCAATCCACGGGACGATACCATCGTGAGCTGAGCCAGGCTCAGTCGCAGTTCTCGCGTGGCTGGGGGAACTGTGCCAGCATCCAAACACGGGCTCGCGCCCTGGGAACCGCGAAATACTTCTCGGAACTGGCCCTCGAATTCCGCAAGAAGATCAGCACGGAGAATCCGAACACGATCGAGTATCACCGAGACGTCTGCACGAGTGCTAATCAGGTCGCTGAACTGAAAATCATCCTCGGCGAAGAGGATGGGGTATCCGACTTACTCGATCTTGCCAGCAATATTCCGAAGGACATCTCTGAAGATCGCGGCGGATATAGCAACGCCGCACTGGGCATCATTGCTGACACCCATTTGCTGCGGGCACAGTTCCTCGCCAAGTTTCAAGGTGACGACAAAGCCCGCTTGCTGACCGCACGACGAGAACTTGGTGAAGCGAGAACATCGCTAGAGAAGTTGCACCAGAACGACCCCCACAACGCAGTGCTCGCCTTCCGACTCGCGGCAGTGTATGCCCTTTCCTCAGACATCACGACGTCATCGGATACGGCCGAAGGGAGACGGAAGAGGGCATTGGAAATGCTCAAACTCGCGCTGGAACTTGGTTACCGCGACAAGCACCCGGACGATATTCGACTCGTCCGGGCGTTCGAGAAACTCAATGGCGATTCACAGTTTGAGGAGTTACTTGCGAAGTTCCGGGTCGCTCGTGAGACTGAGAAGGAAGCCGCGATCAAAACGTCAAGCGCATCCCCTTGAGCCGGGCAACGGTTTCGGCCATGAGGGCATCTTCCTCGGCCTCTGTGTGCGCGATGTAGGTCACCGAGAACCGCAGATACGCTCCCGCGTCGTCCCACGGCACGCAGCACACGCTCTGGTCATGGATCAGGTACTGCGACGCTTCTTCCGCGTTGCCGAAACTGCGGTCGCCAGCGGACAGCGGTGCGTTTGTGTACAGGAAGTACGTCCCACCCGGCATCGTACACTTGAACCCGACCTCCTTGAGCGCCGTCACCAGCTTTTCCAGGCGGCGCTTGTACTTCGCGCGAATTGCAATCGGGATCGCAGGCGTTCGCAGTGCCAGCGCCGCGGCGTGCTGAATCGCCATGAACTGCCCGCTATCGCTGTTGTCCTTCACGTCCGCATAAGCCTGCACGATCTTCGCGTTCCCGCACACGAAGCCAAGCCGCCAGCCGATCATGTTGAAGCCCTTGCTCATGCTGTGGACTTCGACGCCGACCTCCTTCGCTCCATCGATCTGGAGGAAGCTCAACGGCTCCGCGGCGTAGCTCAGCAGGATGTGCGCCGCGTCCTGCACGATCACGACCTGATTCTTGTGAGCGAACTCGATCACTCGCTTGTAGAAGTCGGTCGTCGCGACAGCCCCAGTTGGGCTGTTGGGGTAGTTGATGACGAGCATCTTCGCCCGCTTCTTGGTGTCGGCCGAGAGTCCATCCAGATCGGGGAAGAAGCCCTTGTCGGCCTTCAGGGGAAGCCGCACGACCTCGCCACCGAGATAGCGAGTCCAGGTTCCCGCGACGGGGTACCCGGGGACGGTCATTAGCGTGATGTCGCCGGGGTTGATGAAGCACGCCGGGAGCATGGCATACGCGGGCTTGCTTCCGATGCAGTGACAGACCTCTGTCACTGGGTCGAGCTTCACGCCGAACTGTCGGTGCATGAACTCGGCAGCGGCATCCTTGTAGTTCTGGATTCCGTTGTCGGCGTAGCCACGGTTCTCGACCTTGTTGGCTTCCTGGGTCAGCGATTCACGCACGGCAATGTCGGCCATGTCGTCATTTTCGCCGATACCGAAGTCGAGCAGTTTTCGCTCGGGGTGGTCGGTGATCGCCTTGCGCTTGGCTCGCTTGATCTTCTCGAACTTGTAGATGTCGGTGCCCTTGCCGTAGTTGGCACCACCAATGCGGTCGGCGAACAGAGACTGGAACCAGGGATCAGCAGCGGGGGAAGCAGGCATCGTCAAAAACTCCGGGTTGTGGCAACGCACGATATCAATGTTGTAGGAGCAGGGGTGGATTTGCGGCGAGTTCGCTGTGCCAATGGAATACGATTGCTGTGATCGGATTCACCCACCACGAGCAGACGAATGAACCCCGAACCAGTTGCCGTTACCACTGGATTCGCCACGTTTCGTGCCCGGGTCATGTTCCTGCTCGGGTTCGCTTACCTGCTCTTGGGCGCGGCCCTGATTCACAGGATGAGCAGCACTGGCGTCACCGAAACGGAACGAAGTTTCGTCGCGGCGGGGTTGCTCGCGTTGTGGCCCATCTTTGGGATCGAGGCTTTGTGGGGGCTTGCTCAGCGCGATCGCTCGCAACCGCGTGCTCCGATGCTCTGGCGAGCCTACATCGTCTGTCTGATGCCGCCGTGGCGGATGGCGTTGCCTGATCCGCGAACCGGGCTGATCTGGATACCGCGAATCGGCTGGCAACCGCACGGCAAAGAGTTGTCTCAGCGACTGGAGCATTCCTTCGCGGGGCCGATGGTTCTTGTCGCACTCATGATTCTGCCGGTGCTGGGGCTGGAGTATCTGCGGGCCGACGACGTGAAGAACAGCCCGGAACTGAGCATTGCGCTCGATGTGGGAATCGCGGTGATCTGGGTGGCATTCGCGACAGAATTCATCTTCAAGACATCGGCACACCCCAAGCCCCTCACGTTCGCCAAGGAGAACTGGCTGGATCTGGCGATTGTCGTGCTGCCGTTGCTGGAGTTCCTGCTCTCGAAATGGAAGATGGCACCGCTGGCCCGGCTTCTGCGAGCGGGGCAAGCAATCAGCCCCGAGCAACTCGCAAGAATGGAGCGACTCTACCGGCTTCGGGGAGTCGCGACCGAGGGATGGCACGCGCTGCTGTTACTGAACTTTATCGCCCGGCTGATTGGCCATACGCCGGAGAAGCGACTGAAGCGGATCCGGGAGAGAATTACAGAACTTGAAGAAGAAATCAGCGAACTCGAAAAGGATGCGAGTTCGCTGCATGAGAAGTTGATGGCGGAAACCAGCGTGCCAGATCAGAACCAGCCGGAGACCCGATCGGGCGGTGCGACGGGCGAGTTGCCCAGCGCGGCAGTGACGGCCAATAATCGGCCATCCGAGCCATAGCTGTGGAACGTGAAACCGTGACCGCTGCGAACTTGTGCAATCAGCACAACCGGCACAGTCATCCCGTCCCGACCGCGAGCGAATTTCATCCAATCGGGCAAAGTATCGACAGACTTTACTGTTTCCGTGCCATCTGGGGCAATAACTGTGACACGTCCAGGGTGATTGGTAGGCTCAGCGAACATGGAGAAGTCTTCCGTGAGGTCGCCCGGCGATACCAACACCGGGTTCGTCCTGATAACGCAGCTTCTCCGGCCCCTTGCGCGAGATTACCGTCAGAGATCACGATGAACTGCTTAACCGCAATCCGATTGGCAGACTCTCCCCGAACAGGCGCGACGCTTCTTCCCCTTCGGATGCGACCACTTCCTCCACCATTCGCTTCCACGCAGCCGGGCATGGGTGTGATCGCAGCACGCCCAGGACGCGGTTGCGGGTCAGGTCGGTGACATCGACGGCTCGTAATCCGCTCTGTCGCGCGAGCTGCGACAGGCAGAACAGCCAGCCGTTCTTCTCGCTCTCGTTCCCCGGCGTGAATGGCAACAACTCCTCGATCCACTGTTCAACAATGTCGGGGTGAATCACCGAGTTCAGCGGGCCGTAGAGTTGCACGCGTGCGCCGAGTCGGGTGAGGGACCAGAACGCATACACCGGCACCGGCGACTTCTTGCAATCTCGCAGGAGCGCCGCGCCGAGGTTCTCCTTCGTCTTCGCGTCGAGCCGTTCCAGGGTCGCGGCCGCTCGCCACATCTCGGCGTACTCGTTCGCTGGGGGCCGCGAGAACGCCTTCCCCTTCCCCGGAAGCAACGCGGGCCGCAAGCGTGTGAACAGTGCCTGTTGGAGTGCCGCGTTCAGGCCGCCGCTGACGCGCCGCCACATGATCCAGTAATCCGCGCCGCCCTCGGGAACGATTGGCGGTTTCTTCCCGCCGCTCAGGTTGCCCGTCGGGGCGCTCGCGGCCGTGGTGATCATCTTCCAGAGTGCTTCGACGCGGTAGCGGTCCACGGGGTCACCGAAACCGGGCCGCAGCACGAACCCCGTGAGGTTGTACCAGCGCGAAAGATGCCCCGGCGACTTCCCGCGACCGGCAGCGTTCACTTCGAGAAACTCCCACATCCGCCGACACAACCCGGTTGGCCAGTCGGAGCGTGGAGACTCCAGCGCGGCCTCGATCAGCTTCGGAAGTTCGGACGTGGTTGGTGGCGAACCCGGAGTGTCAGCGACGGGATGAGGCGTTGACCCTGTCGCTGACGCTTCGGGTTCGCCAAAGACCGCTTCGATCAGCCCGGCGGCGAGTTGCACGCGCTCCTCGGGGAACACGTCGATCAGCGCGTTCGAGTTATCGGCTTCCTCGTCTTCCTTGGTCGGTTCACGAAGCACATCGCGGACGTTGAACTCCAGTCGCCAGCGGTTCCCTTCCTTCGTTTCGCAGTACAGTTCCAGCGTGCCGATCTCGGTACACTTCGCCGCGAGCGTGACTGGCACTTGCTTCACGCCGGTACGCTTCCCGCCACGCAACACAGTGTGCAGCGGCGGCAACGGCAGCAGCGACTCGGGCGGCAATCGCAACACCTGCCCGGGCTTGTCGTCGCCGCGAACCGTGGACGTGTACAGCGGAAACAGCACGGGCTGACCAAGTGCTAGATCCAGCACGGGCGACGGCATCTTTACCTCGTCGCCTTCCTGCATCCGCCGCGGCACAACGCACAACACGGGAATGCTGTGAGCGTGAACACCGCGACCGGGCGTGTCGGTTTCCACCGCGATGTAGTACGAACGCGGGATGCCGCCGCCGATTCGCCGGCCGCCGGAGTGCTTCAGCCACGCGAAGTATGCCGCACCCCACGCCACCGCGAGATCGAGCGACGGACTCGTCAGGATCAGGGGATCCCACTTTGTGCCATCACGGTCGAACCACGGCCGCATCACATCGACAACCCGCTCACGCAGCACTTCTGGCTGGAATACGCCGCCGTTGAACAGGATGGCATCAACAGGGGAGAGGGGAGAGGGGAGAGGGGAGAGAGAAGAAGCAGGTGTCGGCGCCTCTGTTTCTCCCCCCTGACCCCTATCCCCTATCCCCTGGCTTCGCAGGAACGCCGCGAGGTGTTTGCTCACGGCCGCATCGGAGACGTATGGCAAGCCCATCTCCTGAAGGCCCGCACGAGCGCCGCGAGTGGTCTCGGAATCGAACGCAGCAGGTGGAAAGAACCCGTCGAAGATGGCCGCTTTCACGTCGTCCGGGGTGATGTTCACGGACACAGTGCCGCCGACCACGGAGCGACCGCGACCCATTACCGTCACGGGGAAGCTCGGGGGCGGCGGGCTTGCGAGCAGAGCCTCCTTCGCGGTTCGACACGCCTGCACGAGCGACCCAAACTGTGCTGCGTCGAGCCGACCACCCGGCAACTTCGCCTCGACCGCCTTGGCGAGCGCGAGATCCATGTTGTCGCCGCCGAGGAGCAGGTGATCGCCGACCGCGTCGCGTGCGAACGTGAGTTCGCCCTTCTCTTCGCCAGCCCGGATCAGGCTGAAGTCGGACGTGCCGCCACCGACATCGACCACGAGGCAACGCATCCCCGGCTTGAGCATCCCGGCTTCGGCGGGTGAGTGCGTGCCGAGCCATGCGTAGAACGCGGCCTGCGGTTCTTCCAGCAGAGTGACGTTCTTCAGCCCGGCTTGCTTGGCCGCTTCCGCAGTCAGGTTGCGGGCCACATCGTCGAACGACGCCGGCACCGTGACGACCACCGTTTGCTCTTGAAGGTAGTCCTCGGGCTTGCGGCCGGGTGCAGCGTTCCAGGCTTCCACCAAATGACGAAGATACTTCGCGCTCACTTCCAGTGGAGACAATCGTGGCACATCTGGTGGCGCAGCCCACGGCAACAGCGGGGCGCTGCGGTCCACACCGGGGTGACTGAGCCACGACTTCGCGCTCGTAACCTGCCGGCCGGGAACCTTCGCTCCGTGATTACGTGCGAACACGCCGACGGTGTCCGTGGGGTTCTTCTTCCAGGGGAGATCAATCGACCCCGGGGCGAGATCGTGTTGACCCGGTAGATACAGAAACGACGGCAGCAACGGCAGGTTCTGCACCTGCCCAGCCGCGACCACCTGCGGCACGTTGAAGGTGTGCAATTTTGGGCCGCCGACCGCTTTCGATGCCGAATCAACGTAGGCAACGGCCGTGTTCGTGGTGCCGAGATCGATACCAACCAGATACCGGGGCATGTCTTCATGTCCTCATGTCATCAAGCCATCAAGTCAAAACAGTCTGCCGAGTCGCGAATCGACTGGGGACTTGGGACTTGACGCCGTGATGACTACTCTGGCCAAATGGCCACACCAATTGTTTTAGGGCTGGACATCGGCGGGGCGAACCTGAAGGCCGCCACGACCGATAAGCGGGCGGTTTCGGTGCCGTTTCCGCTCTGGAAGCAACCGGACAAACTTCCAGCCGCTCTCGCCGATCTGGTCGCGCAGTTTCCCGATTCCGAGGAACTCGCCGTCACCATGACCGGTGAACTGTGCGACTGCTTCGAGACAAAACGCGACGGCGTCAACGCGATCATTGCGGCCGTGCGATCCGCGAGCGGCAATCGGCGAATCCGTGTATGGAGCACGGACGGCGTGTTCCTCGACACTGAGACCGCAGCGAGCAACCACCTCAAGGTCGCTGCCGCGAACTGGCACGCTCTGGCGACGGTCGCGGGGCGACTGGCGCCGCACCACGGCGGATTATTGCTCGACATCGGTAGCACGACCTCGGATATCATTCCACTCAATCACGGTGTCCCATCGACCTATGGCCTGACCGACTGGAAGAGACTCGAACACCGCGAACTCGTCTACCTCGGGGTCTCGCGTACCCCCGTCTGTGCCGCGTATCCGGACCGCGTCTGTGCGGAATTATTCGCCACAACGCAGGACGTGTACACGGTTCTCGGTTTACTCCCGGAAAACCCGGATGATCGCGACACCGCTGATGGTCGTCCCGCGACGGTCGACTACTCACTTGCGCGACTGGCTCGGATGCTCGGGGGCGACCGCGAAACCCTCCCGGACGATCACATCATCCACTTCACCACCTGCGTTCACACAAGAATTGTCGAAACACTCTCAACAGCTGCACGGGCGGCATACTACGACACGCAAAACCCGCCCGAATTGCGGACTGTAATCGTGTCCGGGGCGGGCGAGTTCCTGGCCCGACGAGTAATCGACCGAGCGTTCCATGGTGCGCCAATCGAGCGAATCATCTCGTTGAACGACGAACTCGGCCCGGTCGTCTCAGCGTGTGCGCCGGCGTACGCGGTCGCGATTCTCGCTTCGGGGGCACGCTCGTGATCGTCGTGAAAATCGGTGGGAGCCTGTTCGATCACCCCCAGCTTGGGCCGGGGTTGCGGGCGTATCTCGATTCGCTCGCGCCCACGCCAGTGCTGCTCGTTCCAGGTGGTGGGGATGTGGTTGAAGCGATCCGGAGGCTCGACGCGATTCATGGACTCGGTGAAGAAGTATCCCATCGGCTCGCGCTCACCGGATTGTGGGTAACTGCGGCCTTCTTGCGTGAAATGATCCCGGGGGTGGAGTACGGGTGTCATCCTGCGGCTGACCCGGCGATACCGGTGCGAGTGCTCGATTCAAAGGCATTTTGCCAGATCAACGAGGGACTGCCGCACTCGTGGGATGTGACCAGCGACAGCATCGCGGCGAGAGCCGCCGTCGTGTATGGTGCCGAACGACTCGTGCTACTCAAATCGGTGGATGTGCCTGCGGGAACGAAGTGGGAGACAGCCGTGGCACACGGGTGGGTTGACCCGTACTTTCCTCAGCTCATGGCAGGAACCGCGTTGGCAGTTGAGTTCGTCAACTTCCGTCGCGTGCTCGACTCACTCGAATAATTCCGGTTTGAACTCGCGGCAGGCCGCGATCAGTTCCGCGATCGGACGGCGTTCCAGGATCTGCGGTCGCGGCCAGGCTCCCGGCCGACGTTTGCGGATGTACCACATCGCCCCGGCGAAGTCCCAGTCGCGATCGAGCATGAGCGAAAGTGCGACCACCAAGACGGATCGCGACTTACCATCGGTGCACGAGATGAAGACGTCGTGCCCTTCCTGTCGCCAGGTCCGCAAGTGCCAGACAGCCTCGGCAACCACCTGGGGTCGCACGGGGCTGGTTTCGGCCAGCGCCAGCTCCATCGCCTCCACTTCTGGTGGCAAGCGCATCCCAAACCCACTGATCTCGCCACCTGCCACGTTCAGCAACCGTGTGAACCCCGTTCGAGACAATTCGGCTGTCTGAAGCGGCGCACTCCCGCAACCCAGGCCCGTTTCGATCAGGCTCCATCCCCGGGCGTCGTATGGCGGGCCACGCTCCTCATCAGCAATGGAAAGCCCCTGCGCCTCCATGCGTGCATTGATCAGCAAGGAGGTTTCACCAGCGAGGTATTTCTGGACGGTCTGGACAATCGCGGTGCGAGTGGATTCCTCAACCAGTTTCGGGTGAGGCTGAACCTGGGGTCGGATGTCCCGAATCCGCTCGATCGCCTCTTCCCAAGTAATTCCGTCCCGTGCCATCCAGTAAAGCGCAACGACAGCTGCGCTGCGAGACTGCCCCTGTTGACAGTGGACGAGAGTCCACAATTCGCGGCGCCGAAAATCGGCGAGTTCCAGAACGGCACGCAGCAGGAACGCGGAAGGTGCCGGAATGCCGTCTTCGATGGGCTGCTGAACGACCTGAACCAACGCGGGCAATCCAAGGAGGTAGGGTGCCGGGTTCGTATCCCAGACGTTGAGGACGGCCTCGAACCCCACTCCAAGAATCTGCCGGGCAAATTCCGGTGTTCCCGAGAGGGCAAGCCCCAGTTCCAGTGTGTCGAACTCAAACGGCATGGTCACCGGCCTAGGAATCAATGGGTAACCTGGCGCTCGCTTCGGGCCGAGCACCTGCTGCAAACTTTTATCTTACTGACTCCGGTAACTTACCAACGGCCAAGGTGGAATGGTGATACGGCCGCACGTGGCGGCCCCGAGCGGCCGGCCGCAGGCGTTGTGCCAAGGTCCGTTCTCCAGCGTTTCACAGAGCCATCTCGACTGATTGTCAACAAAGCGGATGAGTCGGGCAGGAACTGTACGCGCCGGACCAAATCAACGTGTCCCGTGAGCTTGGCACGTTCCTGGCCCGTCACAGGATCCCAGAGCAACACAGCCCGGTCGTCTCCACCTGAGGCGAGTGTTCGGCCGTCGGGACTGAACGCCAAACTATTCACGCGACCGGTGTGGCCAGCGAGTTCTGCCTCGGGGAGCAGTTTGTTCCCTTCGAGTGTCCACACCTTGATGATTCCGCTGGTGTCGGCAGTGGCGAGTTGATTTCCGTTCACGCCACCAAAGGCAAGCGCATCAATCTCGTCCTCATGTGCCTGCTCAACCTCGGCTATCACCTTCCCCTTTAGATCCAGTATTTGCACGCCATTCCCGACTGAGATCGCGATTTGGTCTCGGGTTGGGTGGAAGATCAGTTCTCGCGCTTTCGCAATGGGATGAATCAGCCCTGGCCCTTCCGGGGTGATCGCTGCCTCAACAGCGTGGACTTGAGGAACGGCCTTGAGATCCCAGAGGCGAACCCCCTCCGTGTCGAGAGTCGCGAGCCAGTTGCCATCCCGGTTCACGCACATTGAAAAGACGGGGAGTGGAACGCCGAGGACGATCGGTTGCTGGGGAGCAAAACCGGGACCGCCTCGGAAGCTGCCAGGCATCCGAAGAATACGCCAGATCAGGAGTGCGTTTCGATCAGTAGCCGCAAGGAGTGTGCTCCCATCCGTTGAAGACGCGGTCACCTTGATCTTCAGAGGTGGAACGATCCCTTTCGCGTTGATGTTCCGATCCATCAACCTCGAATATGGCGAATATACGGGGGGGATCCCGAACCCAGCGGGCATCATATCGGAGCGGAATGACTGCACTTGCCCGAACTCGTCACCACCGAACAGGCACTTACCATTTGCGGAGATGACGACACTGGACAGATTCAGATCCTTAAATGTCTCCAGCCCGTCGTATGGTCGCGAGGTTGTGTGCCAAACCCGAGCAGTGCCGTCGAACCCAACCGAGACCAGGCTGCGTTGATCGGGCGCGAACGCGACCCCGGTCACACCTTGCGTGTGACCCCAGAGAATACCTCGCTCTTGACCGTCTTCGATATTCCACAGTCGGACCGTTGCATCGAACCCGACGGATGCGAGGAGTCCCCCATCAAGGCTCATCGCCAGTGCGTAAATCTCAAGTGTGTGACCGGTGAGGCGTCGGAGATCCTTGCCCGATTCCACGTCGATAATCCGGATCGTCTTGACCGTGGCGTTGTTGACCACCGCAATCGTCCGCCCGTCGGGACTGACTGCAACGGCACGAACGATGGTCGTTGGCGACGGAATCTCGCGTATCATCTTCCCGCCGTCCGGTGCCCAGACGTGGGCATTGCCGTCCGCACCTCCGGACACAACCACTTTCCCTGATGAGGCAAACGCGAGTGCTCGTACCCCTCGCCGATCCTTCGGGTTCTGTGCGACTGGAACCGCTTTTTGCTGAAACACGAGCTTGTTGGACTCGGCGGCCTGATCCAGTGTCACTAACGCCGCGAGTGCGCCGCCCATGACACTCACTTGAACGGGCTTAACCCGCCAGCAACCCAGATTCCACCAGCGGATAAACCCGTCTTCTCCTCCGCTCACGAGCGTCTGGCCATCGGGGCTAAAGACGATGCAATTGACATCGGCCGTGTGAGCCTCGATCAACTCGATCGTGGGGCTGAGGATGAGCGGTTGCACGGCGGGCTGGAAAAACGGCAGAATCTCGACCGAGGCCCGAGCCTCGGACAGCATCTGCACAGGCAATTCCCAGAATCGGATCGCGTGATCGAGTCCGCCGCAGGCCGCGACGATGCCCCCATCCGGGCTGAACGCGAGACCTGTCACATCGCCTACCGGCCCCGCAAGAATGGCCCAGGTTCGCCCGGTTCGCGAATCCCAAACGCGAATCTTGCCAGCCGCACCCGCCGTCGCGACGAATGAACTGTTCGGCGAGTACGCCACGGCTTTCAGTGGGTCAGCAGCCGTGTGATCCGGGTAGGTGCGTTCTTCCCGCTGACACATCCGGTGCAAATACGCCCAGCTAAAATCGCGAAGATCGGGAGGGCAGCGAGTCGGGTTATTCAACAGCTCATTGGCTCGCTTGGGGTCACGCTCACACATCGCCGCAATCTGTGCAAGTTGAAGTGCAAACGCAGCTCGGCGTGTGCGATTCGCCTCCAGGATCAACTTCTCGTTGTCTTCGAGTGCCCTCAGACGAGCGCGTTCGTTCGCGGCTGCCAAGATCTCAGCGCGTTGCCGTTCCTCGGCTTCTTTCTTTCGTGATTCCGTCGCGGCCCTTGCATCCTCGGCTGCCTGGTCGCGAGCATCCCGGACATGGGCGTATGCTGCCGAGAGAACGGTCACCAGCGTGATCGTGGCGACGAACGTGAAGGTTGCCAGGATCGCCATTGAGGGGTGCCGACGTGCCCACTTCACCCCGCGACCCCACGCCGAAAGCGGTCGGGCCTTGATTGGCTCGCCCATCAGGAACCGACGCAGGTCGTCGCCGAGCGCGTCGGCTGTCAGATACCGCTTCGATGGGTTTTTGGTGAGGCACTTGAGACAGATCGTTTCCAGATCGCGAGGAACGCTCGCCTGGAGTCGTTTCGGCGGAACCGGGTCGTCGTGCAACACCTGGAGAACGGTATCCAGCGGCGTCTCGCCCATGAATGGGGGCCGCCCGGTCAACAGCTCGTAAAGGATGGCACCCAGTGCGTAGATATCGACCGACGGGCCGACATCGCGAGATTTCCCTGATGCTTGCTCGGGGGCAATGTAACTGGGTGTCCCCATCACCGCCCCGGTCTTCGTCCCCTCCGGATTGGCCGTGTCCCCCAGGCGTTTCGCAAGTCCGAAGTCCGTGATCTTGGGCACGGGTTTTGTGAGACGCACGGCTGGCTTCGGGCTGTTGCGGGTGTTCACCACGGGGAATCGGAGATCGGATGAACCGGCACTATCGAGAGACCACGCCTTGGTCGATTCGTGATCCGTTGCGACTTCCAGCTTGGGCCCCTGTAGCAGCACATTACCCGGCTTGAGATCCCGGTGAACGACTCCCTGTTGGTGCGCATAGTGAACCGCTCGCGCCAACACCTCGACAAGTTCGGCAGCGTCGCGGGCCGACCAGGGAGCGTTCTTGATGTGCTGGGCGAGGTTGCCGCCTTCCACGAACTCCAGGGCCAGATACAGGTGCCCGCTCGATTCGCCGATCTCGAAGATTTGGACGATGTGGGGATTTTGCAGCGTGGCAACGGCTTCGGCTTCACGGCGAAATCGTTCCCGCTCGTTCGTGCCGGCGTGGTTGCCCGCAAGAATCATCTTCAACGCGACAGGGCGATTGAGACTCAGTTGTCGGGCTTTGTAGACGACACCCATTCCACCCCGACCGACCTCGCCCAGAATCTCGTACCCGGTCACCGTGGGGGGGACGAAATCAACGGCCTCAGCAAACGGAACGACATCGTCCACATCGAGTGTGCCAGCCGCTTCCGCAACGGGCATTCCGACAAGAGACGAGAATGATGGGGTGTCCGTGGAGGAAGCGCTCGGAGGTGGCCCCGGCATGTATTGCAGCGTTGCGACATCGCCACCGGGAACATCCGCGAGGTCAAGGCCCCCGATTGAACCACGAACGATGGATGGTGAACTCCCCTGGGCGATTCCCATGGGGATTAAGAGCGCATCACCACACACCGGGCACGCCGTGGGAGAAGCCCCCGGACGTACCGTCCAGGTATGCCCGAACGAACAGCTATAACCACCGGCCATGTTCGGCCCTGGGTAGGAGAGCACTTTTCTATCTTAAATGTATCCGCTCTAACCCTGCCCTTGCAAGCCGCATACGCACGCCGGCCTTGCCAGATCTCCCGCTCAGACCTACGAATCGGGCCTTCAGCCCTACAGATCAAGGTTTCCATGCAATGCAGCAAAGTTGTAACCACCTGTAATTTGCTATCCACCGTAAACTAGCTGTAAGGCAGACGTCGGGAAAAGCATACCTGCTGTGACGCGGCCGGTTCTTAACCTCCCCCCATGTGGCCCCAACAAGGGGAGGGCAAGAAACGCAAACCTGGTAGGTCATTTTTCGCACGTTGCCTTACCACATGAGGAATCTCTCCATGGCCGGATCGAATACGCACGGCGAGCATCCCCGCACTTCCTTCGGCCTGGCCATGGCAACGGAATCTGTTGTCGATCCGGTCTGCGGGATGACGGTCGATCCGGCATCCGCCGCGGGGTCAACCATGCACAACGAAGTGGCCTATCACTTCTGCAGCCGTCACTGCCTGGAGAAGTTCCGGGCCGATCCACCGCGATATCTTGCGGCTAGCTCGCCCGAACATGTTTGCTGCCATGCGAGTCCGTCGAAAAGTGCCGGTGTCGTTGCGGCTCCCGGCTCGAAGTACACCTGCCCAATGCACCCGGAGGTGATCGCGGATGGCCCCGGAACCTGCCCGAAGTGCGGGATGGCACTCGAAGCGCTCACACCCGGGGTCGGGCCGGAAGACGATTCCGAACTCCGCGACATGACCCGGCGGTTCATCGTCTCCGCAGTGTTCACGCTTCCGCTGTTCGTACTCACGATGGCTCCGATGATTCCGGGGGTGTCGCTGCCTCACTCCATCATGGAGGCCGCGAACTGGGTCGGGTTGCTCCTGTCGGCCCCGGTCGTGTTCTGGGCCGCGCGGCCATTCTTCTTCCGTGCGATCGAGGCACTGCGGCACCGCACCGCGAACATGTTCTCCCTGATCTCACTGGGAACGGCCGCCGCGTGGATTTACAGCACCGTGGCCACGATTGCACCAGAGTTGTTCCCTGTGGAGTTCAGCCACAGCCACGGCATCATCCCGACCTACTTCGAAGCGGCGACGGTCATCGTCACGCTCGTCTTGCTGGGGCAGGTGCTGGAACTGCGAGCGCGACGCAACACCGGATCGGCCATTCGTGCGCTGCTCGCGCTGACCCCGGAGCAAGCACGGCGTGTGAACCCCGACGGTTCTGAAACCGATGTGCCACTGGATCAACTTCATGTTGGCGATCGGCTCCGTGTGCGGCCCGGTGACAAGGTGCCCGTCGATGGCACGGTCACGGAAGGGTCGAGCACAGTCGATGAATCCATGCTGACAGGCGAACCGATCCCGGTTGAGAAACGTGCTGGCGACGCCGTGATTGGTGCCACGATGAACGTGACGGGATCGTTCCTGATGACAGCGGAGAAAGTCGGCAGTGAAACGATGCTCGCACGGATCGTCGCGCTGGTTGCGGAGGCACAACGGAGCCGCGCACCCGTTCAGAAGCTCGCCGATCTCGTCGCGGCCTGGTTCGTTCCCGCCGTGGTTCTGGTCGCCCTCGTGACATTCGTGGCCTGGGTGATCTTCGGGCCATCCCCTTCCCTTGCTTTCGCGCTGGTGAACGCCGTGGCGGTGTTGATTATCGCGTGCCCCTGTGCGTTGGGGCTGGCAACGCCGATGTCGGTGATCGTCGGCATCGGTCGCGGAGCGTCTGCGGGCGTGCTGATTCGTTCCGCCGAGGTGCTCGAACGGCTGGAGAAGGTTGATACGGTGGTGGTGGACAAGACTGGCACCCTCACCGAAGGGAAACCCAAACTGTTGACGGTGGAACTGCAGGGTGCCGTCTCCGAAGCGGAGTTGCTTTGGGTCGCGGCCAGCCTGGAACGCGGAAGCGAACACCCGCTCGCCGCCGCAATCCTGGCAGGCGCAACCACACGGGGCGCGAACCCTTCCACGACTGAGGGATTCGAGGCGCTTGCAGGAAAGGGCGTCCGTGGTCGTGTGGACGGTCGGGACGCGATCCTCGGCAACACGGCGATGCTGGAGACGGCCGGTATCCGCGTCCCCGATGAAATCGCCGCGAATGTCGAGAGTTTCCGCCGATCCGGGCAGACCGTTGTGTTCGTTGCCATCAGTGGTGAACTTGCCGGGATTTTGGGGGTCGCCGATCCGGTGAAGGGAACGACAGCGGAGGCCGTGACCCAGCTTCGCAAAGGTGGAATCACCGTTGTGATGCTCACCGGCGACAACCGCACAACTGCCGACGCCGTCGCACGGCCGCTGGGGATCGACCGCGTGTTCGCGGATGTGTTGCCCGATCAGAAAGCCGAGATCGTGCGGCAACTCCAGGCCGAAGGTCGAGTCGTGGCGATGGCGGGCGACGGCATCAACGATGCGCCGGCACTCGCGGTTGCGGATGTTGGGATCGCGATGGGCACCGGAACGGATGTCGCGATGGAATCCGCAGGTGTGACGTTGATGCGTGGCGACCTGCGGGGGATTTCGCAGGCGATGAATCTGAGCCGGGCGACGATGTGGAATATCCGCCAGAACCTAGTTTTCGCCTTCGGCTATAACCTGCTCGGCGTCCCGATCGCCGCTGGCGTGTTGTATCCGTTCTTCGGCGTGCTCCTCAGCCCGATGCTCGCGGCTGTTGCCATGAGCCTGAGTTCGGTCTCGGTCGTGGGGAATGCCCTGAGACTTCGTTCCGTTCGGATCTGAGCGACCGTTCGCAAAATCGTACAGCCTCTTGTTGCGTAACCATCCAACGATTGGCAGTTCGCCGCGTGGTTCCCGGAAACGGACTGCGGGAAATCCTACCGCGTGCTGATCCGAAACCCCTATTCCCCGCAGGTTCTTGAGTGCCGCGACCGTTGTCGCGGCTCTTTTGTGCGCGTTTGGCATCCCGCTTGCATTCATCAGTTGCAAGCCGGATGCGAGTCCCGGCTGAACAAGCACAGTTGATTCTTCCTACCTCAACCGGGCACGAGAATAGCGGGGTATGCGAGTCCCCCGCCGAATCTCGTGCCCCACTTCTTTTCCTTGACGTGATGTGCCTTTCGTTCTCAGACCGCGATAGATGAATAGTTCAACAACAGACCCAACCTGTTCACGCCTGACATGATTCGGACGCGAACCCGGAGCTGAATTGCCCGTCGTCAGCATATCACGAGTACCTATCTGATTGCTGTTGCGTCATTTATTGCGTTTCTGTGGAGCCTGAAATTGTTCTGATGAACTTTCTTCCACACAAGTCAACGTTTCCAGAACGGTTCCAGGCATGGGTGGGCAGATCGCGTGGAACCGTTTTCCAGCGCACTCCGTGCTGCACATTCCCCACATGTCGGCGCTCGGGGCTCGCCACAAAAGGGCACCCACTGTCACGAATCTAACCCACCAACCCTCAAAACCGGTGTAAAATACGTCGTTCGTCTCAACCTGGAGTTGCTGCCATGAGTCGCCTATTCTCCTCCGCCCTATTGCTCCTCGGATTCCCCACCGGAGCGTTCGCTCAGCTCGCGCCTGGAATTCCCGCTGGCCCGAGTGGTCCGGGGTTCGGTGCGGGAATGCGATTGCCGTACCCGGCAACTCCCGTGCCTGTGGCTCCGAGGTATCCCGTTGGTGGTGGCGTGGGTGGCGGATTCTGCCCAGTGATCCCGAACAACAACCCCGGTTTCCCCTTCTCGGGCATCTGGGGAATCTACGGGTATGGAGGCGGCTACAACTACGGACCCTATGGCTACGGATATGCTCCCTCGCTGAGCTACTCGTTCGCTCCACCCGTCTATCAAGCGCAGCCTGTCGAAATCGGCACAGCACCAAACATCGCGCTCGTGAACGAATTCCCGGCCACGTTAACGATGGAGTTCCCGGCACCCGCAGAGGTGTGGGTGAACGGCAAGAAAGGCGACGGGAACGCCACCACTGAGTGGACCCTGACCTCACCTTCGCTCAAGGCCGGTATGGAATATACCTTCCAGGTGAAGGCACGCTGGACGGTCAACGGGAAGACCTACGAGTACGAACGGAATGTGACGGTCGCCAGCGGCAACCGCAGCCGCGCGCAGGTCATCGCGGGAACCGAGATCAAGGAGTGATGGCCCGACATGCACGCCTGCACCCTGGTGTTCCTAGTGTTGACCGGCGTGTATGCCGTGGCTTCCGTAGTACTTTGGGATCTGGCCGGTTGGCTCGCCATCATCGTTGCATATGCTGGGGCGTCGTGCTTCTTCCTCGCCCTTGCATATGCCGGGATTGGAACAGGACTGTTCGGTAAGCGCAAATCTGGCGAACACAGTCTTCAAAGCTGGCTGTTATTCACGCCGTATTTTCTCGTGAACTCGCTGATAGCTCGACTCCATCGAAATCTGAGTCGTGAACCGCCATTTGCCGAAGTCGTGCCGAATCTCTTCTATGGTCGCAGACTCGGCGAAGTTGAGGCACGGGTATCCGTAGCCATCGGCTGGGTATCAGTTCTCGATCTGGCACCGGAGTTTGCTGAAGCCTCTACCCTGCGTGCCTTACCCGGATATCGCTCATTCCCAATTCTGGACGCGACAGCCCCATCGGAAGACGAACTTCGTGATGCAATTCACTGGCTATCGCGAGCAGTCACAGTCGGTCCGGTTTACGTCCATTGCGCACTAGGGCATGGACGCACTGGATGCGTTGTCATCGCATACTTAATTACTACCGGAGTCATCACCTCGGCAATGGAAGGCGTGCGACTGCTCCGATCACAACGGCCGGGAGTGCGGTTGAACCGCACACAACTCCGAGCGTTGCGTGGGATTCGGCCGGTCCCCATGAGAAAACCTGACGTGCCTCACGATTCTGGGTGCTGATTTTCCCATGTGAGGATGTGGTGCATCAGGTCTGCGGGATCGACCGATTGCGTTGGCAGTGGCCAGGCGAATCGTTCGGCGGCAGCGAGTTGGCCCGCAGCCCCGCGATTCTCGGGGTCGGTCCAGAGTTGCACGAATCGGCTGATCGCACGGCCACGACGGCAAAGCCGCTTCACGCACGACCACGCATCGTCCTCGGTCCGTGCCGCATCCGCGAGTAGTTCAGTCCAGTCCGTTACCCATTCTACCAGCATTCTCGCCTCGACATCCCCCAGCCCCCTGGTCAGTGACTCATCCCGCAAAACATGACGCAGCAGCGGGTCGCACGTAATCGCCATTCGGTTCCCCCACCCTTCGGGCAGTGCGAAGAATGCACGCCCACATCTGGTGGTCACCGCCGGGCGGGTCCCCCACCCACCCCGGCGTGACCGCCGTCCCCCGACATCCGTCATCCGTTTCGTCGTGAAGTAGGGGGCGTATACCTCCACTTCGCGGACGTCGCAAGCGGACTCGGCCAGAAAATCTCATTGGGTGTTGCGGTTGGCGGTCTGGCTCACGTCCCGTAATCTTGGCACACGTTCTGCGGTTCACGGACGCGACCATGCTTGACGAATTGTTTATCATTGCCGGATTGCTCCTGGTGGGCGTCACACTGACGTGGCTGTTCCCCATTCTGCTTCGGCCGTTGCTGTGGGGCGGCGTTTCGCTCCTCTACCGGTTCCGGGTCTATCACCGCGAACGGATCCCCACGTCCGGGGGTGTGCTGATCGTTTGCAACCATGTCAGCCTCATCGACTGGTTGCTCCTCTGGCTGGCCTGCCCGCGTTCGGCCATGTTTGTTGCCCGGGTGGATTATTACCGCAATCCGCTATTCCGGTTCTTGCTGTCATGGGCCAGGCACAACATTATCCCCATTGAAATCCGTCCGACTCGCCCCCATGCGGTTGCCGAGGGGCTGAAGCGGATCGCAGCTGCTCTCGACGCGGGCCGAGTGGTCGCGCTGTTCCCCGAGCGACGCCTCACCAGAACCGGGAACATGTTCCCGTTCGGTCGCGGGCTGGAGCATGTACTTCGCCTGACGCAGACCGATGTCGCCGTGGTCCCTGCGTGTTCGGATGGGCTGTGGGGAGGCTTCTTCAGCCATGGCGGCGGTCCGATCATGCGAAAGCGGCCCCAGAGTTTGCGACCACGTGCCGCGATCTGGTTCGGAGAACCACTGAAGAAAGGCGACAGCGCGGCGAATTATCGGCTCGCGGTGCAGGAAGCGACCGCAGACTTGGCTCTCCGCGAAAGCGACGACATTCCACTTGTCCATCGCGCGTTTGTCCGCAACGCGGCGAAGTTCCGCAACATGTTCCGCCCGTGCGTCATCGACAACTCGGCAGGCCCCGCTCGCACGCTTACCTGGGCGAAAATGCTGGTCGGTGCCCTGTGTGTGACCGCGTTCCTGCGATCCCGGCTCGGCGAGGCACGGAACGTGGGTGTCTGGCTGCCAACAAGTCTTGGCAGTGCGCTGGCGAATCTCGCCATCGCCTTCCTGGGCCGCACATCTGTGAACTTGAACTACACCGCGGGAACAGATCCGGTTCGGTCCGCAATCCAGCAGGCGGGTATTCGGATCGTTGTGACTTCGAAGCGATTCCTCACGCGGATTCCGCTGGAAGTCCCGGAGAACGTGCAACTGATTTTCCTCGAAGACGTCCTCGAGTCCGTGACGAAGTGGCAGCGCATCCGCACGTTCCTGAAGGTACTCCTGTTGCCTGGCTGGGTGCTTGACCGCTTCGTACTGGGCTTGCACCGTCACGGGGTTGACGACCCGCTAACGATCGTGTTCTCCAGCGGCAGCACGGGTGAGCCAAAGGGCGTGGTGTTGACGCACCGGAACATCGGCCACAACTGCGACTCCGCAGTTCGAACGCTCGACATTACACGGCATGATCGGCTGTTCGGCATCCTGCCGTTCTTCCATAGCTTCGGATACACCGTCTGTATGTGGGCGCCGCTCGTAGCTGGGTGCGTTGCCGTGTTCTTCCCCGACCCGCGTGCGGCCAAGGAAGTTGGCGAACTCGCTCGCACGCACCGCATCACGGTTATGCTGAGCACTGCCACGTTCCTGCGGTTCTACATCCGCCGCTGCGACAAGGACGACTTCCGCAATGTGGGAAGGATTATCTGCGGGGCTGAGAAACTCCCCGTGAAACTGCAAGACGAGTTTCACGCCCGATTCGGCGTCCTCCCACTGGAAGGCTACGGCTGTACCGAAGTCTCGCCGGTCGTGTCGGCGAACCTGCCCGATGTCATTGGTGATGGAGTCGTGCAAGAGCGGAACCATCGCGGAACCGTGGGCCAACCGATCTTCGGCGTATGCGTGAAGGCGTTCGAACCGAACGAGCGAACACCGCTGCCGACCGGAGTGGAAGGCGTGCTCTGCGTGAAGGGTCCGAACGTGATGGCGGGCTACCTTCTCCAGCCCGAGAAAACAGCCGAGGCTGTCCGCGATCGCTGGTACTTCACGGGCGACATCGGGTTGGTGGAGCCTGATGGCTTCATCCGCATCACGGGCCGCATGTCGCGCTTCGCGAAGATCGCAGGCGAGATGGTCCCCCTCGAACGGCTCGACGAGGAACTCCACGACGCACTGGGCAGCAATGGGGAGCGGGTGCTGGCGGTGTCTGCGGTACCCGATGATAAGCGCGGCGAACGGATTGTGGTCCTCTACCTGCCGAACATCGCGGAGAAACTCCCGGCCGCGCTGGACTCGCTTGGGAAACGCGGGCTGCCGAACCTGTGGGTGCCCGATCACCGCGACTGTTACCCGCTGGACGCCATCCCCGTGCTCGGCAGCGGGAAACTCGACCTGAAGAAGCTCTCCGAGGTCGCCAAAGAGGTCGCCAGGAAGTGATCGACTACAATAGTTGAATCGCCTCAACTTCGGATGGATTCGCCATGCCTCCTCACCGTAGGCCGACACCCGCGCTTCCAACCACGGACGACGTGTTTGCTGCCATCGACTTCGAGACTGCCGACCACGGAGCCGATAGCGCCTGTGCAATCGGTGTGGTGCGTGTCGAAGGACTGCGTGTTGTCGCTCGCCAGAAGCTGCTCCTTCGCCCACCGCGACAGCGGATCCTCTTCTCGTGGCTGCACGGCATCACATGGGACATGGTGAAGGATGCACCCGGTTTCGCGGAAGCCTGGCCCCGGCTGATGCCGCTGCTTGATGGAGTCACGTTTCTCGCGGCACACAATGCCCCGTTCGATCGCAAGGTGCTATCCGCGTGCTGCGAAGCGGGTGGGATCAGTCCACCGCAATACCCATTCTTCTGCACGGTGCAACTTGCCCGGCGACACTGGGGATTGAAGCCCAACGATCTCGCGTCGGTCTGCCGGCGGTTGGGGATCGGGCTGGTTCACCACGACCCGCTTTCCGATGCGGAGGCGTCGGCCCGGATCATCATTGCCGCGACCCAGACTCCCAGTTCCGGCAGCGCCCGGCTTCTGGGTAACGCTGCTAAATCCTGAAGGCTGCGGCCCCTCGGCAAAGTTCAACGGTTATAGCAACACCCCCTCGCGGCTCACGTCAATTCACCCTCCGTGTCGGCACGAGGGATGCGTATTCACTCACATCGGCCTCGCCGGATTCCCCGGTCAGCCTCGAACACGCGAGGAATAACCATGATCCCGACCGCCATCACCGCCGATCGCGACACTCTTTCGCTCGCAAACGACGACAGCACGCCCTGCTATTTCGTGGATGCCACATACGACGCCACCGACGACTCGGGCGACTGGTGGCTCGATCTCGGAGCAGTCCATCTGCCCGCGTAATGCCGGTAATGCTTGCTCGCCCGACGTGTACTTCTTACCCACCGTTTCCCACAGGGATGAGCCCCTTACCCAGACTACCCACCCGGAGCACGAAACGCATGGACCGCACAATGGCTACCTTGACTGCCCTGCTCCTTGATCCGTTTCTCACCAATGGCGAAGCCGAGCGGGAAGCGGCCGCGACCGATTACGCGGCCGAGCCTTCGACCTTGCGACGTGGCCCACGCTCGACGCGCTTTGCGGAAACGGAACCGGCCCCACGGCCGAACGGTTTGGAGCTGTGAGCCTGGCAAGTGGCGAGTGTTCGCCCACTGTTCCTGGAAGCGAGAACAGTGGGCGAACGCTGTCTCATGCACACCCTTCTCCGGAACCATTCAGAACCAGAGCAGCTCAAGAAATTGATGTGTGACGATATGTGCCCGTTTGGTTCCAGACGGGTGGGACACCCCTCTCCAGAGACTCCAGAATCAACGCCAACTCCTCAGAATCAACCCGAACTCTTCAGAATCAACGCCAACTCTTCAGAACCATCCGTACTCATCTGGAAGAAAAACCATCAGAATGACGTCTGACGACCTGGTTTCACGCCAAACATGAATTCAGTCACACGATCCGCACGCGGAGGATCTTCCGCCCCAATCGAATCACCAGTCCATCAGCCACGGCGACAGTTGCCTTCACGTCGGCAGCCTTTGTGCGGTCGGGGCCATAGTTGAACGCCCCTTCCTCGATCTTGCGGCGTGCCTCGCCCTTACTTGCGGCCAGCTTCGACTCCGCGATCAAATCAACAGCGAGCATCGCCCCATCCTTGAGCTTGTCCGCAGCGATCGTCACCTCGTCGATGGTGTCGGGGTCGCCCTTGTTCTCGAACTGCTTTCGCCAGTCTTCCAGAACCGCCACAGCGGCATCACCGCCGTGGTAGAACCGCACGATCTCGGCACCGAGCGCCTTCTTGGCTTCGTTCGGCTTACCCGCGATGAGTGCGTTGATCTCATCTGTCGTGTGGTCCGTGAGGAGTGTGAACCACTCGCTCATGAGGTTGTCCGGAATCCGCATCGTCTTCCCGAACATCTCCTTCGGGGGTTCGTTCAACCCGATGTAGTTGCCGAGGCTCTTTCCCATCTTCTTCTCGCCATCGAGGCCGCGAAGAATCGGCATCGTGAAGCAAATCTGCGCCTCTTGCCCAGCGCCACGCTGAAGGTCGCGGCCGACCATCAGGTTGTAAAGCTGTTCCGTGCCGCCGAGTTCCACGTCGGAGTGAATCTCGACGGAGTCCCAGCCCTGCATCAGCGGGTAGAGCATTTCGTGCAGGTAAATTGCGGTACCCGCTTTTATACGCTTTGTAAAATCGTCCCGTTCCAGCATCTGTTGCACAGTCGTGGTGCCGAGCAATCGCAACATTTCCGTGAAACCGAACTTCGAAAACCAGTCGCCATTCGGTCGGACTTCAAAGCGTCCCGGCGTCTTCAGATCGATCACCTTGGCGATCTGTTCCAGGTACGTCTTCGCGTTATTCTCGATCTGTTCCGGGGTCAGCCCCTGTCGGCTGGCGTCACGGCCCGAAGGGTCGCCGACCGCTGCTGTCGCCGTGCCCATGATGAGCACGGCCGTGTGGCCGAGTTCCTGGAACTGGCGCAGCTTCCGCAGCGGGACGGTGTGCCCGAGGTGAACGTCGAAGCCTGTGGGGTCGATGCCGTACTTGATGCGTAGCGGTTTCCCGGTCGCGAAGCTGCGTTCGAGCTTCTTCTTGAGTTCGTCGCGCGTCTCGATCTGCGCGGCCCCACGAAGGATGATCGCGAGTTGCTCTTCAACCGGGAGAAACGTCGGCATGGAATTCTCCTGCAAATACAAGAAAATCAGGATTAACCACAGAGTCACAGAGAGCACAGAGACACAACAAAAGGCAGAGAGCAGACTCTTGTTCAAAACAATGAATCGTCTCAGTGTTGTTTTGTCTTCCCTCTGTGCTCTCTGTGACTCTGTGGTTAATCCTGATTTTCTTGTTTTCTCTATGGCTTCTTTTCAACTGAACATCTGAAACTTACCCGTGGCCTCGAATGCATGACGGATGTGCTTGAGCGTGGGTTCACGGGAGTGGGCGGGCCAGCTCATCGCGAGCACATCGAATCTTACCGCGATCTTTCCGAGTAGCTTGCGTGCTGCCAGGAAACGCAACGTCGCCCCGGTGATCTTCCGCTGTTTGCGGAGGTCCACCGAGGCGGCGGTTTGTTCCAGGGCATTCTCGCGATCCGAGGCGGTCGAGCGAACCTCGACGACAACCAGGGTCTCGCCGTCGAGAGCAAGCAGATCGAGTTCGCCAGCCGGGTCCGTGACGTTCGCGGCAAGTATCCGCAAGCCAAGCGACCGCAGATACGTTGCGGCCGCTCGCTCACTTCGCCGACCGAACCACCGTCGCCACCACGGCCAGCGTGTGAACTGCGGCTCATGAGACGGCGGAGAGACTGACATCACGGTCTCTGCTACTACTTCTTCTTGCTAGCCTCGGCTTCCTTGCGAGCCTTCTTCTTCTGGGCGGTCTTGGACATTCCACCCTCGGCCGTGGCGCGAGCGGCGGCTTCCTGTGCGGCCTTCGAAGCGGCTTCGGCTGCGGCCTTCAGGTCGCTGTCGATCTTCGTCTGCCGCTTCACATCGTCCTTGATCTTGGTCGCCTTACCGACGCGATCACGGAGATAGAACAGCTTGGCACGACGGACCGAACCGGCCTTCTTGATGACGATCTTGGCGATGCGTGGGGAGTGAATCGGGAAGATTCGCTCGACGCCTTCACCCTGAACCAGTCGGCGAACAGTGACGGTTTCGCGAACCCCGCCGTTCTGGCGACCGATCACGTCACCTTCGAAAATCTGAACGCGTTCCTTGGCTCCGTCGAGGATCTTCTGGTGAACCTCGATCCGGTCGCCGATGCGAAAGTCCGGGACTTCCGACTTCAGGTTGGCCTTTTCGACAAGGCCGATGAGTGGTTTCAACATGGCCCACCTTCGTCTTTCTGGGCGGTGAGTCCGCCCCCAATGTCGTCGCAGGTTGTATTTGTCATTTAGCCCCCGACTTGTCGGGGGTTGCTTTGAGGGCGAAACCCGGCGTAAACACCGGGCTAAATGAATTAGTTCTTGCCGCTCCGCTTTTCGGACTGCTCTCGTCGCCATTTCGCGACGGCGGCATGGTTACCGCTCAGGAGAATCTCGGGCACTTCAAGCCCCCGGAAGTTCCGGGGCCGGGTGAACTGCGGGTATTCGAGCCGGCCGGCTTCGCTGTGCGATTCATCGACCGCGCTCTGATCGTCGCCAAGCACACCGGGGATGAGCCGGATGACCGCATCAATCACAACCATCGCGGGGACTTCACCGCCATTGCAAATGAAGTCCCCAATCGAAATTTCCCGTGGGTTCAGTGTCTGACGAATGCGGTCGTCGAACCCTTCGTACCGACCGCACAGGAGGAGCAATCGTGGCTCCTGGGCGAGTTGCTCGACCACTCGTTGAGTGAGTCGTTCGCCAGTGGGGGTAAGCATCACCACCTGGCCGGGCGGTTCGGCTTTCGCTCGCACCGCCTCGACACAGTCGAGCACGGGTTGAGCCATCAGCACCATCCCGGGACCGCCGCCAAAGGGTCGATCATCAACCCGCTGGTGCTTGTCGAGAGTCCAGTCTCGCATGTTCCATGCGTGAACCTGAACCAACCCCGCTTCGATGGCATCCCCGAGCAAACTCTGGCCGACGTAACTGGCGAAGATCCCGGGGAACAACGTCAGCACATCGAACCGGATCGTGCGCGGCGCGGCAATCGGAGCGTCCACGGGTCACGCTTTCGGTGCTTCCGCGGCGGCCTTGGCCTTCGCTTCGGCAGCCTGGGCGGCTTCCTGGGATTCGATCTCTTCCCACTTCTTCATGTGTTTGGAGAAGATTGCAGCGCAGTGCACCGAGGGCAACGCCCCGACGCTCTGCCAGTACTTGATCCGGCTTGGAATGAGCTTAACCCGTGCGTCCTTGTCGGGCACGTGCGGGTCGTAGACGCCCAGTTCCTCGATCACCCGGCCGTCGCGCGGCTGGCGAGCGTCGATAGCAACGATACGGTAATAATGCCGGTGAGTCCGGCCCATCTGTTTCATTCGGATACGAACGGCCACGGCGGCTACCTCTTAAATCTTAACATTCCGCAGAGACGGATCATGATAGCAACGTCCCCGGGAGGTGACTACGGCATTGCGAATTTCAGACCGGAGATTTCGGACCAAACTCAAGTGGAAACTACGGGATGACCTGCTTCTCTTGCGTCTTTTCGTTTTCAAATCTGCGTTCATCTGCGTAATCTGCGGATAGCACTGCTTGCCTTGGCCACATCGAAAGGCTGCCATGAAACGATTGCTCGTGATCGCGCTGGTTCTGTTTCTCGCGCCGGTCGCGTTCGCGGCCGACCCCGCCGACCTGATTGTTCACAACGCGAAGGTCGTGACCGTGGACGCGAAGTTTTCGGTCGCGGAAGCGGTTGCCATGCGCGATGGGAAGATCACAGCGGTCGGTTCCAGCGCCGACATCCTCAAACTGAAGGGCGAGAAGACGCGAGTCGTCGATGCTGGGGGGAAAACGGTGCTCCCCGGGCTTTACGATAGCCACGTTCACCCCTCCGGCGCGGCGCTCAGCGAAGTCGGCGACGCGGTTCCGCTCCTGCGGTCGCTTCCCGAAGTGTTCGCGTACATCAAGAAGCGCGCGGCCACCACGCCAGAGGGGGAATGGATTGTCCTCCGGTATGCGTTCCCCACCCGGCTCGCGGAGGCACGCTTCCCTACGAAGGCCGAACTCGACGAAGCCGCCCCGAAGCATCCCGTGCTCTATCACGCTGGCCCCGCGGGGATCACGAATTCGATGGGGCTGAAGGTGTCGGGCGTCACGAAGGACACCAAGAACCCGGGCACGGGCGTTGTGGTGAAAGACCCTGTGACGGGCGAGCCGACGGGAATGCTTCGCAGTGCCTACGGTGTGCTGAAGGGTGTCCCGGGGGGTGGTGAGAACGTGTCGGCCGAGAAGAAGCGGGCAGCGGTCAAGAAGTTGTTCTCGCTTTACAACGAACACGGCATCACGAGCATTTCCGACCGCAACGCCGGTCGTGGCGATCTCGATCTGTACCTGTCGCTTCAGAAGGAGAAGGAACTCACAGTGCGGGTGAATGTGGCACGCGGGTTTAGCCCCGGTGGTACCCGTGAACAGATCGCGAAACGACTCGACGAACTTCCCGGCAGCGATGGGCGAGGCGGCCCCACGGGCGTCGGCGACGAGTGGGTCCGCATCGGGCCAATCAAGATGTTCACCGATGGCGGAATGCTCAACGGCACCGCGTACATGCGGAAGCCGTGGCCCAAGGGCGACACGTATCAGGTCACCGAAGACGATTACCGTGGGCTGCTGTTCGCGAAGGCCGATCAACTTCAGATCGTCGCGGAAGAAGCGGCGAAGCGGAAGTGGGCGGTCACGTCGCACACGGCCGGTGAAGGCGCGATGGACGTTCTCCTCGATGCCTACGAAACCGCCGACCGCATCACGCCCATCAAGGATCTGCGGTTCTGCATCACTCACGCGAACTTCCCGAGCCAGCACAACCTCGAGCGCTGCAAGAAACTTGGCGTGTGTGCCGACGTGCAACCCGCGTGGCTGTACAAGGACGGCCACACCCTGCTGAAAGTCCTGGGGCCGGAACGGATGCGGTGGTTCCAGCCGTACAAGTCGTGGATGGAGTACACGACCATTGGCGGCGGCAGCGATCACATGCTGCGGTTCGATCCGCTCGATAGCACAAACCCGTGGTCGCCGTGGCTGGGCATCTGGGAAACGCTGACCCGCAAGCTGGAACGCGGCGGCATCCTGGAACCGAACGAGGTGCTGACCCGCGAGCAGGCACTGCGGCTCTACACGATCAACAACGCCTATCTGGGTCGTGAGGAGAAGGACAAAGGCTCGCTGGAGGCCGGCAAACTTGCGGACCTCATCATCGTGGATCGCGACGTGCTGACGTGCCCCGTCGATGACGTGAAGGAGACGAAGGTTCTGCTCACCGTCGTCGGCGGCAATGTGGTTTACGAGAAGAAGTGAATCACTCTTGCGAGCCACGGGATTCATCCCCGTCGTCTTCTGGTGAGCGCTGACCCCACGGGGATGAACCGGATGAACCCCGTGGCTCGCAGGCTTCTGCGGCATCCTACTGGATGTAGTACATCGCCGGGAGGAACTCCGCGCTTCGCATCATTTGAACGTGGCCATCGCAGAACATCACGCCGAACACCCCGGCGTGCCGGCCTTCGGGATAGTGGTTCACCGCGTCGATGTCGTTGGTTGGCCAGGGAAGCCCCGGTGCGAGGCCAGCGGGGATCGTGCCGTTCGTCGCGCATCCCGGAGCGCGGCAATGCTCCCACAGGAAGATCACTTGCGAGGTACCGTTGCCGTTGGTGATGTGAACCAGCGATCGCCCCTGTGGTCCACCAGTGACACTGTTCATCCCGTAGCTGAGTTGGAGTTGTGCCCCGTATGCGGCACTTCCCTGGAGGCGGTCGAAGCCGTTCGGGCAGCGGAACATCTTGGAGTTCCCTTCCAGGTACCGCCACAGAATCGTCTTGGTCGGGTCGTAGTCTGGCAGCGGCGGCGTGGCGTAACTCACGCGATCATCGAATGGTGCCCAGTACGCACCGTTCGTGAACGCCGGAGGCATCTTGCTGTCGTTGTCGCTGGCGTAGTTGTGCGAGGCGATTCCGAACTGCTTCATGTTGTTGGCGCACTGCGTGCGTGCCGCGGCTTCCCGCACCTTCTGCACGGCAGGAAGCAACAACCCAATCAGGATTGCGATGATCGCAATCACAACCAACAACTCGATCAGCGTGAAACCCAGCCGGCGCGGAATCATGATGATCTCCGGGAGACGCGGTTGATTCTCCCAACTCGGAGCCATGATATCAACAACCCGATCGCTAGCTTGATACGTTGGTAACCGATTCGGAGATGATTGAGAGGAGTTCCGGTGCCGTTGGAACGGGTGATCTCGGGCGGGCAGACCGGCGCGGATCGGGCCGCACTCATCGCGGCGCGAAATGCGGGGATTGCCACCGGCGGGTGGATGCGACGGGGGTTCCTCGCCCACGACGGAACTCACCCCGAGTTCGCCGAACGCTATGGCATCCGCGAAACCGAGAGCGATCACTACCCGAACCGCACGGCGATGAACGTGAAGGAATCCGACGCGACTCTGCGATTCGCGACCGACTGGAGTTCACCCGGGGAAGTGCTCACGCGGGAACTCTGCGAGCAATTCGGTAAACCCCATTACGACGTGAACCCGAACGGGGGCAAATCGCCCGAGGATGTCGTTGAGTGGATACTGACGAGAGGCGTGCGTGTGTTGAACGTGGCCGGGAACTCGGAACGAACTTCGCCCGGAATACAAGAATACGTCGCCGAGTTTCTCGGCGACGTATTCCGTTTACTGGTTCTCTCAAACGAGGCGTGACGCTTGTCACTGATGCGCGATCCCGAGCCGGTACAGCCAGTTGTGCCAGACGTGCGCGAGCATGTAGCCCTTGAGATGCTTGCGAATGTCGATGAGCGTCGTGGTTCGCCCGTGCAGCCGCATCCGAATGCGGTTCATTTCGGGAGTGCCGGTCGCGGAGAGTTCCGCCGAGGTCTTTTGCGTGGGGTGAACCCGGAAGGCTCCGAGGAATCGCGGGAGGCGAACGAATCGCGCTCCAGCATCACGGAACCGCAGCAGCAAGTCCCAGTCGAGCGCGAACTGGAACGATTCGTCGATTTGACCGCCGGCCTTCTCCCAGATACTTCGTCGCCAGAACATCGTTTCCTGCGGCACATAATCGGCCCAGACCAACATTTCCTCGGAGTGTCGGGGCAGCACCCACCGGCCCACTTCCTGGGTGTGGTGATCGACAATGATCCGATGGCCGTAGACGACATCCACCTTCGGATTGTTGGCGAAGTATGTGGCGACGTAGTTCAGCGCACCGGGGAGCAGCAAGTCGTCCGAATTCAGGTACGCCATGATCTCGCCCTTGCAGGCGTGGGCGAACCCGAGGTTGATCGCGTTCCCCTGTCCCTTGTCCCGGCGCGACTCGGCGTGAATGAGCTTGTCTCGATACTTGTTCATTACCGCGACGGAGTCATCCTTCGAGCCGCCGTCCTGAATCGCATATTCGAGCCGCGGATAGTTTTGATCGAGAACGCTGCGGATGGTTTCATCCAGAAACCGACCCTGGTTGTACGACGGAGTGACGATCGAGATCAGCGGTGGATTCTCGGGCGGGGTCGTTTTCAGGTACGACGCCGGGATGTGCATGTTGCGTGAGCGATACTGTTCCAGCTTGTGAAGCCGGGCACCCATCACCTTCGCCAGACCGCGGCGAAACACACCAAAAAGGGAGATGTTCCGGAGGTTGGATTCCAGCGCGGTGACATACTCGCGTAGCTCGCGCACCTCGGCCTGCAACTGGGACAGGACAAGCTGCGATGGGCCGGTGTCAGACTGCGTCTTCGCGTCCTTCGTCTCGCTCATCCATGGCTCCTGCGCGTGGAAAACCCACGGAATCCGATCCGTGGGCTTGTGGTTTCGTTCATGCAGCGGCGGCAACCCTGCGCGACGCCAGATACCAGTTGATCGTCTTTTCCAGCCCGACAGCGAAAGAGGTTTTCGCTTCGAACCCGAGGAGTGCTTTGGCCCGCGTCACGTCGAGGCAGCGGCGGGGTTGGCCATCGGGCATGTTCGGGTCGAACTTCAGTTCGCCCTTGAACCCCGTCTTCTCCGCGATCACCGTGATGAGATCGCCAATCGAAATCTCGGTCCCCGATCCCACGTTCACAGGCTCGGCGGTTTCGAGCACTTCCGCTGCGCGAATCAGTGCCTCGGCGGCATCCTCGACGTACAGGAACTCACGGGTTGGTTTGCCCGTGCCCCACACCGTCATCACCTTGTCGCCGCGTTCCTTGGCCTCGATGCACTTGCGAATCAGGGCCGGGATCACGTGCGAGCTTTCGAGATCGAAATTGTCGTTCGGGCCGTACAGGTTCACGAGCATCACGTTGACGCCGTTGAACCCGAACTCCTGCTTGTAGGCCTGGAGTTGGGCCAGCAACATCTTCTTGGCCAGGCCGTACGGGGCGTTTGTTTCTTCCGGGTATCCGTTCCAAAGATCCTCTTCTTTGAACGGCACCGGCGTAAACTTGGGGTATGAGCAGATCGTCCCGACCATGACGAACTTCTCGACGGCGTATTGCCGGGAGGCTTCAATCAGGTGAGTGCCCATAATCAGGTTGTGGTACAGGAACGTGCCGGGGAATTTCCGGTTTGCTCCGATGCCGCCAACCTTCGCCGCGAGATGCAGAACGACTTCCGGCCGCTCTTTTTGGAGCAACCGGAGCACGTCAGATTCGCGAGTGAGATCGCACTCGGCCGAACGCGGGGTAATGATGTTCCGGCAGCCAATCGCTCGAAGACGAGCGACTACGTGACTGCCGAGGAACCCCGATCCGCCGGTGACGAGAATACGCTTGTTCTGGATGTCCACGCTAGACTCCTTTCCCGCCGTCGGCTACCTTGCCGGTCGTGAGACTATTGCGGTGTCCGCGAGTAGATACCCAGGATGTGGGGTTCCAGTCAACGCCAACTGTCCAACGAAATTGGGCGATATCCCGATTCGCTACAAGGAAATCATGACTCCCATTAAAGTCGCGGTACTCGGAGCGTCGGGCTACACCGGCGTGGAACTGATCAAGATTCTGCTGCGCCACCCGCACGCCGAGATCGTTGCGGCCACTTCACGCCAGGATGAACACATCGCGGACCTCCACCCAAGCCTGCTCGGTCGGCTCGATTTGCGCTGCGAGCCGTTCGATCCGGACAAACTCAAGGCGAAGGGCGTGCAACTCGCGTTCGGGTGCTTGCCGCACGGCAACAGTATGGAGAGCATTCCGCCGCTGCTCGATCGCGGGATTCGCGTCGTCGATCTCAGCGCCGATTACCGACTTCGCGATGTGAACGTGTATCAGGAGTGGTACAAGGAGACGCACAAGGACACCGCGAATCTCGCCCAGGCGGTGTACGGGCTACCCGAGGTGTATGGCGACTACATCAACGGGGCCAAGCTGATCGCGAACCCGGGCTGCTACCCACAGACGGCGATTCTCGGCCTCGCACCGCTCGTGGCGAAGGGCCTGATCGAACTCACCGGGATTATCGTCGATAGCAAGAGCGGCGTGAGCGGCGCAGGGCGAACGCCAAAGCTCACGACGCACTACCCGGAGTGCAACGAATCTGTGTCGGCATATGCGGTCGGCACGCATCGCCATACGCCCGAGATCGAGCAGGCACTCGCCGACATCGCGGGCAAGCCGGTCTCTGTGATCTTCACACCACACCTGATGCCGATGGATCGCGGCATCCTCAGCACGATCTACGCAACGCCGACTCGCACCGTGACAGAGACAGAACTGGGCGAACTGTATCGCGAATACTTCGCGGGCAAGCCGTTCGTGCGGGTGCGCAACAACCCGCCCGCGACGAAGGACACCATTGGCACAAACTTCCTCGATGTGTGCGTGAAGTTGGTTCGCGGTAAGGTGCTGGTGATCGCAGCCGAAGATAACCTGATTCGCGGCGCCTCGGGCGTGGCAGTGCAGAACTTCAACCGCATGTTCGGCTTCGACGAACGCACGGGATTGATGTAATGCAGCAGGTCGGAGAACCGTTTGGTTTTTGGCGAACCCGGAGCGTCAGCGACGGGGTGTTCGTCGCGTGCGTTCGTCGCGCCGTCGTCTTGCCCCACTTACAGCCGAACAGGGGGAAGTTTGGAAACCCCAGTCCCGAGCGATGAAGTCCTTCCGAACGCCTAGAGTTGGCAGTGCTCAACCCTCTGGGTTGCGGTTGGTTTTCTGGTACGGCAGACGGACGCCACGGTAGTAGAGATCGTCGGCCCGCAAGATGTAGGCTGGCACCTCGTAACCCACCTGGCCAGCGATCGTCATCACATCATCCTGATCGACGCCGTCGCCGCTCGCCCCGTAACCGCCAATTAACGTCGCGAGGCTCCCGGGGCTTCGCGACTTGTACAGCGGGGCTGCGCCCGGGAAGAACACGACTCCATTCTGGTTCAGTGGGTTGTACGGGTTGTGGAAGTTGGTGCCGGGGTTGAAGGCATCGTACCCCACGACACTCTGGTAGGCCGCTGCGGGGAGCCGTGGTCCGACCTGGAGGCCGGTGAACGGATTGGCACCACCGTCGTTGAGTTGCGAGAACGGTCCGGGAGGCGTGCCATCAATCCCTTCCGGGAACCGCGGATCCGCGACATAGCGGAACGTGCGGGATTCAAAGGCTGTTCCTGCGGGGATACCCTCAAGCCGGTCGATGGGCTGGAGCTTGGCCGCGTTGGCGTAGTAGGCCACGTTGCGGGCCTTCGCGACGGCGACATCAAGCGAGAAGGTCGTGGCGTCCGGCATGCGGTACAACCCCACGATGTTGCCGTTGAGATCCGCAACAGCGAATACCATTTTGGTTCGAGTCCCGAGCGGCAGCCGAATCGCGGCTCGCGTCAGATTCGCCTGATTGATCCCCTGGGTCACAATCCGCACGACATCCGCTGCAGTGACCCCGTTGCCGTCGTGTGGGGTAATCAACCAGCCCGTGGGCACAGGGAACCCGGCTCGCGTCAGGTTCGGATTCCCCGCCACGATTACTTGATTCGTGCCGTCGTTCGGAGACCCGCGGCCGACGATCGCTCCCACCTGAGCGACGACGCCCAGACCAGCGTTGCCACCTGGTCCGAAGATGTCGAGGGTGATGCCGACAAGGTCGATGCGGCCGTTGGGTAACCCGAACCCCTGCGGCACAGGGATTCCTCCCAGCACCCCGACCGGCAACGTCGCGACTCCGCCGATGGGTGTGGTCGCACCCCCGACTGCCGCAAACGCGATCCACTCGGCTTCCAGCGTGCGGTCCGGTTTCGTCGGATTATAGTTGGTGCTCATCGACGAGTTTGATTCCGAGGCATACCCCGTGTTGCCCGGGAAGAAGACACCGATGCCGCCGACCGATTGCCCGTTCTTGAAGATCGGGATGCCGCCAGGAAGTGTCGCGATGCCCCGGCTCACGGCGATGGGGATTCCGTTTGACGTTCGTGGGGCGACTCCCGACTCGACCCCATAAGAATCCGGGGGGAAGAGTTTCTGCCCAGGTGGGACATAGGCGGGATTCACATTAAACCGCTCGGCACGAATCACATCGTCCGTCGTGCCGAGAATCTTGTCTGGCCCAGGAGCGTACGTGCCATCGCGGTTGGTGTGTTCGATCTCGAACAGGTCGACCTGTGGAGTGTTCGGCACACCCGGAGGGAAGTGGGCATTGATGCCAATCGGTGCGACAAACCCGGGTCCGCGTACCGTTGAGTTGGGGTACGGGAGATTGGGGTTCGAGTCCACTTCCCGTTCCGTGATCGTGGACTGGCTGAGGGAGCGAACGGTGCGACTGGTGAGCGGTGCTTGATTGTTGCCGAATAACGCACCCGTTCGGGCCAGTGACACCGCACCGTCAATTGCGAAGACCAGTCGTGCAGGTGAACTGGTGAGGGCGGTCGAGACACGACTCTCGACGCGAACGCCCAGGATTCGCCCGTTGCGATCCGTGATCACGATGATGGCATCGGAACTAGCCGAGGCGGCCGCGGCACGCTGGAGAAGGATGCCGACCTCGGCGGCGGTCAACGTCTGCTGGGAAGGATCGATCGTGGGGGTGGGTTGCGGGGCGGGGGTCGGGTCTGGCGGGTCGTTCACCACGGTGTCGGTGGGCTGAACCTTCTGCAAGGTGTCGGTTCCGGGGCCGCCATCGAATACAGTTCCGCCGATTCCGCCGACCAGTGTGTCGTTCCCGGGGCCACCGCGAAGTGATCCTGGTCCGCCCCCTGCCATCAAGATGTCGTGGCCGATCCCGCCCGCGATATCGGTGGATTGCGTGACGAGTTTGCTCACGGTAATCGTGTCGTTCCCGGTGCCACCACGGATCACGATCTTGGACAGTGCAAATGACGCGAACGACCCGAGATCGGCCGTTCCGTCCCACACCCGGATCTGCGAGCCATCGCCAAGTACCCGGATCCGGTCGTCTTCGGGGTCGCCGATGATCGTCAGAACTCCGCTTGCCATCGTTGCCACAGCCGGAATGACGCGTGCTTCGAGGACGTCGCAATTCAAGATCGTACGGAGACGAGGATTTCGCATGATGGTTTGGGGTTGTTGCAAGAACCCCTTCCTGGGTCAGGACGCGGGAAGTCCTGAAAGATGTCCGGTCCCTGGCATGGCGACATTTCACATTTTATGTGTGCAACTGTCTCATGAGGGATTACTGTAAAAGTCACTGCCCTCCGATACTCCCCCGTTGACGCTCATCATGCGATACGTCATCTGCCTCACGCTTACTTTCGCAGGGTCCGCGGTTCGCGCGGACGATGCCCCGAACTTTAACCGAGATGTCCGCCCGATTCTCGCGGACAAGTGCTACCACTGCCACGGCCCGGACGAGAAGCACCGCAAGGGCGATCTCCGGCTCGATACCGCGGCAGGTGCCGCCGAGGCGGTCCGTGGGGCCAAGCCGGGCGAGTCCGAGTTGGTCCGACGCATCACGTCCACCGAGGCGGGCGAGCAGATGCCGCCGCGTAAATCCAACTTCACCAAGAGCCTCACGGCCAAGGAAATCGCCACGTTGAAGGCATGGGTCGCCGCTGGTGGAAAGTACACGAACCACTGGGCGTTTGATCCTCCGAAGCGAGCTGCTGCCCCCGCCACGAAGCACGCGACTCGCAACGACATCGACAAGTTCGTCTTTTCACGCCTGGAAAAGGTGGGGTTCGCGCCATCACCGGAAGCGGACAAGGCGACCCTCCTCCGCCGGGTTACACTCGACCTGACCGGGTTTCCGCCGACCCCCGAAGAGCTTGATGAGTTCCTCGCGGACACAACTCCAACCGCATACGAACGTGTCGTGGATCGTCTGCTGAAGTCGCGACGATACGGCGAACGGATGGCGGTTGCCTGGCTCGACCTCGCCCGCTACGGGGATTCCAGTGTCTACCACGCCGACGGCCCACGGAATATGTGGGCGTGGCGTGACTGGGTTATCCGCGCCTTCAACGAGAACAAGCCGTTCGATCAGTTCTCGATCGAACAAATCGCGGGCGACCTGCTGCCGAACGCAACCCAGGAACAAAAGGTTGCGTCCGGGTTCAACCGTAACCATGCGACGACTGACGAGGGCGGCGTGATCCCGGAGGAGTTCCGGGTCGATTACGTCGTCGATCGCGTGAAGACGGTATCGAGCACCTGGCTTGCCCTGAGCGTCGAGTGTGCCCAGTGCCACGACCACAAGTACGACCCGATCTCGCAGCGCGAGTATTACCAGTTCTACGCCTACTTCAACAACACCCGCGACCCTGGAATGCAGACCCGTAACGGGAACCAGGCACCAACCGTCGATGTCTTCGATCCGGAGGCAGAAGCAAAACGCGAAACCGCCCGGTCCGCTCGCGGAGCAGCCGAGAAGCAGATCGCGGAGTTGCGCACGAAGGCCGTTGCCGGGAAGGCGTTCACCGACTGGCTCGCGAAGCAGAAACCACCTGCTGGCGCGACCGCGCCGACCGCAGAACTTGCGCTGTACTTCCCGTTCGACGAAACCGACACGGCCACTGCGTTCGATTATTTGGGCGGAACCGCTGTCACGATCACCGGGAAAGCGACCGAGGCGAAACGCCCGAAGGGGAACGGGTTCACACTCCCCGCCAATACGGTCTACCGCGTCTCCCGCGATCCAGAACTCGACTGGAACACGCCGTTCACGTTTGCGACGTGGGTGAAGTTGCCCGCGAACGGCGGCGGGTTCCTGCTCACGAAGATGGATGAAGCACCAACCTATCGCGGCTTCGATCTCGGATTCGACGGCCGCAAACCGGGGCTGCACATCATCAACAACTGGGCCGCGAACGCACTCAAGGTCTACGCCAAGAAGCCGATCGCAGCCGATACCTGGCAGCACGTCGTGATCACGTCCGATGGCACCGGGAAGGCCGCCGGGATTCGGATTTACGTGGGCGGCGAGCTTCAGGAAGTCGAAGTGCAGAACGACACGCTGAGCGCGTCCGCGAAGACGACGGCTCCCGTGCGGCTCGGTTCCCGGACCGACGGCGGCGGGTTCAACGGTTCCATCGATGACCTCGCGATCTACCGCGGCGCAATGACTGCTGAGGACGTGAAGCAAGCATCCAGTGACCCCATCGAGCGATTGTTCAGCGTGAACACCGAGAAGCTGACCGCCGCACAGAAGACCGTTCTCGCTGAGCGGTTCTTGCGTGAGTCCGACAAGACCTTCCGTGTTGCGCTGACAGCGCTCGCGAAACGGTTCGACGAGGAACGCAAGATCGAGACCAGCCGTGCCAACGTGATGGTGATGGAAGACAACCCTGCGGGCCAGATGCGAGCGACGTATGTTCTCAACCGTGGGCAGTACGACCAGCCATTGAAGGATCTCGCCGTGAAGCCCGGGGTGCCGGCCGCACTCGGAGAGCTTCCCGCTGGCGTTCCGGCGAACCGCCTGGGACTCGCGAAATGGCTCGTTCGGCCGGATCACCCGCTGACGAGTCGCGTCGCCGTGAACCGGCTCTGGCAGGGATTCTTCGGGGAAGGACTGGTTCGCTCGACGGAAGACTTTGGCATCCAGGGTGAGTCGCCGAGCCACCCCGAACTGCTCGACTGGCTTGCAGTCGATTTCGTCGAAAGCGGCTGGGATGTGAAGCGGGCCGTGAAGCAGATCGTCACATCTGCCACATATCGCCAGGCTTCGCGGATCGCACCCGAGGTGCGTGAGAAAGACCCCGAGAACCGGCTTTTCGCACGCGGCCCTCGGTTCCGATTGCAGGCCGAGTTCGTGCGCGATTCCGCACTGTTCGTGAGCGGCCTCTACATCGAGAAGGTTGGCGGGCCGAGCGTTCGCCCGTACCAGCCAGCCGGCGTGTGGGAGGAAGTCGCGATCGATACGAACCTCTCGCGCTTCGTGCAGGATAAGGGCGACAAGCTCTATCGGCGAAGCCTGTACACCTACTGGAAGCGGTCGTCGCCGCACCCCGCGATGATGGCCTTCGACGCCCCGACTCGCGAGAAGTGCATCGGCAGCCGGTCGCGGACGAACACGCCGTTGCAGGCACTCGTTACGCTTAATGATCCGCAGTTCGTGGAAGCAGCACGTGCCTTCGCGGAGCGAATCATCCGCAACGGTGGTGCGTCCCCGGAAGACCGGGTTCGCTTCGCCGTGCGGGTTGCGCTCGGCAGACCCGCCACGGACAAGGAAGTGATGCTGCTGGCGAAACTCGCGGCGGGGCAACTGACCCGCTTCAACGACGACCCCAAGAAAGCCGAGGCGCTACTGAAGGTCGGTGAAAGTCCGCGCGACGTGAAGATCCCCGTGCCCGAGCACGCGGCGTGGACCACGGTCGCGAATGTGATTCTGAACCTCGACGAATTCCTTGTGAAGAACTGAGACCACACCATGAACCCGCTTTACGCTCGTCGGGCTTTCCTCCGCGACTCGGCCACCGCTCTCGGTGCCGCCACGCTGACCGCGCTCACCTCCGCTGCCGAGTCGCCAACTGGCAAGGCGAAGAATGTCGGGCTGCACTTTGAAGGCAAGGCGAAGCGGGTCATTTACCTGTTTCTCGCCGGCGGACCTTCGCACATCGACACGTTCGACTACAAGCCCGCGCTCAAGGCGATCCACGGCAAGGAACTACCTGAGACGATCCGCAACGGGCAGCGGATCACCGGCATGACTAGCGGGCAGAAGTCATTCCCGTGCGTCGCCCCGATGTTCAAGTTCAAGCAGTACGGCAAGCGCGGCGCGTGGCTGAACGAGGATCTGCTGTCGAACACGGGGTCGATCATCGACGATATCTGTGTCGTGAAGTCTGTGCACACGGAGGCGATCAACCACGACCCCGCGATCACGTACATCACCACCGGCGCACAACAACCGGGCCGGCCGAGCATGGGTGCCTGGCTGAGCTACGGTCTCGGCAGCGAGAACGAGAACATGCCCGCGTTCGCCGTGATGATTTCGCAGGGACGTGGGCAGAAACAGGCGCTCTACTCGCGACTGTGGGGAAGCGGATTCCTGCCGTCGAAGCATCAGGGTGTTCAACTCCGCAGTTCAGGCGATCCCGTGCTCTACCTGTCGAACCCACCGGGGATCGATCGGGGTGCGCGCCGCGAACAACTCGACGTGCTCGCGGAACTCAACAAGGACGCAGCCGACCGCTTCGGCGACCCGGAAACGCAAACCCGGATCGCTCAGTACGAAATGGCGTTCCGGATGCAAACCGCCGTTCCGGACGTTGCCGACTTCACGAAGGAACCGCAAAAGGTTCTCGACCTCTATGGGCCTGATGTCAAGAAGCCGGGAAGTTTCGCCGCGGATTGCGTCCTCGCCCGGCGGATGATCGAGCGGGGCGTCCGCATGGTTCAAATCTTCCACCAGGGCTGGGATCAACACGGTGCCTTGCCACGCAATCTGCGGCTCCAGTGCGAGGACATCGACAAGGCGTGCGCCGGCCTCATCACCGATTTGAAACACAAGGGAATGCTCGACGACACACTGGTCGTTTGCGGTGGCGAGTTCGGGCGAACCATCTACAGCCAGGGAACTCTCAGCGAGAAGGACCACGGCCGAGATCACCACGGGAGGTGCTTCTCAACCTGGCTGGCGGGTGGCGGGATCAAGCCAGGGATCGAGTATGGCGCGACGGACGACTTCAGCTACAACATCACCGAGAACCCAGTCCACATTCGCGATCTGAACGCGACGATCCTGCACTGTCTCGGCATCGACCACAAGCGACTTACCTTCAAGTACCAAGGTCTCGACCAGCGACTCACTGGCGCGGAAGAGGCGAAGTTGGTGAAGGAAATCCTCGTGTGAGCAGAGGCGACGCATTGCGGATCACGTCACGTGATTGCAGATTGAACGCCGTTTGCTGGTTCGGATCGAGACCCGCGACGAATTCTCGCAGCAACAGGGCGTGGTTCCTAACCACTTGGCCACGGATATCCTGCTCTTTTGAAAGGACGAGGCGCCTCGCCCTCCCAAAACCGAACGCTACAGATTTCCTGTAACCGCTACTCGCTACTCGCACCAGGTGGGACAGTGTGGCGGACAGTCGCGGTTCAATAGTTGGGGATCGGGTTACCATCGGCGCGGAGGCCGAGGTTCTTCAGGACCGTGGTGTCAATTGTGTAAGGGATGTGCCGGATCGACCCGTCGCCGAGCGCGACGTTGAACCCCGAGCCGTGGGGCGATCCGAAGGGTTGGCCGCAGAAACCGTAGGTCGTGTTGGTGATGCTACTGTCCGCCCTGGGAGCCTGGTCGCCCCGGACGAGCATGTCATTGTCCCAGTTCCCGATCCAGCCCTCGTTGTTATTGCAGTCATTCACTCCGGCCATTGCCATCTGGATGCTGAGTGCCTTCTCGCCGAGCATGATGGTTTGGCTGGTGCCGTCCGTCAGCATCGAGATGGTGACCGTTCCCATGTCGTTGCGCTGGAGGACGCCGTTGTTGCTGTATGTGCCAACGTTGGCTCCGTAGAACGACGTGGCACCACCCGTGTCCAGCTTCCGAGCGCCGCCACCCGTGGGGCAAGCGTAAACATTGACGGGAGTGCCCCGAACGAGGTTACTGTCGGTGTTCGCCCACAGGTTCCCCTGCTCGATGTAGGGGAGGAGCTGGTAGCCCCAACCCCAGTGTTGCCCCACACCGATAGCAGGCACCCCGCCCACCATGGTGCGGTTGCCTCCCCCAGCACAACAAGCACCACCCGACGTGGGGAAGTACCCAATCGCGTCGTGGTGGTTGTGCCAGCCAATGCTCATTTGTTTCAGGTTGTTCTGACACTGCATACGAGCCGCCGCTTCCCGCACCTTCTGAACGGCGGGCAACAACAATCCAATCAGGATTGCAATAATCGCGATGACGACGAGTAATTCAATCAACGTGAAGCCCCGTCGAGGGCTGTGGGCCATGGGCATCTGAAAACCTCGTGAAATGAAGATGAACCTGATCCATCAATGCGGGATGTGGCCGGCCGGGAACTTGGCCTTGGCGAAGTCATCCGCGCTCAACGGAATCGCGAAACAGAGAGTCGTGAGAATGTATCGGTTGCCATCCTTGCCCACTTGCTCGTAAGCGAGAACCACAGGCGGGGCGTCCGAATTCGGGGCTTCGCCTCCCTTCCGGGTGTCCACGCTCAAGATGATTGTGAAGGGTTTGCCATCCCTGGGTGAGATGAGCAATGAATCGGGATCGCTTTCGCCCATTTGCTTGAGGGCGTCCTTGATCTGGTTGACGTTCTGGGGCGGCTTCCCGGTATTGTTGTGGACCTCCATGTACGCCAGCCCGATCTTGCGGAGCCTGCCGGCAGTGGGGTCCTCCGCTGGAGGCTCGGGGGGCGTGGAGGAACAACCACTCACGAAACCCAGGAATAGAGGCAACAAGATCGTGAACAATCGATGTTGGGCGAGCATGCGTCGAGTCCGAGATGGCATTTCCGCGTCGGCCAGGAGTGCGTTTGTGGCCGCCATCGGATGTCATAAGTCCAGAGATCGAATGACTGTAGTGCTATCCGGAACATCCTAACCGAAGTGAAAGGCCGGACAATCTTCATTCTGACAAATCAGAGCTGACGAGGTGCGTGCCGGATTGAGGGGAGTTCTGGGCCGATTTGAGTTCCGGCGCGGAGGCTCATTTACGATCACCAAGGATTTTCAGTGCGCCCGCTGGGACTTGAACCCAGGACCACAAGATTAAAAGTCTCGTGCTCTACCAACTGAGCTACAGGCGCGATGGATACTCCTTCATGTTAGTGGGCCGGCGAGCCGTTTCTAGTGCTCTCGACGATCACGAAGAGCCATTCCTTCTCCAACACTCCGCGTGGACCATCTGTGGAATCTGCAAGAGTACCCATGGATTTTGGGCAGTCTTGGGAGGGCGAGGCCGTTTTCGTGAGAGAAATCCCGGCTCGGCAGGAGCCTCGCCCGTCTCGCCCTCCCGGTGCCAAAATCCAAAGGGGCACACAATCTGCCAGGGTCGTTTAGAGCGGTTACAGGATTGATGTAGCGTGAATACTCACTCCGAGAGTCGCCAATTCTTGCTGCATTCAGAAGTGGTCACTCTCGGAGAGAGTGACCTACTCTCCACAGAGAATTAAACGACCCTGCACAATCTGCAACTTGGGCTTGGCACGCCATGAGGTTCGAGACTACCCTGCGGCTACGAGTCAACCCGGAAGCTGGAAAGGACGCCCTCCGATGCCTCAACGCGAATCTGCCTTCGTGCATCCTCTTGCCGTTGTTTCTGCTGTCGCTCAGCTTGGCGAAAATGTGAAAGTCGGTCCGTTCGCCGTGATCGAAGGCGATGTGAATATCGGCGCGGGGACTATCATCGCTCCGCAAACGCATCTCATCGGACCACTGACACTTGGTGAGAACAACAATATTGGTACGGGCACTGTTCTCGGCGGCGCTCCGCAGCACCTGGGCTACAAGGGCGAGCCGACGAACCTCACGATCGGCGATGGCAACATCTTCCGCGAACATGTGACGATCCACCGGGGGATGCCCATCGGAACGGGACCAGGCACCGGCACCACGGTGGTCGGCAACCGCAACCTGTTCATGGCGGGGAGCCACGTTGCTCACGATTGCGTGGTTGGGAACGACTGCCTGTTCGCGAACGCAGCCGTGATTGGCGGTCACGTTCAAGTTGGCGACCGGGCACTGCTCAGCGGTAACTCGGCGGTGCATCAGTTCTGCCGGGTCGGTCGGCTCGCGCTGCTGAGCGGAGCGTCGGCTTCGAGCAAGGACATCCCGCCGTACTGGGTAATGCAGGAGGTGAACTGGGTCTGTGGGGTGAACACAATCGGGATGCGCCGGGCTGGAATCCCGTCGCCAGAGATTCAGGCCGTGCGGCGGGCATTCGCGATGATCTACAAGGAGAAGCTGCCGATCCCGGTAGCGCTCATGAAGATCGAAGCGGAGTACGGGCATTTCGCGGCGATTCGTGAACTGGTGCAGTTCATCCGCACGTCGAAACGTGGCATCTGTGGTGGTCACCGCTTCCATGGTGGCGGCGAAGATCGCGAAGCAGCCGCCGCATGATCGGTCGATCACACGTCACTCGCGACCGAGAAACGAACGGAATGCCTGACGATGGCTCGGCCAGTAATCGTGGCTACGCCGGGTGAGGACTTCCTGATCCACGCCGATCACCTTCAAAATATCGTCGTGTGTCTGCTCGGGAGTGATGATCCACTCCCGGAACAGGTGAACCGTCTTGCCGCCGGTGGCGTCGCCACTGGTGAACGGGCCGACAAACTTCTTGAAGGGGTCGGACACGTTCCAGATCGCATGGTAACAGTTCATCGCGATTGGGGATGGGTACAGGTTGTCCGTACCTTTGTACTTGATCTTCCCCGTTTCAAGTCGCGTAATCTGGTTGTGAAGCTTGTTGAAGAGTTCGGGCTGAATCTGGAACGGCCCCCAGACTGAGACTCGCATGTTCTCACGTCGGCACAGCGCGAGTGTGTCGGCAACCGAGAGGTTGACGCCCTTTTCGGGCAGCAGTGCAACTCCACGAACTTTGAGCGTGGCGGGGAGCCAACTCATCTCGTGATTCTCGACTTGCCCACCCGCTTGCGGGATTCGGGTGATCGCGAAGAATGTATGGGTTTTTTCGGCGCGGTAGGGTGTCGCTTCGGCCGTGAACAGTGTGAAGTAGTAATTGTCCGCAGCGGAGACTCCGGGAGCAGTAGCACAGACAACGATCGTGACCAACAACAACACTCTGTTCATGGGGTCTCCTCGTGGCGGCACGTCATCAGGTCAATCGACCATGGCAAATACTCGTTCAGCGTGAATTCAATCAGGCCTCGCGGATCGCTTTGTGACGCGGCCGCGTGATCAGGCTATCTGGAAGGATGAGTCTGGAAGCGAGAACCCTCACGGATCTCCCTTGCGGTATAGAATGGCGAATGTGAAGTTCGACGTTCGGAGCGCTACGGATGGATCTGAAGAAGCTTGAACAAGCCGCGTTGGAGCACCTGGCCCACTACACGCTTACCGGGTGGACGTTTGGCCTTGTGGACACCAAGCGGCGACTGGGGGTCTGCAAACATCGTTCGAAGCGAATCGAGATCAGTGAGTATTACGCGCTTCACAACACGGAAGAATCGGTTCTCGATACACTCCTGCACGAGATCGCCCACGCACTCGCAGGTCCCGAAGCTGGTCACGGCCCAGTCTGGAAGGAGGTCGCGGCTCGCATTGGGGCCACCCCCCGAGCTTGCGACGATTCGCCCGACACCGTGGTGCAACCGGGTGACTGGCATACCACTTGCTCTGCGTGTAACCACACGCACTACCGTTACCGGCGGCCGAAATCGCTCAGCGGCTACCGCTGCAAGTGCCCCGCACGGACTTCATTGGTGTTCGCTTATCGAGGCGATGCCACGCGTGAGCCGGCGGTACCGATGACGGCCCAAGAAGCCGCGAAGTGGCGGGCAACTTGCGCCGGGTGTGGAGCCGTCCACCGCCGCACCCGCAGACCGAAACCGGGCATATGGCGATGTAAGTGTTCGACTCGCAGCGAATTGACCTGGTCCCACACGCCCCAGTGACTGCCGTGCTTGCAGAACTGGAGTCCGCGTTATCTCGGCGAAGCTCTTGAAAGCGGCCGAACAACGACTAAAATCTTGAGAGCTTCGCCCACACACATCAAGGTTTCCGACAACCGAAACGAACTTGATGGGCGAGGGGATCTCAGTCACACGTGCCCGTAGCTCAACTGGATAGAGCGTCGGCCTCCGGAGCCGAAGGTTACAGGTTCAACTCCTGTCGGGCATACTTCCTCACAAGTCTTCAACTGCCCTTGAACGCCCTTAATGCCCTGGAAAACCAGGGCATCTACATTTCCCTCCAACCCACTAACATCCTTACCGGTCCTCAAGCGTAATCGCCCGTTTCCGGCGGTAGGTACATCCGCTGGTACATACGTGGTACATCCGCCGTCGGTTCCAGTGGCCTTCAATGTCGCCGGTCCCGGGTCAGGACGTGTGGTCGGCATGGTGAGCTTGCCGACCGCAGTGGCGGTGTCCTTGACGCCGACGTGCGAGTAATGATCCATCGTCAACGTGATGGTGCTGTGTCTCGCGAGTTCCTTCGCGTCCTTCGGTGCGACCCCAGCCCTCACCAACTCCGTCACGAACCGATGCCGGAATGAATGGAAGTCGGCGAACCGGCCGTCGCGGTCGCGGTAGACGAGGAAGTCGGATTCCTCCCGATGCTTCTTCTCTGCCGGGGCTGTCGCCTCTCCGATCCACTCGGCGCGGGCAACCTCCAGGTCGCGACGGATCATATCAGCGGCCTCGGTATGCTTGGCCCACTTCCCAGGCCAGAGCGGTTTCCCGGGCTCCTTCGCGGCGAGCCAGGGGCGGAGTTCGGTCACGAGGTCCAGGTGAAGCGGAACCTCATCCCGCCGGCGGTGCTTCGAGTATGCGGCTTCCACGGCGACCAGTGGTGTCTCGGCATCGAGGGTGAACGACTCCCGGGTGAGACTGGCCAACTCGGAGGCGCGAAGCCCGGTCATGCCGGCGATGAGGTAGAGCGCCGCCCGGTCAGGTCCGCTCTGACGGCGGTAGGTGGTGCCTGTTCGCGCGGCGGCGAGTATCCGGTCGAACTCGTCTGGGGAGAGTGGCCGGCGTTCGTGGCGAATGTCCACGTCGGCGTTCACCTTCGGGATGTGACGGAACGGGTTCTCAGAAGCACGCCGCGCCTTCGTTAACCAGTTCCCAAACGCGACCAGTGACTTCCGGTAGTGGTTGCTGGTCGCCGGCCCGAAGCCGCCCTTCTCCTTCGGCACCGCTCGCCGATCCGCCAGCCAGCTTTCCGCCGGGGTCGCGTCGAGGTCAGAGAGCAGGACGAACCTGCACCCTTCGAACACCAACTCACACCGCCGCACGGACTGCCGGGCTTCCTTTGCCGTCGCCCCTTTGTCGGTGATGTGTCGCTGGTACTCGGCCAGCAGCTTGGCCAGTGAACGCTTGCGGTGATCGGCGAAC
>Ga0335397_10000158_pt1 | contig 77242 bp, 69 predicted proteins | sample MAT04_FD_205740 | JGI IMG/M metagenome (GOLD analysis project Ga0335397, IMG submission 205740) | Freshwater microbial communities from Lake Fryxell liftoff mats and glacier meltwater in Antarctica - MAT-04 (spades assembly) (version 2) ...
GGCGATCGCATCCCTGGCTTCGCAGACTACATCGTTTACAAAGTTCGCGTTAAAAACAGCGACATTCGCAAAGGCAAGCGCAGTGGCTACCGCGTCATCTACCAAAGCCTCACCTCAGATACCGTTGTCCTACTCCGCCTCTACTCCAAATCTGACCAAGATGACGTGACCACCGATGAGCTTTGCGCCATCATCAAAAAATTCCAGACTGACACCAAATCCACTTAAGGCGCGATCGGTCGCGAGGGGTAGGGTTTTTCGCGCCCCAAGACCGCCGAGGTTTTCAAAACCTCGGCGGTCTGAACCGTCACAATGAGAGATTTGCTAAGATTGACCCATCCAGTTTTCCGTCCTGATAGCCTACGGTAGCGCTCCTAGAGCTTCCTCACCATGACTCAAACTGCACCCAGTGCTCCCAAGTTGATGACGATGGCGGAGTACCTTGCCTATGACGATGGCACCGACACACGCTATGAATTGGTGGATGGAGCGTTAGTAGAAATGCCGCCTGAAAGCCAGGTCAACTTAACCATTGCTAAATATCTCTTATTTGAGTTGGCAAAACATCTGCCAATTGCACTGATTGCTGTGGGAACAGAGGTTGAAGTCACTGGACGACGGGCAAGGTGTCGGTTGCCAGATCTCCTCGTGCACACGGAAGAATCACAAATAGCCTTAGCAGGAGCAAGGCGCGCAACTTTAACACGGGAGATGCCGCCGCCTGCCATTGTGGTTGAGATCGTGTCGCTTGGACAGCGGAACCGCGATCGAGACTACCGCTACAAACGCACAGAATACGCCGCACGAGAGATTGCAGAATATTGGATTATTGACCCCGAACAGCAGCAAGTGACGCTGTGCCTATGGGTGAATGGGCAGTACGAAGACACGCTTTATACAGGCAACACTCCACTGGCATCCACGATCGTTCCTGGTTTTACGCTGAGTGCTGCCCAAGTGCTGGCGTTTGGACAACAGTAAGTTCGCCTTGTGCCAGACCTCGGAGGTCTAAGAGCGATCGTGACGTGTTACGAGCCAAGCAGAAATTCGTTGATGGTGCTCCAGTCGTTTCGCTGGGAGACTTTTTTTCGCATGACGATCGTGTCCGCAAGATAATTCGCATCCCGTGCCACGCCGGAAAATCTGCCGGAACCCCAGGTATACAGCCAGGGTAAGCCCAGAAAATAGAAGCCTGGTATGCCTGTAACGCCGCGATCGTGCCCAGGGTAGCCTTTGCCATCGAAGACGGGAATCTCGATCCAGCTAAAGTCTGAATGATAGCCGGTAGACCACACAACGGCTCCAATGTTTGCTTGCTCAAGGTCGAGAGCTAGCAAGGCTTGTTCTGGCTCCCAAGCCGGTTGGTAGGGCGGTTCTGCGGGTGCCTGAATGTGATTTTTCTCGATGAAGCTGTCGATACCTTTTTTGATGTTCTCGGCAACGGCATCGGCTTGATCGAGGTTTTGCTTCAGGTTGTCGGCAAATTTGAGTTTGCCATCGCTAATGGTGTTTAGCCTGCCATGCAGTTGCATTCCCTCTAGCGCAAACTGACGTAAATCGATTTCCCGCCCGCCACCGCGACCCGTGACGTAATGGTTGGTATTCGTGCGGGCTTTCTCTTTTTGGGGATGTTCGTCGATCGACAGATCGTAATACCCCATTTCATCCAGCCAAGCTACCACATCTTTGCCACGATAGCGACGGGGCGATCGGGGCGCACTGCCCACGCACAGATGCACCTGCTTGCCTGCCAAATGGAGATCTTCAGCAATCTGACAGCCCGACTGTCCTGTGCCAACGACCAGCACCGCTTTGTCAGGCAAGGACTCTGGATTGCGGTATGCAGAGGAATGTAACTGGACAATCGGTTCAGGGAGTCGCTCTGAAATGGTAGGCAGTTTGGGGATGTGATAGCCGCCCACCGCAATGATCACCTGCTCGGCTGTGTAGTCGCCGATCGTGGTAGACACTTCAAACATCCCCTCAGCCTCATTGCGACGCACCTTTGAGACCGCAACACCTTCCTTGAGAGGCGGATCAAAGGACGCAGCGTATGCTTCGATATACTGCACAATTTCATCCCGCTGCATGAATCCATGTGGGTCATCACCGGGATAGTGGAAGCCAGGAAGTTTGCACTGCCAGTTGGGTGTCACCAGGCAAAACGAATCCCATCGCTTGGCTTGCCATGAGTAACCAATCTTGTTTTTCTCAAAAACGATGTGGTCAATGCCTCGTGCTTTCAGGCAGTAGCTCATCGATAGCCCCGCTTGACCACCGCCGACAATGACGACAGGATAGTGCGTTTGCATGTGGTTTCTACTCGCTTGCTGGGCGGACTCTTTGCAAGCGTATGGGTGCTAGAGAGGGTAATTTGTATTTCTGAATACGGAAGGTTTAAGTCTAGTACTCTAGCGAGGGTGGGCGATCGCCACCTTCAAACCCAATTCAGATTGCTCACAAACCTCTGTTTAAATCGACAGGTGCGAGCGGATTTCCACAGTGCGATCCGGTATCCCAATCGAACGTCATGAGCTTGAGATGGTCAGGATTCGCAATGATTTCTTTGGCTAGCAAATAGCCAGTGATCGTCCAGGTTTGATATTTGCGGGATTCTTTTCCAATCAAACGTCCATCGGGTCCATCGTAATATTCGGGCCACTGATCTTGTACTAAACGACGCTCGGCAATGGCGATCGCGTGGTGTGCCAGTTCACCGCGACCCATCTTTTTCGCCGCTGCTACTAGCATCCACAGCAAGACGGGCCAACTCCCACCATTGTGGTACGACCAGGGACGATTTTTAGGATCGGCTCCGGTAATCGTGCGCCAGTCGTTGTCTTCTAATGCCGGATAGCAGAGCTTCATCGGCATGTGGCTAATCAAGTCGCTCCAGCGCAGTTCAATCAGGTTTAAGATCTTATGGGACTGTAATTCTGTGGTCAGTGACGCGATGATCGCCATCAAATTACCCAGTGAAAAGAAGCGACAGTCTAGCTGCGAGGGACCTAAATTACCTGCCAGGTAGCCACCCGCTTCCGGTATCCATTTTGCCAGACGATAAAACGGAATGGAGTCGGAGTAAATGTTGAACTGGTTGAGCGCTTCTTCGCCGTACTCTTCTACTTGATAGCGGTAGATAACATTCAGGCGTTCTGGGTCAAGCCAGTAATCCTCACGGAGCTGCTTGAGCAAGAGGGGTAGACGGTTGCACACCGCCTGGATCATGGGCTGGTTAACGGGGCTGGGCACCAGCAGTTCCAGGCTGGCTCGAAGCGCTGCATAAAACAGCGATTGAATATCGAGCGGATGCCCGTAAAGACCCATGCGTCGATCGATCATGCTGGCTCCATCAGGCACCAACACCATAGGGTACATGTCAAAGCGAGTCACCAGACACAGCTCCAGGCTGACGCGAATGCCTTCCTGAAAATCGGCACGCTGCACTAGCTCAAAGTCTTGGGTCGAGATGACATACGCCCGCAGAAGAATAATCCACCACAGGCAGGCATCAGCAGGAGCGACACGACCGATCGCGTGATTGCCAAAGTCTGCTTTAAGATATTCTTTGCCGTTGAGCAACGCAATTTTGAAGCTGGCAGGCATCAAGCCACGGCTAGGTTTAGAACAATCAAGCTGTCCAGTTTTGGGCTGCAATTCGAGCGTGGCTTCCAAAAAGTTACGCACGATCGCAGGTTTACCCTTGATGAGAAACAGTAACCCAGACGAGATAAAGTCACGTACAAAGCACTGATCGTAGTTCAGCGACGCAACGTCGGGGTCACTGGCAGCGATCGTACCAACTGGTTGACCCTGATAGTAGATAACGGATTTTTCGAGGGCTTCCCACGCTTGTTCGACAATCGACTGTTCGCTCAATCTCTGGTTCCTCGGATGACGACTATGATCAATATAGATTGCACATCGAAGCGATCGCTGCCAACCCTGTTGCAATCTCGGTCAAAGTTGTGACAGTACCGCCGCTTGATAGACTGTTGCACTTAGAAAAGCGGCACACGTTATTTGGCTTCCTCCGTTACCACCTTCAAGCGCTGTGTAGCCATTGTGAAGCGATTGAGAGATTTTCCAGGAACTACCTCTATGAAACTGAATGCCTCTGTATTGACTGTAGCAAAGGCCATCTCATTGGCAGTACTTGCCGGAATGACGGTTGCCTGCTCCCAGTCATCAGTGACAGAGCCGCCAAGCCCATCAACCAGTGCAGCACCGATCGCAGCACCAGTCAGCCCGTCTCCTCTTAGCCCATCACCCTCTGCCTCTACCCCAGTCACCACAGCACAAAAGCAAGCACCTGAGGCAACGCCTAACTCATCGCCTACAGCAAACCGGACGGTGGAGTCGTGCGTGGTCAAGATGGCGATCGTAAATGACCCCAAGCCGCCGCTGAATGTGCGTTCGGCACCAACAGTCGAAGGCAATAATGTGGTGGGTCAACTAAAGAACGGCACGCTATTGACGATCGCCGATGACCAAGACGGCTGGCTCCAGATCAAAACACCGCTCAAAGGCTGGATTTCCAAGCAGCAAACCACTAATGGCTGCAACCAAAAAGTGGAACGCCTTAACCTGAACGCCGACCGCTCGACATTGCAGGTTGCCGATCGCTTTGTTGGCACAGGTCTCCATCGCTATCTCTTTCTTGTAAACAAAGGACAAACGTTGACCATCACCCGCGATCGCGGTCCCTTTCCGATGGTGATCGCTCCAGACGGTACATTTTTGCTAGGACATGAAAAAGACGATCAGCGATCGAACTGGAGCGGACAACTGGAGCAGGCTGGCAATTACACCATTCAGCTAGAGTCCAACTTCAGAGGGTATCGCTATGCGTTTTCGATGCAGGTGAAGTAGGAGTGAGAACGCAGAATCACTCAAAACGCTCCTTATTCCTTGCACCTCTCTTCCAACTGAAAACTCAAAACTCAAAACTCCCTCCGCTTCCCCTACTTCCCCCCCCCTCACTCTCATCCCTGATACTGAATCCGATAAATCCGACCATTCGCTTCTTCAGTGACAAGCAAACTGCCATCGGGGAGGGTGAGCAAGCCCACAGGTCTACCCCACGTATCAGGGCCAGAGGGATTAACGAGGAAGCCAGTCAGGAAGTCTTCGTAATAACCTTGCGGTCGTCCATCGGCTTTAAAGGGCACAAACGCGATCTTGTAACCAGTCCCCCGATCGCGGTTCCAGGAGCCTCGAAAGGCGACAAACGCACCATGTCGATATTTGGCTGGAAAGGTCGGTCCGCTGTAAAACTGCACGCCCAAAGCAGCCGAGTGCGCCTGGAATAAAACATCAGGCGTACGTGTTTGAGCCGCTAGATCGGGACGCACGCTGCGCCCGTTTTGAACATGGTTGGGGTCAAGGCGATCGGGCGTGATGTAGGCATAGGGCCAGCCGTAAAACTGCCCTGCCTGCACACGAGTGAAGTAGTCAGGCACCAAATCATCGCCTAAACCATCACGCTCATTGACGGTGACGTAGAGTTCGCGGGTTGTTGGGTGGAATGCCAGACCCACAGGGTTTCGCAGACCCGACGCAAAGGTTTGACGATCGGAGCCGTCCAAGTTCATCACTTGCACTGAGGCGCGAGGTAAAGGTTCTTCGTCGACATTGGACTGTGAGCCGATCGAGACATACAGCTTGGTGCGATCGGGCGAGACGACGACATTGCGTGTCCAGTGCTGGTTGTAGCCACCACCCGGCAAGTCGGTAATTTTGGTGCCAGTGCCAGAAAGCTGCTCCTGCCCTTTTGTGTAGGGAAAGCGCAAAACGGCAGCAGTGTTCCCCAAGAAAAAGGCATCGTTGCTAAACGACATGCCGAAGGGAATATTCAAGCCGTTTTGGGCGCTAGCGAAGGTTTTTTGGACTTCAGCAACACCATCACTATTCGCATCGCGCAAAAGCTGAATGCGGTTGCGGCGAGTTTCTGTGACCAACACATCACCCGTTGGCGTTAACGCCAGCCAGCGGGGACGGTCTAACCCTTCAGCAAACACACTCACCACAAAGCCAGCGGGAACCTTCAGCGTTGGCTTCGACGGCACGGGAATCACATTGGGCGATTTGGACGCGCTGCTGCTGGCGTAGGGTTTTGGTAAGCTTGCAGGGGTAATGCTAATGGGCTGCGGTGAGAGCACTTCGATCGGCACTAAACGCGCTGCTGGTGTTTGCGTCGGGGGTGCCTTTGTTTTACCCACTTCACTAACCTGTGTCTGGCTTTGGGCTGGGGAAGGGGCAACAGTCGGTGCAGCACGAGATGTATCAGCAGTCCGGCAGGCAACCAGAGCAACCCCAAGTAGAGCTAGAAACGATAAACGGGACATAAGCAAGCTGTAAGGTAACAACTGCCTACCACGTTAGCGAATGTTGCCACTCGTTGACATAGTGCCCAGGAGTGATCCTTGATGATGTTTACTGACCCAAGGATCGTGGATTAATTAACCTGAAAAACCTCTCTTCTGTAGGGACGTTACCTGTAACGTCCCTACAGAAAGCATTGCACCTTATTAAATCCACGATCCCAAGCGTCAGTGACGTGCTACTTCTTACTGCTGTCTTCAAGCACCTGACGCACGGTTGGGCTGGGTGCATAGCCATAGCCAAAGGTCGCTTGTTGACTATCATCCAAAACGCGAGGAGTCACGATGACAATCACTTCCTGCCGCTGATTGGTACGGTTTGTTCTGCGGAACAGCGCACCTAAGATGGGAATGTCACCCAGAATAGGGACTTTTGTTACGGTTGCCCGGTCTTGATCCTGGATAATACCTGTCAGCAGAAGCGTTTGTCCGTCACGCAAGCGTACCTGCCCAGATTCAAGGCGGCGTTCAGTGAGAAGGTTAATGACGTTACTGCTGCCCTGAATATTGACGGTCTGCTGAGCACCAATGCGTGAAACCGAGGGCGCGATCGACAGCGAAATAAAGCCGTTGTCGTCAATGCGATCGACCTTGATGGGCAGAATCAAGCCCGCCCGTCCTTTTTCAACCGTAATAGTGGTTTGGGTTGAGTTGGTGGATGCAGTTGTTTGCTGAGTCAGGTTTGTCACCACTTCCTGAGTGACGTTGACGGTTGCCGTTTGCCCTTCTTGCACCAGCAGCGTTGGATCGGTCAGAATTTTGGCATTCCCGCTAGCAATCGATGCCTGTAGCTGTAGCAGAAAGTTCCTCGCAAAGTTGAAACCCGTACCAATACCAGCACCTAATGCCGAGCCGATCGTGCTGAGACCACTACCAAGCCCAGTGTTGGCAGGACCAGTCCGCCCAAAGTTAATGATGGCGGTGCCCGCATCCAGAATGGCGCGCGTGTTGTCCACAATCCCAAAGGATGAGTTGGCAGAGAACTGGTCAATACTGCTCAAATCAACGTCAACGACGCGGACGTTTACAGTCACTTGACGACGGCGAATGTCAAGCTGAGCTAACTGGGCGATCGCAATGCCGACTTTTTTCGGTTCACCGACGAGCGTGACCTGGTTCGTGCGCTCATCCCCAGAGATTTGCAGACCGCGCAGTAAGGGCGTGGAGTCTATATAGTTCACTCGCTGGTTCTCAATGCGAGATTCGGTGGCGGTCTGCGTCTGCGTAATGGCTGAGCCGCCGCCGCCTGCCAAGGTGCCAACGGGTGTCGCCACTGCGTTTGTCACCAAGCGATCGCGGCTCACCGCACTTTCGGCACCCAGCGTCACCAGAAAATTGATCGCACTGGTAATCGATGCCTGATTGAGGCGCACACTCCGCACCACTAAACTCCGTGCCGAATTAGGCAGCTTTGGTCCAATGAAGACCGTACGACCCACCCGGTTTGCTTCTAAGCCTGTAATTTGCAACACATAGTTAAACACGTTCTGCACAGGCTCGTTTTCAATATCGAGCGTTACTCTGGGTCCATCGCTGCTGGTAGCCTGTCCCGCTTGCCCTGGCTGTCCTGCCTGCCCTGCTGCCCCTTGAGCTAAGAGATCACTCACAAAGGCAAGGTTAAGACCCGCCGATCGCGCCAACAATCCCAGCACTTCTCGCGCTGGAGCATCCCGCAAAACAAGGCGGGGAACACGCTCTGCCGAACCCAGGTCGATCGTCGTTCCGGTTGCATCCACTTGAGCCGTCGCAATATCTCCGGCTGGAGGCGGTACAGCACGTGGAGAGACGCTCTGTACGCCAGGCGGCAACACTCCTGGTCCCTGAATCTGAATCTCCGGGTTTGGCAGCAGGGGAGACGTTTGATTTGTGGGGACAGCGGTTGGTCTTGCTGGTGTCGTCGGACTAACGGGTGCGGGGTTAACGGGTGCCGGACTGATGGGTGCAGGCGAGGGGCTGACCGCAGGCTGTGGTGTTTGAGCCAGCTCCAACGACCTTTCTGGAAGCGGTACCGCGATCGGCGCGACTCTGGGTGCTGCGGGTTGGGCTAAAACAGATAGCGATCGGGCTGGAGCCTGGAAAGACACCGGAGTCGTTGGAGTCGCAGCTTGCTTCGTTCCAAATGGACTCACGCTCAGCTTCACCCCGCCCTGGTCAGGTCGAACCACTTGACCAACTGGGGCACCCGCCTTGCCAACCACCGTCACCCGCACACTGGTCGCACTAAGGGGCGCAACCGTCACTAGCGCAATGCCCGGAGCCGGATTCTCTTTGCGAAAATTCTTCCCGTCCGGCAACCGGAGCTGACTGCTGGGAAGGTCAGCCGTCCAGCTATTGCTGCGGTTCACAGCAAACACCTGAGGGCGACCGCCCGACTGCGTTTGCAGCACAACATCAACGCCTGAAGATGTCTGGTTAAGCTGCACACCTGTCACCTGGATCGGTGCCGCCAGAGCGGGTTGAATTGCCATGAGTGCGGCTACCCCACCCAGCACGATGCCATTAAATCCTAGAGACTGTTTCACGGTTCTTCCTCACTCAAATCGTTAGCTTACTTGCACAAAGGCTGGGTTCAGGGGTACGGCACGAACATAACCTTGGGTGCCCTTTGGTTCGTCACACTACTACTTCGCTGGGGCTGGAGCGACTTTAACAGTCTCTTGAGGCGTGAGTGGCGATAGGGCTTCGAGCCTAAACGTCGTGGTCAGTTTGGGTTCAGGCTGGCAGTTGGTTAAAAACTGAACGGTGTTGCCGCGCACTTCAAACAGGCGGTTAACGCTGGTAGCGGCTTGAGTGCCATCCCCTACAACGATCTTCACGTCCTTAAACACAAGAAACGGCTGTAGCCGTTCAATGTTGCGGAAGATTGCCTGCGTTTGATTGACGTTGCCCTCGAGGTTAACCGTGGCGACCTGCCGCTTCAGCTTGTTGTTCACAAGCGAACCGTAAGCACTATCCGTAATGACACCAGACGCTTTGGCATCCGGCGTGAAATCCTTCAACGCCGCTCTCCGTGCGACCTCAACGCCACCTTTACGCAATTCCTCTACGTTGTTGCGAACCCACGCGGGACAAGCTGCTAGCCGATCTTGCTCTAGCTTGGCAACGCCTGCATTGCGCGTCTCAACCTGGCGGTTTAAATCTAAAAGCAGGGTGTTGAGGGTCGATTCATTGGAGAAGAGATTTAAGACTTCAGTGCGCTGTTTTTTAGCCGCCTCAAGGTTGGCGTTCGCGTCAGCAATCTGCTTCGCAATCACCGCTGCCTGCTGTACTTGCGCCTCTTTGTCTTGTACCTTCTGCCTCAAATCATTGTATTTCTCCAGTGCTGGCTGCACCAGGCTCAAGAACAGGTAAGCCGCAAGTGCGATGCCACCCACTGCCAGCAAAATGCCGAGAATAGTGGGAGTGAGCGCAATACCAAAAACAACTGGATAGCTTGGTTCAGCCTCCAGGTTTGGATCGTTGGGAATAAAGTCACCGCCAGCGGTCATGGTTGAATCACTCCCTTACGTTGCAGATCTTCAATGCGGGTGACTAGCCCAACAGCACCTTTGCGATCGAGTTCACGCAGCAGATCAGAGGCAGGCACGTCGCTTAACGCCGTTTCAATTTGAAATTCCACTTGCCTGGGCAATTGGGGCAGTTGCTCAGCAGTCAGCGATTGCTGTTGAGCATTTTGCAGCTTCGCTGGCTCGATTTTGACGGCTTCTTTTTGCAAAGTCGCCTTCATTAACTTGGTGTTCTCAGCTTTGAGAAAGTTGGATTTTTGCAGCACCAGCAAGAAATCATTGACATCATTAAACGAGTTGGCAATCCCCGTAATTTGCAGCACTGAAGCGGGTGGAATGACCGTTGGCGCAGCGGCACCCGGACTAGGAGACGGCTGTGGTGTCGGCTGATTGCTCGGAGTTGACTGTGTAATCGTCAAAATCTGCACGCCAGGAGGAATGCGATCGCGCACTTCTTGCATCATGGCAGACCAGGGCTTGACCAGGTTAAACACGCTTGCCAGCGCGCCTGTTTCGTCCTTGATCTGCTTTGCTTGGGTGTTGATGTCAGCAATTTGTTTTTGCTTAGCCGTTAAATCACCAAGCTGACTATCGAGTTCCGATTGCCGCTGTTCCAAATTCGCATTCTGCGCCTGCAAAAATAGCAGCGATCCAACCGCCATCGCCAGCAGCCCCACAGCCACCGCAGCACCAATAAACAGCGGTTGCTTACTGTCTGTGGACACCACGCGTGTCTTTTGTCGTGCGCCTTCCGGTCGGTATTCCGGTCGGTCATTAAGAAAATTAATATCTAGACTGTACATCTTATCGAGCCTCCCGTAATCCTAAGCCCAGCACCACTCCTAGCCCCGATCGCTGCGCCTGAGGCACTTCTTGAGTCACCTCTAGCCCCAGTGCAGTAATCGGATCGATTTGACTGCTGGGTAGACTGAGCCGTTGCGTAAAAAATTCGTCTAGCTGCCCGATCGAGCCACCGGGTCCGGCGAGCAGCAGTTGGGCTACTTCCAGGTTATCGCCCTGGTTGAGATAGAAGTCGATCGATCGCCGCAGCTCGTCTGCCAGTTCACCAATAATCCGCAGCATGGCAGCCGCGCCAGGGTTACCGCCCCCCATCTTGCCAGTACCACTCATGCCATCAGACTGGCTCACCGGAATCGTCATACTCTGTAGCAGTTCCGTGCTTCTGGAGGGCGGCAGGTTCATAGCTCGCGACAAAGCACTTTGAATTTGGTACGTCCCAATCGGCACCGTGCGCGAGAACTGAGGCACACCATCAACTGCGATCGAAATCTCGGTGCTTTCAAACTCAATGTCCACGATCGCAACGGCTTCCTGTGGCGAAAACTGCCTGAGTTGCTCCCGAATCGTGCGAATCAGCGAAAAGCTACTGATTTCAAGCACATCAATCTGCAAGCCTGCCTGTTGAAAGGTGCGGACATAAGAATCCGTAATTTCTTTACGCGTTGCTACTAGCAAAACCTGAAACTTTTCGATGCCATCTTCATCAACAAACAGCCCCAGTTTTTGATAGTCAACATCTGCCTCTTCACGCGGAAACGGTAAATAAAGACCCGCTTCCTGGTTGAGCACCATTTCCCGAAGCTCTTGATCGTTTAGCTCTGCCGGAATTGGAATGATTCGAGTGACGGTATCGCGCCCACCCGCCACCGCAGTCGCCACGCGCTTCACCTTCAGCTTGTTGTCGGCAAGGGTTGACTGCACCAATTCAGCCATGCCCGCAATATCAGTAATTTGACCTTCGTGAAATAGCCCTTCTGGCACTGGAACAGTCGCCAGAGTGATCAGCTTAAAGCCCTGACCTTGTTTACGTAGCTGGGCAACACTAATGCGATCGGGAGCTAACTCGATACCAATGCCTTTAGGCTTTCCAGGAAGCAGATTTTTCAGAGAGTTAACCACAATGCTGTCTACTCACTTAAACAGTTGAAGACGGGTTTACTGGAACAGATTAGGCAGGGTCTAGATGCTAGGATATGATACCCAACTCAGTCTAGATCTAGCATTCTTAAGCTAAGGAGACGAATCTTAAACAGTATCATCGCCTGTAGCTTTTTGACAAAGAAAAACGATTAAAGGTTTACACTGAGCCGAAACGCTCTCAAGTCAAAACTTTTGCGTTAAACAACCACTTTTTCAGCCGTCGATCGCACTCCTAACTACAGCTTTGAGAACAATAATTGATTGCACTTGAACCGTAATGATTGAAAGGACGATCGCCAGAAAAAAGACTTTCCCTTCGTAGCGTTCTTACTGACTCACCAGCGATGTTACACATAATTTGGAGAGTTGATCAAAAAATTTTGGAAAATGGCAGGAAAATTACGAAGAGGAGCCAGGAGTCAGAAGTCAGACATTGACCGAACACTCAAAACTTTCTCACCCCTCCCGCTCCTTCCCCCTCACTCCTCACCTCATGCTTGATCTTACAAAGCTTGCTCAACAAATGCAGGGCATCAGCCAACAGCTAACGCTTGAAGCAACCGCCACGCGCCTACGACTGGAGCGTGCACAGACGCTTTTGGGGCAAGCCTATCATCAGCAACAGAGCTTGGTTGAGCAGCAGCAGACCTGGCGCGATCGCCTCAGCTTTACCGCCGCCGCACCGACTGAACCGCTCAATCGGCGCATTAGCATTCCCGTTCCACCTGCTGCCCACACCGTTCTCGCCACCGATGGCTCCCAAATTGCCCCCAGCCATCACGAAATCGCCTACTGCTACTTAATTAACGTTGGGCGCATTGTGCTGCACTACGGGCAGAATCGCCTGCCCCTACTCGACAGCCTGCCCGAAGTCTTCTACCGTCCCGAAGATCTCTACGTCTCCCGGCAATGGGGCATCCGCACCGAAGAATGGATGGGCTATCGGCGCACGGTGTCAGAAGCAGTGGTGTTGGCTGAGTTGGGGGAAGCAGTCAGGAGTCAGGAGTCAGGAGTCAGGAGGGTAGAGGGAGCAGGGGCAGAGGATGTAGGGGGAGCAGCGAGAGTCGCTCAAAACTCAAAACTCTCTAGCGTAGCGGCGCAAAGCGCTACTCAAAACTTCCTTACTCCCTACTCCCTACTCCCTACTCCCTATCCCCCTTCCCTTGCAATGGTCGATGGCTCCCTCATCTACTGGTTTCTCGACTCGCTGCCAGGAGAGGCGCGCGATCGCATCTTACCGCCCATCCTTGAAGCTTGGGAAAAACTCCGCGTTGCGGGCATTCCCTTAGTCGGCTACATCAGCGCCTCGCGTAGTGGAGAAGCGCTCAACTTTCTGCGGTTGCAAGCCTGCCCTTACGATACGCCCGATTGCCCAACGCATTGTTCTGGCTTGGGCGATCGCGAAGGCTTTCCATTAGCACACGCGCCCTGTCAGGTCTTGGAACCCTTGAAGGATGCAGCACTCTGGGCAATGGAACTACAGCCCGGTCAGCGCAGTCCCCTCTGGCGCAGTTCAGCTCGCATCCTGGATCTCTACGGCGATCATCATATTTACTTCTGCTATGTCCATGTCGGCACCGAAATTGCCCGCGTCGAGTTCCCCGCCTGGGTCGCGGAAGATGCCAATTTGCTGGATACAGCGCTTAGCCTGACGTTGGCGCAAGTGCAGAAAGGCTACGGCTATCCAGTCGCGTTGGCAGAAGCGCATAATCAGGCAGTGGTCAGGGGAGGCGATCGCACCCGCTTCTTTGCCCTTCTCGAACAACAAATGATCCGCGCTGGGCTACGCAACGTCGGCACGTCCTACAAAGAGGCAAGAAAGCGCGGCAGCATTGCGTAAGGGGAAAGGCTAAAGGATGAAAGTTTTGAGTTTTGAGTTTTGAGTTTTGAGTTTTGAGTTGCTCCCCCTACTCCCTACTCCCTACTCCCTACTCCCCACTCCCTACTCCCTACTCCCTACTCCCTACTCCCCACTCCCCACTCCCTACTCCCCACTCCCCACTCCCTACTCCCCACTCCCCACTCCCTCTGCTTCCCCTTTTATCCTTTAGCCCTTATCCTTTCCACAAAGTACTTTCCACGAAGTCATCCAGTCCAAAATCGCCTCATTCACCTGCTCTGGACACTCGTCGTGGGGACAGTGACCTGCATTTTCTAGTTCGATCAACCGCAAGTTGGGATTGTACTCGCCATACTGACTCGGACGGGCAAACTGTTTGGGAATCATGCGGTCTTGCTGTCCCCAAATGAGCAGCATCGGTACCGTAAGGGTCGGCAACACAGTTTTAATGTGAGGACTGTAGCGAGAATCGGTGATGGCTCTGAAAATGGCGGCGAACGCCTGTGCGGAACCCCGATCTTGGGGTGGCTCTGCCAGAATATCAATGAGTTCGTCGGTAATGGCATCGGATTGGGCGTAGGCGATCGCTGCCCAGGTACGCACAAACTTTGGTCGCCGCACCAACGGAAACATCGCTCTGAGCAACAGCGGCGAGAGAATCAAACGTTTGAGCCTGCCCACCAACGGGCGTAACGGTTTTGGCAACGCCTCTTCTTCCATCGACAGATCGGGCAGGCTGATCATCACGAAGCCTGCGACCATTTCGGGATGAGCCGCTGCGATCGCCATGCAGACCAGAGAGCCGATCGAATTCCCCACCAGCACCACAGGCGTTTGGATAAAGGTCTGCCAAAATTCGTAGACCTGCTCCACCCAAAGATCCGTTCGGTAAGAAGCAACCGCTTTTTCGGAGGCACCAAAGCCCAGCAGGTCGATCGCATAAACCGTGTGATGCTCTGCCAGGTCTGCTAAGTTATTGCGCCAGTGCCCGATCGAGGCTCCAAACCCATGCAGCAAGATTAGCGGTGTCGCGCTTCCTTCCTTTGCTGCCCGTATATAGGTATAGCGAGTCTGCCAGCCACGCCAAACCCAATCACGCTGGTTGCCGACCCGTTGCCGCCAATGCAAGGAAGTTGTCATCGCTTCAGTTCACAATCGGTTATAAAGACCTTCTTTATTCTAGTGGTTGGGCGCGAGCGCACGCTGCAAGAGCCACCAGCAGCAATCTAGCAATAGGTGTTTCGTGCTCTAAGCTGCAAGTTTCGCCTTCTAAGCTCGATGTTCCAAGCAAAAAGGTCGGTGTTCCGTGTTCAAAGCGCAATCGCTGAAGCTTTAAGATACAAGCTTTGAGCTTTGAGCACGATCGTTGCCACTTGAAACAGCAACGTTCCTATCTAAAGTGCCATTGTTCTAGTTTGAAACAGCAGGCTTCTTGTTTGAGATGTGATCGTTCCACCTTTGAACAACACGTTCCAAGCTTTGAACACGATCGTTCCCATTAAAAGCAGCACTGTTCTCATCTAAAGTGCGATCGTTCCACCTTGAAACAGCAAGTTTTGAGCTTTGAGCACGATCGTTGCAGCTTGAGGCGCGATTGTTCGAGTTCAGCGGTGCAACTGCCGAGTTCTAAGCAGCGCTTTTACCAGCCAGCCGCAAATTACACCGCAAGAAACCGGTAGTGGCAAGACTACGGCTTGCAGAGAATAGACCTATACTCGCCGTTAGGAGCTATTCCCTGTGCCTCACCGCTTCAATGCCCCTGCTGTGAAGGCAGAAGGTCGGCTGAACGTAATGATGATGACAACCATGAGCGAACCAAAGGCTGGCATAACTGAGGCTGAGCGCCGGGCGGCGATCGCTCACCGTGCTCTCAATGCGGATGACAAATTTTTCTACGCGGTCAAGACGACTGGCATTTATTGCCGCCCAACCTATGCCTCGCGGCAGCCAAAACGAGAGCACGTCCGCTTTTTTGATGATTGGGCAGCGGCAGAAGCGGCTGGCTTTCGTCCCTGCAAGCGCTGTAGCCCGCGATCGACCCCTCCGCAGCAGCAACAGGCTGAGATCATTGCCGCCGTGTGCCAACACATTGAGGCAGCAGACACGCCCCTGTCACTAGACGCGATGGCACAAATAGCGGGGCTGAGCGCATACCATTTCCATCACGTTTTCAAAGCGATCGTGGGCGTTACTCCCAGGCAGTACGCAACCGCCCAACGAGCCAAGCGAGTGCGCCAGCACTTACAGGAGGACAATACTGTGACTCAAGCGATTTACAACGCTGGCTTTGAAACTAGCAGCACCTTTTACGAGCAATCAACGTCTCTACTGGGCATGACTCCATCGCAATATCAGCAAGGCGCGATCGGCGTTGCGATTCGCTACACGGTACAACCCTGCTGGCTGGGTTGGGTGCTGGTGGCGGCAACACCAAAAGGCATCTGCGCGATCGCCTTTGGCGATACCGTTGCGGCGCTGACCACACAGCTCCAGGCTGATTTTCCCAAGGCTCAGTTCTGCGAGGGCGATTGGGCGTTTGAGGGTTGGGTTAAGCAGGTGCTGCACTTGCTTGAGGCTCCCCAACAGGCAGTTGACCTACCCCTGGATATTCAGGGTACTGCCTTCCAGCAACAAGTGTGGCAAGCACTGCGGACGATCGCACCCGGTACCACCGTCAGCTATGGCGATGTCGCAAAGAGCATTGGCAAACCCCAGGCAGTGCGGGCAGTGGCAAATGCCTGTGCCAACAACCACATCGCTGTGGCGATTCCCTGCCATCGAGTTGTGGGCAGCGACGGTAGCTTGAGAGGCTATCGGTGGGGGCGCGATCGCAAACAGGCGCTCCTGACAAAGGAAGCCGTGCTCTAGCCGATCGCTCATTCAGGACGCAGCAACATCTCCGGCATTTGCTGCAAAATGCGCTCAAATGTCGTTGTGTTGTTCAAGCCGCGAGTGAGCACCAGTGCGCCTTGAATTTGCACGATCGCGTCTTCGGCACGGTGACGGGCAGTCGTGGGCGTGATGCCTGCCTCCAGCAACACGGCTGCTAAACCATCAATCCAGAGATTGAGCGCTTGTTGCACCCGTCCCTGAAAGAGTGCGTGTGCCTCACCAATGCTCAGCAGCGCCAGCAGACAGTCTTGCTGCCCATGCTGGTAAAACGCATCCACATTTTGGTTCATGGCACGGATGCGATCGATCGGTGGGCTATCACTCCGCAGCGGGGCTAGCAACTGCTCCTGCAACGCCTGGGTGATGTAGTCCAGCACAACTGTCGCCATCTCTTCTTTGCCGTTTGGAAAGTAGTGATACAAGCTGGCTCTTTTTAACTGAGTTGCTTCAGAAAATCGGGTAATACTTGCACCCTCATAGCCATATTGCTGAAAAACAGCCATCAGTTTAGGCACCACTTCCGCCTTGGACATTCATGTACCTTCAAAAAAGAGTTGCCTGCTTACTTGACAGTATACCAAACGTTCGGTACCTTGGTTTTATACCGAACGTTTGGTATAAATGATGTTAATAGACTGGAGTACGCAAGCGCTAGCTATAAGCACAACCTTAATTTCGGGGAGAACTCATTGAAGGCGTGTAGCCACAGATTTAAACCTGGATGGTGAATGAGCGGTGCCAACGGTGAGCGGGAAAACAATGCTCAATGGTCATCAGTGAGATAATTGCGCCCACTAACAATAATCGAAAACAAGACTCGAAAACTAAGATGAATGCGACTCGAATCTTCTCCAGTGCTGACTTTCTCCAACCGAGCGATGGTGAACCTGTACGATCGGTAGTGACAGAATCTGTCCATGCCACTGTTGTTGCCTGGTACGTTAAACCCGGTCAAGCTATTGGTGCTCATCTCCATCCTCACGGACAAGATACCTGGACGATTTTAGCTGGTGAAGGAGCTTACGTTTTGGACGACGCTGGTACGACCACCGCGATCGCTGCTGGTGATGTCGTTGTGGCGCCGATCGGCTGTGTGCATGGAGTGCTGAACACGGGGGAGCTGCCACTCGTGTTTATTTCGGTTGTGTCCACTGATGCTGGCTACCAGCCTGTCCCACTCACTCATGGGATGCAGGCAGTGGACGTAGCTCAGGTCTAGCGATTTGGGAGTTTTGCGATCGGCAGTTGTAGCCCTGGCATCAGCTTAGCCAAATAGGGTTCAAACCGCTTCAAGGCTTCCAGCGTCTTAAATTTGCCTGTCTCAGACATGGCATCAAACGCGGTGGTGATGACGTAGAGGGTCGAGCCATCAAACGCGACATAGCCAAGGTGCTGTTCGTGAATACTGCTCTTCTTCATACCTGCAAAGCCGTAGCGCAGTCCGGTCAATTTGCCGATCGTGACTTGAGTGGGTGGCTGAGCGGTGAAGGTAATGCTGTCACCGTATGCTGGCTCGCGATCGTTTTTGAAGGTGGCATAATAGTCGTCAACCCAGGCTTTGAGGGCAGTCATCATCCGACTGCGGTATTGGGGATCGGCATAGTTGGCGTTCGCCGGAATGCCTGCGTCCGTCAGTTTTTTTCTCAAATCAGCCCGACTGCTGAGCAGAAACGTGCCTATCTCCACTGTGCCAACCAATGTTTCTCGATCGTACACGCAGAGTAAGGGACTCTTGGATTTGCTATTACACGGAGCAACACGCCACGGGTCAGGCATTTTGGCAGTCCCCAGTGCTCGCGTCCAGATATTGACTTCGCGGAGATTAGCAGGCAACGTCGGTTTTGGTGGCTCCGGTGTTGGTGACTCAGCCGCGATCGCCCGGTCAGCGAGGCACTGATTGCCGACCAGCATCACGGCAATGGTAGCGATCGTGACTCGACAAGCAACTCGTAGAGTTTCAAGCGGCAAGCTCATCATGACTAGGTGATTCAAAGTAGAAAGATCGGCATCAAGATCATACGTCGCTTTTTTGAGCAGATCAGGAGAAAGGGGAAGGTGAGGAGCGGGGAATGAGAGTTTTGAGTTTTGTTCGCGAAGCGTCTCCGTAGCTTTGGCTTCCCGAAGGGTAGGAGATATTTTGAGTTTTGAGTTAGTTTTCCACTGACCACTAACCACTGACTCCTGCCTCACACCGTCTAAACCTTACTTTCTACAGTCCCGCGCATGGCAACTTTACGGCTTTCAAAGACTTGCAGAATGCCGTTCGTGATGGTTTCAACCACTGTGCGATCGCACGCAGCTAAGAACGCTTCTGCCGTCCGCGTCCCTTTGAAAAACTCTTTGGCGTGGACGAGCAGACGACGTGCCTCCGAAAACCCAATGGATTTGATCATATAGGTCGCGACGGGTGAATTTTTGATGTCATAGGAAGAGGCTTGCCCGCGTCCTTTTTCCACCAGGCTTAACACATCTTCCTCTACGTCATTTTCGGGTGGAACCGTCATCAGTATTTGCGGCAAAAAGTTTTCGAGCTGCGCGATCGCCCGTCCGTGCGACGAGAGTTCGCCCATCATGGTTGCCAGGGGAATATCTTGCCCCAGTCGCTGCGAGAGCGCTTCGATGACCGCGATCGACAGCAGTTTGCTGCCCAGGTAGAGTCGTGCTACCTCCAGGTTGCGCTGTGTGCGCTCAATGAGCTGTTGATACGCCTCCACAGGTGGCTCTGACTGAAACGTCTGAAACACCAGCTCAGGCTTCAGAAAATACATAAAACCTTCCATCTTTTGTAGCGACGTGCGATAGCCGCTGACGGTGTAAGAGTTTGCATGCGTCAGGTCGTGATTGGTTTCGGGCAATAGGTTCCAGGTATTGTCCAGAAAGTCAGCCGCAGATGGATAGGCGAAGTTCTCAACATCTCGATTTGCCAAGCGTACCGATCGCCGCACACTATGACACACCTGCTCCTCTTGCCAACCAAAGCCCATCCTCGCATTGGTCTCTTGCAACCGCGCATGGAGACGATCGCTGGGACTCAAGCCTTCAGAATGGCTGCGAAACGGAATGGTTGCCTCAATGCAGGCAACAACCTGAGCAATCTGTTCTGCTGCCAGCGAGTGCTCCAACAATTTAGCCGCAATCAACGCGCTCAGAAATTCATTCTGCCCAGCGGCGGGCTTCAGCACTTCCTCTGGCATAAAGCCAAACAACTGCGCCACCATTGCAAACATGGAATCGTCGGGTAGCTCGGCGCGACCGCGAATAACCAACTGTCCCGTGATTTCTTTGACGAAGGCAGAAATATAGCCGCTGATGTTAACGCTCACGCCTTGATCAACCTGCACGTACACCAGGTCGTGAAACAACGCCGCCAGCACTTCGATCGCGTCTCCCGATTCGCCCACCTCAAAAATATGCTCAGGCGTGTGGAAGAAGCGCCACGGACCTGTCATCGTTTGAATCACTAAGGCGGCTGTTTTACCCAGCCGATCGGGATCAGCATTGCCCCCTAACTGCTCCACTGCCCAATGTAGCTTTGCCAGACAGCGTTCTTGATCCTGTCCCGATTCCCAATCCCGTTCAAGCGCCATAGGGGTTTCTCCACTTGGATTGAGCACGATGCACGAGTTGTTTGCATAGTATCAGGAACGCCTTTAGGAAAGGGCAATTCTTGATGCTGTTAACATTCCACATCTACACCGTTAAATATCTACCCTGTCAAACATCACACCTGGCGGTCACACTCGTTTAGGAGCGGTTAGCCATTAGCCCATGGGCGATCGCGCCTAGTCTGGCTCATGTTCGTCTAATCTGCCATCTGCATAGGGTAAGAGTGCCCCAAGCGCCAGGTAAACTCGCACGAAGGCGGCTCTCTTTCCACGTTAGCAGAATCGCAGGTTCCTACCATTCAGTCGATGCTGCACAGGTAGTAGAGCCATAAATCTGCATTAGCTACTAGCTCAGAGGCACCTGTTAACGCCAAACCACTTTTCCAGGCATAGACAGTGGCATTGTTAAAGTGCGCGTTTAATTGGCTGAGCTGTTCTTCCGGTCGCACGTAGTAAGTCTGCAAGCAAAAATTATGTGATTCATCCCTCACCACCACATGAGCAGATGCCTGCAACTGTTTAAGGGTCAGAGAACGATTGAAGCATCGTAACAACCCCAACATCACTAAATTAACGTATGTCTTAAATGGGTTAACGCTGAGCTGTTTTCTGGCATCAAAGGCGTGCTCAAGTCCCTGAAGATTATGGCTTGAGAAAAAGAAATAGCCGCCAGGCTTGCCAACCCGACACACTTCTTGAAACACCTTGAGCCGATCGACATGAGAAACGTAATCAATGCCATTAAAGCTAAACAAAATCAAATCAAACGAATTGTCCCGAAACTGACTCAGATCCCTAGCATCACACACTGCAAACAACGCTTGAGAAGAGGCGGCAAAGCGTTGTTTGCAGGCTGCAATCATTGCCGCAGAGTAGTCGATGCCCGTATAGTCAGCAACGATCGCAGCAAAATGCTTGGTTGTGCGACCGCCACCAACGCCAATATCTAGCATTTTCATGCCAGGTAAGCGATCGTGCAGAAGATCGAAGACAGTCTTTTCCGCAGGCTGTAGCGCGCCCAATTGGGCATAATGCTGCACGATGCGGGCAGTCGTGTAGGCGTTCTGGTTGCGATCGCCAGCCATACTCATGTTGCCTGAAGGATGGATTTGCTACAGCTTGAGAGAAACCGGGTTTCTGGGCGTTACCTCAATGGTCACCAAAAGTGCTTACGAAGAAACCCGGTTTCTGGGTCAGCCGTCAGCCAACGAGGTGTTGCTGCACCACAGACACGATCGCGTCCGTCCAGTGAGTCACCAGCTCGGTCGTCGCCGCTTCAACCATGACGCGGATAACGGGTTCAGTGCCAGAGGCGCGGACGAGAATCCGTCCCTGGTCGCCCATCGCAGTTTCTGCCTGCGCGATCGCCTGCTGGAGTGGTTCGCAGTCTTGCCAATTGAGTCGTCGATCGCGGTCTTCTACCCGCACATTTTGCAACCGTTGCGGATAGGTTTGGAAGCTTTGATCTACCAGTTCGGCTAAGGACACCCCTGATTGCTGCACCAACGTAGCCAGATGAAGCGCAGTCAACAGCCCATCGCCGCTGACGCTGTAATGGCTACAAAGGATGTGTCCTGACTGTTCGCCGCCTAGTGCATAGCCATGCCGCACCATTTCCGCATGGACGTATTGATCGCCGACAGCCGCACGAATCAGCTTGCCACCCTGGTTTTCCCAGGCACGCTCAAAGCCCAAATTGGACATGACGGTTGCGACGATCGTGTCTCCTGGTAACTGGTGTGACTGCCGTAATGCCTGCCCCCAAAGATACAGAATGTAGTCACCATCGACGATACGACCCTTCGCATCGACCGCTAAGACACGATCGGCATCGCCATCAAACGCAAACCCAATGTCAGCCTTGTGTGCCTGAACCGCCACTTGCAGTGCTGCTAGATGGGTTGAACCACAGTTGACATTGATGCGATCGCCATCGGGCTGATCATGCAGGGAAATGACGGTCGCGCCCAGCGCTCGAAACGCCTGTGGTGCCAGATGTACAGCAGCTCCCCATGCCAAATCCAAAACGACTCGTAGTCCTTGCAGCGGTAGATTCGCCGTGTTTTTCAGTAATGGCTGCTGAATCGAAGTCAGGTAGTCGCCAAGCAGCTCGGAGCGGTAATAGTGTTGCCCACAGCAAGCGTTAGCAGCAACCTCGATCGTGGCAAGACCGCGCAGCGCTGCTTCAATTTGCTCTTGCAATGCCAGCGACAGCTTGCTGCCACTCGCGCCAAAAAACTTGATGCCGTTATCTTCGGGCGGGTTGTGGCTGGCAGAAATCATCACGCCCCCGATCGCGCCCGATGTGCTGGTCAGATGAGCCACCGCAGGGGTAGGACAAAGCCCCAAATTCCAAACATTCAGACCCGCAGCATTCAACCCGGCAGAAAGCGCCATCGTCAGCATATTACCGGAGTGGCGCGAATCTTGCCCAATGATCACGGGAGCGGCGCTAGCAGCGTGCGATCGCAGGATATGCCCCGCCCAAAACCCGATTTGTAGCGCTAACGGTGCCGTCAGAAAGTCTCCAGCGCGACCGCGAATGCCATCCGTCCCAAACAGACGACTGGCTGGAAGCGCGAGACCACCCCACCCAGAGCCAGCGCTGGCTAGATTAGCCCCACGATCGTGCCCTGAAAACGGTGCGGCTAATCGCTCAGGTGGCGACGACGGCTGCAATGGCGCAAAGCTAACACTATCGGACGCTTGCGTCCTCACTGGAGATTGAACCATACCCTATACAACTCCACACAACACACTCACAGTGGAGGATAACATTTTCTTTAGAAAGGCGATTGTTACCACACCACTAAACGAAGCGTCCACTCAGGAAGCCACTATAGTCGGCTACTTTTGGGATCTACACGCCCAGCGCTTCCAGTAACAACTGCATTGCTTCCCAGGTCAACTCTTGCTGAATGTAGTGAGGGTGGTTGGGATCGTAAGGACTCTGGAGGCGATCGATCGATTGAATAACAGCATTCTCAGCCAGCACTGGTAAATCCGGATCAAACGCAGTCGATCGCACCAGAGAACTAGAAAAGCCTCGAAAGATTATCACCTGATCAATCTCACCATCCACCGCGACGGTGACAAGCAACACCTCTTGGGGTCGTTGTTCGGTATAGCGCTCCAAACGCTGCCCTGCTGCTGTCGCTTGAGCCATTTTACTTACTGCCCTGTCGCCGATCGCCCTTGTCTACCCAAACGAACCACAACAAAGTAGCCCAGGTAGAGCACATAAATCCCTAGACCGACCAGGGCGAGAAAGCCTAAGAAAAACGGTCTGGTTGTGGGGTGAAGCAGTTCTCTAAACGCCCAGGGTGGTTCCAGCCAGAGGCGGCATAACGGCTCTTTGAGCAACGCATCCGTACCCAGCAGGGCACAGCGCAAGACGGGAAGTTGGGCGATCGCGCCGAGACCGCAATACAGTGACACAGCCCAGCGCCACGAAACAAAGCCCCATTTCAACCGACTAGAAGGCTGTTCAGCAATTTCTTCGTTCAAATCTGCCCAAAACCAGAGGGCAATTGGAATTAAGATCCGTGCCAACCAGCCAGCCAAAAACCCAACCGGTAACGCCCCAATCAACAAGTACACCGTGATTACCAGCAAGCTCGAAACGCGCCAGTAGATCATCAGCAGACTCCGTATTGCATCGGCTTTGGCAACCAACGACCAGAGCAAAAGCGCCAGCGGAATCAACACTATAAACAGAACCGCCAAACGGTAATCTGTCCAGACGAGCGATGGCAACCAGGAAGGGGACGGCATAAGGAGAATATTTCTACGTCAAAAATGTTAAACATTAAAATTGACGAGTAGCTACATCGCCACTAGGCGCTTCAGCTACTCGTCAACATATCTTACACTTACAGGCATTGCAGAATGCTAAGGCGTTAGCGCTCGGAGGCAGCAGGCGTTAGTCGTCGTAGATCCGACATTCAGCCGCTTCAGGATTGTCGTCGCAGTAAATTTCAAGTGAGTTTTTCTTGGGCTTCGACTCGCGCTGATGGGCTGCCTCAGATTGCAGTTCTTCCACGGCATCCCAGGCTGCGGCACACTCAGGGGAGGTGCTGCCATTCACATCACATGCAGCGCGGGCTTGCTGCAACTCGTCTTGGATTTTTTCTTGAATATCGCTCATGGATTGTTCGCTACTAATCATTCTTATCGAGTATGGGGTCAGCGCTGGTTCGTGACTGATTCGTAAGTTACAGTCGTTTGCCTGCACATTAACATCGTGTCGATCGCCCGATTGATGTACGCTTACATCCATCGCCTCAGTCATCTCTGTTTGGGTAGTGCAGAGAGCGATCGCGCCCAGGAGAAGCCAAATCGTTGAAGATTTTCCGTTAACCTCAAGGGAGAAGAGACTGACGGGCAGGGCTCCACCTTTACTTATCGTAACGCTAACACGACCTTACCAGATCCGTAGCGTGGCTGGGGAAGCTTGAGAATTGTTGAGGCGGTTCTAATAATTGCCCATAATCGTCAAATGATCGAAACATTTCCAGCTACGCTGGTGATCATCCTTTGCTTAAAGGAGGAACGCATGACAGGAGGAGACATCGCCAATTCAATGCAGTGGGTCAGTGCGCTATCCACGCGTCCATCGTTAGAAGCTGCCGTGGATGATGTGGTGCAAAAGGCACAAGCGGCGCTACGCGGTGCCCCTGATGTTGGCTTTGTGTTTATTGCCGCTGCCTTTGCCAGTGAATATTCCCGCTTGATGCCGCTGCTACGCGAGCGTTTACCCGCCATACCGCTCATTGGTTGCGGTGGCAATGGTGTTGTTGGGACGAATGGTAACGCCCAACCGCAAGAAGTAGAGGGTGAGCCGGCGATCGCGCTGACGTTGGCAACCTTGCCAGGTGTCACCGTGCGCTCGTTCCACCTCACCGCTGAGCAACTGCCCGATTTGGACAGTTCGCCTGATGCGTGGGTTGAGCTAATTGATGTCCCTATTGACGACGAGCCGCAGTTCGTTTTGTTGGCTGACCAGTCCTTTTCTAAAATTAACGACCTGCTACAGGGTCTCGATTTTGCGTATCCCGGCTCGATTAAGGTTGGCGGTGTCGCCAGTGCCGCATCAAATAACGGTGGTGGCGGCTTATTCTGCGACTACCGACTGCAACGTGAAGGCGTGGTTGGTCTGGCGCTGAGCGGCAACGTTGTTGTGGAGACGATCGTCGCGCAGGGCTGCCGACCGATCGGGCAACCGTACTGGGTGACAGAGGGTGAGCGAAACATTCTCTTAGGGCTAGAAGAGCAGGAAGACTCAAACCCTGTGCCGCATGGGGGCGGCTCACGAGTATCGCAAAAGCGCACTCCTTTGGAGGTGTTGCAGGATCTCATTCAAACTCTAGATGAAGAAGATCGGATGCTGGCGCAAAATGCGCTTTTCGTGGGTGTAGCGCAGAATGAGTTCAAGCAAGAGCTAGAGCAGGGAGACTTTTTGATTCGGTATTTGTTGGGGGTCGATCCCAGAGTGGGCGCGATCGCCATTGGCGATCGCATTCGTCCTGGGCAACGCATTCAGTTTCATCTACGCGATGCCGAAACGTCAGCCGAAGACCTAGAAATGCTGCTAGAACGCTATCAGCAAACCAAACCAACCGCAACGATCGGGGCACTCATGTTTGCCTGCGTGGGACGAGGTGAGCGACTGTACGACGAACCCAATTTCGATTCTCAGCTTTTCAGCCGCTACTTTCCGCACGTCCCGTTGAGTGGGTTCTTTTGTAGTGGCGAAATTGGTCCCGTTGGCAGCAGTACGTTTCTGCATGGGTACACATCCGTGTTTGGCATTGTGCGTCAGCCCCAACTGTAAAGCTTCAGCCTTTTTGCTCTTAGCTTTTAGCCTTTCGCCTTCTTCCTCGGAGATGTTTTCCCATTGGCTATTGTCCGCGTGCGTGAACATGTTAATCCGCTCAGCAAAAAATATCAGACTCCCATCAATCCACCCGATTGGGAGAGGCTTTATCAGGCGCTCGATCGACCCCTCCATCTTGACATCGGCTGCGGCAAAGGTCGCTTTCTGTTACAAATGGCGCAGGTGCAGCCAGCTTGGAATTTTTTAGGGTTAGAAATTCGGGAACCGCTGGTTGATCAGGCAAATGGTTGGAAGACAGAGTTGGGCTTGACCAACGTGCATTACCTGTTCTGCAATGCCAACAATTCTCTACAGCCATTGTTGCGATCGCTGCCCGTGGGACGACTCCAGCAAGTGACCATTCAGTTTCCCGATCCGTGGTTCAAGCGCAAACATCAAAAGCGACGAGTGGTGCAGCCAGAATTGATTGAAGAGTTGGCAAGCGCATTGGCTCACGGTGGCACTGTCTTCGTTCAATCGGATGTGGAAGAGGTTGCTGTGGAGATGCGCGATCGCCTCGCTTCCCATCCCGCCTTTACCTGTAAGCACAACGGCTGGCTAACCTCCAATCCTCTTCCCATTCCCACCGAACGCGAAACTTCAACGTTGGAGCGGGGAGAAGCAGTATATCGATCGGTGTTTGTTAGGGAACAGTTATTGGTGGTTGGTGGTTAGAAGGGCAAACGCTAACTCCTTACTTTTACCTTTTGCCTTCATCCCCTCACACCCACGACGGCAGCAGCATCCGCAGTCGAAACTCCAGGGGTGACAGGGGCAGCCCTAGATAGATCGGTAACCAGAAGATGAATGCCAACACGATGAGTACGATCGCCACCATACCGATCGTGCGTAGGTTTGGTTGTTTGCTGTAAAGCCAACGATCGACCAACCAGGCGCTCGCCATCGCCGCAAACACTGACGCACCCATGTAGTGATACAAAAATGTACACCGCGTTACTTTTACCCAAGGCAGCAAGTTGGCAGCATAGTTTACGCCCAGAAAGAGTGCTAACCAGAGTTCGGTGGCGTTCAGGACAGGACGGCGATCGTACTGTCCTTCAGCCGTTAGCACCGTCAGCCAGCGAACAAGCTGTTGCATTAGAACGATCAACACCAGCACGATCGCCAGTGTTGATAGCCACCAGAGCAGCGGATTGCCGATCGCGTGAACGTCATAGATTACCGTGTTGCCAGGTCGCACAGCCGGATCGGTAGACAAGAGCGGACCACCCTGAGCTTCCACTTTGTAGTAGTACGCTACCGGGCGCAGCATCAAAATCCAGCTATACCAGTCAGCACAGTAAGGATGCACCTTGGGACCATTCGGCACCCGCTCGTGATACTCCAAAATTTGCTTTTGCAGTGCCCAAAAGCCAGCCGTCGTGTTGAACTTGAGATGGGGAATCCAGATCAGGCGATAAAACACGGCTGGCACAATGCCCAGATTTAAAGCAATTTGCCACGGCGCTAACTGAGTCAACCGTTGTAGGGGGCTGTGTGCCGTACGATCGACTTGTTCAGTTTCCATCGCATCGGTCAGCAGCAACCCAGAACGGTGTGGGAAACGCGCCTGAAACCAGTGGAGCAACCAAGCGACAACCCACAGTCCATAGGCACCGAAGAGAAACCACAGTCCATTCCATTTAATTGATGCGGAAGCACCAAAAAAAATGCCTGAACCGATTAAGTAGAGGCTGCGTTGGGTCGATCGCCCCTCCAGTGCCAACAACAGCAACCATAGCCCCAGCAAGCCAAAAATGACCAGGTAAACATTATTCAGTGCGTAGCGCGACTCCACCAGAAACAAGCCATCCAGCGCGGCAAACAGCCCAGACAGGAAGGCATAACTGCGGCGATGGCTCAACTGATACGCAATGCCTGCCACTACTAGCGGAATGAACGAACCCGTCAATGCATTCAGCCAGCGATAACTCCATGTGCTGTACTCAGCACCCGCAAGGCTGTTAACCGTCTCGCGACCGATCGGTAACTGATTGCCAAGCCAAATGCCGATCGCAATCAAATACTTGCTCAGCGGCGGATGCCCGTCAAACAGTGGAGTTTGGGTCAAGTAATCGTGGGCAAATTTGACGTAGTACACTTCGTCAAAAACCAGGCTATTGAATCGCCCCAACCCCCAAAAGCGCAGTGCCAAGGACAGCACCAGCAGTCCCACCATACCAAGCTTGAACCAGGAGGCAGACGCACCCGATGGCTTGTTAAACAAGGTCATAACTCACCAGCCCTTCCGTATGCGTTTCTACTTTCGCATAGGGAGCAACGTCAACCATAGACCCTGAGTGGCAAAGTTTAGCGGTCAGCCGTCAGCCCTCATTCTTTTGCCCTCTGCTGCCTCTAGACCCGATCGCATCTCGTGTAGAATAAACCAGACGATCAGATGAACGATCGCACCCCGAACCCTGCCATGACCACCGAAAAACGACTGGATACCATCGACCACCGCCTCGAAATCATCACTGAACAGATCGGCAGACTCACTGAGAGTACGACCGAATTCAGAGCCGACATGGCAGAAATCAAAGAAACAATTAAAGCAAACAGCGCTCAGATTGCTCAAGTCAGCGTTCAACTAGCTGAAGTCGGTGTCCAAATTAGCCAGGTCAACACTCAGATTAGCCACTTAACGGATGGCATGACCGAATTTAGAGCTGACATGGCAGAAATCAAAGAGACGATCAGGGAGCAGTCTAAAATCAGCCAGCAGCAGGCTGAAAGTGTGGCGCGACTGTCTCGCATTGTGGAACAGTTGTTGGAACCAAAGGGTGTATGAGGCGATCGCTCACCATCCCCATCACTTACGGTTTTGACCTTAAAGCATGAAGCCTACAGCTATTGTGCTACTTTCGGGTGGACTGGATTCAGCAACTGCGGCGGCTCAGGCGATCGCCGATGGTTATACCGTTACTGCTCTCTCGCTCAATTATGGGCAACGCCACGTACGCGAGCTGCTAGCCGCCAAACAAATTGCTGCCCATTTAGGCATCCAAGAGCACTTCGTCATGGCTGTCAATTTAGCGCAGTGGGGCGGTTCAGCGCTGACCGATGATACTGTCGCGATGCCGCTAGAGGGCATACAGTCGGACGTGATTCCCATCACTTACGTGCCGGGGCGCAATACTGTGTTTATTGCGATCGCCCTTTCGCTGGCAGAAGCCAAAAACGCAGCCGCTGTCTATCTTGGCATCAACGCGGTGGACTACTCCGGCTACCCCGATTGCCGACCTGATTATCTAGAGGCGTATCAATATCTCGCGACGCTATCTTCCAAAGCGGGGCTTGAGGGCAAAGCACCCCGACTCGTTGCTCCACTGGTGATGGACAGTAAAGCAGAGATTGTGCGCCGCGCCCTGGAACTGGGCGTGCCGATCGCCCAAACCTGGTCTTGCTATCAGGGAGAGGTAGCACCGTGTGGCTTATGTGATTCGTGTCGGATTCGCGATCGTGCCCTGATTGAAGCGGGGCAGGCTGATCTGGCAACGTCGATCGGACAAGCACTTTATACTTAGTCTCTTTAAACATTCAGACCTCCGATTTCTCTAAGAAATCGGAGGTCTTTGAGTGGCAGTTAGCTATTCTTCCTCGCCACCGCCATCATCCTCACCGCCTTCGTCGTAACTTGCTTCAGCGTCGCCGTAATCTTCCTCAGATCCTTCTTCAGCGTCATCCTCTTCAGGTTCCTCTTCTGCCGCCTCAGAGCCTTCTTCGTAGCTGTCTTCTATTTCCTCAGAGTCCTCTTCTGCTTCAGATTCGTCCTCTTCAGACTCCTCTTCTTCAGACTCTTCTTCGTCCTCGTCCTCAGCGTCTTCTTCGTAGCTGTCCTCTACTTCCTCAGAATCCTCTTCTGCTTCAGATTCGTCCTCTTCACCATCATCCTCCTCTTCAGACTCTTCCTCGTAGCTATCTTCTGTCTCTTCAGATTCTTCAGAGGTTTCCTCGTAACTGTACTCAGTTTCTTCAGATGTCTCTTCAGACGTTTCTTCGTAGGTATACTCGGTTTCTTCAGAGGTTTCTATTAGCGTAAATTCCTCATATTCGTCTTCGTATTCAGCGAAGTATAGCGAATCTATGTCTTCATACTCTGAAAGGGCGATAAAGCTGCCGTTGACGAAGACCGATTGTTCCCCATATTCAACGGTGTAGTCGCTGTCATACTCTGTTGTGCGACCTGCTCCAGCAGACTGCATGGCATGAGCGATCGCGGCGGTTGCGCCACTAAACAACGAAGACCGTTCGCCTTGAATATCCTGGCTTAGATCGACATCGGCGTTAGCCACATGCCGAATCGCCCACAAGTCACCGTTTAAGTCAGGGTTGGTCATGTAGTCGTAGGGGATATAGCAGTAGCCACGATCGCCCCAGCCTTCACCCCAGGAATTGCGGACGATGAACACTTTGTCGGCATCAGAATAGCCCACACAAAGCATGGCATGTCCACCATCATGCTGCTCACTGTCTGAATCAGGCATAGGCACCAGACCCTTTGAGCCAGCCTTTTGAAACGATGAGAAGAGATCTAAGCCAAAGGTGAAGGGATAACCGTCAGCCAAGCATTGCCGCATGGTATCGAGATCAACCTTCACCCGGTAGGCATCTTCGATTAAAAAGTTAGTGGCTTCGGTATAGGCATTTTCATGGGGCGGTTCAAAAATGCGGTGTAAATCAAACGGCCAGGTCGTTTCAGCACAAGTGCCATATTTTTTCAGCACCTTGACACAACTCCGGAGATAGGTGCCTTCATCAGCATCGGGCGCACCATCCAGGTCACGCGCATTGTAATAAATGAAGAGACGGCTCACATCGTGTGTAGACCCTTTGACGCGCTTTGCCAGGTATTCGTACGCGCCTGCCATCGCATTGGCAGTACAGCTATTGGAGTTGCCCTGATTTTCAACCGGAGTCATGTAGGGGCGCAAATCGACTTTTGAAGGTAAATCGTCGGTCGATCGGCTAGATTTATATGTTTTATCGTTAGGATTTTTTTTGTCGGGACGATAACTTCCCAATTTAATCTGTCCACCATCGGGTGTTTTGACGACAGTTGCTTTGCGAACGTGACGAAAGTTCTTGGTTGGCATTGAGAGACCTCTGAGCGGGGAAAGAGCGATGTGCTCATTCATACAGACTTCCCCAGATCAGAACTGGGCTAACTGCAATTAAAAGACTGGCGTTTCACAATTGAGGATGATCACCCGTGCAACACCTGCTACTGCATCCGATCGATCGTGCGGTACTGAATCGCCTCAGCCACATGGTGTGTTTGCAGGTTCGCGTCACCAGACAGATCGGCGATCGTTCGTGCCACTTTGAGGATGCGAGCATCAAGTGTTACAAGAGCTTTCTGAGTGCTTCACGTGTCAACTGGCAGTCACGCAATATCTGCGCCAACAAACCGGGACCGAGTGTTTCGCCAGAATGAACTGGGACAACAGTTGCTCGACCATCATCATGTAGTAGAAAGTGGTGGCTACCGCGCACCCTGGCGACCGCAAACCCTGTTTTCCGAGGCGCTGCAATCACTTCACGCCCTGTCAAGCTAGGCAATTTGGTCAGACTTCAACTGAAATTCGCTGCACACCTACAAAATCTAGAGGTTCTATGAGGTTGCCCTCAACGTCCAAACAAAGCTCGATCGCTTCCCGAATGCGATCCATCAGTTCATCTAAGGATTTTGCTTGTGTGTGACATCCCGGAAGGCTGGGTACAGAGGCAACAAAATAGCCCTCGGAGTCGCGCTCGATAATCACATTGAACTCTTTGCTCATAGTCAGTCAACCTACTGCATCCTATCTATTGTGCGGTACTGAACCGCCTCAGCCACATGGTGGGTTTGCAGATGCTCATCACCAGAAAGATCGGCGATCGTCCGTGCCACTTTAAGAATGCGATCGCTCGCCCGTACCGATAAACCCAGTTTACGAATGGCAGCTTCCAGCAAGTTACGCGTTGCATCATCCAGCGCGCACCATTGTTTGAGATGACGGCTTTGCATTTCAGCATTGCAGCGCAAAGGGGTTTCTGTAAAACGCGTATGGGCGCGATCGCGAGCTAACTGGACGCGATCGCGCACTGATGCCGATTCTTCGCCCTTCGGCTGTTGGGTAATTTCTTCTGGCTTCAGACGATTCACCGCCACTTGCAGATCAATGCGATCCATCAACGGTCCTGATAGCCGCGCCCAATATTGTTCTCTGGCTCTAGGAGTGCAGGTACAGGGTTGTACCGTGTCCGCGAAGTAGCCGCAGGGACAGGGATTTGCGCTGGCAACTAACGTAAACTGCGCCGGAAACGTCACCGATTGCCGCGTTCGAGAGATGCTCACAAATCCGTCCTCTAGAGGCTGGCGCAGAAACTCCAGCACATCGCGTTTAAATTCTGTGAGTTCATCCAAAAAAAGTACGCCCCTGTGCGACAGGGAAATTTCACCCGGTCGGGGAAAACTCCCGCCGCCCACTAACGATGGACCCGATGCGGAATGATGAGGACTCCGAAACGGGCGAGTCGCAACCAACGACCCTTTGTTCTTGAGCAAGCCAGCAACGGAGTGAATTTGCGTGACTTCCAGCGCTTCCTCAAAAGACAGGGGCGGCAAAATGCCAGGAAGCCTTCGCGCCAGCATGGTTTTACCGCTTCCAGGTGGACCGACAAAAATTAAATTGTGACCACCTGCTGCGGCAATTTCCAACGCACGACGGGCGTGGGCTTGTCCTTTAACATCCTTCAAATCAGGACCAGTAAACTTTGCTTGTTCTAGCTCTTCCAGTCCATTTACTTGAGTGGGAATATACTGGTCGGCAGCGCACAGAAAGTTGCCGACTTCAGAGAGATGTTTGAAGCCGAAGACGGACAAGCCCTTGACAACAGCAGCTTCACGAGCGTTATCAGCAGGCACAACTAGCCCAGAAATGCCGAGGCGTTTGGCGGCAGCCGCGATCGCCAGCACTCCCGCCACTGGACGCAAACTCCCATCCAGCGATACTTCACCCAGGAAAAGATAGTCGTCTAGCAAATCTGTGTTTACTTGCTCTGATGCTGCCAGAATGCCAACACCGATCGGCAAGTCAAAACTCGGACCTTCCTTCCGCAGATCCGCTGGAGTCAGGTTGACCACCACTTTGCGCATAGGAAAGGTGTAACCCGCATTCTTCAGCGCTGCCCGTACCCGCTCTTTCGACTCCTGCACTTCCTGCGAGGGAAGCCCAACGACGACAATACCGGGTAGTCCGCCAGCAATATCAACCTCGACACCAACCTTCACCGCGTCGATTCCGACCAGTGATGCACTCCAAACTCTGGCAAGCATAGCCACCCTTATTGCTGCTACGTTCTAACGTGCCCTGAATCAAGCACTGAAGAACATTGCCTACAGAGTGTGAGACAGAAGCCAGTGTTAAAGCAGATGTGGCTAAACTAACGCATCAGAATGACCAGTCAACGCTCATGGGCAAGGTGCTTAGGCAGCAAGACCTTGAGAACACCTTGAGTGCTAAGGCATACAGAGCGACAGGCTTACATCAAAAGATTGTATTGCTTTACACAATCTTGATGCTGAATGTCATCTAGGTCACATGGCTCTGCCTAATTACTGGTGCTACATTTTTAAGGAGAACTGTACGTACGTAAAAAGTCACTAAGTTTACAAAGCCTTACCCAAATTTTGTCATTGCTCTACAGGTTTCTACCATGAGTTTTGTCTCGTGACGGCATGAGAGCCTTGGCATCATGTTTTTTTACAGGCAACCTTCAGTGCTTTTAACCGCTTTGTTTTCCCTCAAACATGATTTGAGGGTCATTTCGTACGCTTACATATCCCTGTTCACCTCACGGCTTACCTTTTTATGGCACCCACCACTCTCAATCCAGGCGATGTCGCGATCGTTGGTTTTCGTTCCGGTGCTCCCGATGGTCTAGCCTTTGTCACCTTCAAAGATTTAGATGCAGGCACCATGCTTGGCTTCACAGATGCGTCTTATCAACAACCGGGTACGCCTGGTAGCTGGCGCGGTAGTGAGAACTTTGCCGTCTGGACAGCCGCCACTGCCATCCCTGCTGGGACGATCGTGGTGCTCTCTTTTCCCAATAGTCCAACGCCTTCAACGTCAGATAGCGGTGCGGTTAGCGGTGCGCTGAATGGTCTCTCAGGCAGCGGCGATCAGATTTTTGTATATCAGAGAAATGATGGCACGGTGGCGACGACTTCGCCCTTCACAGCGGCTGCAACGCAAACAACGTGGAATGCTGCCAATGGCGGTGCTCTTCTCTTTGGGATTAATGTCGCATCCACTGGCGGTTTCATCGCTAGCGGCACAACGAATCTGAATAGCACCAACACGTCCTATCTGCCCGATGCCGGATCGGGTGCCGGTGCGCTGACGCTAGGTACAACCGCTTTAAATATTACGGGCGCTGGTATTGTGGCAAATGCTCAATACAACGGTACCCGAAGTGGATTGTCCAGCAGTGCTTTTCAGGCTCAGATTCTCAACCAGAATAACTGGGTAGCGGTGGATGCTACTGCTGGAGCGCTTGACTCGACCGATTTAACCTTTTCTGGTGGTGGCGGACTGCCAGCCGTTAACTTAGCGGTTAGTGCGGTGACGGGTGCAGAAGCTGGTGGGACGGTGATCACTGTGACGGCGACTGCTGCTAGCGCGGTCACGGGCAATCAGACAGTGAATGTGAGTGTCGCCGGAACAGGGATTACAACCGGGGATTACACCTTAAGTGCAGGCATCATCACGATTCCCAACGGTGCGACAACGGGTTCTGTCACGTTTACGGTGGTGGATGATGCGATCGCCGAAGGCACCGAAACCGCACTCTTGACCATCAGCAATCCATCGGCTGGGATTGCACTGGGCGGTACAACCTCGCAAAGCATCGCGATCGCGGACAATGATGCCGCACAGTCCGGCGTTCTACAAAAAGTCGGTGGCTTCACCAGCGCCAACGGTGCCGAAATTCCCGCGTTTGACCCAGGGAGCGATCGTCTCTTCACCGTAGCAGGCAGCACCATTGAAGTGATCAGCGTCAGCAGCACAGGGGCACTGACCTTAGCGGGTTCTTTGACACCGGGCTTTGCGCCTTCCGCAGGCACCAATGTCATTCCTAACAGTGTTGCGGTCAAAAATGGGATTGTCGCCGTTGCGTACGCCGTGGTGGATGCGACGACAAACGCCCAACAAACGGGACGAGTCAGCTTTTACAATGCTGCCGATGGTACATTCCTCAACTCGGTGGCAGTGGGTTTCTTACCCGATATGCTGACCTTCACTCCGGATGGCACAAAGGTTCTGGTTGCCAATGAAGGCGAACCCAACAGCTACGGTCAAGCTACCTCGTTTGATCCCGAAGGGTCGGTGAGCGTCATTGATTTGGCGGGCGGCGTTGCCAATGCCACCGTGCAGAATGCCTCCTTCACCAGCTTCAATAGCCAAATCGACGCGCTGAAGGCAGCAGGGGTAAGGATTACAGGTCCAGGGTCAACCGTGGCTCAAGATCTGGAGCCAGAATACATCGCGGTTGATCCAGATGGTAAAACGGCACGGGTGACGCTACAAGAAAACAACGCGATCGCCATTCTCGACATCGCCAGCGCCACCATCACCCAAATCTTGCCTTTGGGGGTCAAAGACCACAGCCAGCCGGGGAATGGTCTTGATGCGAGCGATCGCGATGGCGGCATTAACATCCGCACTCAGCCTGTGTTTGGGCTGTATCAACCGGACGCGATCGCCAGCTTCACTGCCAACGGGCAAACTTACTACATCACGGCTAATGAAGGGGATGCCCGCGACTACACAGGCTTCAGCGAAGAAGTGCGAGTCGGCGCAGCGACGCTAGACCCCACCTTGTTCCCGAATGCTGCCACCTTAAGAGATAATGCGAACCTGGGACGGCTGACCGTTTCTCGTACCACCAGCGATAAGGATGGGGATGGCGACCTCGATCGGATCGAGGCGTTCGGTTCGCGATCGTTCTCCATCTGGGATGCCAACGGCAATCAGGTGTTCGACAGTGGCGATCAGCTAGAGCAGATCACGGCAACGCTAGCGCCCACCCTCTTTAACTCCGATGGCACCGCAGCAGGGTTTGATACCCGCAGCGATAATAAAGGACCTGAACCAGAAGGCGTGACGATCGGCGTGATCAACAACCGCACCTACGCGTTTATTGGGCTGGAGCGGGTGGGCGATGTCATCGTTTACGAGGTGACAAACCCCAACAAGCCTGTTTTTGTCCAATACGTCAACACACCAGAAGATCTTGCGACAGAAGGCTTAACGTTTATTTCGGCAGCCGATAGCCCCACTGGTAAACCGCTACTGGCGACAGCAAGCGAAGTCAGCCGCACCGTGGCTCTCTTTGAAATTACTCCGCCTGTGCGAATTAGCGATATCCAGGGAGCCAGCCACACGTCGCCGCTGAATGGGCAAACGGTAACGGGTGTGCCTGGTGTTGTGACGGTGCTGCGATCGAACGGCTTCTATCTGCAAGACCCCAACCCCGACAGCAGCGATGCGACCTCTGAAGGCATCTTCGTCTTCACCTCGTCTGCGCCGACCGTGCAGGTGGGTGATGCGATTCAGGTGAGCGGCACAGTCAGTGAGTTTCGTGCGGGTGGTGCCACGAGCGCCAATCTCTCCACCACGCAAATCTCCAGCCCCAACGTTACCGTCTTGTCGAGCGGGAATGCCTTGCCAACGGCGATCGTGCTGGGCAACGGTGGACGCACCATCCCCAACCAGGTGATCGACAATGATGTCATTGGCAACGCCGAAACCAGTGGAGTGTTTGACCCTGCGACCGATGGACTTGACTTCTACGAAAGCCTGGAAGGGATGCTGGTGCAAGTCAACAATCCTGTAGCAACCTCGCCCACGGCAACGTTTGGCACCTCCCAGGAAATTTGGGTGCTGGCAGATAACGGTGCCAACGCCACCAGCCGCACAGCGCGCGGCGGTAGCCTGATTAATGCTGGTGACTTTAACCCTGAGCGGATTCAGATTGACGATCTGAACAATGCCCTGATGTTGCCTGACGTGAATGTGGGTGCCCAACTTAGCACGATCGTGGGGGTCGTTAACTACGACTTCAGCAACTATGAAATCCTGGTTTCTACGGCACCGACGGTCATACAGGCATCGCCCTTGCAAAAAGAAATCACGAACCTGGCTCCTACTGCCAACCAGTTGACGATCGCCGCCTTCAACGTTGAGAACCTCGATCCGGGTGATGGTGCGGTGAAGTTCAACGCCCTCGCCAGCGCGATCGTCACCAACCTGAAGTCTCCAGACATTATCAATTTGGAGGAAATTCAGGACAATAACGGCCCCACGAATGATGCCGTTGTCGATGCCAGCCAAACGTACCAAACCTTGATTGATGCGATCGTGGCTGCCGGTGGACCTACCTATCAATTCCGCCAAATTAACCCAATCGACGACACGAATGGCGGTGAACCGGGCGGCAATATTCGCGTGGGCTTCTTGTTCAATCCCGATCGTGTTTCCTTTGTCGATCGTCCGGGTGGTACTTCCACAACAGGGACTACTGTGACCAACAGCAGCGGCGACCCCGTACTCTCTGCCAGTCCTGGTCTACTTGATCCAACCAATCCTGCTTTTAACAGCAGCCGCAAACCGCTTGTGGGCGAGTTTGTGTTCAATGGGCAAACCGTCTTCGTCGTTGCCAACCACTTCAACTCCAAGGGTGGCGATCAGCCCCTGTTCGGACGCTTTCAACCGCCCACGCTAAGTAGCGAAACCCAGCGACTTCAGCAAGCGGCGATCGTCCGAGACTTTGTACAAAGTGTTCTGGCAGTGAACCCCAATGCCAACGTCGTGGTGGCTGGCGATTTGAATGACTTCGAGTTTTCCAACCCCATCAATCTGGTGGAAAGCGCGGGTCTAACCAATCTGATTGAAACTCTGCCCGCCAATGAGCGCTATACCTACAACTTCCAGGGCAACGCTCAGACCCTCGATCACATTCTGGTGAGCGGTAATTTGTTTAAGCAACTCGATGGGTATGATGTCGTTCACATCAACTCAGAGTTTGCCGACCAGATTAGCGACCACGATCCATCCGTTGCCCGGTTTACGCTGCTGCGTCCGAATGCCATACCTGTTGCCAACAGCGACACGGCAACAACCAACGAAGATGTGGCGATCACGTTCAACGTGCTGACAAACGACACAGACGCTAACAATGACACTCTCACAGTTGCCAGCTTTACGAATACTGCTAACGGTGTTTTGACCAACAATGGCACTGGTAGCTTTACCTACACGCCTGGTCTCAACTTCAACGGCAGCGACAGCTTTACCTACACCATCAGTGACGGTAAAGGCGGGACGGCAAGCGCACCAGTGAGTATCACGATCGCTCCGGTCAACGATGCTCCGGTGAACACTCTACCAGGCAGCCAAACTGCCGTTCAGGATTCCGTCCTGGTCTTCTCGGCAGCAACTGGGAATGCCATTTCGATCAGCGATGTGGATGTGGCTGGAGGCGAGGCACAGGTCAAGCTATCGGTTACTAGCGGTGTTCTAAAACTAAGCAGCACCAGCGGGTTAACTGTAGTGAATGGCAGCGACAACTCGGCAGCACTCACGGTGAAGGGCACACTCAGCAACTTAAACACAGCGCTAAACGGCTTACAGTTTACGCCTGATGCTCCTTCCGTCATCAGCGGTACTGCCACGCTCACCATTCTTACCGATGACCTGGGTAACACAGGTGCAGGCGGAGCGAAGACCGATACCGATACGGTGACGATCGCCGTCAACCCAGCCAATCTGATTCGTGGCAACGGGGGCAACAATACCCTCTTTGGCTCTCTGCGGAGCGACACCATCTACGGCGGCGGTGGCAATGACACGCTCTTTGGGCTAGGTGGCAACGATATACTTCTCGGCGAAGAGGGCAATGACCAACTCTACGGCGGTTTAGGCAACGACTACTTCAACGGTGGCAACGGCAACGATCGCATCACTGCTTTGGGCGGCAACAATACAATCTTTGGTGGTGCCGGAAACGACACCATCGTGGTTGGCCTTGGGAGAAACCTGATTGATGGTGGTGCTGGTAACGATACGATTTATCTGACTTTTGGTCAGGATACGATCGCCCTCGCACGCGGTAACGGGAACGATACCGTCTACAACTACGAGGCTGGCTCAACCCGCTTTAGCCTGGGTGCTGGCTTGGCGTTCAACGACCTGACGATCGCCCAGGATGGTGGCAGCACCTTGATTCGTGCAGGCAGCGAGAGATTAGCATCTCTCGTTGGAGTCCGGGCGAGCAGCGTTACCGCTAGCAGCTTTATCACTGCTTAAGAGCGGTCACACAAAAAGCCTCCAGAAGCCTTGGCTTCTGGAGGCTTTTTGCTATGGTTTAGACCGATCGCCAGCTCTATAAATCAACCGTGGTCGCCGATTGCGCCCACGTTTAGACTCACCGTACCGCTTGAACTTCACTACACTGGGACTACAAATAACATCAGCTTCAGTATCAATGGCATGACATTGCTTTGTTCTCTAAACGGTAAACGTTTCAGTCTTGTAATGCTCTCTCTGAGCGCACTTTTGGCAATGCCACTCGTAGCGATCGCGTCTCAGTCAACCAATTCACCGCACGCGATCGCACAAACCGAGGCTAAGCTGACCACCAGCCAGATCCTCAATGTCTGCATTCAAAATCAGGCTGAAACGTTGCCCAATCCGTTTACGGATGTCTCTGCGAAGCACTGGGCGTTCAAGGCAGTTTTGACCGTACACTACTGCGGTGCCTACCGTCAGGCAACACCTTCCAGCCTGCTTGAACGACTGACAAAGCAACAGCCTTCAGCACAAACACCACAATCGGGGCAATAGACCTGAACTCGCTCTACCGGAGAGTCATTGCTAGGATGTATAACCTTAATTGAAGACCAACATTTTTTGCGGACGAAAGTATAAATGCTGAAGAAGCGCCCATTCGGTCTGCTTGCGATCGTGGTTTACAAGTCCTTTGTCGCATCACGCCTTGGCGTTACTTCCGTAGCTCTGCTGCTAACGATGCGAAATTATAAGAGCCTCGCAGCCTTTTCTGAGGCATACACGATCGAAGGTAAAACACAGCTCATCGACTGGCTTTTAGATGAAATCTTGAATCTCGATCCGAGAACGCTGAAATTTAGTGGCATTGGTGCAGGTGTTTATGCGTTGTTGACGGCGATCGAAGCTGTGGGTCTGTGGTACGAAAGACGTTGGGCACATATCCTCGTGTTGGTTCTCGTTGGCATCAGCATTCCGCCCGAAATCTACGAATTAATGCATGGCATCACGCCAATTAAAGTCATCGTTTTCATTGTCAACATTGTAGTGTTCTGGTACCTCATCAGCCATTTTCCTAAGCATAAAGTGGAGTAAGGCGCGATCGCCCAGTCAATGCCTCAAATTTTTATTTCGGGAAATTCTGATTCGCGCAAAGCATCAGTTAACAGTTTTAGCTTCATCAACATAGAAGAATTCATAAAGCTATGCTGGCTTTAGAGATGTTTCGATAAGCAAATTGCATCTGTAGATAAAGTGTCACTTTTGTAGGACGACTAATTGCTTTGAATTGGTAATCGCAAGTTCGCAATTACCTTCCTTTGATTCTTTAGGCTGCACACCGATAATATTAACTCGCTTACCGTTCAAAATTCCGGGGGAAGTGCCATTAGGTACACCGCTCAAGGTTTGGAGAGGTACTATAACATTGCAGATCTTACTGTTTTCTTGTTCTAGCCTGAACCGGATCATCCCATTTGTTTGATTTGTAAAACCACTCAATTTTCCAATGATGCCTTGATGTGGCTCATTACAGAAGAACTGCACAGGATTGCGATTAAAGTTAGCACATGCCATCACCTCATCGGCACGGACGGAAATTGTCCTAAAGACTTCATAATCAGGTTCAGATCCCTTACCATAATTTGCTTGCTTCTTAATCTCTTCAGGAGCATCAATCAAAAGTTGATCGATTTTTCCTTGATCTGTTGGAGAGAGCTTTGGAGAGAGATAAACACCGGCTCCTGGAATCTCTCGACTAACATGAATTACTCGAAACTTTGAATCATCTTTTACGCTGCTGTATACCGCTGTTCCCACACCAGCCTGTCTTCTGGCAACTAATTCCTTAATTTTACTGCTCCGATGTCCTACAGTAACGCTTGCGCTCTTACCGTATAAATCATAGGTAGGCATATAAAAGCTAGAGACTGAACTGAAGTCTCCTAGTGCAATCATTGTCGAAGAAACGATGTCATCAACTGACTGAATGGAGCTATCGGCTCTGACAAAAAGAGCAGCTTGATAGACAGGAGGAAAATCAGGAAACATTTTTGCAGCCCATGTGTAACCATTATCCTTAGCTCTCATCCCATTCATTGGAGATAAGGCAAAGACAACATCCCACTCCTGTTTTGCAATCTGATTTTGAGCTTCTATGTAAGCAATACTCGAATTTCCCTTTATGATTACGCCTGAAGCTTTAGAGCCAAGCTGCTTTTCTAAATAAGATTTAAATTCTGTATATTGATCGGGTGCTGTCAAAACCCCAATTCGTAGTGGTGTACGAGTAAGATCTTTATAGCAGGTGTTATTCGTTCGAGTTTCTGTAGAAACCTCACAGGGACGATTGCTCCAGAAAAAAGCAGTTACCGCTGCTGCTGCTGCTGCTGCTGCTGCAAGAATTCCAGCAATGCAAACTAATCCGATCGCAGTGGATGGAAAAGCTTTAGGCGGCGAAGGCTCTGGTACTGGTGGTATCGGTAGCGGCATCGTTTTCTTGGGTTTTGCCCTCTTATTTTTCGGCTGTGAACCTGGGGTGATAAGCGCATCAAGTTTGTCAACTGAAACGCCAGTTAATTGACTGATAATTTGCTTCAGTCCAACTTTTTTGACTGTTTCAACGACACTCCCCGATCCAGTCGTCCAAATGCTGCTGATAACGTTTTCCAACCTGGAGCGGTGACAAATAAAAACCGAGTTCCCTAGATTAAACTGGTCAATGACGGCACCCTCTACTTCAATTTTTACCCCATCTGGTGCAACGACAAAGGCATTAACGAAAAAATTAACGTCTTGAACGTCGTTAAAGACTTGTTGGTTCAGCCTATTTTTGATCACACAACTGTATTTGAAAACTTGCTTGTAAGGATTCTCCCCAACTGATTGAATTTCACGATCGTTACACTTCCATGTTTCATTAGCGCCGCCTGTCCACCTTCCTGAATATCCCTTTGCTTCCAGGCATACAAAAGTGGCTGGCTCCACCAGCACTAAAGCATCAATTTCATGTTGTATACAACCCTGCGCTTCACAAAATGAAAACCCCATCAAGGCGTAACCTTCAAGGTTGGCTTGCTCTAGCGTTGTTTGCAGTTGACGCTCAAACCCCTTTAACTCTCTACCTTTTGGGAGAAGAACCTTCATAGCAAAAGCCTTTTCAATGAGTGAACTACAGCTAGGATGCCCATTCACATCAGAAAATCATAAGCATGGTGCAGGCTATAGAGACTACATGCCAGTCTCTTTTTCAAGAAAATTCTGGTGATCCGTATAAATAGAGAGGTTTTAGTCGTCAATGTTGTCGTGTTCTGGTATCTCCTCAGCCATTTTCCTAAGCATAAAAGCTGAAGTAATCAAGCAGCAACTACTGAGCTTGACGTAATGCCAAAAGAAAGCGTTTGATGGCTTGGGGTTGCTCCGTCGGTTTAACGTATTGCGCGAGTAAGGCAAGATCGAGTTCTGGAAAAAACTTACTGCGGCTCACAACTTTAAGGCTGTCTCCCCTCAAGTCATAGAGAGCGAGCTGGTTGTTTTGCCACAGTAAAACTTCAGGGATTTCCAAACCTTTGTAAACATCTAGCTTGTCTAAACCACCACTGGTCAATACAACCTCAATTGCAAGATCAGGAATATCCTTTAACTCACCAAGGCAGTAGCACTCATCAGGCTCTAGCCCTCTGGCTTTCGCTTCTTTGCGGCATGTTGTAGAGCCGTAGCCATGTAGAGGAATATCCAATTCCTCAGCGTACCGTTCTAGCAATCGGGCTATGACCTTCTTGAGCATTTCGTGTTCAGAGGAGGGCATCAGTAGCTCTAATCCACCTTCAAGATAGGTCATTCATAGCCCTGGAAAATCTCCTAGCGTTGCCAAAAGATTCTCATATTGTTGCCAGCTCACGCCGAACAAAACTATTTGTTGATCGACTTGCTGAATGGGCGGCTCAAGAAGGTAAGCCATACACAAATGCCTAAAGAGTCTGCTTTCGTCTTATCCTAGCGACTGAGCCAAAGAATTAAAAATTGGCGTGGTTCTCATTCGCCAGTTTTAACCGCTCTAGTACTTCGCCAACCGAAATTGCGCCGAGTTCACCAGACGCACGGGTACGAATGCTCAGAGAATTGGCTTCCACCTCCTTTGCGCCCACAACTGCCATTACGGGAATTTTGTCCTTTTCAGCATTGCGGATGAGCTTACCGAGACGATCGCCGCTTGTATCCACTTCTGCGCGAATCCCATTTGCCAGCAGTTGATTGACCACCTGCTTCGCAAACGGTAGCTGCTCTTCGCTGACAGCCAGCAGGCGCACCTGAATCGGAGCCAACCACAGAGGGAAATCGCCTGCATATTCTTCAATGAGAATACCGATCAGGCGCTCCAACGAACCGAAGGGCGCGCGGTGGATCATCACAGGGCGTTTACGAGTGCCGTCTTCAGCCACGTATTCCAGGTCAAAGCGTTCGGGTAAGTTGTAATCAACCTGTACGGTGCCCAACTGCCATTCGCGATCGAGCGCATCTTGAAAAATAAAGTCCAGTTTGGGACCGTAAAAGGCGGCTTCCCCGATCCCTTCAAAATGATCCATGCCCAGCTTTTCGACTGCACGGCGAATTGCCCCTTGCGCTTTATCCCACGAATCATCCGAACCGATGTATTTATCCGCATCGGGATCACGGAAGCTAAGGCGAGCTTTGAAGTTTTTCAGTTGCAGACTTTTGAACACAGACAGAATCAAATCCACGACGCTTAGAAACTCAGCATCCAACTGTTCGGGCGTGACAAATAAATGAGAGTCGTCAACGGTGAAGCCGCGCACTCTGGTCAAGCCGCCCAACTCACCGGATTGCTCGTAACGATAAACGGTGCCAAATTCCGCCAATCGCATGGGCAGTTCGCGGTAGGAGCGCAGTTCGCTCTTGTAAATTTGGATGTGAAACGGACAGTTCATCGGCTTGAGCACAAAGCCTTGCTCCAGCGCTGCTGCTTCCCCATCCTCTGCCATCAGCGGAAACATGTCTTCCTTATATTTCTGCCAGTGCCCAGAGGTTTTGAACAGATCCACACGGGAAATGTGTGGAGTCACGACGGGTAAATAGCCCCGTTTAAGTTGTTCCTTTTGCAGAAAATCCTGGAGGATCGATCGCAGCACCGTTCCTTTCGGTGTCCACAGCGGCAAACCGGGTCCGACCGAATCAGAAAAGATGAATAGCCCTAGTTCCTTGCCCAGCTTACGGTGATCACGTTTCAGCGCCTCTTCTTTGCGCCGTTTGTACTCCACCAGTTGTGCGGCGGTTTCCCAGGCAGTACCGTAGATGCGCTGGAGTTGAGCTTTGGTTTCATCACCGCGCCAGTACGCACCAGCCACACTTTCTAGCTCAAAGGCATCCGCATTCAGCTCAGCCGTACTGTCAACATGCGGTCCAGCGCACAGATCCCACCACTGGTCGCCCAGATGGTACAGCGTGATCGGTTCTTCTAACCCTTCCAAGATTTCGAGCTTGTACGGCTCGTTAAGAGCCTGAATGCGCTGTTTAGCATCATCGCGACTCACTTCCTCGCGCATCACAGGCAGTTTGCGGTTGATGATCTTCGTCATCTCCTTCTTAATCGTCTTCAGATCCTTCTCAGTGAATGGCTCTGGGCTATCAAAATCGTAATAGAAGCCAGTTTCAATCGAGGGACCGATCGTCACCTGCGCTTTGGGAAACAGCTTTTGGACTGCCATCGCCATGACGTGCGACATGGTGTGACGAATCTTCTTCAGTGATTCAGATTCGCTGGTGCGCGGCAGGTAAATTCTCTCTGGTTGATCGGGATGAGCGTCGGAAGCAGACATGGAGAATGACATTAATGAAGGTCAAAACAGTGGACAAGCATCTGGTAGACAGCAGACGATCGGTGCGATCACCGCTGAGCAGTAAAGCGAAGGCAGCTTGAAGTTGGACGGCAACGCTTGACTTTCTCAGTCTAAAGTCCGTTGCTTAAAGTTCAGCGCTTGTGATGCCTCGTTCCTATCTTACTGATCCCGTTTCAGTGCTGGCGATTTTGCGTTACTTAAATCTATGTAAAGAAGGCTTAAGAACCTGAGAAGACGCTAAAATAATAAAGCGGATACAACAGATTAATTTAAGTGATGTTTGACTCAGACTCACCCAATTCAGATTTACTGCGATCCATCTTGGAGCCGCTGCTGGAAGACTTCCAGTACTGGTTTCAGCGATCGCGACTGCTTTTAGAGACCGAACCGCTGCCCTTCTTGAACGCTGAAAAGCGGGCAGATTTACTAGCGAGGGTTGCAATAGCACAGCAAGAAGTCAGTACTGCCCAAATGCTGTTCAAAGCGACGAACGGTCAGGTTGGCATCGAAACGTCAATCATGAAGCCCTGGCACGATCTGGTTGCAGAGTGCTGGCAAGTCGCTGTACGCTTCAGAATGCAGGAATCTGGCGAAAAGCTGTGAACGGGATGTCGTAACAGTCTGACAACCGAAAGGTTGAGGCGATGTCACGTTGCCAAGTAGCATCATTCAAATGACGGTTTGCTCCATACCCGCACTGCTTAGTAGACCCATCAAACGGGCTATGAATGGCTGAAGCTTTTAAGCATCCATAAAATACACGGTTGTAGCTCCCATCAAGGCTACTCATCTTGAGGAAAAATCTATGTTGTTACATCTGCTTTACGTTATTGCCTTTACAACGCTTGCTTTTCTTGCAGTTGGTAATTTGATCCGAAACTTGATGACTCTAGGCATGGAATCGCAGCGCAGCCAAGCGCCCAGAAGTTGGGCAATGGGTGATCCGCAGGCACCAGGCGCATCACGGCTACGGATGGTGCCACATCCAGAACTTTTGGACACTGCTGGGAACGTGATCAATGAGCCACTCCTGGTCATGCGCTCGATGAGCGTGGAAGATGCGCGGGAACAACTGGATGCACTTTACGAATCATCTCCAGGCGCAAGCTCATCGGGATCGAGCGATCGTCGCGATGAGAGCTGAGCCATCCCGTTAACAGCGTTTGATTAGCTGCCATTGCCGCGAAGGTTAATGCCTCATGTAGGGGAGCTTTTGAAACAAGAGCTTCAGCTATCTTGTATGGCTAATGACTAGCCTTTAGGTCATTGGGCAAGCTTCACGCGTACGTTAGGATTATTGTAAAGACGTACACCCACTGCTAGGCATCCATGTCTGAACCATCTGAAGTGCATCCTTCAGACTCCCACTCACCGCAGGAGGAGACCGCGATCGTTGCTGCTGAAGCAACGGCTGAAGCGGTTGCTCCCGAAACGCCTTTGGTGAAGTGGTACGACATCACTAAAAACTTGAATGGTTGGAAGCAATTCGCTCCTGTTCAATGGCTTACGACCACTGTTTCATCATGGTTTAGCGTCAGCGAAGCCGAGGTCGTCGAAATTCTAGAGCAGGTGCGGTCAGAGCTGCCAACCACTGAAGCGCTCATGGTTGGCAAACCGCAGGTAGGCAAAAGCTCGATCGTGCGTGGACTGACTGGGGTTTCAGCAGAAATTGTGGGGCAGGGCTTTCGACCACACACGCAGCACACGCAGCGCTACAGCTATCCGACAGACGACCTACCGTTGCTTATTTTCACTGACACGGTTGGGTTGGGCGATGTATCTCAGGAAACAGGGACGATCGCGCAGGAGTTGATCAGCGAACTCCAGCCCGATGAGAACCGCCGCGCCAGAGTGCTCATGCTCACAGTCAAGCTTAACGATTTTGCGACCGATACGCTGCGTCAGATTGCCAGTCAAATTCGCAAGCAGCATCCCGCAGTGCCTTGCCTGCTTGCCGTTACGTCTCTCCACGAGCTTTATCCAGCCGCTCTGAGCGATCATCCGGCTTATCCACCGGACGTGGAAGCGGTGAATCGAGCGTTCGCTGCCGTGCAGGACTCGTTCAAAGGTTTGTACGATCGCGCAGTAATGATCGATTTCACCTTAGAAGAAGACGAGTTCACCCCGACATTCTACGGGTTGGACGCATTGGTCAACGCGCTAGCGGATCTGTTGCCTGAAGCAGAAGCTCGCACAATGCACCAACTTTTGAATGATGGTGCTGGAGAGCAACTGGGCAACCTCTACCGGGATGCGGGTCGTCGTTACATTCTACCGTTTGCGATCATGGCAGCAACGCTGGCTGCTGTACCCTTGCCCTTTGCCACAATGCCCGTCTTAACAGCGCTACAGGTTTCGCTAGTCGGGCTTTTAGGGCAACTGTATGGACAAACGCTGTCACCATCGCAGGCGGGCGGCTTGGTGAGCACGATTGGGGGTGGTTTTTTGGCACAGGCGATCGGGCGCGAACTGATCAAATTTATTCCTGGCTTCGGTAGCGTCATTGCAGCATCCTGGGCAGCCGCTTATACGTGGGCGCTTGGCGAAGCTGCCTGCGTTTACTTTGGCGATTTGATGGGCGGCAAAAAGCCTGACCCAAAACGGATTCAGCAGGCGATGAATGAGTCCTTTGCGGCTGCGAAAGAGCGATTTAAGCAAAAGGGTTAAGTCTCTCCGTAGGGACGTGACATGTAACGTCCCTACTAGCAGTTAGATTCCTAACCGTTGATAAATTTGGTCGAGATGCTTCAGATGGTGCTGCGGGTCAAAACACCCTTCAACCTCCTCAACGGAAAGATGTTTGGCAACGCGATCGTCCTGGCTGATCAGAGCATGAAAATCGCCGTCCGGCTTATTCCACGCTTGATGAGCACAAGACTGGACGACCGTATATGCGTCTTCACGGCTCATACCTTTTTCAACCAGCGTCAACAGCACCCGCTGACTGAAGACTACGCCGCCATACAGGTTCATGTTGCGCGTCATGTTTTCGGGATAGACGAGCAGAGTTTTGATCAAATCGGTGGCTTCGACCAGCATGAAATGCGTCAGGATGCAGGCATCGGGTAAGATCACTCGTTCAGCGGCACTGTGAGAAATATCGCGTTCATGCCAGAGCGCCACGTTTTCTAAGGCAGTGCTCGCATGGCTACGCACCACTCGCGCCATCCCGGTCAAACGTTCAGAGCGAATCGGGTTGCGCTTGTGTGGCATCGCAGAAGAGCCTTTCTGCCCTTTGGCAAAGTATTCTTCCACTTCTAAAACATCGGTGCGCTGGAGGTTACGGATTTCGACCGCAAACCGCTCGATCGACGCAGCAAGCAACGCCAACGTTTGCACAAAGGCAGCATGTCGATCGCGCGAAACGACCTGCGTGGAAGCGGTATCAGGCTCTAGCCCAAGCTTCTGACAGGCGATCGCTTCCACTTGTGGATCGATATTGGCGTAGGTGCCGACCGCGCCAGAGATTTTACCCACCGCGATGCTGCGCTTTTGCTGGCAGAGTCGATCGCGATGGCGCAATACTTCCGCCAGCCAACCAGCCAGCTTAAAGCCAAAGGTAATCGGTTCGGCATGGATGCCGTGCGATCGACCAATCATGATCGTGTTGCGATGTTGCTGTGCCTGATAGCGAATGGCTTGAATGAGAAACTCTAGCTGTGCCATCAACACATCCAGGCTGGCAACGAGCTGTAGCGCCAGAGCGGTGTCCAACACATCAGAACTGGTCAAGCCCAGGTGAATATAGCGTCCAGCGTCGCCCACATACTCGTTGACATTGGTCAGAAAGGCGATCATGTCGTGACGCACTTCTGCCTCAATTTCTAGCACCCGTTTTGGGTCAAAGTTTGCCTTTGCCTTGATTTCTGCCACTGCCTCAGCCGGAATCGAGCCGAGTTCGGCTTGCGCTTCGCAGACAGCAATTTCCACTTGCAGCCAGGTCTTCAGCTTGTAGGGTTCAGTCCACAAGTTGCCCATTTCGGGCAGGGTATAACGCTCAATCAAGGTTCGTGTCGCACAGCACAACGGCTCTATTGTACAACCGTCCTCTACTGAATTGGCTGTGTGGATGCATGGCGATCGCCCACCTACTTCACAGTGTCTTGATTAAACATTTTCAAACGATCATCTAGCTTAGGGTAGAGATTGGGTACGTTGTGGACGGGCGTTTCTCTTCATGAGCGTCGCAGCATCGTCATCAACTGGAGCAACCGCAATGCACAGCAACTATCGGCGCGGCGCGATCGCGAAGTGGATCAAACAAACGGTAGCGATCGCAAGCTGCACAGGTTTATTAACAGCGTTACCGATCACTCACACTGCATTGGCTGCCAGTACGTTGGCTGCTGCTGTCGATCGCCCCACACTCCAAAGCAAAGCTCTAAGAGAGACAGATACCACTCACCTCGAAATTCACATCAGCCGTCGTCAGGCAATTCTTTACCAGGGCAAAACACCCATCAAACGCTATCCCATTGGCACCGGACGGCAGGGCTGGGAAACCCCCGTTGGCACCTTTCGCGTCATGCAGATGAAGCGCAATCCTACCTGGATCAATCCTTTCACCAACGAACGCATTGCCGCCAATGATCCCAAAAACCCGTTGCGCGGCTACTGGATTGGGTTCTGGACGAATGGCAAGAATTGGATTGGCTTCCACGGCACGCTGGACGCTAGCAGCGTGGGCAAAGCCGCCTCCCACGGCTGTATCCACATGTACGACAGCGACTTGCAAGACCTCTTTTCACAAGTCAGTTTAGGAACACAAGTTAAGGTAGTGCCGTAGGCTTTAGGATCGAGTAGTCTGCCAGCCAAGCTATGAGCAGTAGATAGGTGTAGAAGTCGCTGTGCAATGTTCTACCGATAGACAGCGATCGAGTCTAGATCTCACTGCTTGAGATTATTTCGATAATAAGGGAGCGATCGAGCCTTGAACCAACTAAGGATGGCTTCAACCGTCTTCTGAGGAGTATACATTGCAAGGCAAGGATGTCCAGGAGAAACTAAACCAGTTGCGTCAAGAAGCTGTAAACATCGATCCAGCTTTGGCAAAGCGATTAGACGAAATCAACCGTTGGATCAAAGGCTTAAAACCTGGAACACTGACTGCAAAACGGCTTGTGATGGCTTTCCTGCTGGAAATGCTTGCCGATGCCACGCTCTGGCTGGCACTCAAAACCCAACTTTCAACAGAAGAACAACGAGCTACCTTACTTCAACTGTCTCCTGCCCAGCAGTACTGGTACAGCGAGTTGTTTCCTCGCTGGCTGGAGGAAACAGATTCCAAATTTTACATTTGGCGGCAAAAACTGATGTCTGGAGAGTTTAATCAGGCTGAGGACCAGGTGATTCAGTCACTCGCTCAAGCCATACGCCAACAAAAAGGCGAGTTCTGGCGACGCTACATTGCCGACTTATCCATGGCAACCGATTTGATTGTGAGTCATCGGCAGCAGCAGCCTCTTTGCACTCAGATCACCAGCCTGTCGGATAAGTACTCGAAACAAAAGTATGTAGACTGGCAAACCACACTTCAAAGTTGGAGAATAGAGAGGGGTCTGTTTGTCAGCTACAACCCTGGAGTGCCAGATTACATCTATCAACTGGCTACGCTAGCACTGGATATTAGCGATACCCTGGCATCAGGCAGCTACCAAAAAGTTTTATAGGGCAAGGACTTAAACTGAATGCCACACCTAAATAGGCTAAAGCCATGCCATCCCAGAAAAATTCGCAGCCATCCTCAAACCTCCCTAGTTTTGCTGAAGCTCTCGCTGCTGCCGAACAAATGCAGCAAGATTGGCTGGAGCATGGCGTGAATTTTGTAGAGCGCTATGTCGAAGATGTCGATGGCAATTGGCTGGAAGAATGGGGCACGGATGAGTCAGCAGAAAACGGTTCCGTATCGTCTGATGCTAATTCGTCCCAACGCTCAGTTGACCATGATTTATTCATTCAATCGATCGTGACCTTCTTGATAAGCGATGATCCGGTTGCCCTTGCAGCCCTCCCTTTCTGGAAAAGCCGCCCCTTACCGGAAATCGCCGCTCGTCTGGAACGCTGCCTCACTCTTCCTGAAGCCGATCACCCTTTTGCTGTTCAAAACCTATTGATAAGCGGAAGTCTGATCGGAATTACCAGCCTTCGTGGATTCAACAATCAAGCTGAAACAATTGATACTTTAGAACTGGCTGAAAGCTTATTGGAAAAGCTGAGAGGAATTAGTTTCAGTTGAGTCCACTCGGCTGATTCCAAACCTTCCCGGAAGCTTCTCTAGACTCGATCGACTGGCTAAGTGTGCCGCGATCGAGTCTAGGTCGCAAGCAGTAAAAACATTAAGAAGCTACATACATAAACTAGCCTTGGTAATATCAGTTATGCTGCCAGCATTTGTCTAAACTCATCAAACTCAATATCATAAATTGCCTGCACATTTTCATGTAAGGTAAGAAGTACATCCATCATACTAGGATATATATGTACTGTATAGGATGCTGGATAATTGAAATCAAGCTTTCTTACTTGATCGAGAAAATCGTTAGCATTGGATAGATCAGGTTCTACGGTTTTTATAGTAGAACCAATCGAATACGGATGGGACTGATGAAGATCGATCTTATTAAAATTAGCAGAATAAAACTTCAAAACTTTCTTTAAAACGTTGTTTCTAACTCGAACACTTTTATCATGATTGATCAATACATAGGCTTGTAGTTGCAGAATCTGTGAAAAAGTATAAAACTTAGTACGCTTTTTATCAGATAAAGGAACAACTATCTTTTCTTGCTCTAACCAACGTAACTGATTAAAACTAATTTTTGTTAGATCACAAGCTGTATTTCTATTAAATAAATCATTAACATTGAAGGCAGTTCTACCACCTTTTGAGTCGAGTATAGATACCGCTTCACTTGCATCGAAAGGAATTTGATAAGATCCCCATCCCAATAATTCATATTGCTTCTGTCGAGCTTCTTCCCAAGAACTGGCTTCAATCAGCTTAACTAACTTGGCATCTTCATCCAGCAAAGCACGAGCATTTTCGTTCGTTGACGGGAAGAAGTCATAGCTACCGTCCTCACTAAGCCATAGTTCATAAGTTGCTTGTTCAGTAGTGGAAACCATGTCACAACTATTTTGTAGAGTCTGGCACAAAAGCTTTGCCCGTAATTACTTCTATATCAACTCTTACATCAGAACGCCCTTTTGAACGATTCGGGAAAGTTTTGCTAACTGGTGCATTTACACCACCTGCCTTTGCAGCACGATTGATATAATCTCTCACCTGTTGAAATCCTTCTTTGCGTGAATCTCTCTCGATTAAGGTAAGGCTCTCCTCCAGTGTATCTACTTTTTGTTGTCCTTCACTCCTTGTAAGTGCAATCGCCTGTGCCCAAGCACATGACTTTTCGACCTCGCCCCCCTGAGCTTGTATCCGCCCTCTATGAGTAGCTTTTCCCTTCATGCTTTCGGCTCTTCTGGATCTGTGGTTGAAATCGTATGACAGGCTACAAAATGCCGCCCGATCGACGGCTGAAACCCAGTGATAGTTTGATATAAGGTTGTCTTATCAGCGCAAAGCCGGGAGAGCCTGCTTTCTACAAGAATTTATCTTCATTCAAGCTTAAAGGCAGGTAAAAGCTGTCTGAGCTAGTCTTACAGCTTTTACCTTGCTTTATATTCAGTTTTCTTTCACGATCGCACTCACGATCGCACTTGGACAGGCATGACGAGGTAGGTCATTTTGATGCTGCCTAGAGGAGTGACGATCGCCGGACTCGTGGCTGTGTTTAACTGGATTTGAATTTCGGTGGTGGCGATCGCCCAGCGTATTGCCCAAGCCTGACGTAATAGAATCGCCAAACACGCAGTTGTTGTACTGCTGGTTGCGGGTAATGTTGAGCCGATACTGCACCTCGTCCTGCCACCAGGTCATGGCGGTGACGTTATCCGGTTTGGGCTGTCCACTTGCCAGCGCGACTAACGGACTTAGACTGATGGGTGCATTGAGCGCCTCTCGCCATTGCTCGAATAAGCCCGATTGAAAGACGATCGTCAGCAGCGTCGCCAGAAGAGCCATGTTTAAGTAAAGCGAACCTTTAGTCAACCAACGATTCATTGTAATTTCACCAAATGATCTAACGCTTGGGCAACCTGAGCACAAACATCTGCCCAATCATGAGGACGTGGCTGGCGAAATAATTGTGCCGTAGGATACCAGGGACTGTCTTGACGCTGCTTTAACCAACGCCAGTCAGCAGCATACGAGAGTAGCACCCAGACAGGCTTTGCCATTGCTCCTGCTAGATGAGCCACAGCGGTATCGACAGAAATGACCAGATCGAGCGTGGCGATCGCTGCTGCTGTATCGGCAAAGTCATTGAGACGATCGCCCCAGTTCTGAATCGGAAAGCTGTAAACCTTGGATAATAACTCTACGCTATGTGTTCCTTTTTGCAAACTATAAAAAGTTACTCCAGGCGTACGGAGGAAGCTTCGGAATTTCTCTAGAGGACACGATCGCTCGTGATCGTTCAAGTGATTTGGATCACCGCCCCAGACAATGCCTACCTGGAGTGGGAGACGGGATTGAGAGTGCAAGGCATCGCTTGGAGCGGAAAGCGTTCCTGTTTCTGCATCTCTTTTGGGTGCAGCATGAAGATAGGGCACGATCGCTGGCACCGTCTCTAGCGTGGTGGCAAACAAATAGGGCAGGCTCAACACCGATGCTTGCACGTCAAACGCTGGTAATGGCGATCCTGCTGCAATGAGTGTGTCAATTCCTTGCACTGTCTCAAACAGCCGCAACAAGGGCTCCTCGCATTCCACCATCACACGACCACCCCGTTGCGCGACGAGCGGCGCATAGCGGATGAACTGTATCGCATCCCCAAAGCCCGATCCGGGTTCGGCATAGAGCAAGATGGACGCTCCGTTTAGCTCAGAGCCATCCCACATAGGTTGCGTGAACGATTGGGATGAGCGTGCCAAACGCCACGGGTCATATTCAGCAAAGCCATCCCGCAGATCCCCAGCGATCAGCTTGGCGCGAAGGCGACTGCCCTGAAGCTGAATGTTGGCAGGATGCAGCGTGATCGCGTGATCCAATAGAGCGATCGCCTCGTCAGTCCAGCCTTGTTCCTCTAGTGCTTCTGCCAAATTACGGTGAGCTTCTGGCGTGTTGGGTGCGAGCTGCAACGCCGTTCGATAGTGTGCGATCGCCTGCTCAAAGTCCCCTCGCTCTTTCAGTGCGTGTCCCAGATTGCTATGGGCTTCTGGCAGAGACGGGTTTAACCGAATCGCTTTTTGATACCGCGCGATCGCGGCTTCCAGGCTGCCCTGTTTTTGCAGCGCTACACCTAAATTGATGTTGGCGTTGGGGTTTTCTGGATTGAGCCGCAGCACGGTTTGATAATGGGCGATCGCGGCTGTCAAATCACCTTGCTGCTGAAGGGCTGCGCCTAGATTGTTGTGTGCTTCCAGGTAGTTTGGTTGCGCGGCGAGTGCTTGTTCGTAGAGGGCGATCGCACCAGCCAAATTACCGACTTGATGTGCCAGCAAGCCCAAGAGATAGAGCGCGTTTGCCTGATCGGGCTGTTGCTGCAACACGTCACGATACAGCCGCTCGGCTTCGGGCAAATGCCCCGCCTGATGCTGCTGCATCGCACGGGTAAGAAGCTCAGAAAGGATTGTCATACGTGGAAGCAATGATTTTCACCACTATTGAACCCTGGAAAGCACGCAACGTAACGCGATCGCTGCATAACTAATAAGTAGACAAGCGCCATTAAAGTCAATTTGTAGTCAATTTGTGTGGATCGGTTTCGGCTCCGCTCAACCCGCTGAGCGGTCTGGCTTTGGGCGTTGAGCGGAGTCGAAACGCATCTTACAGTGAATGCCGTTCACCTACTGACCGCAGTAAAACGGTTAAGAACGCTACGGCGGTTGTCTGACCAAACTTTCCATACCTTCACTAAATAGTTTGCAATCAAACAGTATGGGTGCTATATCTGTAAGTAGTTTGTACGACTTAGTACAGTACTAAGGCAAATGAAATGACTTCAGTCCGTTGCAAACACTTACACAAGGAGATTCTCAAATGAGTACTGACCTGAAAACAACCTTTGAAGACATCAAAAGCCAAGTCTTACAAGGTAAAGCGATGGATGTTTTTGAGCACTACTACGCCGACGATGTGGTGATGCAGGAAAATGACAACCTGCCAACCGTTGGTAAAGAGGCGAATCGTCAGCGAGAACTGGAATTTTTCTCGAAGCTGACTGAATTTCGCGGGGCTGACGTGAAAAGCGTTGCCTATGGGGATGATGTGATTATTTCTGAATGGTTCTTAGACTATACCCATGCTGATTGGGGCAAGCGCACCTACGACCAGGTTTCTGTCCAAAAGTGGAAGGATGGTAAGGTTGTCCACGAACGGTTCTATTATGCTAGCTAGAGCGACTGGTTGAGACGTTAGAAGACGCGCGATCGCCCCATCACTTCGGGAGCGATCGCGCGTCTTCCAGCAAAGCTGGCTAACATTCACACCCCTCCCCTAAATGCCATGACTCTTGCCAATCACCCAATGACGGCGGAAGAAACGCGATAAAGACGATTCCTCTAAGGTGAGGCAGATCGGGCGACCGTGAGGGCAGGTACGAGGGTTGCGGGTTTGCTGCCATTGATTAAGCAAGGTTTGCATGTCGTGAAGGGTGAGCGGTGTGCCGTTGCGAATAGCGCTACGACAGGCTGTAGCGACCTGTGCCGTTTGCAAATCTCCGCCTAAGCTGAGTTCTAAAAGCGCTTCTGAGCAGTCGTCTCGCTGTGCTAATGCTGCTGGAGCCGATCGCACCATCCAGACAGTCTCGCCAAACGGTTCAACGTCTAATTCCAAGCGTTGCAGTTGCTCCACCTGAGCGACGGAGAGTTGGTGCAAAATGACGGCAGGTTCTAGGGTCACGAGTTGCCAGCGATCGCATAACTGTTCGTAGAGCACCCGTTCATGGGCAATGTGTTGCTCAACCAGCCAAACGCCAGTAGGATGCTCGGCAAGGATGTAGGTGTTGTGGACTTGGGCAAGGGCGTGGAGGGGAGTGGGGAGTGGGGAGTGGGGAGTGGGGTAAAAAGAGTTTTGAGTTTCGAGTTTTGAGTTTTGAGTTTTGTCATCATCAGCGATGCTTTGCGCTTCTGACTGACTTCTGACCCCGTTCGGCTGAGCGCTCACGTCGAAGCCTGACTCTTGAATACTTCTCGCGCCATAGCCACCCTCAGCCTCAGCCATTTTCAACAGTGTCCCGGCTCGTTGGGAGTAGAGAGTGTCTGAGAGGTTGATGGGACTGAAACGGAGTGCCTGCTCGATCGCGCTGGCAACTTGTTCTCGCCAATGGCTGAGATGATGCAGGTAGATTTCGGACTTGGCAGGATGGCGATTCCAGTCGATTTGCTCCGGGGGCACCTGGAGGTGCACAAGGCAAATAGGGAAGCGATCGCGCGGTACTGTCTGCCGAAAGCTTGCCAGGATGGTTTGCTCTAACTCTGGCACGTGGACGAAGCGCCCGTTGAGCGCGACGCAAATCCAATCGGGTCGGTGGCGATGGCAGCGATCGGGCAAGCCGAGGAGGAGGTAGAGGGAAGGATAAGGGCTAAGGGCTAAAGGATACGTGGAATTTTGATGTTCTTTAGCCTTTAGCCTTAATCCTTTATCCTTTTCAAAAGCAGTGACTTCTAGCGTCAACTCCTGCAAGTCTCCTGTGTGAACATCGCGCAGAATTTGCGGCAGGATTTGCATTGCAGTGGTGCCAGCCCAAAGGTGAAACCAGTCGCGATCGCGATTGGTTTCGCTGCGCGTGTCGGTCTGTTGCACCTGCCAGGTGACATGCGGGTGACAGAGCGCGAGTTGCTGAATAGTCGTCTGAACGGCGCGCATCTGTTGAGCGGGGGGAGGTAAACCCTGACGACGAGCTGTCCAAGTGCCAAAAAGGCGATCGACCGTAACGACTGTGCCAGGGGCGATCGCGACAGGTTCTATCCGCAGCGGTTCTCCCTGCGCGTTGTAGGTTACTTGCCAGCCTTCGTCAGACCCCACTGGACGACTCAAAATTTCTAGATCAGCGAGTTGCGCGAGGCTATGCAACGCCTCGCCACGAAAACCGAGACTGGTGATCTTCCAGAGATCGTGGCTGTCTCGAATTTTACTGGTGCTGTGAGGGGCTGCGGCTTGCTTCAGGTCTGTCAAGCTCATGCCAGCACCATTATCGGCAACGCGCAGCCGCCACTGCTCAGGCGAAAGCAAAATGGTAACCCGGGTTGCGCCTGCATCCAGCGCGTTTTCTGCCAACTCTCGCACCACTGCTGCCAGGGAGTCGATAACTTCGCCTGCTGCAATGAGATGCACAACCTCGACTGGTAGAGTCTCAATCCCAGATGCCATACCTCTAGTGTAAGGGACAGTGATCTAAACAGGTTTGAGTTGAGTTCCTAAAGTCTAAAGTCTGAAATTTAGACTCGTCTTGGCTGGTAACAGGCTGCTAATCATGCCTGAGCCAATGCGACGCATCGCACGACCGAGAATGGCATCAAAGGGCAGTTCGCCTGCCAGCAGTTGGGTGGCAATGTGAGCGGCTTTGGCATTTTTAACGCCATGCTGGTAGAAAAGCTTGGGGTATTGGTAGAAGAAGTAGGCAAGCCTTCGGGCGGCATCAAAGCTATTGCCGAACTCGTCATGGATGCGATCGCTATAGGCTGTCGTTGTGCCATCAATCACACAGGTTGCCGCAATGATGCCACTCTTGGCTGCGTGTAAAATGCCGTCGCCAAAGGCTGGGTTAATCAGTCCAGCGGCATCGCCTACAAGCAGAATGCGCCCATCCGCTGTATTGAGTGGCTCTTTACCGCCCCAGAGCGGCAGGGGATGAGCATGAAACTTCATTTGCTTCCGATCGTACGGGACTTGAAGCGCCTCTAGATAGTTGAAGATTGCCTGCCGCAACTCTTCGCGGATTTGGTGGTCTCTACGAGCATCTTGACGATGAGGACGAAACAACCCAGCACCGACATTTAAGTGATCGGTTTTGGGAAACACCCAGGCGTACCCGCGTTTAACGGCACCATATTCTAGGTGAGCCACGTCTAGTCGCAAATCAGGATGTCCGGTGCCCCACTCATGCGGCAACTCGACTTCCATCCCCAGCGCGATCGTCCGCTTCTGACGGAGCTTTGCCGCCTTTGCCGTGACACCATTTGCACCATCGGCACCGATGACCACACGCGCCGTGGCGATAAAGGTGTCACCTTTGCTAAGGTCGCCGTTTGACTTGATTGCTTGAGCACGAACGCGGACACCATCACTCTCTACTTCCACAGAGCGGACTGCCAACCCATCTCGTAATTCTGCGCCTGCCTTGACTGCCCTCTGTGCCAACGCATTGTCAAACACAGAGCGCTGCATCATCCAGATTGACAGGGGTCGATCGACCCCCGGCGGATTAATGGCAGCCAGGTACGGATCACCAAACTTCCATGTTTGCCGCAGAGAGATCACGTTGGCTTCGACAAATGCCTCCGGCGCTAATTCGTGCAGCAGGGATTGCATCACCATCGGTGTGCCGCCACCACAGGTTTTATGGCGCGGCAAGGTGTGCTTTTCAAGCAAGGCAACCTTTAGACCCGCTTGAGCCGCAGTCGCTGCCGCCACTGCTCCTGATGGTCCCGCACCGCACACAATGAGGTCGTAATTCAACACCAGCTCTTTCTCTCCAAATACTTACTCCAGTTAACACTACGCCGTATGGCAATGGGTAGAAACGGGAGGGGAGGACGCTTTAGTGGCTATTGTGCGGTCACCTCAAGGAAGGCTGCATAAGGGGAGGAATTTGTAAATGTTTCAGCACAAATTTTTGCAAATTGTAAATTAACTTGTTACATTGCAGGTATCGCTGGCACTTACTCCTCATGCACCACATCTTCGGTATCATTCCCGTTCCACCGCCCTTGCAGGCACGATCGCTGGTTTACGATCTCAAAGCTCGTCTCGATTGGGGCAACCCTGCGCTGACGATTTTGGATGTTCGCGATCGCCGTCTTTTTAATGCCAGCCATATCTCAGGCGCGCTTTCCATGCCTGTGGATGAACTGGTCGATCGAGCGCTCACGAGTCTGCCGCTCAGCCGCGATCTCTACATCTATAGCGAAACCGATGAAGAGAGTGCTGAGATCGCGAATCAGCTTCGTGCAGCGGGCTATTGTCATGTTTCTGAGCTTCGGGGTGGGGTCTCCGCTTGGAAAGCCGTCGGTTTTCCAATCGACTCAGTGCTAGAAGCTGCTTAGGCGTTGCTGAGCGCGATGAGTTGATGAGGGTTCAGCCATGCTGCATCCGTTCAGCCTCAAAATCAGCGTGTTCATTAACTTACAGCCATTTTCACATGGGTAAACCACAGATACTTTGTCGGGCGCTTGGCACTGCCAAGCCGCTACGTAACGGTGTGGCTGATGCAATTGCAAACTGCTGTAGATCTAGCCAGAGATGGGAGACGCGGTGAGCTTGCGGTTATAGAATTGAGCGGTTTGGCTTACACCGCCAAATTTGACTTGTTAATCAAAGCGTGTTCCCATGTGCGGACGGTTTAGCTTAACTCAATCGGTAGAAGCGCTTGCTGAAGCCTTTCAACTGGACGCATTGCCTGAGTGGACACCACGCTACAACATTGCGCCCACTCAGGCTATCGCTGCGATCGCCGCGTTGCCATCGCAACCACCTCAGATGCGCCTGTTGCGGTGGGGCTTAGTGCCAAGTTGGTCAAAAGACCTGGCGATTGGGGCGAAGCTCATCAACGCTCGTGCTGAAACGGTGGCTGAGAAGCCGTCCTTCCGTGCAGCATTCAAACAGCGGCGATGTTTAATCCTGGCAGATGGCTTTTATGAGTGGCAGCGACTCGATCGCAAAACAAAACAGCCTTATTACTTTCGGTTAAATTCTGCGCGACCGTTTGCCTTCGCGGGGCTGTGGGAACGCTGGCAGGGTGACGACAATGTGGTTGAAACCTGCACCATTCTTACCACGCAGGCAAATGAACTCCTGCAACCCGTTCACGATCGTATGCCCGCGATGCTTGCACCAGAGCAGTATGATCAATGGCTCGATGCAACCACGCCTGCTGTATTACTGCATCAGCTTTTGCACCCTTATCCAGCCAGCGCGATGCAAAGCTACCCGGTGAGTACCACAGTCAACAGCCCAATGCATGATACTCCTGAATGTGTGAAACCTCAACGTTGACGATCGCCTGCAAGACATCGGAGCACACTTTGTGGTGCTAGTTGTCGTCCAGGTTTAGATTCAAGGTTACAGTTCTCGTCTCAGTCTGCTTTCGTTGTGGAGGCTTATCCACTGTCGGCACTTCCAGACCTAAGCACTGCGCCTTGGCGGCGAGCGCCTCCATCTGAGCTGTCACGTTGGTAACCTCGCGCTCCACTTTCGCCAGTTGCTTGCTATATACGAGCGCTGCCATGTCTGCCTTCGACTGCTTCAGTCTTACAAGTTTCGCTTGTAAGACGCGGTCGTTCACTAAAAATCCAAGCATTGCCAGAGATCTCCTTCGGTAAAGGTGCGTCAAAATACAAAGGTAGACTCATGCAACAATTACTACTTAATCTCAAGTCTCTAAGGAATAAGAATTTAATAACCTCGGCGTTTTCCGTAGGGGCGCACGGCTGTGCGCCCCTACCTACGAACAATTTGTCGGTTTTATTTAATCCACGATCCTAAGTAGCGCCAACCGTGTTTACTGGCTCTTTACTTTGAGAAGAGAAAGACTAAGTGAGCATAATCTTGTGCCTGGTAGACGGGTGAATGCCGCCATGCGCTTGTCCACAGCGACACGGTTATCGGTATTCTGATAGCAGCTATTTCCAGGAGCGCAGTGTCTCGACCTTTCTACTCTTTGCTATTGCTGCTTGCCTGGGTTGTGTTGACGTTGACCAGTTTGCCTCAACCGTTAGGGGCGGCGATCGCCCAGCCCGATCGGGTGCCCCTCACCTTAGAGCTTTTGCAAGAGCGGTTGAAGAATCCGCTGCAAAGTGACGGGGTGCGCATTTTGGATTTGAGCCGCCTGACGATCGATCTGCGCCCAGAAAATGCTGCCTTTCTTGATCAGTTTTATGGCTTAGTCCGGGGGCAACTCCAGCGTCCTGGTACGCCAGTTGGACTTGATCTCAGCTATTCGCAAATTCAGGGCGAGTTTAAGATCAGCCAGTTGGGGCTACGGGCACCACTGTATGGGGAATCACTATCGCCGATTTTCACCCCTGCGGAGCAAAAGCAGCTACAGCGCGATCGACGCTTGTTGTCACGCCTCAGCACTCTTTCGCAGTCCCTGCTCTCTACGCCCAACGCAGGGATTCAGCCAGCGCCACTGCAAATTACGGTTTTTCGGGGACCGCTCAAACTGATTCAGACGCGCTTTACTGGGTTAGCTGACTTTACCAATACGTTTTTCCTTAATCGAGTGGAAGCGCAAAGCGTCCAGTTTGCTCAGTTGGCGGATTGGTCACAGGCACGTTTGAGCCAGAACGCCAATTTTGCTGGAGCCATTTTTGAGCGGGATGCCCGCTTTCGTAGCAGTATTTTCTTTGCTAAAATAGAATTTACGCAGACGCAGTGGCGCGGTGCGGTGAACTTTCAAAACAGCGAATTTCAGGCAACGGCAAACTTCAATCAGGCTCTGTTTCAGCAGCCGACGAACTTTACGCGGGTGCAATGGTTGGGCAATGCCGACTTTGCTCAGGCGCATTGGCAAGACCAGGCAATCTTTACAAAGGACACGTTTAACCAGTCGTTTTTTCTGACAGATGCAGTGTTTGAGAAAACGGTGCTGTTTCGGGAAGCACAGTTCAACCGTCCGGTAAACTTACGCGGAGCATCGATTCTGGATCGAGCAGAGTTTGGCTATACCGGGTTTGCGAAAGGTGCCTACCTGAATGTGCCAGGTTTACGCTTTGACTCCGATCGCGCCAAAATAATTGGCAATCCGGGACAGATCAGTCGCGTCATTTCAGTCCCTACATTGCAAGGCAACGAAAACCTGCTGCGCGAGCTAGTGCGAAACTTTCGACGTTTGGAGCAAATTCCCGATGCCAATCAGTTGGAGTACATGCGGGAGCGGCTGCGGCTGCGGGAACTGCGGCAGCAATTGGTGGGGATTAACATCAACACGGCACCTGTGACGCAGTTGGTCGATGTGGGTTTCTCGAAAAAGCAGGCAGAGGCGATCGCGCAGCGTCGCATACAGCAGCCGTTCCGCAGCACAGCCGATTTGCTGATTGTCGGCAGTGTTGATCTGGCAACGTATATCAACGTGCGCGATCGCATCATTGCCAAAGAAGCGGTTTCCCCCAGTCTAGAAGCACTGAATCGAATTTCTGCGGGTCTAAGCTGGTTGGGCTTAAGCCAACTGCTGCTGCTGACACGTTATGGCACGGATTTTTGGCTCATTTTTGGGGTGGGGCTGGTCGCAAGCGCCTACTTTGGCGTACTGTTTTGGCTGGTCGATCGCTGGCGACGTATCATGCCTAAACCCATCCTACCAACCGTCTCCGAAACCGTTTGGGTACTCTCACTCTTTAGCGCTTTGTCTCTGTGGGGCTTGATTTCAATCTTTCGTGCCGCCGATCGTCCCTGGCTGACTCTTTCTAGCATTGGGGCACTGATCATTCCCGTACCCGTTTTGCTGCTCGTGCGGCTCTACCAAGTCGGGCGCTATCATCCACTGATGGATGTGAGTTATTTCACTGAAGAAGGGACTCTCCGCCAGCTCCGCATTCTCATCGGTCGCCTGCCCACGATCCCCCGCTACGAGCTGTTTCGCGAACGCTATATCCCCTTACTCTGGGATCGCCGCTGGAGTTGGCTCAACTACTTTGATTTCAGCCTCAACAACCTGCTCAAGTTTGGCTTCAACGACATTCGCCTGCGTGATGAACACCTTCCTGGTTTGATTACAGTGCTGGTCTGGTATCAGTGGGCGCTGGGCATTCTCTATATCGCTCTGCTGCTATGGACACTCTCCCGCACCATTCCGGGACTGAACCTGTTGATTTACTTTAAGTAGAGAAGGGGAGGAAGTTCTGAGTTTTGAGTTTTGAGTTGGAAGAGAGGAGTCAGGAGTCAGGAGAGTTTTGAGTTTTGAGTTTTGAGTTTTGAGTTGATTTAGCTTTCAGCAGTCAGCTTCCTCTCCATTCCCTACTCCCTACTCCCTACTCCCTACTCCCTACTCCCTACTCCCTACTCCCTACTCCCTACTCCCTACTCCCCACTCCCCACTCCCCGCCAATTCGACGGTCTGTCTTTTGACAGTCAGTGCAGCGTTAGCCAAGAATGGACAAGTTGTTGAGATGTGATTTTATGGTTCGTGTGAGTGATTTTCGTCGATCGATCGGCTGGATACTTCTCCCAGCTCTCATCGCAACGCCAGTGCTGGCGCACACCGTCAAGGTTTCGGGTGATGTGGCAGCAATCTTTCATATTGAGCCAAACCACAATCCGAAGGCGGGTGTGCCGTCGCAAGCCTGGTTTGGGCTAACGCGCAAAGGCGGCAGCACGATTCCGTTGTCGCAGTGCAACTGTCGGTTGGCAGTTTACGCGAAGCCCCATGCCAGCAATGCGTCACCCGTGCTGCAACCTACGCTTAAAGCAGTCAACGCTGCCGCATTCAAGGGCGTTCCGGGTGCCGACCTTGTGTTCCCCAAGGCTGGGGAGTATGAGTTGCGGCTTAGCGGGACTGCTAAAGCGCCTGCAACGTTTCGACCATTCCAGCTTAGATATAGTGTGATCGTTGGGCGATAGCGCAGAGCCTCTTTCCCCTCCTCTGCCTCCCCATCTTCCTCATCCCTCACTCTTTCGCGCGGATCGGTGGGGTGTAAAACGGCTTCAAGAACGGGAGCGACCAAAGCCAGGGCAGGCGCATCACCAGCACGACCAGCGTGGCAGCGATGACACAACCTGAAAGCACCTTGTTTGGGGTTGTCCATTCGGTTGCGCCGAGATAGTGAGAGCCAACCAGCACCGTATGAGCCACACCCAGGATAAGTGCGGGTACGCCGAGCAGGTGAATGTAGCGCCAGCGATCGCCCAGTGCTTTAACCATCCAATCAAAACTGGTAAGCGCTGCGGGAGTCATTAGCCCGATCGCGGCGAAGCCTGCCGAGATGCCAACCTGCTGTTCGATCGGCAGAAACGGGAGACTTTGCAAATCCCATTCAAAGGTGTGACCCAGCATGTGACCCGTATGTGCGAGTGAGAGGATATAGGCTCCCACACCCAAAACACGACGATAGCGTAACGGGAACGACCAGACACCACTCACAGGACGAGCCAGCAGCGCCAGCATGAGGCACAAAATGGCAGCGTGTCCAGTGTAATCCACCATCTCGTCGGTGCGGAGGAGGGTGAGAATGCCGATCGTCAGCGTCACCCAACCGCCCATGCGAAAAAGTTGGCTCCGGCGATCGCGACTGAGCAGCGAGGTCGAAAGTCCAACGCCTAGCATAGAGGGGGCTGTGCCTAACCCAAACGCCAGCATTGTGGCAGTGCCATGCCATAGATTGCCTGTTTCAGCCGCTTTTACCTGTGCCGTGTACAAAAAGCCGCATGGAATCAAGCCCCACGTCATGCCCAGCAGTGCGGGAGTCCACCAGTGCGCGTGGCTAGAGAGCTTCATCATCCCCGCACTCAGCCGCTCATGAAAGCGTCCTTGCAGAATGGGATGGAGTAGCGGGATACTCGGCAAAAGTTTGGGGTTAATTTGTGTGAGACCCAGCCAAATCAGTAAGAGTCCGGTGGCGATCGACAAGCCCTGACGCAATCCACTACCAATCCCGGCTAGCTGCCCGCCTGCTACGAGTACTGAACCCAGTGCTCCAATGCCCGCACCGACTAGCGCATAGCTGGTAATGCGTCCCAGGTTCAGCAGCCCATGAAACGCAAGCCGTTGTTTCCAGGTCGGCGACTGCTGAGACGATTGCTGCGAAAGGGCAAACGCAGCGGTAAGCGGACCACACATGCCCACACAATGCCCAAAGCTGCCCAGCAGACCCAGCAGCATGACCAGCAACAGATCAGTCATCGCCTCAATTCTTCCAGTCTTTTGCTGACTGGTCTAACACATAAGCGGCAACGGCTTTCATGTCCTCTTCTTTGAGGCGACCTTTGAAGGACGGCATTGCGCCTTTCCCGTTAGTGACCTGAGTGACGATCGCGTCGGTAGAATCCATCCCGTATTGCTTTAGGGCAGAGGCTTTCAGGGTTTTATTTGGAACGACGAGATTATTGCCCCCTTGATGGCAGGCAGCACAGTTGGCGCTGAAGACCTTCGCACCTGTAGCCGTGATATCCGTCGAGGCATCTGCCAGAGCTGGACGGACAAAGAGCACGGCACAAACGGCGATCGCTAGCGCCGCATACAGCAATTTTTTCACAGTTGTTCCCCTCGTCACAATGAAGATCGGCAAGCCCTATTGTTCACTGGACTGCCTAAGCCGTCAAAAGACAAGCTGTCGAAGTTCTCAGGGGCGATCGCCGCCTCTCGCTGAGTTAAGTTGAAGTGATGCCGTCGCTTTAGCCAAGCTTTTCTAAAGGCTGGATGCGTCTTGTGTAAGGACATAGGGCACTCCCTAAAGTTCAAGACTAGCTTGGGAAGAATGCCAAAACCGAGCAATACTGATGCGCTTTTTGTCCGCTTCAACTCGATAAACAATGCGATATGGCTTCAGAATGAGTTGTCGAATGCTGGGACTACCGAACTCAGGCACCGTCTGCCCTTTCAAGGGAAACTGGCTTAACTCTTTGGTTTTTTCAAGGAGACGCTGACCAACCTTCCTCGCAGCACCTGGGTTGGTCAGAGCAATATACCGAACAATTGCCTCTAGATCTCCAACTGCCTTGGGTGAGAGGACTACGGTGTAATCCATGCTTCCATCATTTGTTCGACAGCGTCGATCGACACTCCTTGCCCCTGGTCGATTTCATCCAAACCTTCTTTGACCGCAGCGATGAACTCAATCTCTCGAAGGATCTCGCGGAGTGACACTTCAGATGGCAGACGCTTTAAAAGTTCGATGACTGCTTCTTTGTCGCTCATGGCGGTTCACGGGTTCAGTGGTTGAACAATCCAGATTTTAACGCATCTCTTCCAGAGCTTGAATCTATGCGGATGATGCAAGAACACGATCGCCTTTCCACCCTTAGTGGCGTTGATAGATGCCGTCATCGCTTTTGCAAGCAGGGTTTGTAGGCATGATGCTTCTTAACTAAGGGGCGATCGCGCGATCGAAGAAATCTATTTGCGAACTGCCTATGGTGGCGGGAATCTAGACTCTAGACGTTCTCGGAGGCTGAACAACGCTGCTCTGGCGAGTTCTTGAGTTAACCGAATAGTTGGGCTTGAGGTGTGCATCATCAAGGTAAAGCCCGCGATCTTCATTCACCAGCTTTTGAACCTCTTTAAAGACTCTTGGATAGTCAAAAATGAGCTGAGTGATGCTCATTAATGGTCTTCATAATGTTCATTAATGGGTCTCCGAGGCTCATTAATGAGTATCAGATGTTGGTAAATGAGTCTTGGATGCTGATGAATGAGTCTTTGATCCTCGTCAATAAGGTATGTGATTTTCATTCAAGCGTCTTCAAGCCTCATTAGCGAGTATTGAACACCTCATTGATGAGTCTCCGATACTCTTGAATGAGTGTTTTAGCTTACTCTACTGCCCGTGTAGCCCATATCCTAACGTTACTAAAACCTAACGTTACTAAAACCTAACGTTACTAAAACAACCTCCTCTAACTGAGCGATCGTTTCAGCACTAAGTTGACCCAACCTCTGCATTAACCGAGCCTTATCCAGCACTCGTATCTGAAAGCACAGTGCAACTGAATCCTGATCTAACCCACCATCTCCTTGCTTGATAGCCATACAAATCGGCAACGAGGCGCGACGTTGGTTTGTCGTTAGAGGAATTGCAATGGTTGTCGAGGAAAACTGGGAAACAAGATCATTTTGGAAGATGATTACAGGACGAATACCCGCTTACTCAGAACCTTGAGTGGGATTGAGATTGGCTAACCAGATTTCCCCTCGCTTAAGCTGGTTCGTCATTGTAGATCTTCCTGAGCAAGCATCACTGCATATTCACCCATTCCGGTCTCAGCCAAAGCACGGTCTTCTTCTGCAAACTCAGTTGAAAGGAGTGCCAACCGAGCAGGATCAAGGACAACATGACGATGTTTGTTGCGAAATTTGAGGAAAGCGATAAAGTCAGCGACTTGCTGAAGTTGCTCGGTAGTGAGTTGATCCAGGTCTTGCTTAAGAGTTTCGCTAGTGATTGGCATAACGGCGAGGTCAAAGGACTTTAAGCGATTGCTCTATTGTAAATAATGCTTTTAGGACTTACACCATCGAGACTCGGCGAACTCTATTGGTTACCTGTCACCTATACGGTCAGAAGGCACACAGTCAAAGTGAATCGCGCAAGTGACTTGTGCTAGACAATGAAAGCCATCAAGCCTTCGCGGATGTTAGCCTAGAGAAGCAATCTCTTGCAAGCATCTTTGTCGCGTCCATGAAAAACGTTGTGGTGGGACTCTCTGGCGGAGTCGATAGTTCAACAGCCGCTGCCATTTTGCACGATCAGGGCTACTCGGTCGTGGGGCTGACCCTGTGGCTGATGAAGGGCAAGGGGCAGTGCTGCTCCGAAGGTATGGTGGATGCGGCTCAGCTCTGTGAGCAGTTGGGCATTCCTCATCACATCGTTGATACCCGTGAATCCTTCCAGGAAAACATTGTGGATTACCTGGTGGCTGGCTATAGCAGAGGCATTACGCCGCTGCCCTGCTCGCAGTGCAACAAAGCGGTGAAGTTTAGCCCAATGCTGCACTACGCGCAAGAAACCCTGGGTATCGATCGCATTGCCACAGGTCACTATGCCCGCACACATTATGATGCGGCGACAGGACGCTATCAACTTCTACGCGCGATCGATCGCACCAAAGATCAGTCCTACTTTTTATACGATCTGTCGCAAGATGTTCTAGCGCACGTTCTGTTTCCACTGGGCGAACAGCCTAAAACCGAAACTCGCCGTGTCGCTGCTGCGTTTGGGTTGCACACCGCCGATAAGCCCGAAAGTCAGGATCTTTGCCTGGTAGAAGCCAATGGCTCCATGCGAGCGTTTCTAGACAAGTACATCACGCCGCAGCAAGGTGACATTGTGGATCAGTCGGGTCATGTGCTGGGGCACCATGAAGGCGTGCATCACTACACCATTGGTCAGCGCAAAGGATTGGGTGTGGCGCATAGTGAACCGTTGTATGTCGTAGCGCTGGATGCTGCGAAGAATCGCGTCATTGTAGGCGATCGCGCTGCCACTCTTGCATCGGAATGTACCGTCCAGCGCCTCAACTGGGTATCCATAACGGCACCCACAGCACCCATTCGGGCAGAGGCGCAAATCCGCTATCGATCGCCTGCAATGCCTGCAACGATCATTCCACTGGAGGACGATCGCGTCCGCATCGTTTTTGATGAACCGCAATCGAGCATCACGCCTGGTCAGGCAGCCGTTTGGTACGATGGCGAAGTCCTTTTGGGCGGTGGCATTATCGATCGTTAAAAACTTGTTGCCAGACTGAACTTTTTTAGGACTAAACCTCCGAGGTTTAAGCACCAAGGTTGGTCTTGAGGTTCAGTTTTTGGTTAAAACCTCCGAGGTTTGCGTAAGTCCAGTTTTTAAGTAGCGGCCTCTACAAGGCTGGTAGCTAACGACCTGTCAGCCACCATTCGATCGAGCTATCCTTCTGAACTACTCAGTCGGGACGTTTTAGAGCTTAGCAAGGCTTGAGCTGCCTGCAAAATTTCATCCAACCCACAATCTTTTGGCATGATGATATCTGCATGAGCACTCAGTGTGTGATCGAGGGCTAGATCGCTACGACTAATAAACGCTGAAGTCAGAATGGTGAGGGGTGCCTGCTTCAGTTGAGTTTTTAACTGATGAATGATTTCGATGCCATTGGTAGAAGTTTCGTGCCGATGGTTGGGTGCGATCGTAAAGTCGATAATGACCAGATCATACGAATCGATGGCAGAATCTAGAAAGCTTTGGGCATCTGTGAACGTTGTAACATCAAAATCAGCCCTGAAAAACCGTTGGATGGCAAGGCACCAGTACTCGTCATCGTCAGCACAGCTATTCTCGGCGTTAATTTAGTCACCGTTACGATACGTTACCTTCGCGATCGAAACCTCTTTAAAGCAACATGCCTGAGGCTAAGGAACAAGAATTTAATAACCTCGGCGTTTTCCGTAGGGGCGCACAGCCGTGCGCCCCTACCTACGAACAATTTGTCGGTTTTATTTAATCCACGATCCTAAGCGGTTGTCCTTCAATGCTGCCAACCGCGTAGAAGCAGTAACGGAGTGCAATTAACCGTAAGCTATAGCGCACATATCCTGGTCGTAGTGAAAAAGGTGCCTTTTACACTGCGGATCTTCTCAGTCGTTTGATCACCGACTGATCTATGGAAGCACTAGAACTCACGCTTAGCGTACTCTCACATCTAACTGATGGTTCTCAGCGTTACATCTCCACACCAGATTGCCCACATCTTTACTGTGGTGCGATCGAGGACGATGAAAACTTCAGCTTTTATGAACCAGCACCTTCCTGAACTTTTGCTAACATTTTGACGAAAAAGAAATTAGAACACTTTTGATCTGGCACCTGCAACCGTACTGCGATTTACAACCGTACTGCGATTCATGCAAAAGACTGCCGAAGACGAAGCGCTACGTCAACAGTTGGAAACATTGCTGGGTGTTGGTGATGGCAACATTAGCAGCGAGGTAGAGCTAGATGCTGCTGAAACTGAAGCGTTGAAGGGAGAACGTGCTCCTATGGTTGCTGCCTTTGCCACTCAAAATGGGTTCGCCTTTTCTGCTGAAGATCTGGTGACCGTGGTCGATGCCTTTCAGAAACATCAGTCTGGTGAACTGTCTGACGCTGCATTTGCGACGTTAGTGGGTGTACCAAGAAGTGAGGATGCAGCCGCTTTTAGTCTCACAGCAAATCCACTCAAGCGGCTCACACTCTATCTTGGCGAAACGTACTTAGGGATTCGCTAGGCAAGTCGGCGACCAGCCAAGGTTCAAACGCTTAGGAACAAGAATTTAATAACCTCGGCGTTTTCCGTAGGGGCGCACAGCCGTGCGCCCCTACCTACGAACAATTTGTCGGTTTTATTTAATCCACGATCCTTAGCGTGACTGATCAGCTTGTGGCTGCTTTCTTTTCGCATCGACTGCTAGAGTCTGTCGGCTGAAACTTGGTGTCGCTCGTCTCTGCACCCGTTAGTTTCGTTCCTACAAGTACAGCATCGGTGAGATTGGCACCACTAAGAATCGCATCGGTCAGGTCAGCATTGGTCAAGTTTGCACGCTGCAACTTTGCATAGCGTAGATTGGCGCTACGCAAGACAGCGTTGGTTAAATTTGCATCGCTTAAGTCAACGCCAATGAGATTGGCACCAATCAAGTTTGCATCGCTCAAGTCGGCACCACTGAGGTTCGCGCCGATCAGATTGGTACCCCGAAGTTCAGCAGCGGTGAGGTCATCGCCTATTAGTTGTGCTCCAGTGAGATTGGCACCGCTGAGATTTGCGCTGTGAAGGTTGGCACCGCTGAAGTTATCGCCACTGAAATTAGAGCCGCTGAGATCGGCAGCTTGCAAATCAGCATGGCTCAGATCAACGTGGCTTAAGTTGACTCCAACAAAATTTGGTGCCACGTTGCTATGAGCCTGTCGCCAGTGATTCCAAACGTTCACCCCTTGCTTCAAGAGAGCGATATGTGTTTCATCTGCCACTGCGTCTCTTCTCCTGCTGCTTGAGCGATCGCGGTTCGACTCAGACGCTACTTAGAGCGATTAAAGATTATTGCCATTGCCATTGTTGCCCAATTCTGTCTGATCGGCTGAGATCAGCTCACCGATCGTCTCAGTCAGTGCCTTGGGGTCCATAAAGATAATTTTGGAATTATCACTTTCGCTCAGCTTCAGATTGGCATCGACGTATTTCTGCGCGATGAGGTATTGCAGCACTACCTGAGAGTTTGGTTGTCCCTGTAGTGCTCTGGAGATGCGTTGGATGGACTCTACCATCGACTCGGTTTCTGACATTGCCGCTTTACGCTTACTTTCAGCGCCTCGCTCCAACTCAAGCGATTCCAGCATTGTTTTTGAGGGAGCAAGCTCCTGAACCTCCACTCGCATAATTTTTACGCCCCAGCTTTCGGTTGCTTCATCAAGTTGATGGAGGAGCGCTTGATTAATTTTATTGCGACCTGAGACGGTTTCGCGCAGATCCATTTGACCAACCTCACCCCGGAGGGCTGTGACCACCAGATTGGTCAAGGCTGATTCCAGATCTTCAACGCCATAGTAGGCTTTGGGGACATCAAGGATCTTCCAAAACATGACCGCATCGACTGTTAGCGGCACGTTATCACGGGTAATGGTCTGCTGAGGATCGATGTCAAGAATCTGTTCACGGGTTGTTTCAACCAGAACGGTATCGAAGACGGGGATGACAAAGTTAAGTCCGGGCTTCAAACTGCGGCGGTACTGCCCCAGACGCTCCACGATACCCTCGTTGCCCTCGTTAATGATTTTGACCGAACCAGCGACGTAGCCAACCACTACTAGCGTGAGGGCGGCAATCAAAGCTTCCATAGATATTGCTCCTGCGGGTTTGCAGCGGTAACGCGTGTGGTGAAACTAATTCAATTGTATTCCCAGTCTCGCAAGTCGGGAGGAATTGAGGGCGGGAGTTGATCAGTCATCCGCTAGATCCAGCAGTTGTTGGTCGATCGCCTGCACGCGCGATCGCACGACATCTTCTGACAAGACTCGCTTGCGGAGGGCATCGTTGAGGGCATCTTTTTCTGCCAGCAACAGCCGGCGACGGATGGCATCAAGGCGGGCAATTCTACCGCTAGCGACGGTCAGGCTGTCGGGGCGACGGTTGTAAAAATCGCGCAGGGAGCGTTCGGCGGCGGCAATGCGTACCTGATAACTGGCGCGCATTTCCTCATAAACCGATTTGGATAGCACCCCTGTTTTGAGCAGTGTATCCAGTTCGTCCTGGGCGGCTTTGGCGGTGATCAGTTGAGATTGGAGCGATTCAATCCACTGTTGCGCTTCGGATGTGGGGGCGAGGTCAAGACGGCGCACCAGCCAGGGTAAGCTGACCCCCTGCCCCACCAGCGACACCAGCACTGTGCCAAAGACAAGGGCAATCAAGGCTTCCCGATTCGGCAAGGTGGACGGCAAGCTAAGTGCCAGCGCCATCGACAGCGAGCCTTTAATGTTGCCTAAAAAGAGGACATGCTGCCAACGTAGCGGTAAGTTGCGATCGACCCGTTTGACGATCGCCAGCAGCGGATACACCGATAGAAACCGCCCCACCTGATAAGCAAGCACTGCCAAAAGCACAGCAGGCAGGGTTCTCAGCAAGGTTTCTAAATTAATTTCAATGCCAATCAGCAGAAAAATAAACGTGTTGACCCCAAAGCCTGCGTATTCCCAGAAGCTCAGCACCGTAATGCGACTGGAGGCAGAAACGGTTTGGGAACGCTCCAAATTGCCGACAACCAAGCCTGCGACGACGACTGCAACGACACCGGACATACCAAAAAACTGGCTCAGTTGAAAGGTGCCGAGGGCGATCGCCACCGTCAACAGAATATTGCTCAGCGAGTCATCCGATCGGGCATATAGCCCCACGCCGAGATAGCCCAGCGCCAGCCCCACAAGCCCGCCACCCAAAATCACCACCAGCAATTCCCGAATGCCATCAGCAACGGTCAGCGATGCTGTAGTGTTGACCTTCAAAATGAGGCTGAACAGCACCAGCGCGATGCCATCGTTAAACAGGCTTTCACCCTCCACAATGGTGATCAGTCGTGCTGGTACGGTTACTTCCTTAAAGACGGCAATCACAGAAACGGTGTCGGTAATCGCCAAAATAATGCCGACCAGCAGCGCCGAAACCCAGGGCAACCCCAAGCCAAACTTTAAAAGCGTGGCAGTCACCCCCGATGCAATCACCACTCCGGGACCTGCTAGCACGGCGACAGGTTTAATCGTGCTGCGGAGGCGACTAATATCGGTATTGATTGCGGCTTCAAACAGCAGAATCGGCAGGAAAAGATTAAGAATCAGCGCTGAATCGAGTCCAATTTTACGCGGCAGCAGCTCTGTAATTGCCAGTCCAGCCACCACCAGCCCGGTCACGTAGGGAATGCGCAATCGCCGCGATACTAGCGCCACGCCGGTCGCCACCAGCAGCAGAATAATCAGCACTGTGACTAATTGCGTAGCGTTCGACTGTTCGCTGTTGACGATCGCAAAAAATGTCATAAGAACGTAACCTGTTAACCAACGAAGCTGGCTGCAAATGGATAAGCTATAGTCAGGTGCAAGAAGCTGGACGTTGTCTGGACTACCTAACGCTAAATTGATAGTGCTGCTGGCATCCTAATCAGTGCTTGCCAACCAGTCTAGAGTGTAGAGCTTACAGTCCAATCTCTAAAGCGCACTCCTTCCCATCTGTCGTCTCGATTTGAGGATCTATTGCAGTGAGTCCAGAAGCGCTAGTCCAATTCCCACCCACGATCGTCCCATCGTCGCTTGCGATCGCAAGTCCGTTTGATGCAGAGGACTTTAATGAGCATGTGATGGCGACCTACGCCCGCTACCCGATCGCCCTGGAGCGAGGAGCAGGCTGCCGCGTGTGGGACACCGACGGGCGCGAATATCTGGATTTTGTCGCTGGGATTGCTACCTGCACTCTGGGTCACGCGCATCCCGTGATGGTGCAGGCAGTGACAGAGCAAATTCAAACCCTCCACCATGTCTCTAACCTGTACTACGTGCCGCAGCAGGGCGCTTTGGCAAAATGGCTAGTCGAGCATTCCTGCGCCGATCGCGTCTTTTTCTGCAACTCTGGAGCCGAAGCGAACGAAGGTGCCATCAAACTGGCGCGGAAGTACGCCCATGAAGTGCGGCAGATCGCTGATCCGGTCATTATTACGGCACACGCCAGCTTTCACGGACGGACATTAGCCACGGTCACTGCTACCGGACAGCCGAAATACCAGAAAAGCTTTAGCCCACTGGTGCCTGGTTTCTCCTACGTCCCTTATAACGATATTGCTGCTCTGGAAACTGCGCTGGATGAAATAGACAGTGGTGAGCCGCGAGTCGCTGCCATCATGCTCGAAGCGCTACAAGGCGAAGGTGGCGTGCGTCCGGGCGATCGCGACTACTTCCAACGAGTTCGAGAGCTTTGCGATGAGCGCGGCATCCTGCTGATTCTCGACGAAGTGCAGGTGGGCATGGGTCGCTCTGGAAAGCTTTGGGGTTACGAGAATCTGGGCATTGAACCAGATATTTTCACCTCTGCGAAAGGTCTGGGCGGCGGCATCCCGATCGGTGCCCTGTTGTGCAAGTCCTTCTGCGATGTCTTTCAACCCGGTGATCACGCCAGCACCTTTGGCGGCAATCCCTTCGCCTGTGGTGTCGCGCTGGCGGTGTGCCAAACGATCGAGCGCGAAAACCTGCTGGCAAACGTGCGCGATCGGGGTGAGCAGTTGAGAGAGGGACTGAGGGCGATCGCTCAAAAATATCCCAATCACATCGCTGAAGTGCGCGGCTGGGGCTTGATCACGGGTCTGGAAATTAAAGCCGACATCCCATTGACCTCACCAGAGATTGTCAAAGTGACAATGGCAAATGGTTTACTGCTGGTGCCTGCCGGACCGAAAGTCGTTCGCTTTGTGCCGCCGCTGATTGTGAGTGCAGCAGAGGTCAATCAGGCGTTAAAGGCTGTGGAGCAAGCCTTTGCTTCTCTCTAGCTCTGACAGGTTATAGCAAGCACTGGACAAAGTATTTCAGCACGAAAGGGCTTTTGTGCGGCGCACCTACTCCACGTCAGCCGTTGAAAGTAGAGTCAGGGACGGATCCGTATCTCTGCATAACCCCGAAACCTAACAAAGAAGGAAGTAGATACTCCTTCTGCTCGTGATCGCCGTACTCAACATAAAAAGATGCGGAAAGGTTCTGCCTATTCACTCCTTTGGAGGGGCTATACGGAAAGTTTCTGTTTAATAGTAGTTGTGCCTACAAATTGTTTAGTAGTCCAAATATGCAAAGCTATAATTTGACCGATACTCAGAAAGAGCTTTTGAAGTGGATCGTTGCAGAAGTATGTACTGGGAAGCTCAATGAAGAAGAGGTTTGGGTTCTCTGGGATAATATGCGAGGAACAAGTCTTCAAGGATACCAAGGTCATGTTCCTGAAATAAAAAAAACAACTCTTGATGCACTAGAGAAAAATGGCTATTTAACTTGTTCTAGGAGACATGAAGATCAGTATAAGTGTGCCCTCACCGGTCGAGCTTTTGAAGCAATTGATTCTAATTTCGCTGCGCCTGACTTATCTGCAATTCCTCATTTGATTCCTTTAGCTGAAGTAGATCATCTAGATACTGAGTTGTGGGAAAGATGCCGTCTCTCACTAAGTGCGGGCGGTACTGATCCTAAAGCATGGGATAAAGCGGTTCGGGTGGCAACGGTTGTTTTAGAAGAACGTTTGAGAAAACTTGGTAAAACGGAAACTAGTAATCCAGACGCAACAGGTGAAGGCATTGTTAATATTATTTTTGGTAGCAAGAATTCAGTTCTGGGCGGTAAACTTGAAGATAAAAAGCTTAAAGCTTATCGAGATCTATATGCAGGTATGATGTCTGTTTTCCGCAATTCGTATGCACATCGCATTGTAGATCCAAGCCCAGATGAAGGTGGCGCAGTCATTGTATTTATCGATCTCCTCTTGAAAATGCTAGAGGACATAGAATGGGATGCAGATGAAGGCAAAGCATAATAACCCCATTGCTAAGAAGCATGCAGGTCGATTCTTGCGATCGCAATACCAGTACATCTCCTAGCATCAGTGCGATCGCCGAGCTTGTAGGATTCGACGCACCTTACGATTCTCTAGTGAAAGCAATCAATCTGAGCATGAAGAGCGCGATCGTTCATGCTAAGCGGTAGAGACCTTCGAGCATAGGAGCCGTCTATGTTGCTACAAGAAGTCAAGGAGCAGGTTTTGAAGCTGCCACCCCACGATCGCCTTGCGTTAGTTAGCGCCATCATTGAGTCCTTACAGGAAACGGTAATTTCTCAGCCTGACCGATCGGGTGCAATTCGACGGATGCGAGGCTTGCTCAAAACAGATCAACCTGCACCGACAGATGAAGCAGTCGCTGCCATGTTGGATGAGCGACGAGTGGAAAAGTATCTTCAGTGAGAGTTTTAATTGATACCAACATTGTTCTAGATTTTCTGTTGCAGCGGGAGCCATTTTTTCAAGAGGCGGAACTGCTGTTCCAAGCGATCGATGCGGGGCAAGGCGTAAGCTACGTTACGGCAACAACCCTTACAGATCTTTTCTACATTGCTCGCAAACATACTCGCAGCATTGAGCAAGCAAGGCAAGCAGTCTCGGAAATACTGACCGCTATGGCTATTTGCCCGATTGACCGAGCCGTTTTGGAATCAGCCTTTAACTCTGGCTTGGCTGATTTTGAAGATGCTGTTCAAATTTTTAGTGCAGCGGCTCAAGGATTAGATGTAATCTTGACACGCGATGCTCAAGGATTTTTGAGTTCATCTATACCTATGTTGTCCGTTCAAGAGTTGTTACGGCAATTAGGAAAGCAAAATAGTGGTTAGGTTGGTTTGATGTGTACAGATGGCGATCGTGCTCTCAGGGGATGTCGGGTCTTCTGGGTTTGCCATGAAAATCGTATAATGAGATACTTTACAAAAAGGTGCATCATTGTGGACTTCCATCTTGACGGACTCTTAAATCTACCGTACATAACAGTTGAAGGTTGTCATCGGG